>ERZ773192.1831-NODE-1831-length-19835-cov-4.785490_pt1 | contig 19835 bp, 15 predicted proteins | sample MGYA00581010_ERZ773192 | MGnify/ENA primary metagenome ERZ773192 (study PRJEB29015, sample SAMEA2737741) | human gut metagenome | biome: human gut; feature: human-associated habitat; material: faeces | place: China | collected 2012 ...
GGTCAGCAGAGTGGTCTATGGAAAGAGCGACTACATGCGTACCATTTTCCGTAATGCACATGAGAAGTGATCCATGAAACGCTGGCGATTATGCCGGTGTTTTTCTTCGTAATACATCATAGAAGGATATTCAAATCCAAAAACCTTTACAATACAGCCGGAATTATGGTATAATATTCATAGGGTTATCGGATTGTATCTCTCAACGCCGCAGCTCATCTGCTATCTTGCTCACAGGAATGGAGTTGAAAGCATGGTTCATCATTCGTATCCCATACAGATGGAAATCGCAGGATCAACGGCGATGTGGACCAGACCGGACAGCGGTGACAGTCCTGTCAGCTATCCGGCACCGACGTATTCGGCCTGCAAGGGCATCTTTGAATCCATCCTTTTCGGGCCGGATGTGGAGATCATTCCAACCAGGGTTGAAATATGCGCTCCTGTTCAGTTTCATTCATACGCAACAAACTACAAGGGACCGTTGCGCCAGAAAAAGAGCATTGACTTTGGAAATGCATATCAGATGTATTCGACCGTTCTGATTGATGTATGCTATCGGCTCTATGCGGTGGTTGTGCCCAATCACAGGAAGGATACGCTTTCTGAAAAAACCCTGCAATGGGACAGGCGGACAACGTCGCCCGGTCATGCATACCAGGAGATTTTCAACCGGCGCTTGCAACGGGGGCAGTGCTTTGCTATTCCCTCGTTGGGCTTGAGAGAGTTTACGGCCAGCTACTTTGGCCCCTTCCGGGACGGGACAAAGGTATGTACCGATATGGAGGATATTCACTTTCCTTCCATGCTGCGGCAGGTATTTCCCGATGGGCACAAATCGAAGGTTTCGTACCGCTTTGACAACGACGTGACGATTCATGCCGGGACGCTGGTGTTCCCGCCCAAGAGAGGTGTTCATTTTGATCAATGAATTGTCATCCCTGTCCAAAGCACTGGAACAGGCGGGAATCGTTCCATTGCAATCCTATAGAAATTACATTCCGCTGCCCAATGTGAGCGCGAAGGCTCCCTGTATCCGAATCTGGGTAAAGGGTGGGCAGGTGGTTGATTTTGAGGCTATCGATCGGGCACTTGCAATGCAGCTGCGAAAATTCGGATCAAATCAGGCCTCGTTTCCCGGGCTCAATCTCATCAGCCTGTACCGCGTAACGGATGAATCAGAGAAAAAGTTGGTTGCGCAATGCATCGAGAAACCGGAAAGCATCGATGCCTTGCAGCTTCATGCCTTATGCAAAGAGAATGCGTGGGAACCGCATCAGAACAGCCGTATCAAGAATTGCTTTTCTGCAACCCCAAGGGAAATGGCCGGTCTGCTCGAAACTGCCGGCAATCCAAAAGAAAACCTGCTGAATACTCTGGCGGCAGAATGTGCGCCGTTTGCCAATGCGCAGGTACTGCACGAATCATTGACAAAAGCGGTATTTGCAAAGCTGGAAAAGAAGCAGGACGTTGGGCTGGCCTTGCTGATTCTTTTCCAGCTGGGTGATGCCAGTAAGCCGTGCAAAGATGACAAGCGGAACATCTCCGTATTCTTTGACACAGACGCATATGATACCTATGGCATGTATGCAGCGAGCAGGGAGTTTACTGCATATCTGAATACAGCATTTCTTCAGGCGGAGAGAATCGTGACGAGCAATACAACCGAGGATGGATTGATGGATTCATTCGGACAAATCTATGTGCCGACCAATTCTCCAATGCCAAAGGTTAAGCTTGCCGCGGGGTTTGAGCCGGCATTGTATACGATGTTCGACGGGCAGCCCTGCCAGAACAGATATCATAACTTTGATGACAAACGCGATTCCTACCCGTTATCCGCACAGCACCGTGTCCAGTTTCAGGCTGCCTTGAATTGGCTTGGCGGGGATGCCAAGAGCAAAGGCATCACTTGGCTGAATACAGGCAAAGGCGAAGCGGTATTCGCATATCCCAGCTCACTACCGGAGGCTCCGCTTCCTTATGTGCAGTTTTTTGGTCATCCTGATCGATCGGAAACCTTCAAAGAAATCTCCGTAAGCCTTTTGGCTGCATTCAACGGGATTCCGCCAAAGGACAGACCTGAAAGCGTTCAGGTATTTGTGCTCAGAAAAATTGATAAGGGACGCACAAAGCTTCTTTACTCTGAGTCTGCTTTGGCAGACGCGTTGATACATGCCGCTGAAAACTGGGATATGGCCTGCAATGATCTTCCGGATATTGCATTCATACGGCTTTCAACGCCATTTCCCATTGACGTTGCAGCTGTTGTCAATCAGGTTTGGCGACAGGATGGAGAATCATCAACGGTATCCGCCATGCATCCTTATGAGGGGATCGGGCTGTTCCTCCATCGGGCACAGCACCGGCTGCTTCTGCACGAGCTGCACATTCTCGTTCAGCATGGTATGCCGCTATTCATCCATGCAGGTCCTTTGCTGCACAGTGGAAGAAAGTGCAGCCGCGTTGCTCAGCTGGAACAGATCCTGCCCGTTCTGTCCATGCTTCTGTTCTTCAGCGGAAATAGAAAGGATGATTATATGGAAGCTACACCCTACCTGATGGGACAACTGCTCAAGGCCTCCGATGAGCTGCATGCGCTGTACTGCAAGGTGGTGCGTAACAATCAGATTCCGCCGCAGCTTGTGGGCTCTGCCCTGTTTGTTGCCGCGAGCGAAACGCCGGGTAGAACGCTGTCCCAGCTTTCCGTGAGAATGGCGCCTTACCTGTCATGGGCAAAGCAGTACCGCACGAAGAATGAAGATTCCAGCGGTCTGGCAGGATGGTACCTGAAGGTATTTGAGCAAATCGCCAACAAGCTTGCGACAGAGTATTCTGTTCCCATGCGTTGGAGTGATGCCCAGAAGGCACAGCTGTTTATCGGATACCTCGCTTCCTTCCCCAAGCAGGAGAAGCAGGATGAAAGCAATGCCGAATAATCAGAGCAAAGGAGAGTAGAGCAAGATGAGTGTGGATTTCAATCGTGCAACCGGGCTTTTGATTCTCGAGGTTGTCAATTCCAATCCGAATGGGGATCCTGACCGTGAAAACGATCCTCGCCAGCGCCCGAATGGACTGGGTGAGATTTCGCCCGTATCTGTCAAGCGGAAAATCCGTGATTTGATCGAGGATCATGACGGCGTATTTTTCCAGAGCTTGCCCGAAGCGTACATCCGTCAGGCGGATCTCTATTGCATCTTGGAATCCCGTGGGCGCGACAGGGCAGCAATTACAAAAGAAATGAATGACAACCCCAATTTTATGGACAGCACATTTGTCAGAAAGTATTGGGATGCCCGCATTTTTGGCAACACCTTTTTGGAGGATGGCGGCAACAAGGAGTATATCAAGACCGGCGCGGTTCAATTCGGCATGGGCCTGTCCATCTCGCCGATCAGCATTGTCCGCCATACCAATACCAACAAGGCGGGCGTTGAGGAAGGCAAGAAAAGCGGCATGGCTCCCCTGGCCTATCGGGTCGTGGAGCACGGTGTTTACTGCATGCCCTTTTATGTGAATCCCAATTACGCCGCCAAGAGCGGATGTACAGCGGCGGACATTGAATTGCTCAAGCGCGCCATCCCCTACATGCTTGACCTGACTCGATCCAATATCCGCCCCGACGTGCGCCTGCGCCACGCATGGTACATGGAGCACAAGAACAAGCTGGGAAGCTGCCCGGACTATCTGCTGATCGACGCATTGACGCCAAAGCGGATCGGAAATGCCGAGGAACCCTCCTCGAGCTGGAAGGACTATCAGGATGTTGCCGACCTTCCCGAAGAGCTGAAGCAGCGTCTTGCCGGTGTTCAGGATCTTGCCAACGTCTGATGGATAAAGAATATCTCGCGCACAGCGCACACGATGGTTTTCCTGCGCAAACCTATCTGAATCATGTACAGAATGTCCATGATGACGCTGTTCGATATGCGAAGGAAGCGGCTGCATTTGCGGCAAAACAGGAAGACGGCATGGCATTGGTCAGCGCTGTCACCAACGCGGCATCGCTGCATGATCTGGGCAAGCTTGAGGAAGAAAATCAAGCTGCCCTGCATGCCGGAAATCAGCCGCATCTGCCCATCAACCACACAGATGCCGGCACGGCGCTTTTGCTTCATGAGAACAAAATGTACTCTGCAGTCTGTGTCATGTCGCATCACCGGGGTCTTCCGGATTTTCCGAAAGAATGCTGTCACGGCAGCGAGGCTTTCCGTGATACCGATATCGCATCAGCGACAGACAGCAAGCTGCCGGAGCTGAAAGCCATCCATCGGGATCTCTTTGGGGAGAAGACCGCAGACGAACAGCCGGCAGCCGGGTGCCGCTCGGTATTCATGCGCCTGGCGCTTTCCTGTCTGGCAGATGCCGACCACGGAGATACGGCGAGACATTACGGGCAGGAACCCATGGATGGGCAGCAGAATGACCTGCGTCCGGCAGAGAGACTGCAGGTGCTGAATGCCTACGTCAGCGGTCTTCGGGCAGAGGATGAGCGTTCCCGTTTACGGGCACAGATGTATCAATGCTGCAGAGACAGCAAGGTCAATGACCATGTCGTTGCCTGTGACAGTCCGGTGGGGTCCGGAAAGACCACTGCCGTGATGGCATACATGCTAAGTCAGGCGAAAAAGCATCACCTTCGCAGGATTTTTGTGGTGCTTCCTTTTACAAGCATCATTTCGCAGTCGGTGGAAACCTATCGCAGATGTTTGGTTCTTCCGGGTGAAGAGCCGAACAAAATCGTTGCGGAGGTTCACCATCGGGTGGATTTTGAATCAGAAAGTGTCCGTCACCTTTCTACGCTGTGGAAGGCCCCTGTTATTGTCACAACAGCGGTAGCGTTTTTTGAGACGCTGGCCTCAAACCGGCCATCTGCCCTCAGGCGGCTGCATGAATTGCCGGGAAGTGCTATTTTTGTTGATGAAGCACACGCCGCATTGCCTTCGCATCTTCTGCCGGTTGCATGGAAATGGATCAACTGCTTCGCTGACGAGTGGAATTGCCATTGGGTTCTTGCGTCGGGTTCTCTCAACAGATTCTGGACGATTCAGCAGATTGCGGCAGCCGGAACCCGGCGAGTGCCAGATCTGGTTGACAACGCGCTTCGTTCCGCGCTGGCGCAGTATGAGCAGAACCGCATCCGGTATCTCTGGAATCCCGCACTCATGACAAGTGAAGCGCTTGCACAATGGGTCAATTCCTTTCCGGGGCAGCGACTTCTCATCGTCAACACGGTTCAAAGCGCAGCGGTGATCGCAAAGACGATCATGCAGCTGTATGGGCGTAATCGGGTGGAGCATCTGTCCACAGCACTGACCGCCAGAGATCGCGCGAGGACGCTGGCACGCGTTCGGCAGCGGCTTCGGAATCCATCCGACTGTGACTGGACGCTTGTCGCGACATCGTGCGTGGAGGCCGGCGTTGACTTTTCGTTTTCTGTTGGCTTTCGTGAAACGGCATCGTTGTCATCGCTGCTTCAGGCATCGGGGCGAGTCAACCGGAACGGAAAAACAAAGAATGCGCTCATGTGGTCCTTCGGCCTCAACTACGCAGACGATGCGCTGCTGAAGGAGCACCCCATCATCAAACATGCGGCTACAGTGTTAACCAAAGAGTTCCTTGAAAAAGACCGTCCGATTCTTCCTACTTCGGTTACCGACTCCATTCGATTGGAATTGGCCCGTTATGGTGAGCACCAGACGAATCTGCTCAAGGATGAAGACAGCCTGTCCTTTGTCAAAGTTGAGGATACATTCCGGGTGATTGACAATCATTCTGTATCGGCGCTTGTCCATGCAGCGCCGGATGAGGACATCCGTATTCACGAGATCAGTCGTGAACAGGTGCAGATGGATACCGTTCAAATCCCTCAATATCGAATAAAAGACTGGAATGTGCAGCCCATACGGGATGAACTGTATCGATGGACGCTTGCATATGATGGTTTTCTGGGCTATATGGCGGGTGTGCTGAGCATCGATGGATGACCTGCCGGTATTTTTACATTGGTAATTTCTGGTATAGACTGTGATGCTGGAAGCCGAAGATTCTTTACTTGTGGGATATCGATTCGGTATGTGCTTCAAGGATCAATCTTCATCCATGTCTCTGTCTCTGGCTTTTCTTGTGCAGAAAACGAGCAAAACAAGGCTGATAGCAATCTCAAATACATGTTTATCATGGTTGCAAGCAGGGCAAAGGTAGCACCTTTTGCACTTTGCTTGTTGGGAGGCTCCGCCCCCAAGCCCATTTTACCAGATCTTGCGATCTGTGGTTGTGGTGTCTTGTTGCGCCCAACCTAGTGCAGCACCTCGGCATAAAAATGAAAGAAGCCTCCATGCCGGCAAACGGTGAAAACCAGTTCCGGCACGGAGGCGTTGTTATCGTTCTATACGATCTCCTTTGCGGTGATATTGATCTGTTTGCGGAATGTCCCGGATAAGTATTTTGTAGTTATACCGGATTGCTTCAGGTCTGTCAGCTTCGATTTGAGCTCTGCCAGATCTGGCTTGTATGCATCCAGCTGCTCCTTCAGCGCAACGTATTCCGCTGTCAGCTCCTTCAGCGTCGGCAGTTTGCCGTCGTGAAGCTCGTAGACAGCTTGTGCTTTTTTGTGTGCTTCGATTTCTGCGCGATGCTCCTGATAGAATTTTGCTGACCAGCCGGATTCTTTAAACTGAGTGTATATCTCTTTCGTCCGACGGTAATCCCGGATGGCTTGCCGTTGACGATTGATTTCTTTCATGTAGTTTTGTGCCTGTCGGATGGAGGCTTTCTTTTCTTCATAGGCAGACTGCAAATCATCAATCTGCTTTTCCAGTTCTTCCAATGATCCGAGGTGATGCTCTTTCAGGAAGATGACCGTTTGGGATATTGCGTCGATGTTGTTACGCTCAGCCCACACCAGATAGCCCTTGCCCTTTCCGGCGCGCAGCTTGTCTTCAATGTCGATCAGCCGCTTGATCTGACTTTTGGAATAATCAGCGCATGGAGTTTTCGGAATGTGCACATGATCACCCGCCAGCGCTTGTCGCAATGTATCCTCATCGTATTCCGGGCCGAGGCTCTTCAACCGGATATAGCGTTGTCCATCCGGCGGCTTGAGGCTGATATGGGCTCCGCGCCTGATGCGGCATCCGGCATCTTCCAGCATCTGTAGAAGCGCATCGAATCCGTCTGGCCGGTGCCGGAGAGCGGCATCGATCATGATTCGAAGATCATCCCGGTGACTGCTCTTTTTCCAATTGACCGCCCACTTGTCATATGGGACAGCTTTATCCTGTGGATTGCAGATAACTGATAATCCGTTTTCCTCACACAGCGCATCGCTGATCTGCACCAGCTCCTTGGCGGATCTCTTTACATCCCTGTATTTCTGCCGGCCGTCCAGGCTTGTAGCGCAGAATATGATGTGGTTGTGGAACGATGTTCGTCAAGGGTGATTTTTCACTTCAATCCCACTTCATCCAAAATGTAGAAAACCATAGTTTCAGGATGACATTCATCAAGAACTATCATGCATGACGGCAGCGTCACCAGCGCAGCCGCCTGCGCGGAGGCGGTCAAGCCGCGCCGCATACGGCCTTACTCACACAGCGCGACGGATTCCCGGCGAATCAGTGAGGCCGGCATGCGGATGATAAAGTGATCCATGTCCCGGTTTCCCTTTTCGATGACGGTCTTCAGGTGCTCGAAGGCCACCTCGCACATGTTTCTGAAATCGATCGTCGCGCTGGAGAGCGGCGGCGAAAGCAGCACGTCGATATCCAGGTTGTCATAGCCGACGATGCTGATGTCCTCGGGAATCCTCAGTCCGGCGCTGCGTAGCTCCTCCATCACGCCGGCCGCCATCATGTCGCTGGCAGCGAAGACGGCTGTCGGCAGCGGGCTGGACTCGAGCAGGCGGCGGGCCGCCTGACGCCCGCCGTCGTATGTCCAGTTGCCGACAAAGTACAGCTTGGGATCGACAGGGAGATTGTGCTCATACATGGCGAAGCGGAACGCCTCCCAGCGCTCCTGCGCGTTGCAGGAATCCGGCATGCCGTCCACATAGGCGATGCGTGTATGCTTCATTTCCGCCAGATAGCCGATGACCAGCCGAAGCATGGCCTGATTATCCGGCATGACGGACAGCAGGCGGGGATCGCGGTGATTGAGCAGAACAGCAGGCATTGTCATGCGCTCCAGATCCGAAATCGCTGACTCGAGGTAGGAACTGACCAGAAACACGCCGGAAAACGGATGCTCCTTGGCGATCTCCATCACGCTAGCACCCTCTTCAAGGGCCACATAGCTCAGCAGATAGCCGTTCTGCCTGCAAATCCGCTCCATTTCAAAGAACATGCGCGTGTTGCAGGAGGAGGTATTGTTGTAAATGTCATTCGCGTTCCGGCGCATGATGAACAGAATGGTCGCGGCTGAATCCGGCGTGCCTTCCGGGGCATTCTCGCTGCCGGATGTGACAAAGGAGCCAAGGCCCATGCGCTTGACGATGAGCTCCTCCTGGGCCAGCAGCTCCAGCGCCTTCCGGATGGTCACGCGCTTTACGCCGTATTGTTCGCACAGCTCCCGCTCGCAGGGCAGCTTGGCGCCCGGCGCAACGGTTTGGTTCAGGATTTTCTCCTTCATGTCCAGATACACTTTTTTATAGAGCGGTACAAAGGCTTTTTCTGCCATCTTCCGTCAATCCACCTTCCTCAGCTTGCAAAATGGATGCGATTCTAGTTACGAACCCCCATTTCAAATGGGGGGGTTAATCCTAGCCCCTCCAGGGCAATTTCTCTATTCCTCCAAAGGCGGGATCTCGCAGGCCATCAGTGCTTACCGCCTCCGACGGAGGCTACTTACTGCCTACTATCCTCAAGTTTGTCGTCTTCTTCCTGCCCTTTGATGTATTCCCTGATCGTTTCCTCGTTGACATTTCCTACTGTACACACATAGTATCCTCTCGCCCAGAAATGGCGATCTCCCCATTTCTTTCTATATTCTGGATGTCTGTCGAAAAGCATCAATGTGCTTTTCCCTTTCAGGTAGGACATAAACTCCGATATGCTCTGCTTGGGTGGAATTGCTACATACATGTGTACGTGATCCCTGCAAACCTTTCCTTCTACAAATTGTACCTCTGACATTTCACACAGCTTTTTCAGTATGTCTCGTACATCTTTTTTCAGTTCTCCATACATTATCTTTCTTCTGTATTTCGGAATAAATACAATATGGTACGTGCAATTTCATCTCGTATGTGCTATACTCTGATTGTCCATTTGAGACACCTCCTATGTTGGTATGGCCTGCGAAACCATTACCAGTATACCATAGGAGGTTTTTTAGTACTTTGGGCAACGCTTCCACTTTGCCCGTTCCCCCGTCTCTGACGGGGGATTAATAGGCCAGCTCATTCAAAGTGCCGCAGACGTTGCAGAAGACAGGCGCATGCGGCACAAAACCTCATATTCTGTATTATAAAGTAAAAACCGTGCCTTGTATAGAGAAACAGGCACGGTTTTGTGATGTAATTCTTTCTGTGCAGCCGCAAGGCCAGCTCTTAGACGCCGGATTTGCACCGCTTCGTCCGCAAAGCGGGCAGCTGCATGTGCCACCGGCCCCGATGCGCTGTCAGGACTTCGCAGCCTTCTTCTCCTTGCGGATGTTGCTGATGATGGTCCAGAGGATCATAGCGACGCTTAGCAGGATAAAGGTGAGCGCGATCGGGCGGCGGAAGAAAATTGTCCAGTCGTTGCGCGAAAGCTGAAGCGCACGATCCAGGTTCTTCTCAGCAATGGGGCCCAGAATCACGCCCAGAACAAGTGGCGCGCCGGGGAAACCGAACTTCTTCATAAAATAGCCGATGAAACCGAAAGCGATGGCCACTGCGACATGATACACCTGATTGGACAGGCAGAACGCGCCGACGATGCACAGCACCATGATAATGGGCATCAGGTATTTGACCGGCACACGGAGCACCTTCGGAGCGATGCGCGTGAATACGATGCCAAAGGCCAACATAATGAACTGAATGACGATCATGCCCGCGAAGATTGCGTACACGATGCTGGCGCTCTGGGTGAAGAGCTGCGGACCCGGCGTGACGCCAATGAGAGTCAGTGCGCCAAGCATGACGGAGGTCACCGTGTCGCCTGGAATGCCCAGGCACAGCATGGGGATCAGCGCGCCGCCGGTGGTGCCGTTATTGGCGGCCTCCGGCGCGGCGATGCCCTCATAGGAGCCATGGCCGAAGTGCTCTGGATGCCTGGAGATTTTCTGCGCCACGTTGTAAGCCAGGAAGACCGCGATCGCGCCACCAGTGCCCGGAACGATGCCGATAAACACGCCGATGAAGCTGCCGACAATCGCTGCCAGCAGGAAGCCCTTGATCTCGCTGAAGGTGGGGAACACATCGGTGACGGCCTGCTCCTTGACCTCGACGGCGTTCTTGCCGCCCTGAACCTGATTGAATACTTCGCTGATAGCGAACACACCGATCAGCACCGCCAGCTGCGGAAAACCGATCATCATCTTCGTGGACCCGAAATTAAAGCGGGCGGCGCCCACCAGCGGGTCCGTTCCGACCATTGAGATCAGCAAGCCGACGGCGCCGGCAATCAGGCCCTTAATGATGTTCTTGCCGGCAGAGCTGGCCATGATCGAAATGCCAAACAGCGCCAGGGCGAAGTAATCGGCGGAGTGGAACTTGAGCGCAACCTTTGCCAGCTGGGGAGCGATGAAGATCAGGCAGATCGTGGACACAATGCCACCGACAAAAGATCCGACCGCCGCGACGCCGATGGCCTTGCCCGCCTTGCCCTGCTGGGCCAGCGGATAGCCGTCCAGCAGCGTGGCCGTCGCAGACGGCGTGCCCGGCGTGCGCAGCAGAATAGCGGAAACGGAGCCGCCAAACATCGAGCCGCAGAAGATGCCGCAGAGCATGACCAGCGCAGCCGATTTTTCAAGCGTGTAGGTCAGCGGTAGCAGCAGGATGATGCCCATGGAGCCGCTCAGGCCCGGGAGACAGCCAATGACGACGCCGACGACGGTGCCAAAAACCGTAAGCAGGAGGTTCATCGGCTGGAATACATTGGCAAAGCCTGCCATCAGATACTCAAACATTCAGAAACCTCCTTACGAAAAGATTCTTCCGACTGGCAGGAAGATCATGAAGACCTTCGTGAACAGCAGCCAGATACATGCCGTGGTGATCACCGCGATGACGGTCATCTTCAGCAGATTGTGCTCGCCATACAGATACATATATGCGATCAGCAGAATGGGCGTAAGCAGCAGGAAGCCCAGCTTTTCCACCAGAAGCACATAGGCGAGGGCAAGCAGCACGGCGGCTGCAAACAGACCGGCAGCACGCGGATCCAGCTCTAGCTTCGGAGCGTTCACACCGGAGGCAAGCGTGATGACGGTCTGGACAGCGCCGAGGAGCATGAGAACCACGGCTATAAAGTGAGGAAAACCGCCGGGGCCGATGCCCAGCTTGACCTTCTGCAGGCTATTGGCCGCAATGTACACGGCAATGCCCAGAGCAATACAGACCACACCGATGACAAGTTCTGAAAAGTCTTTCTTCTTCAAAGCGGGAACACCTCCGGAATTATCCTGATTGTCAAAAATGCTCTGCGCCCGCACAGGGCGAAAACAGGTCGAGGCCGACCGTTCAGCACGGCCGGCCTCCGTGAGGTGGGGGAGATGTGCAGGGGATTCAGGGGATGCTTCAATTACTTGCCGTAGCGGTCACCGAAGCCCTTGGCCTTGATGAGGTTCTCAAAGCGGGTATTCTCGCTCTGGACAAACTCATTGACTTCTTCCGTGTTGCGATAGCGCGCCACGATGGACAGAGTGTTGCACTTCTCGATGAATTCCGGATCCTCGACGACTTGACGGACGATCTCGGCCATTTCCGCCACGATCTCATCCGGCGTATCCAGCGGCACCGCAATGGAGCGCCACTGCTCGATCACCAGATCCTCGGTGCCAGCCACGCCGCTGTCCTTGGCCAGCGGGACGTCCGGATAATCGACGAACGGCTTGGAGGCGAAGGAGCAGAGGATGCGGATCTGACCGGCGGACACATTGCTCATGCCTTCCGGCGTATTGCAGACCGCAGCATTGACCTCGCCTGCCAGTACGCCGGCCACAGCGGAGGAGCCGCCGTCATAGGTGATGTGCGCGAACTCGCCGCCGATGGCATCTTCAAACAGCAGCGCCGCGATGTGGTTGCCGCCGCCGATGCCGGCGTTCGCCACCGTCACCATGCCCGGATTCGCCAGAACGTCATCCACGAAATCCTGCAGTGTCTTGTACGGGGAATCTGCCGGCACAATCAGGTAGTTCGCGCTCTCGACGATCTGCGCAACGTGCTTGAAGGAATTCACGTCATAATCGACGACGCTCATGTGGATCTTGGAGGTGTGTGCGTTGGACCAGTGGAGCATCTGGTAGCCATCGCCCACGGCGGTCTCCTTGAACTCCATCACGCCGGTGACGCCGGAAGCGCCCGGAACGTTCTTGATCACGTACGGCTGACCGGTCACCTTGGTCCAGACCTCACCGAAGGCGCGAAACGCCAGATCTCCGCCGCCGCCGGCAGCCCAGGGCATCGTGCACTCAACGGCCTTCTCGGGGTATGCGGCCAGCGCGCCCGCAGCGCACAGTACCATGGCCAGGACGAGGATAAACGAGACGAGTTTCTTCATGTTGTACGTACTCCCTTCTTGTTTTTCGGTTCTTCATTGTGCTTGTGACGCGTGTACATCGTCTATTTTTAATACATGTTTTAAAAATAGACGGGTTTTCAGTGAGGAAAGCAGATACATTTGTCACGATCTACGCATAAAATACCATAGTAACCATAAAAAGTCAATATAAATTGTTTGATTATTTCAATTTCTTGCTTGACAATTTCATAAACATCCTCTATTCTTAATATAGGCATACGGGTACTATATGGTTTTTTAAACGAATCACAGGCCATTTCCAGTCATTTTTCAGCAGAGCGACAAGAAAACCTGTTTTATTCGTTAATTCGAAAACAGGTCTGAAAAACAGCATCGTCTTCAACTTGAAAGGAGCGAATCACATGAATCGGAAGGAAGAGATTTCCATCAAGGTTAGCCGCCTCATCGACATCATGAATCTTCGCAGTCTGGACGCCATCTATCTCAAGCGTCAGGACAACTTTGCCTGGCTCACCTGCGGCGGCATCAACTACATCGGTCTGGGCGAGATGGGCAACTGCGGCCTGCTGGTGACGCGCGACGGCGGGACGCATGCCATAACCAACAGGATTGAGGAAGCCCGCATGCGCGACGAAGAGAAGCTGGAAGAAATGGGCTTCACCATCCATGCGCAGACCTGGTACGAGAATGCCTTTGAGGACGAAGAGATCGCCTGCCTCGTCCCCTCCGGAAGGGTCGGACGGGATCACGGACTGACGGACAACGTGGCCAACGACGTGAAACTCAGCCGTTTCTCACTGACCGAGGCGGAAATCGAACGATACAAGGAGGGCGGAGATCTGACCGCGCGTGCCATTGAGGAGACGATCAGCAGCATCCGCCCCGGCGATACGGAGCTGGAGACCGCAGGCCGTCTGGCCTGCATCATCCGTAGCCATGGCCTGGACGTCGTGTCCTCCATGTGCGCCGCCGATGACCGCATCAGTAAGTACCGCCATCCGGTCCCGACGGACAGGGTCATCCGGGAGCGCGTGCAGCTAGGCGGCAACATGCGCTACAAGGGCCTGATCATCTGCTGCACCCGTCTGCTGAACTTTGTGCCGGTGACGCAGGAACTGCGCAGGCAGTATCAAGCCAATGTGGAGATCGACTGCACGATGCAGCTGGCCTCCAGGCCGGGCAGCACCTTCGTCTCCGCGCTAGAGGCGGGCCGCGCCGCCTATGAGGCGAGGGGATACGGCGAGGAATTCAAGAAGCACCATCAGGGCGGTCCCATCGGATATGCCGGACGCGACTACCGCGTGGACTTCTCCACGCCGGGCGTCATTGCCGAAAATCAGGCGTTCTGCTGGAATCCGTCTATCACCGGCACGAAGAGCGAGGATACCGTGATCTCCACCAGCAGCGGCATCATCCCGATCAGCCGTCCCATCATCGCGCCGAGGATTCAGGTGACGATCGACGGACACACGTTTGTCCGCCCGGACATCTGGGAAGCCTGCTGACCGCACACGACCGACAATCACGATGGAGGTAATCACATGAGCAAAAAGGTTCGCTTCGGCATCATTGGCTGCGGCATGATCGCACAGTTCCATGCAGAGTCGATTCTTGAAATTGAAGGCGCGGAACTTGCAGCCGCGTTTGACACCTATGCGCCCGGCGTTGACCGCTTTGCGGAGCAGTATCACATCAGTGCCTATCATGATCTGGATGCCATGCTGGCCAGCCCAGATATTGACGCCGTCAGCATCTGCACGCCCAGCGGTCTGCACACGGCTCAGGCGGTTACTGCGATGAAGGCCGGCAAGCACGTGGTGTGCGAAAAGCCGATGAGCCTGACGCTGGATGAGGCGGATCAGCTGATCGCTGCGGAGAAAGAGACAGGCATGAAGGTCTGCATCATCTCGCAGTACCGCTTCGCACCCGCTACGCAGGAGGTGAAGCGCGCCATTGATGCCGGCGTCTTTGGCCGCATCACGCACGCCAGCCTGTCCATGCGCTACTATCGTACCAACGCTTACTACGAATCCGGTGCATGGCGCGGCACCTGGGCCATGGACGGTGGCGGCGCGCTCATGAATCAGGGCATTCACGGCATCGATGTCTTCCGCTATCTGCTCGGCCCGGTCAAGACCATCAACGGCCTGGCCCGCTCGCTGACCCGTGAGAAGAATGGGCAGAAGCTCGAGGTGGAGGATGCCGCAGCGGCTGTGCTGGAGTTCCAAAACGGCGCGTTGGGCATCATCGAGGGATCGACCACCTGCTATCCCGGCTATCCTCGCCAGATCGTCATCAGCGGCGATGAGGGAAGCGTCGTGCTGGAGGAGAACAGCATCATCAAGTGGGACCTGCCGATTCCGTGCCGGCTGCCGGTGGGCGGCGCCGTGCAGAACTCCGGCTCTTCCAATCCCGGCGCGATCGACAACGCCGGACACGTTCTTCAGATCAGCAACCTCGTGCGCTCGATCCTGGATGGCGAAGAGCTGCTTGCGACCGCGTACTCCGGTCGTCTCCCGCTGGAGATCATTCTCGGCATCTATGAATCCTCCAGGACGGGCAGGACGGTTGAGCTCGGCTGAGTATGCGATTGAAACGGGTTCGGTTCGCAAAGCGGGAATGGAGAGGCCGAACCGCATAAAACGGTCAGATCAAGGACCCCGGGGCCATCTGCAGGGGTGAGACAAGGCCCCCTGCAGATCGTCCGGGGCGGAGGAGAAACGCCATACAAACAACACCTGTCAGAGAAATCCGCTTGTTCATTTCGGATTTCTCTGACAGGTGTTGCTGTATTCTGATGCAGGCAGGTGCCCTAGGCCTGTGCGATCACTGCCTCAGGCGGAATCCGACGGTTCCCCAGGCGCCCTTCCCCATCTGGCGCTTCATTTCGACGGGCTCCAGGTGAACGCCGTCTGGTTATACACCAGCTCGAGCGCGTCGCCGTTCTTTTATAAATGGCGGTGCCGTAGGGTGCGAGTTCCGCGTTCTTGAACCAGACGACCGCGTCGGAGATGTTCTGCAGGAAGACGTAGTCTCCGCGGCGGCTGGCGAACACGTTCTTGGCGATGTGGCCCGGCCAGCAGGAGGAGACGAGCCCTCGCAGATCTGCTTGTACCTGTATGATTGCGGCAACAACCCGAGCGCCCATACACGCCGGGGTAAATGATTGGCAGCATCGCAAAGTCGGTGTTCTTCACCCATGACGGAAACAGCTGGAAGAGAAAACCCCACTTCCATTGGAAACAAAGGAACAACATATGACGCAGTAACCAGCTGACCTGGCACGGCTGTACCTCCATCCAAAAACCTATCCGCAATAAACACTTGAGAACTCGGAAGAAAAACAGAGGGTTATCTTGTTCTCTCCCGAATATGTTTGGGCTGAAAATCCATTTTCTTATGATCGTCATTTTCTCTCATCAGTCGCTCAACCCGCTTTCGACTGTCCATCATTCTCATCAGAGAATACCTCTCGCCAAAGGTTTCTTCAAGTTTCTTTTTCGCCGCATCCTGATACTTTGCCCGAACACACTGTCGCGCTGCGTTCATCTCACCCGCATCAATCTGCGCTGCCTGCCTTTGCAGGTCGACGTATTTCTGCATCGTCTGCTCAGACAGAGCCGAGAACCTGCGCTCCTGCTCATCGAGCTTTTGCAGCATTCCTTCAATCATTGACATTCTCTGCTGCAATTCGCTGCTGTCCGCATCTTCCTTGCATCCGGCACGCCTGAGAATCGAGGCCCTTCTGGTTTTCAGTTCTTCGATGTCCTCCGTCTTTTCCGCGATCTGCACAGCAAGCTCTTTGTGTTTGAACACATGCAGCGGAGACAGCTCCCGCTTATCAGCAATCAAAGCCTTTCGAACCTTGCGTGTTTCCCGGAGCCTACGGTCAACCTTCCCGTATTCATCGTTGATCTGCCGCAGCAGCCTGAGATCGCTTAGTCCCTTTTCGCGCCCTTCCTGGATATGCGAAAGCTGATAGCAGAGAATCACCATATCCGCGCGCAGCTTTTCAAGCGCATCGGCAAGAAGGGAAATGTCCATCTGCACAGCCTTGGCGAGCTGCCTGATCTGCTCTTTCAATTCGCGCAGCAGGGCATTGTTGGCGCGAATCTGACGGTTCAGAGCACGGCGCTTGGAGACAAAGCCCTTGTTTTCAATGTGTACGGTTTCCACGACCTCGTGAATTGTTGGCTGTTCTTCGAAGCCGCGCGCCGCGTGGCTTCGGTGGTCGATGCGTTCCTCAAGCCCAGCTTGTTCAATCGCCCGATTCACCATGTCCGCCCATGTTTCTCTCCATGTGACAAGCTGCTCTTCGCTGTTCCACCGCTCTGTGATCGGATTCTGTCTGCCGTAGCGGGAGCTCTTGGGATGCTTGTCTGCTCTGGCATAGCCATGCCCAGCCGCAGCGGTCGGCGTCATGTACACCTTCTTTCGCCCGACGTGATAAAGATACTGCTTTTCCCAACCATCGGCCTGACCGCTATTATATTCGGTAGCGGTAAAGCCTCGTTCCTCGCCGCCCTTCATGCACAGGTATTCCTTCTCGGTTTTGTATTGCCATGTTCCATCCTCATTCAGCGGTCGAATCGTCAGAAGGATGTGTGCATGTGGATTGTGCCCGTCCGTATCATGAATGGCAACATCAGCGCACATGCCGTCTGCAACAAACTGCTGCGAAATGTACGCGCCCGTGAGCGCAATCTGTTCCTCGCGATTCAGCTCAATAGGCAGCGCAACGATGATCTCCCGCGCAAGCCTGCTGTCCTTTGTCTTCTCGGCCGCCTCAACAGCGTTCCATAGCTGTTCCCTGTCATGCCATTCCCGTGGGGCCTGGGGTGGGAGAAAGACCTCCTGCCAGACAAGCCCCCGCTTTCTTGTATAGTCGTGCTGCACGCCGTCGTAATCGTTGTACAATCGGCTGCAGTTCATGTAGGCGGACGCCGCCACAACGGAGCGCCCCGTTCCCCGGCTGACAATCTTCGATTCCATGTGGTAAATCGCCAAACTCCGTCACCTCCCTGTTTCGTTTCTTGCGGTCTGTGCCCGCCTCCGCTTCCGAACAACGCTTGCGTGTGCAATAGCCGAGTGTTCGATACCCGATACTGCCCAGCAAGCTCGTCCCGTCGAAATGCGTGTGCCGCAGCACACGTACGCAGGCCACAGCCTGCCGCTTCCCGCAGGAAGCGTAGCCCCCTCGGAGAGCGCACATTCCTGACCAGAGGGAGGGATACCACCGCCCGCGCAGCGAGTGGTGAGTAAGTGCGCCCTTCCGGGACCCTTCCGGGAGAGCGAAGGGAAGGGGCCGCTGCTAGGCACCCTTCCCATCTGCTCATGCGTCCTCCCGTAGCCTTCGTCCCAGATATGCGTCCAGCTCTGAAAGGGCAATCCCCGTCACCTCCGGCAGGACACGCTCCAGAATCGCACCCTCCTGTATCAGCCGCCGCGTTCGCTGCTTCCGCTCCTTCACGCGGTCACGAGCCTGCGCTTCCTCCAATCTGTGCTTCGCCTGAAGAAGCGCCTTTTCTTCGGCGCTCATCATTCTTTCAGCCATACGATACCTCCTCTGTCATTCGTTCGGTTGGTTTTCCGGTTTTCTTTGATGCATCAAAATGATCGTCATTTCAATGGTTTTCCATCATTCTGATGTTCTGCCCGTTGCAGGAAAAAGAAGGAGCGCATCACTCTGATGTACCAGCCTGTACGCCGACATCAAAGTGATGCGCTCCCATCTATTCGTCACATGCCCATGAAGTTGAAATCCATCACGCTTCCGCTGAAGTCAGGCTCTGCTTCATCGGCGTCCGTGGGTTTGGGCTGAATTGCATTGTTTTCGGTTCCTGTCCAAGAAACAGGTGGAGCTGCAACCGTAGATGCAGCTCCAGCCGAGTACCCAGCCAGATAGGCGGGCAGAATCTGCTGAAGCCGTTCAGCCACAGCGTCCGTTATCCGCTGGATAAGCTGAGATTCGTCCTCCGGGGCAAGATGTACAAAGTCCGTCTCGTAGGCATTCACAGCATCGGTCACGATTCGGTTGTATGACAAATGCGTCTTTCTCTGAAGCCTTTTCAGCTTGTCCCACGCCTGCTTCTCATCCTCATAGCCTGTATCGAGCCGAACGGTAAAGCAATGATTGCTCATTTCTTACTGTTCTCCTTTGCCCAAAGCAGCCCCTGAGCCATGTACTCATAGCCCTTGGCAGCGGCGTTCAGGTTGTCCACGAAGACAACCGATTCCGGGTCATACTTGCCGAAGCGCTTTATGAGGCAGCCTCCGCCGCCCAGCACATACAGCTTCATCATTCTGGGATCGTAGCCGTGCGCACGCAGCGCGTCGAAAAGCCCGGATACATAGCCGCGGGCAATCGCGTTCATGGATTCCAGAATCTTGCCGCGGAGGTGGGTCTTCCCGGTTCGAAGAAACTGATCGATTACATCCTCCGGCAGATTCAGCCCGTCCTTGTCCATCATCTGCTTTCGGATGGTCAGCGCGCACTGATGAACGCCCAGCACCTCCGTCCAGCAGTACTGATCAAGCGGCCGTCCGTTTTCCAGCCGCATGATGTTCATGGTACCGTTGCCGATATCCGCCATCATGACGGTGCCCATGAATTTCTGGAAGCTGTTGTACTGCTTATCCACATCCATCATGGGCACCATCGCGGCATAGCCCTGCGGGAAGACGCTGCACTGGGTAAAATGAAGGTGATAGCTGATGTCGTTGAATACGAAATTCACATCCCTTTTGCGCAGCATATATTCGCGATAAGCATTGCGCTGGCGGACGGTCCACGTCGTAGGAAGGCCGATGGCAAGATAGATGTTCGCTTCCGTGATGTCCTTTGTCCGAAGCTCGGCGGCAATGGAGGCCAGCGTGAGAATGTAGAAGTCCTCGTCAGCCGTCTTGTCCGGGTTGAACGCCTTGTGGCCTTCGCCGATGCGGTACCACCTGCCATTATAGTGCATGATGTCGCCATCAAAATAGGGCTTGGTGTCCATCGCTGCCAAACCAGTCGGAAAGATGGTGTTCGCCGTCTTCATGTTGCCGTAGCCGGCGTCCACGCCGACGATGATAAAGTCATTGTTGATTCGCATAAAATCCTCATGCCGGCGCGGCGACCGGCACAAATAGGGATGAAAACGAGTGCCG
>ERZ773192.1838-NODE-1838-length-19748-cov-6.941553_pt1 | contig 19748 bp, 14 predicted proteins | sample MGYA00581010_ERZ773192 | MGnify/ENA primary metagenome ERZ773192 (study PRJEB29015, sample SAMEA2737741) | human gut metagenome | biome: human gut; feature: human-associated habitat; material: faeces | place: China | collected 2012 ...
AAGCCAATCTGCCAGCACCAGCTGCAGGACCGCCAGCACAAGCTGACCGAGATGGGAAAAGAAGGCTTCTATCAAACACTGAAGGAGGAAGAGGATGGAACAGCAGAGTAGACCAAAATGGACCGAGGCCCAGCAGAAGGCCATCTCCTGCCGGGGTGGCACCGTGCTGGTGTCGGCGGCGGCTGGCAGCGGCAAAACGGCGGTGCTGGTGCAGCGGGTGATCGACATCCTCACCGACCGCCAGAACCCGGTGGACGCCAACCGCATCCTGGTGGTCACCTTCTCCAACGCCGCCGCCGAGGAGATGCGCGGGCGCATCCAAACCAGGCTCAACGAGCTGATCGTGCAAAATCCTGCCGACAGCTATCTGCAGCGCCAGCAGACGCTGCTTTCGGCCGCGCACATCAGCACCGTCCACTCCTTCTGTCTGGAGCTGGTGCGCGCCAACTTTCAGCTGCTGGACATCCCCGCCGATTTCCGCCTTGGCAGCGAAAACGAAATCAAGCTGCTCGAGGAGGACATCGCCCAGCAGACCATCGAGCAGAACTATGAAAACAACGACGGCCGCTTCTCCGACCTGGTGGAGCTGGTCTCCTCCGGGCGGGATGACAAGGGCCTGCAGGACACCCTGCACCGGCTGTACGGCTTTGTGCGCTCCCACCCATTTTATCGGGGCTGGCTGGACGAAAAGCTGCTGATGTATGACGACACCATCCCGGTCGGGGAGACGGTGTGGGGCAAGGTGATTTTGCAGTACGCGATGGATGCGCTGCGCTACGCGCAGGCGCAGCTTAAACGTGCCATCGAGGAGATCACCGGCGACGAGGCGATGGAAAAGGCCTACCTTTCCGCCTTTGAAGGGGACCTTGCGCAGGCACAGCGCATCTACTACCAGATGAACACCGGCCGCTGGGACGATGTCTGCCGCGAGCTGGACAACGTCTCCTTCCAGCGGCTGGGGGCGCTGCGCGGCTATGAGGACACCGCCAAAAAGGAGCTGGTGCAGTTGCTGCGCAAGTCGGCGCAAAATATCATCAAGCAGCTCGACGAGGACCTGTTCTGCGTCGACGAGGCGGGCTTTTTGGAGGACATCCGCTTTCTGCGCCCGCGCATCGAGACGCTGTTCGACCTGGTGCTCGACTATGACCGCCGCCTGATGCAGGAAAAGCGGGAGCGCCGGCTGCTGGACTTTTCGGACCTCGAGCACTTTGCGGTGCAGCTTCTGGTGAAGGAAAAAAAGGAAAAACGGGAAAAGACCGCCCTTGCAAAGGAGCTTTCCGAGCAGTTTGCCTTTGTGCTGGTGGACGAATACCAGGACACCAACGCCACCCAGGACATGATCTTCCAAAGCGTCTCCCGTCCGGACAATCTCTTTATGGTCGGGGATGTCAAGCAGAGTATCTACCGCTTTCGGCAGGCGATGCCGGAAATCTTCATCGAAAAGCGCAACACCTTCCACGACTACGACGGCCAGCACTATCCGGCAAGAATTGTTCTCTCGCACAACTTCCGCTCCCGCAAAGAGGTGACCGAGAGCATCAACTTCCTGTTCCAGGCGGTGATGAGCCGGGAGGTGGGCGAGATCGACTACGATGAGACCGAGGCGCTCACTGCCGCCGCTTCCTATCCGGAAAAGGAGGATGCCATCACCGAGGTGCACCTGCTGCAAAACGCCAGCGAGGAGCTCTCCGACCAGCTGGCGGAGGCTTCCTATGTGGCGGGGCAGATTAAACGGATGCTCGACGAGGGATTTACCGTGACCGAAAGCGGCGCCCTCCGTCCGGTGCGGCCAAAGGACATCTGTATCCTGCTGCGCTCGATGAAAAACCGGGCGGAAATCTACAGCGACGAGCTCTCCAAACAGGGCATCGAGGTGTGGACCGACGCCAAGAACGGCTTTTTGGAATCGGTGGAAATCTCCACCGCCCTCTCGATTCTGCGCGCGGTGGACAATCCCCTGATCGACATCCAACTGACCGCGGCGATGATGTCGCCGGTCTACGGTTTCACAGCGGACGACATGGCGGTGCTGCGCCTGCGCGACCGCAGCCGCCACCTCTACTTAAACTGCCAGGAGATTGCCGCCGGGGAAAATTTGAGCGAGCAGGAAAAGTCCCGCCAGCAGCTTTGCCAAAAGTTCCTGGATTCCTTTGCGCAGCTGCGCGTGATCGCCTCCGCCAGCCCGGCGCATCAGCTGATCCAGCAGCTGATCGAGCGCACCGGCCTGTGGGATCTGGTGCTCGCCATGAAGTATGGGGAGGTGCGCAAGGCGAACCTGCGTCTGCTCATCCAGTACGCGCAGGAGTATGAGGCGGGCGGACAGAAGGGTATCGCGGGATTTTTGCGGTTTGTGGACAAGATGATCAGCCGCGGGGAGGACTGGTCCTGCGCCAGCTCGGTCACCGACCGCTCCGACGCGGTGCGCATCATGAGTGTCCACCACTCCAAGGGGCTGGAATTCCCGGTCGTATTTCTGGCGGACCTGTGCAAGAGCTTCAACCGCACGGACTCCCGCGCCAATGTGCTCACCGACCCGGTGCTGGGGCTTGGCTCAAACTGCTATGACCCCGCAGCGCGTATCCTTTGCCCGACCATTGCGCGGCAGGCCATTGCGCGCAGATTGGATCAGGAGGCCGTTTCGGAGGAGATGCGCGTGCTCTATGTCGCCATGACGCGGCCGCAGTACCGCCTGATCATGACCTGCTGCGCCGCCCGCCTGACGCGCAGGCTCGAGAGCTATGCGCAGGGACTGAGCCTGCCGCCGGATGCCGCCCTGCTGGAGGGCGCGGATTCCTTGGGCGACTGGATCCTGCTTGCTGCGATGACCCGGCCGGAGGCGGGCGAGCTGTTCGCTGCAGCCGGGCAGCCGGACTGTGCACTGCAGGGCGGCCACCCGTGGCGCATTCAACTCCATACTGCTGTGCAGGCCACCCCGGAGGCGGGGACTGCCGCATCGGCCGAACCGGCGTGTGAGCAGCCGCCGGAGCCGCGCTTCCTTCCACCCTATGGCCACGCAGCGGCGGTGACGATGCCGACAAAGCTGACAGTGACGCAGCTCAAGGGCCGCGAACTGGATAACGAGGCGGCGGAGCAGACCGCACAGGCGCCGAAGCTTCATTTCCCGGTCCCGCGCTTCGAAGAGGGGAGAAGGGCATTGACAGCGGCGGAGCGCGGCACGGCGCTGCACCTTGCCATGCAGCACCTGAACTATGCAGCCTGCGCAGACGAGTCAGGGCTTCGTTCGGAACTGGAGCGGCTCGGACGGCAAAAATTCCTGACGCCGCAGCAGCTTGAGGCTGTCGACCCGGAACGGCTGTGCCGCTTCTTTGCCTCTCCGCTGGGGCAGCGTGTGCTGCAGGCCCCACAGGTTGTGCGGGAGTTCAAATTCTCCGTGCTGGACGACGGCGCGAATTATGATCCGGCGCTGGAGGGGGAGGAGATTTTGCTGCAGGGCGTTACGGACTGCTGCCTCATCGAGCTGGACGGCCTGGTCATTCTTGATTTCAAGAGTGACCGCCTGCGCCCCGGTGCGGAGCGCGAGCGCGCGGAATACTATCGCGGTCAGCTTGATGCCTACAGCCGCGCGCTGTCGCGTATTTTTGAGCTGCCGGTGTCGGAGCGCATCGTGTATTTCTTTGCAACGGACACCGCCGTCAGCCTGTAAAAAAGTCCCGGCTCTGGATGGAAAAACACCATGCAGGGCCGGGAAGCTTGTCAAAAAAGGATTTTTGACAAGCTCTCAAACGAGACCCGTTTCACTGGGCTCTCGTTTGAAAGGGGCTGCGGCTCGCTGCAGCGCACGAAGGGCACGCCCTTCGCACGTTTGCGAGCCGAGCGGTATTTTCTCCGACGTACACGCCGCCGGAGAAAATGATTTCCATTTTCTTTGCGCTTGCGAGCGCAAACTCTGCGAGGCTTTTTGCACAAACTGAGGAAACCCTGACGATTTCCTTTGCCTTCGGCCGGGAGGCTTTTATGCTGCGTCAGGCCTTTACCGCGCGGACAAAGGCTGCGGGGTCGGCGGCCTTGAAATAGGCGCTGCCCGCGACGAGAACGTTCGCGCCGTTATCGCGGCAGATCTTTGCCGTCTCCACATTGACGCCGCCGTCAACCTCCAGCTCGCAGGCTGGGTTCTGCTCGTCGATCCACTGGCGGAGCTGATGCAGCTTCGGCATGGTACTGTGCAGGAACGACTGTCCGCCAAAGCCCGGCTCGACTGTCATCACAAGGATGAGATCGCACAGCGGCAGGAACGGCAGCACGGCCTCTGCAGGGGTGTTCGGCTTGACGGAAATGGCAGCGCGCACACCGTTTTCCCGGATGCGGCGCAGGGCCTCGAGCGTGTTTTCCTGCGTGTCGGCCTCAACATGGAGCGTGAGGATGCTGCTTCCGGCCTTACAGAACGCGTCAACATAGCGGATGGGCCGCTCGATCATCAGATGGACATCCAGCGGCAGGGGGGCGATGCGCGAAATGGCAGCGACGACCGGGATGCCGATGGTGATATTCGGAACAAACATGCCGTCCATGACGTCGACGTGGACATAATCGGCTCCTGCGGCGGGCAGAGAGCGGATATCTCGCTCCAGATTGACAAAATCCGCGGACAAAATGGACGGTGCGACCTTGATCATAGTGTAAATAACCTCCTTGCAGTTCTTCCTGAACCTCTGCTCTTCATTATAGCGAATTTTCCGGGGCTGTCAATTTGAAAATGGATGGAATTTCCATGATTTTTCCCGGCGGAGCGGCGCAAACTAGGCTCGAAATCAAGCAAAGGAGGAACCGTTCATGAGCTGTGATTGCCATGCCAACCATTGCATCCAGTGCTCCGTTACCCAGTGCCGGAACCACTGCAGCGACGAAAACTACTGCTCGCTCGAGCGCATCCAGGTCGGCACCCACGAGTCCGATCCCACGATGAAGCAGTGCACGGACTGCATGTCCTTCGTTCGCAAGTGATCCTTCTGCAAGCCCGCTGTCCGGCAAACCGGACGGCGGGTCTTTTTTCCTGCGTGGCGGCATAGGCTGGAACAGAACAATGGGAGAGGGGATCGCCATGGGTGGAAAACAGGGAAGGAAAAAACGGAATTGGCTGCCGCTGCAGCTGGCGGCGGCCATGCCGCTGGCAACGCTGGCGCTGGCCGCATTGGCTGCGCGCCTGATCCTGGGCGGGAAGCTGCCGGAAAGCGGTCTGCCGGTCGCCGCGGGCGTGATCGCGGGGCTGGTCGCCTTTCTCGGTGCGCTGATCGCAGCCCTGCACAGCGGACGGCGGAAGCTGCTTTGCGGGCTTGGGGCGGCAGGCGGCTATGCGCTGTTTTTGCTGCTGGGGAACCTGCTGTTCTTCGGCGTACATTACGGGGAAGCACTGCCGGTCCTGCTGCCGCTGGCCGGTGCGGGGCTGCTCGGCGCTCTGCTCGGGGCCGGGCGCCGGAAAAAGCGCCGCTATGCATAAATCGAAAACGGGTAAATGCAGGAGAACTTGCAAATATGCAAAACACAGCATGTGGTGAATATGCAGATAATGAATACAACATCTGGTGGAATATGCAGATGAGCCGCTGAATTACAATGTCTCCGTTGCATTGGTTAACATAATATTGTTAACATAATTCTTGAGCATAATATACAAAGTTTTCCTCTCCGGGCCGGAAAGGATTGAAATCCGGGAAAATATGCGTTATTATATTCTACACTGCCAGAAATGTTTGCAGAACGCTCCGGTTGCCTCCTGTATGCGCCGGGCCGCTGCGGCATAGTTTTTTGCTGGCAAGAGGGAACGCAAGATGGGGAAGCTCGTGGCTGCATATGAATCCTACCTTATGAATATCAGGCACGCATCGGACAATACGGTCGCTTCCTATCTGCGCGATGTGCGGCAATTCACCACCTATCTGGAGCAGACGGACGGCCCTGCGCTGGAGGCGTGCACGCAGGAGACGGTCTGTGCCTATGTGCGCCATCTGACGAGCATCGGCAAGTCGCCTGCGACGGTCTCCCGGTGTGTGGCGTCGCTCAAGAGCTTCTATGGCTACTGCGTCTCCACCGGCGCGGTCGCGCAGTCTCCTGTGCACGATATCCCGCAGCAGAAGGCGGAAAAGCGCCTTCCTCAGATTTTAACCGGCCGCGAGGTCGAGCTGCTGCTCGAGCAGCCGAAGTGCACGGATATGAAGGGCTACCGCGACAAGGCCATGCTTGAGACGCTCTATGCCACCGGCATGCGCGTCAGCGAGATGATCGCCTTGAACGTTTCGGACGTCAGTCTGGCGGGCGGCTTTGTCCGCTGCATCGGGAACGGGAAGTCCCGCATCATCCCGATCTACCCGGCGGCCATCCGTGCCCTGACGGCCTATGTGACGGACATCCGACCGAATATGATCGCCGAGCCGGACGAGCAGGCCCTGTTCGTCAACCTGAACGGCGGCCGCATTTCCAGACAGGGCTTTTGGAAGATCATCAAGCACTATCAGCAGACCGCGCAGATCGACAAGGAGATCACGCCGCATACGCTGCGCCACAGCTTTGCGGCCCATCTGCTCGAAAACGGCGCGGACCTGCATTCCCTGCAGGAGATGCTCGGCCACAGCGATATCTCCTCCACGCAGGTTTATGCGCAGGTCGTGAAAAAGACGCTCAAGAGCGTCTATGAAAAATACCACCCGCGCGCTTAAAGAAAAAGCTTCGGAGCTGGTGAAGTGATATGCTCCCTCTATGAGACGATGAAAGACACCGTCACATAGGGGGAGCATTTTCATGCCGCGCAGGAAGCAGTCCCGGTGCTGCGCGGGGATACTCTTATGAGAGGAGCCCATACCCCCGCAGCACTGCCCGCAGGCGGCTGCGGTGCGGCTCCTCCAGCGGCGACAGCGGCAGGCGGAGCGTCCCGCCGCACAGGCTGAGGTCCTCCATGGCGGCCTTGACCGGGATGGGGTTCACGACGCAGAACAGCGCCTCGCACAGCGGCAGAAGCTCCAGCTGGCGGCGCGCGCCTTCGCGGAAATCTCCGGCAAGGCAGGCATCCGTCATGGCAACGACGGCCTCCGGCGCGACGTTCGACACCACGGAGATCACGCCACTGCCGCCGAGCGCCATGATCGCGGCCGTCTGGTCGTCGTTGCCGCTCCAAACCGGTAGACCGCACCGGCCCAGCAGCTGTGCGGCTCGGCTGATGCTGCCGCAGGCTTCCTTGATGCCTGCAATATGCGGATGGCGGGCGAGCGCTCGCACCGTCTCCGGCAGGAGATCGACGCCGGTGCGCGACGGAACGTTATAGAGCACGAGCGGCAGGGGAGACGCGTCTGCGATCGCGGTATAGTGCGCAAGCAGGCCTGCCTGCGTCCCTTTATTATAGTAGGGCGTGACGGCCAGCAGCGCATCCGCGCCGTTCTGTGCCGCAAGCTCTGCATTTTCCACGGAGCCTGCCGTGCAGTTCGTCCCGACGCCCATGATAACGGGACAATGGCCGCAGGCAGCCTGCTTTGCGCGGCGCAGGAGTGTCAGCCGCTCGTCCTGCGTCAGGGTCGCAGCCTCGCCGGTCGTGCCGCAGACAACGAGCGCCGCGATCCCGGCATCCAGCTGCCGCTCAAGCAGGCGGTCCCATGCCGGAAGATCGATGCTCCCGTCCGGCCGGAACGGGGTGAGGAGCGCCGTGGCGGCGCCCCGAAAGATCGGCAGCATTCCGATCACCTCCGCGTCATCCTATGCCGCACCGCCTGCAGGGGTGAAATCCCGGTCTTGCAATTTTCGGGGCGCAATGGTATAATCAGACATTGAAATACAATAGGAGCAATCTGTCCATATGTATCTGAAACAGCTAGTCATTCAGGGCTTCAAATCCTTCCCGGACAAGACGGTCGTGGGATTTGGCCATGATATCACCGCCATCGTCGGGCCGAACGGCAGCGGAAAATCCAATATCTCAGATGCCATCCGCTGGGTCATGGGCGAGCAGAATTCCCGCTCGCTGCGCGGCCAGAAGATGGAGGATGTCATTTTCGGCGGCACGGAGAAGCGCGCCCCCGTCGGCTTTGCCGAAGCGACGCTCGTGCTGGACAACAGCGACCGCGCCCTGCATTATGACGCCGACGAGCTGATGGTCACACGCCGGTATTACCGCTCCGGCGAGAGCGAATACTACATCAACAAGCAGAGCGTGCGTCTGCGCGACGTCAACGAGCTGTTCATGGATACCGGTCTCGGCCGCGACGGCTATTCCAACATCAGCCAGGGCCGCATCGACGAGATCCTGTCCCTCAAGAGCACGGACCGCCGCGAAATTTTCGAGGAGGCCGCCGGTATCTCGAAATACCGCCACCGCAAGGAGGAAACGGAGCGCCGCCTCGCCACGACGCAGGACAATCTGACCCGCATCGGCGACAAAATCTCGGAGCTGGAGCTGCAGGTCGGTCCGCTGCGCGATCAGGCGGAAAAGGCAAAGCGCTACCTGACCTACCGCGAGGAGCTCAAGGGCCTCGAGGTCGCGCTGTGGCTGCAGTCGCTCGAGCGCCTGAGCGCCACGGCGCGCAAGGCCGAGGAGGACTATCATTCCGCCGCCTTCATCCTGCAGCAGGAGCACGACGCGCTGGACAAGCTCTATGTCACCTCGGAATCCCTGACGTTCGACCTCCACAACCGCGACCTGCAGACGGATCAGATCCGTGATGCGATCCGGCAGGCGGAGGCCGCCTCGCAGGAGCAGCGCAGCCGGATCGCCGTGCTGGAGACGAACCGCGGCAACGCGCAGAGCAACCTGAAGCGCGTGCAGCACGAGCTGGAGGATCAGGACAGCCGCAGCGGCAGCATCTCCGCGCAGATCGAAGCACTGGAGCAGCGCATGGGCGAGATCGACACGCAGACCGCCGCGCTGGCCGAAAAGCAGAAGCAGGCCGAGGAGGAGGGCCGCAGACTGGCGGACTCCGCCGACGGCATGACAAAGCGCTATCTCACCCTGCGCGATCTGCAGGGCCGGAAGCGCGAGGAGCTCTCCGCCCGCGGCGCGGACCTGACCGCCGTGGAAGAGAGTCTTGCCCAGAGCACGGAGCGGCAGACCCAGCTGGCACAGGATCTGCAGGCGGCGCAGAGCCGCTGTGCGGAGGCACAGCGCGCGCTCGAGACCGCACAGAAGCAGCTCTCCAAAGCGCAGGCCGATATCACGGCCGCGCAGAACCGCATCAACGGCTACCGTTTGCGCAGCCGCACCCGAGCGGAGCGGAGCGAGGCCCTGCAGAAGCAGGCCACGGACGCCGGTGTCCGGCTCGACACGGTCAGCTCCCGTCTGAAGCTCTTTCAGGAGATGGAGCGCGAGCTGGAGGGCTATTCCCGCGCTGTCCGCACCGTCATGCAGGAGAGCCGACGCGGCAAGCTCCGCGGCATCCATGGCGCGGTGTCCATGCTGCTGCGCACACAGGACAGCTACACCGTTGCCATCGAGGTCGCGCTCGGCAGCGCCATGCAGAATATCGTCGTGGAGGACGAGGGCTGCGCCAAGGCTGCCATCCAATATCTGAAACGCTCGGACAACGGCCGCGCCACATTCCTGCCGCTGTCTGTCATCCACGGCCGGCCGCTGAACGAGAACGGCATCGAGCGCTGCGCCGGCTTCTGCGGCGTAGCCTCCGACCTTGTCTCGTGTGAGCCGCGCTATCGCGAGATCATCCTGAATCTGCTCGGCCGCACGGTCGTGGCGCAGGACCTCGACGCGGCCATTTCCATTGCCAACAAATTCGGCCACCGCTTCCGCATCGTCACACTGGACGGGCAGGTCCTGAATGCAGGCGGCTCCATGACGGGCGGCTCCGTCTCCCGCAGTGCGGGCATCCTGTCGCGCGCCAACGAGATCGAGCGTCTGCAGGCCCAGCAGAAGGAGGCCGCCGTCGCGCTGGACAAGCTCCGCGGAGAGCAGAAGGAGGCGCAGCGTCTGCTGGAGCAGGCAAATTATGACCTGACGAACGCGGAGACGGACCTCCGTACGGCCGAAGACGCCGCTCTGCGCCTGCAGGGCGAGGAAAAGCAGCACCACGTTCTTGTGCAGGCCCTGACGGATGCGATCACCGGCTCGCAGCGCGAGCAGGAGCTGCTCGAAAAGCGGATCGGCGCCGACAGCGGCCGCCGCGCGGCGCTGCAGAAGGCCGTTGCCGACCTGCAGAAGGCACTGGAGGAGGCTGAGCAGGAGCTTTCCGTCGTTTCGGACGGCCAGAGCGTTGCTTCGGAGCAGAGCAGCCGCCTTTCGGAGTGCCTGACGGCGCTGCGCATGGAGGCGGCCAGACTGGAGGCCGAGCGTGCCACGGCGAAGAGCTCCGCCGAGCAGCTGCGCGGGCTGGAGCATGCCATGCGCGGCGACCGCGAGCAGAAGCTGCAGCTCATCGACCGCTATACGCAGGAGGCCGCTGAGCTGGAAAAGACGCTGCAGGCCGAGCAGGACAAGCTGGCCGGGCAGGACGCCGCGGCGCAGGCCAGGCAGGAAGAGCTGCAGGCCGCGCTTGCCGAGCGTGCGAAGGTCGAAGCGCGCAAAACGGCCACGGAAAAGGAAGTACAGGAGAAAAACCGCGATATCCTGAACATGGAGCGCGAGAGCGCCCGTCTGGAGTCGCGCAAAAATGCTGCCGAGCTGGAGGAAAAGCAAATTCTCGACCGGCTGTGGGATACCTATGAGCTGACGCGCTCAAGCGCGCCCGCCGCTGCGGCGGAGCTGGAGAGCACGGCTGCCGGAACGAAGCGCGCCGCGGAGCTCCGCAAGAAGATCTCCGGCCTCGGCACGCCGAACCTCGGCGCCATCGACGAATTTGCCCGCGTGAACGAGCGGTATGAATACCTCTGCGGCCAGCGCGACGACGTGCTGACGTCCAAGCGCGACCTCGAGGGCATCATCGGCGATATCACCGGCCAGATGACCGATATTTTCGTCACGGAATTCGGCCGCATCAACACCTATTTCGGCCAGACCTTCACGGAAATGTTCGGCGGCGGCAAGGCCTCGCTCGAGCTGGAGGACCGCTCGCAGCCGCTGACGTGCGGCATTGAAATTCGTGTGCAGCCGCCCGGCAAGCAGCTCAAGACCATCACGCTGCTGTCCGGCGGTGAGAAGGCCTTTGTCGCCATCGCGCTGTATTTTGCCATTCTGAAGGTGCGGCCGACGCCGTTCTGCATGCTCGACGAGATCGACGCCGCGCTGGACGACCGGAATGTCGAACGCTTCGCGGGCTATCTGCGCGGCTTCAGCGGAAAAACGCAGTTTATCGTCATCACGCACCGCCGCGGTACCATGGAGGCCGCCGACGTGCTCTATGGCGTGACCATGCAGGAGCAGGGAATTTCCCGCATCCTGCATCTGGACCTGAATCAAATGGAGCAGCAGCTCGGAATTTCGGAGGAGATCAAGTAAATGGGTTTTTTTGAAAAAATCAAAAACGGACTGAAAAAGACGCGCGCCGCCATGGCCAACACACTCGGCGGCATCTTCGCCTCGTTCAGCGGCGCAAACGAAGAATTTTACGAGGAGCTTGAGGAGAGCATGATCCTCGCCGACATCGGCGTGGAAACGTCCTGCAAGGCCGTCGAGCAGCTCCGCACCGTCGTGAAGGAGCGCAAGCTCCGCACAGCGGAAGAAATTCACGATGCCCTGAAGGATATCCTTGTGGACATGCTGAACGTCGGCGACACGAGCCTGAAGCTCGGCACGCGCCCGTCCGTCGTGCTTGTCATCGGCGTCAACGGCGTCGGCAAGACGACGACCATCGGCAAGCTGGCTCACCGCCTCTCCGGTGAGGGCAAGCGTGTGCTGCTGTGCGCGGCCGATACGTTCCGCGCCGCGGCTGCCGATCAGCTCGAAATTTGGGCCGGACGCGCCAATGTAGACATCGTCCGCCAGCACGAGAGCGCGGACCCCGCCGCCGTGGTGTTCGACGCCATTTCCGCCGCCAAGGCGCGAGGCAGCGACGTCATCCTGTGCGACACGGCAGGACGCCTGCACAACAAGGCCAACCTGATGAACGAGCTCGGCAAAATTTCCCGCATCATTGACCGCGAGCTGCCGAATGCGGATAAAGAGGTCCTGCTCGTGCTCGACGGCACGACGGGCCAGAACGGCCTGCTGCAGGCCAAGCAGTTCAAGGAGATCGCCGGTGTTACGGCCATCGCCCTGACAAAGCTCGACGGCACGGCCAAGGGCGGCATCGTCATCGCCGTGGCGGACGCGCTGCAGATCCCTGTGAAGCTCATCGGTGTCGGCGAACAGATGGACGACCTGATGCCGTTTGAGCCGCGCGCGTTCGTCGACGCGCTGATCTGAGGAGGCACGCACATGAAGGTCGTTATGGCAAGCAACAACGCCCACAAGATCGCCGAGCTGCGCGCGATCCTGTCTGCCTACGGGCTGGACGTCGTCTCGCAGCGTGAGGCGGGGGTGCATGTCGAGCCGGAGGAGACCGGCACAACGTTTGAGGAGAATTCCCGCATCAAGGCTGTGGCTGTGATGCAGGCCTGCGGTCTGCCCGCCGTGGCGGACGACTCCGGCCTGATGGTCGACGCGCTGAACGGAGAGCCGGGCGTTTATTCCGCGCGCTACGGCGGACCGGACTGCATCAGCGATTCCGATCGCATCAACTATCTGCTGAAAAAGCTCGAAAACGTTCCGGAGGGGAAGCGGACGGCAAAATTCGTCAGCGTTATCACCCTCGTCACGCCGGACGGCAGGGAGATCGTCGCGCGCGGCGAGTGTCCGGGACACATCCTGTTCGAGCGCCACGGAAACGGCGGCTTCGGCTATGATCCGGTGTTCTTTGCGGAGGATGCCGGGTGCACGTTCGCAGAACTGGCCCCGGAGCAGAAAAATCAGGTATCCCACCGCGCCCGGGCGCTGCGTGCCTTTGTGGAGAAGGCGTTTGGAACGAAAAAGGAGAAGGAATTATGCTGACCAGCAAACAGCGCGCCGATCTGCGCGCACAGGCAAATGATCTGGATACCACCCTGATGGTGGGCAAGGGCGGCGTGACGGAGAATGTTCTGTCCGAGGCCGCCCGGCAGCTTGAGGCTCGTGAGCTTGTCAAGGGCCGCGTGCTCGAGGCGGCGCTCCTGTCCGCACGCGAGGTCTGCGATGCGCTGTGCGAAGCGCTCGGTGCAGACGGCGTGCAGTGCGTCGGCTCGAAATTCGTGATCTACCGCCGCTCGGAGAAGAAGGCACAGGAGGCCGCACGGCAGGCGCGCGAGCTGAAAAAGCGCAAGTCGAACCCCGTCCGGCGCGGGGCGCAGGAGCGCCGCCGGCAGGCACGCGAGGAGCGCGAGCGCCGCAATGAGTATTTCCGGCAGGCTGCCATTCAGGCCGCCATCGAGCGCCGGAAGAGCCGCGAGGAATAACATAAATTATCGGAAAGGGGAGCGCCGCACATGGCAAATATCGGTATATTCGGCGGGAGCTTCAACCCGCCGCATCGCGGCCATTTGCTGGCTGCAGCGGAGTTCCAGCGCAGACTTGGGCTGGACCGCGTCATTCTGATGCCGGCGGCGCTGCCGCCCCATAAGGCGCTGGCCGCCGGATCGCCGGACGCCCACACGCGTCTGGAGCTGACAAGGCTGGCTGCGCAGGACCTCCCGTTTGCGGAGGTCAGCGATTTGGAGCTGCACCGCAGCGGCGCAAGCTACACGGCCGATACACTCGAGGAGCTGCACCGGCAGTATCCCAACGACCATCTCTGGTTCCTGATGGGGACGGACATGCTTCTGACCTTTGCGCAATGGCATGCGCCGGAGCGCATTGCAAAGCTTGCCTCGCTGGCGGTCGCGCACCGCGGAAGGGATGACGGCAAAACGCTTCGGGAAGCGGCGCAGCAGCTGCGCGACCGCTTCGGGGCGGACGTCGTGCTGGTGGAAAATGACTTTCTGCCCTATTCCTCCACCATCGCCCGCGCCATGCTGGCCTTCCGCTGCGGGGAGGACTATCTCGAGCCTGCGGTCTATGACGCCGTCTGCGCACAGGGACTTTATCACACGCGCAGAGACCTGCGCGCTCTGCCGCTCGATGCACTGGCCCGCGTCGCCCTGCCGCTGCATGACCCGAAGCGCGTGCCGCATGTGCTCGGCTGCAGTCATACGGCGGCGGAGCTTGCCGCCCGCTTTGGTGAGGATCCCGGCCCAGCCCGCCGGGCAGGCCTGCTGCACGATGTCACAAAGGCGCTCCCCGGTCCGGAGCAGTTGAAATTATGCGATAAATATGGTATGATGTTGGATACATTCGAACGCAGTCACCCGAAGCTGCTGCACGCCAAAAGCGGCGCGGCGGTCGCGGGGGCGGTGTTCGGGGAATCTGCGGCGGTGCAGTCGGCCATCTGCTGGCACACGACCGGCAAGCCGGACATGACGCTGCTGCAGAAGGTCTTATATCTTGCCGATTACATGGAGCCGAACCGGGATTTCCCCGGTGTGGAACGGCTCCGCGCTCTGGCGCAGCATGATCTGGATGAAGCGGTCCTTCTGGGCCTTGAGATGTCGCTCGATCTGCTGACGGAAACCGGTCAGCCCATTGACGTGAATTCCAGAGCGGCCAGAGATTTTTTGAAAAGCGAAAGGACGAAGTCGGAATGAGGAAACTATTCGGCAACAGCAGCCGCGGCGCTTCCGGCGGGCGCTATGTCGCCGGGAAGCAGGCCGAGCGCCGCAGTGCGCCGGTGCAGCCCGATGTGCTGCGCCCCGAGTCAGACGAGGACGAGATCCCGCTCCTGCGTGATTATGCCAACCGCGAGGCGGCGCAGCACGGTCCGGAGACGGAAAAGGATGATAACCCGCTTCTGCAGCAATATCTGAAGCGCCCGCCGCTGGCGCAGGCCATGCCACAGGAGCGGCATCAGGCTCCGGCGCAGCCGCAGCAAAGACCTGCGCAGCAGGCGCAGAGTGTTCCTGCACCCCGTGCGCCGCGTGCCGAAGCGCCGCGGCCCCGCCGGGAGGAAGTCAGGGACGAGGACCTGACGCGTGATCTGCCTCGCACGGATGCCGAAGCGCCGCGCAGCGGCATGAACGGCAAAACGCGCGGACTGATCCTTCTGCTGGCCTCCATCGCGCTGTTTCTCGGCTCCGTCGCCATGTGTCTGGCGCTGCTCGGCCGCACGACGGCCATCATGCCGTCCGGCGGGGATAACAAGTCCGGCGGCGGCACGAGCGTCCGCGTTGAGACGGACGCACAGACTGGCCAGAGCATCGAAATGGATGTGCCGGACGCCTCCGGCCATGAGGGAATCTACAACATCCTGCTTGTTGGCACGGATGGCGACAGCACCCGCACGGATACGCTCCTGATCGCAAATCTCAACACAAAGGAGCACACCGTCAGCCTGATGAGCATCCCGCGCGACACTTATATCACCGGCAATTACGTCATTCCGAAGATCAATTCCGTCTACAGCGCGGCGGGCCAGGGTGACCGCGGCATCCGTGCGCTGACCGATAAGATCCGCGAGACGCTTGCCATTGCAGTCGACGGTTATGTGCTGGTTGATCTGCAGGGCTTTGAAAAGACGATCGACATGGTCGGCGGCGTGGAATTCGATATCCCGACCGACCTGCAGTATGACGATGACGACGAAAACATCCACGTCGACCTGAAGGCGGGCCGTCAGCTGCTTGACGGTGCGCATGCGCTGCAGCTGTGCCGCTATCGCAGCGGCGCTGCCGATATGGACATCGAGCGTGCGGCTACGCAGCAGGAATTTCTGCGAGCGTTGGCACGGAAGCTGGCTTCGTCCGCGACGCTGGCAAAGGTGAAGGACTATGCCGAGCTATTTGCGACCTATGTCCGCACCGACCTGACGGTCGGCAACCTGATCTATCTCGGCTCCGAGCTGATGCAGTGCGATTTCAACGCCATGTACACCGTGACCCTGCCCGGCGAGGCCGTGGAGATCAAGGGCGGCGACTATTATCAGCTCGACCCGGACGGCGTGCTGAAGATCCTGAACGAGCACTTCAACCCCACGTCCGAGGAATACGGCAAATATGACATCAACATCCGCCAGAAGACGGATATTCAGCGCGGGGATGGAACCGTGACCCGTGATACCACGGCGACAACGCCGACAAAGAGCACGCAGCCGCGCCAGGAGCCGACAGAGCCCACGCAGGATACGGCGACGGAACCGACGGGAGATCCCACGGAGCCGACGGAGGGCCCAACCGACGAAACGCAGGACCCGACGGAGGGGCCGACCGAGGGCCCGACGGAAGCGCCGACGGAGGCTCCGACCGAGGCACCCACGGAAGCGCCGACCGCCGCGCCGGAGACGGCAGAATAAGGAGGAACACCCCATGTATACACCCAAGGAGCTGGCGCTGCGCGCCGCAAAGGCACTCGACGACCGCAAGGGCCTGAAGATCCGCCTGCTGCAGGTTACGGACGTCACGTCCATTGCTGACTATTTTCTGATCTGTACCGGCACGTCCAACACGCATGTCAAGACGCTGTGCGACAGCGTGGAGGCGGCCGTTTCCGATGAGCTGGGCGAGCCGCTGCTGCACCGGGAGGGCCACCGCGGCGGAACGTGGGTCCTGCTGGACTTCGGCTGCCTCGTCGTGCATGTCTTCACGGAGGAGACGCGCGCCTTCTATGATCTCGAACGCCTGTGGAACGACGCAACGCCGGTTCCCATTGATTTTGCAGAATAAAGAGGGAGAAACATGAAGTACGATTTTACCGCCATCGAGGCCAAATGGCATAAGATCTGGGATGAAAAGCAGCTCTATGCCGCCAGGACCGGCAGCGATGCGAAGAAATTCTATGCGCTGGCCGAATTCCCGTACCCGTCCGGTGCCGGTCTGCACGTCGGCCATGCCCGCCCCTATACGGCCATGGACGTCATCGCGCGCAAGCACCGCATGCAGGGCGAGAACGTGCTGTTCCCCATGGGCTATGATGCCTTCGGCCTGCCGACGGAGAACTATGCCATCAAGAACCACATCCATCCTGCCGTCGTGACGAAGAACAACATCGCCACGTTCCGCGGCCAGCTGCAGGCGCTCGGCTACAGCTTCGACTGGGACCGCGAGATCAACACGACGGACCCGAAGTATTTCAAGTGGACGCAGTGGATATTCCTGCAGCTCTACAAGAACGGCCTTGCCTACAAGGCCAAGATGCCCGTGAACTGGTGCACGTCCTGCAAGTGCGTGCTGGCAAACGAGGAAGTCGTAGAGAACGTCTGTGAGCGCTGCGGCAGCCCGGTCGTCCGCAAGGAAAAGAGCCAGTGGATGCTGCGCATCACGCGCTATGCCCAGCGCCTGCTCGACGATCTGGACGACGTCGACTTTATCGAGCGCGTCAAGATCCAGCAGCGTAACTGGATCGGACGCTCCACCGGCGCGGAGGTCCGCTTCGGTTCGACGTTCGGCGATGAGATCACCGTGTTTACCACCCGCCCGGACACGCTGTTCGGCGCGACGTACATGGTCCTTTCGCCGGAGCATCCGCTGCTCGAGCGCTGGATGGACCGCCTGACGAATGCCGACGAGGTCAAGGCCTATCAGGAGGCAGCCGCCGCGAAGTCCGACTTTGAGCGCACGGAGCTCACGAAGGAGAAGACCGGTGTGCAGCTCGGCGGCGTGAAGGGCATCAACCCCGTGAACGGCAAGGAGATCCCCATCTTCATTTCGGACTATGTCCTCTCCACCTACGGAACTGGTGCGATCATGGCCGTCCCGGCCCATGACGACCGCGACTGGGAATTCGCGAAGAAGTTCGGCTGCGAGATCATCGAGGTCGTCAAGGGCGGCAACGTGCAGGTGGCGGCCTTTACGGACTGCGCCACCGGCGTGATGGTCAATTCCGGCTTCCTTGACGGCATGAGCGTCGCCGACGCCAAGAAGGCCATCACGGAATACCTGACGGAGAAGCACATCGGCGAGGCGAAGGTCAACTTCAAGCTCCGCGACTGGGTCTTCTCCCGCCAGCGTTACTGGGGCGAGCCGATCCCCATCGTCCACTGCCCGAAGTGCGGCACCGTTCCGCTCGATGAGAAGGACCTGCCGCTGGAGCTGCCGGATGTCGAGAGCTACGAGCCGACGGACGACGGTCAGTCTCCGCTTGCCGCCATCACGGACTGGGTCAACACGACCTGCCCCTGCTGCGGCGGCCAAGCCAAGCGTGAAACGGACACCATGCCCCAGTGGGCCGGTTCCTCGTGGTACTATCTGCGCTATATGGATCCGCACAACGACGAGGCCCTTGCTTCGCCGGAGGCTCTGCGCTACTGGAGCCCGGTCGACTGGTACAACGGCGGCATGGAGCACACGACGCTCCATCTGCTCTACAGTCGCTTCTGGCACAAGTTCCTCTATGATATCGGTGTCGTGCCGACGAAGGAACCCTATGCCAAGCGTACGAGCCACGGCATGATCCTCGGCGAGGGCGGCATCAAGATGTCGAAGTCCCGCGGCAATGTCATCAACCCCACGGATGTCATCGCCGAATACGGTGCGGACACCATGCGCACCTATATCATCTTCATCGGCGATTTCGAGAAGGCCGCCTCCTGGTCGACGAACGCCGTGAAGGGCTGCAAGCGCTTCCTCGATAAGGTCTGGAATCTGGCCGAAACCGTCACCGATCACGAGACGGCTTATTCTGCAAAGAACGAATCCATCCTGCACAAAACGATCCGCAAGGTCACTTCGGACATCGACGCGCTCAAGGGCAACACCGCGCTGGCCGCACTCATGACGCTGACCTCCACGCTGACGGACAACGGCTGCAACGCTGCCGAGCTCAAGACGCTCCTGCAGCTGCTCAGCCCGTTCGCGCCGCACATCTGCGACGAGATCTGGCAGCAGCACGGCTTCGAGGGCATCTGCTCCGTCTCGGCCTGGCCGGCGTATGACGAGTCGAAGTGCCGCGATGCGGAGATCGACATGGCCGTTCAGGTCAACGGCAAGCTGCGGGGCACGATCCATGTTGCAGCCGACCTTGACGACGAGACCGTCGTTCAGACGGCGCTGGCCGACGAAAAGATCGCCCGCTTCCTCGAGAAGACCGGCGGCGCGCTGCGCAAGAGCATCGTTGTCAAAAACAAGCTGGTCAACCTCATCGTAAAGTGATGGAATCCGGACGCTCGGCTTGAAATCGGCAAAAGTTTGAAAAAAATTGTAGAGATCGCTTGACTTTTGACTTGCGATTGACTATAATAATTGATGCCGTTATATCGGCCCTGAAAGCATCCCGGATTGAGCCGGATGCACCGGAGGGAGGGAAATCAATGTCTGAAATTCGCGTAAAAGAGAACGAATCTCTGGAAAGCGCTCTGAGAAGATTTAAGCGTAGCTGCGCCAAAGAAGGCGTCATCGCCGAAGTCAAGAAAAGAGAGCATTACGTGAGTCCCAGCCTGAAGCGGAAGCAGAAGTCTGAGGCTGCTCGGAAAAACAAGAGAAAGTTCTATTGATTTTGTCTCTCTTCTTGTATTGATGAGAAGCGGCACTTGGGTTCCCCCAGGTGCCGCTTTTCCGTGATATTCCGTGCCGTCAGAATGCCAGCTGCCGCCAGATTCCGATTGCCAGGGTGACACCCAGGGCCTGTCAGCGGTCCAGCTTCTCTGCAAGGGTTTCCTCTGTGTCATAGAGGGCCAATCGAAGCCCACCGTCTGTCTTGTGGCTGAAGTAACGACAACACAGGTGCGGGTCGGTAAATGACATAAAATCTTTGGATTCTGCCTCCAGGCGGCGGGGGTCTGCTTGGAAAATGGCAGGTCTGTCCGCCCCCAGGGTGACCTGGCATCCGCCAG
>ERZ773192.1839-NODE-1839-length-19746-cov-9.534813_pt1 | contig 19746 bp, 19 predicted proteins | sample MGYA00581010_ERZ773192 | MGnify/ENA primary metagenome ERZ773192 (study PRJEB29015, sample SAMEA2737741) | human gut metagenome | biome: human gut; feature: human-associated habitat; material: faeces | place: China | collected 2012 ...
ACCAACAAGTCATAGCTGACGTGTGGCTTTATGTAAAGACGTTTGGGAGCAATTGCTCCGGACGCCTTATCTTCGGCATTAAAGGTACGTACAATGCCGACTCTCCCTCCGATAGTATTGAGACCTCCATTGGGATAACGCGTATTTCCATTGGAGAAATGAGTGAAGTCTACCCCTGCTGCTAGTTTCCACTGTGGATAAAACTGCCAGTTCAAGACAAAGCCCAAATTGATATACGCATTGATTTTAGAACCGATAGCGTCATTGTACCAATTGCTATGTTCATCATATTGTTTCCAACCGAAAGAAGCACCGAAATTCCACTCATAATCCAACGACAAACAGGATGAAAGTCGTACAATAGGCGCCCCTTGAAAAGCATATACCGCCACTGGATTTCCCAGTTCAGCGGAATTATAAAATGTATTATGCGAAACACCGATGCCCTGATAGGCATGAGGATACAACCTCCCCAAATAGGAATCTTTGCTGAACTGGAAAGCATACTTCAAGTGCAGGGAAAGTGACCGATCAATTTTCTGCCGTTGTGCATTATCGCCTTCAAGGAAACTGTTTGTCGGAGCTACATAGCCCGGACGAACGTCAAAACCGATCTGATGGATGAGGGCATGGTTGGTGCTGTCATTCGCTTGTCGGACAGATTTCACTACTGTCTGAGCGTCCAATTTGTTGCCGACTGCTGAAAGCAGCAGCAAGCAGATTATATACAGAGACCGTCTGGTATTCATATTTCTACTCATTTGATATTCTCGCGTGCTATGTAACATTTTCCGGGCATTTTACTTTGCAACGTACCGGTTATAGTGCGCTGTCTCCCATTCTTAGGGTGAACAGCATAAAGGGTGTACTCCGTTTCGAACCACTCACATTCTAACAGCACGATGATACGTTGGGTAGTTTTAGGCGGGATAGAAATCTCCTTCTTCTCCGTATCAGGGAAAGGCAAAGGCAGCGCTTGCTGCTCAGACGTATATTGCGCCTGTACACCGTTCATTCCCAACCATTCGTTTTCCATGCTTGGTATCTCTACTGTCGGATTATCTCCTCCCAATAGTCGGAAAGCCTCAGGGTCATCGCTTTTGAACACCACTTCATGGTGGGCGTCCTTGTAAGGGAATAACAGGCATGGGGAGGGAGTACCTAAATTATTAGATTGTATAAAACTCATAGTTTCTTCCAGTCTCCATTCATGAGAATACCCATTTAAAGAATAAGTGATATGATCGAACACATATCTGTCCGACGGAGTAATTTGAACATATATTTCTTGTGATTCATACTCATTGCTCACTACAAGCATGAATCTAAAGTAGTCGTTACGGACGTTTTCGCCCACCGTTATCTTTAGCTCTTTGGGGTTACTGCGTTGAATGATGAAATCGGTCAGCTTTTCATTGCACACAATCTTACCTAATCCTTTCAGGTAGACATCCTGGTTTCTCATTATCAGATTGTCGTCGGCATCATAAACTTCATATTGATGGGTAAAGTCACTATCGTAAGTATACATCCAAACCAAATCCCAATTGGAGGATGCAAAACGAATAGTTACCTCATCACCATTCCCGTCCAAAGTAAATTCGGTATCGGAAGTCCGGAAGTCGTCGACGAATACATCATCGTTACAACTATAAAGTCCTAATAGAATAAGAATATATGCTGTTAAGTTTACGATTGTTTTCATGTCGGTCGTTATCTAGTTATTTTGTTGACGACAAAAGTAATACATATTTTTAGAAGAGAGTTATTATCACCCCTGTTTAGTTGCCACATAAAGGAAAATAAACTATTTTTGTTCTCAACATTAAAGAGGGAGCAATTATGGATGCAGCAATAAAGAAAATACCTTATGGGATGACGGACTTCGAGAGAATAATTCTTGAAAACTATTACTATGTAGACAAAACACAATATATCGCCAAAGTAGAAAAAGTGACCTCCTTCTTCTTCTTTGTCCGTCCTCGACGTTTCGGAAAAAGCCTTTTCCTAAGCATAATGAAAGCCTACTATGACATTTTGCAAAAAGACCGTTTCGAAAGTTATTCAGCGGACTATGGATTGGTAAGAATTCCACCGACCAGCGCAACCGTTTCCAGATGATTTATTTTGATTTCTCAAAGGCAGGGGTTTCATTGGAAAGACTGGAAAAATGTTTTGAGACTTATTGCAATGTTGTCCTCTACCTGTTCATAAAGGATTACGCTTCTTTTTATTATGATAATTTTGAAGAAAAGTGCTGTATCTGGCTCAAGGAACCACGTTACATAAAGTCCTGATACAGTTCAAAGGATGGGAAGTGGTGAGAAGTGAAAAAGATACACATTAAAAACACAATTAACAGATAAAATAATGAAAACACCTTTTATTCCTAAATTGATTCTCCTTTTTATCCTATTTTTTCTTTATTCTGCTGGATATGCACAACAACGGGATTCAGTAACCATACGCGGACAAGTAACAGATTATAACGGACAACCCATTGACAGTTGTTCCATCTTTTGGCAGAGCCCCTCTTTTGATGACATTAAACAAGCCATCACTGACAAAAACGGATACTACACCACCCGTATTCCTAAAGGAAAGTATCAAAGTATGGGAGCTATCAATATGTCTACCTACCCACATACCGTAAAACCCGGACTAGCGGAAAAAGACCAACGTCTCGAATTTTGGGCATGGAATTTCATTGCCGATCGTGATACCACTCTCAACATTCGCTATCATCGTATGGAAGTCTATGGACTACGTATTTTCCACATCCCTGGAGGCATGCCCACCTATCAGATATATGTTCGACCCATGAGTCTGACCCGCACCCTGCAATGGCAAAAAGAAGAAAAATCCTCACTTGTACATGCACAGGATCTTAGCAAGATTGAGCAAACAGGTTTAAGCAAACAAGCCAAAGGCGTTTTGCTGGCACCATCGGCTGACAAATTAAAAGCTATCGTTTGGATAGATGGAGAAGAAGTACCTGTTCTGATGAAACAAGAGATAAAAGAGTACTTCGATGCTACTGAATACGGTAATGCCTATCTGCTGACCGTGGATATGCCCAAACACCAGAAAAATATTCTCCCCTACCGAATATTTAAAGTAGAGTTAACTGATTTAGAGAATGGTGACCGTGGAGAAGGGCTTTATTATATGGAAAAAGAGAACTATATAAAATAAAAAGAAGCGGTATTCTACCGCTTCTTGAGCCGAAACCGGGACTCGAACCCGGGACCTATTCATTACGAATGAATTGCTCTACCAACTGAGCCATTTCGGCAACTGTTTTTTCTGCAATATCGGGTGCTTTTCTGAAAAAGCGTTGCAAATATATATCTTTCTTTCGAAATAAAGAAACTAAAAGCGGATAATTTTTCAGTTATCCGATTTTGTTATGTCAATTGATGCCGGATTTATTGGTAGGCTTCTTCATGTATCCCTTTCATGGCCCATCCGCTTGGTTCGTTTATGTTCTTGAAAGCGGTATCCCACGTAAGAGCTTCAACGGTAGAATTGTTTTCTTTTATGTAAAGATTATAACATCAAGGCGTAAAAACTATTTTACACTAATTGCTCTCCTCATCAAATACCCGTGATATACTGAAATTTACCCACTCCATACCCAAACAATTCAATATCCGTCAAAGTTTGATGGTCTTTACCTTACCCGGAATGATGGTCAGATGCACCGTTCCATCCTTTTCTATCTCCACCTTCTGATATCTGGCCTCCACCACCACTTTTCCATCCAGTGCCATCACCCCCCACTGGCAGGCATTCCCTTCAAAAGCACAATAACCGCCTACAGGAATACAGATATTCCGGTAACAAGGAGGCACTACGATACGATCTCCCCATTTCAGCCCCCACTTCATCCCCATCCGGAAAGGAAGGACATCTTTTATTTCCTCCAGCCTCTTCCGCCTTTTCTCTTCCTCATTCTGTTGCCGTTCCCGCTGTACGCTCTCCGCACGCCGCCCGGCTTCCTTCCTCAGACCTTCCACCACGGAGGCAAAATCCGCTTCGCCCGCCTTAGGAGCATTACAAGCTATATACCGCTTCCCCTTTCCTTTCTCCACATGATAATAGTTTCCTTCCCCGTCCATCACCACAATGCTCCGATCCGCCAAACAACCACAACACCAGTACACCTCTTCATCATCCCCTTCCAGCACGCAGGCGAAGACATCAAATATAGTAGACCACACAGGATCAACTAGCCGGCAAGACTTCGGAACACGGTAATCCGGTATCTTCAAGTAGAAACCATAAAAACAAAGACTGTCTTTGTGCAAACCATGCATAGAGGTATACGCCTTCCGCGTGCGGCTATGGAAAGTCTCCCCCACCCGCAGCAGCTCTATGCCGCCGTATGAAAAAACCACCGGCCTCTCCTGATAAGTTCTGTTTGTCTTCAAATCGGTATAACAGTCACTCCCATCCTCTTTGGTGACAGAAAGAAGTTCTCCCTTCAGGAATCTCAATCTCCGGCAGCGGTCTGTTACCATCAGGGGAGTTCCGGAATCATCCACCACTCCTGTCCGGCCGTCCTCAAAACGGACAGCAGCCCGGTTTGCACAAATATCAAATACTTCCCGGTATTGAGGAATCACTGTGATTTTGTTCCCGCACCTCAAGCCCCACAAACCACTCTGCCGGTCATGACAGGCTTTCAAAGCAGTCCGTTGCTCCCCACCGACCGGACCACCTCCTCCCAAACAAATCAAATCCCCTTTCCGAATAGCATCCAGCAGACAGTTGTGTGTCATCACAATTTCCAGTCCTTCATTCTGTTTGCTATCTTCCGATAGAGAGCAAGACACAGACAGCCCGCTGTTCTCCATCCGTGTCCGGGGCTGAGCATTTCCCGCCATCCGTCCTTCGAACATCGCCTCCCAGTCACGGTCACGGACAGGCAGACCGAATATCCGGTGCAAGCCCACATTATCTATCAGCATACATGATTCCTTATTATCCGACTTCCGCAGCCCCCGTCCCACCTGTTGCAGGTATTTCGCCAACGAAAGCGTGGGACGTGCCAGCTGCACGAACTCCACATCGGGACAGTCAAAACCTTCGGAAAAAATATCCACATTGACCAACACGCTGATCTTTCCCCGCCTGAAATCCTCTACCAGTTCCTTGCGTTCCAGAGCGGGGGTCCTGCTGTCGATAGCAACAGACTCCACGCCATGCAGGCTGTAATAAGCCGCAATCTGTCGGGCGTGTGCGATGCTCACGGCATAGACTATCCCTTTCTTCCCAGCGGCATATCGACGGACGCTCTCATACAATTGGCGGATACCGGTTTCCCGGTTCAGCACCGCATTCATTTCCTTCACCTGGTAATCCCCGTCCGCACCCCGCTTCTTCAACGAGTCAACCAGCCGCTGTTCCCTGCTGTTCGCACGGATGGACACATAGTCAAAGGACGACAACCAGCCCCTCCCGATAAATTCCGCAATACTCCATGAGGTAATCAGGGTATCAAACAAATCCGTGAATCCTTTGCGGTTCAGCCGACAGGGGGTAGCGGTCATACCCAATTTCCTCGCCTCCGGATAACTCTTCCAAAGCTCCCGATAAGTTTCTGCCAGGGCATGATGTGCCTCGTCAATAACAATCAAATCCGGCTGTCCGTTCACAATCTTCCGGTTTCGTGACAACCACTGGATGGACATCACCCTCACACTTCCGTCCTCCCTCCCCATTCCATAACGGGAAACCGTCTCCTCTATCTGCTCCACCAGTTCCCGACGATGCGCCACAATCCATACCCGGCTACCGGAACCACACAAGAACTCCCTCACTATGGCAGCCAGCAGGTGTGTCTTTCCCGTGCCTGTAGGCATCTGTACCATCACACTCCGGTGAAGCTCCCACTCTTCAAAGAGCCTGAGCTTCATCTCCTGCTGGTAGTCACGAAGACAATCGTTCTTGCAATACATTATACGGATGCCAGTCGCTACCGACAACAAAAACAAGGAAGGCCGCATACGTTATCGCATACAGCCTATAGTAAATATTCTATCTTTATAAATTTATTTTATCGGCGGTTATGAACTGTTCCTCCACCGAATTCATGAACTGTTCCTCCACCGAATTCAGACAGGACCTATTATTGTCTATCCCTCTATAATCCAATCACTCAAAGTGTGACTTTCCGAGTCAAAGTTTATCCCCACCTTCACTACGGGAAGTCCGCAAAACGGAAAAGAATAAAGGTAACGAACGGTAACCGTCATATTATAAGTATCCAACCCCTATGGCAATAGTCCTTATCTCCTGTATTCACTGGGGTTTGGGATGTATCGTAAGATTGAATTGTAAATATTTGATTTTAGCCACTGAAAAGTGCCTAAAAAACATTTGAGCTAATAATTTAAGCGATTTCTCAACGATTGGCCCATGCCAATCCGATATTATGAAGAAGGGTAAGATTAACAAAATGAAACATACTATTCCACCAACGATAATAAACTTTTCATCTTTTTGATTAAAAGTTCAGTTCGGTTAAAAAGAGGTTTTACATCTTCTTCAGCCCAATCGAACATGTCATCATAATCACCGGCATGACGCATATTCTGTAAACGAGAGACCAAACGCATCTCATCTTTGTCCAACCCCTTTAGTTGCAAATTCCTGCCCCAACAAACAAATTACACCGCTATGGGTCTTAGATGTAAAACCTTTATCTATCAATAATGCGGAAGCCATGTGGAAGACAGCATAATACAAACGATTTGCAACCAAATTCCAATGATTCATGGTAGCATTGTCCGAAGCTTCAATAAAAACGCTATCAGCCTTTTGAACACGGTAAGCAATAATAGATTTCTTTTCTTCTATACTTAGTGGCATAATTCAATTCCCTCCTGTTCTACATTCTTATAAAAAAGAGTGAAACTCCGTCTTTGCCAATCTGTATAAGTATATATCAATGGATTGATATCCGCACCGATTTTCCAACCTAATTCAACCAGTGGATAAGCTACACGGTCAAAATCTTCATTATATATGCGAGATTTGTCCAATAAAATAAGAATATCCCAATCGGACTCATGATGTGCATCCCCACGAGCCTGAGAACCGAATAAAATGACACGACTCCCTGAAGGCATCACCTGACGAGCCGTTTCACGAATGGAATGGATAATCTCATTTTTTTGCATAATGGTATTAGCTTAATATATTGTATGACAAAGAAACAAATTATATTCCGCTTATCCAATAATGAAGCAATTATATTTTAGTTTTTTTATGTAAGCACTCAATTTAGGGCATACCCCTTCGAAAGGGCACTTTTCAGTGCCCTAAACTGAGTTTTGTTAATTAATTAGTCTTGTGAATTTAACATTGGCTTGTAGCCAAAGTGATTTTGTCAGGAACCATGTTAACATAATCCCTGCACCCGTTAAAGATATTTTTGAAAAAAGTTCCGATGAAGTTCCAGATAGAACTGCCATGAAGCTTTACCGTTCCAATCACACTGTGATAGGTTGCCGCCATCTCAGCACCAGCATCACTACCATAATGAAGTGAATTGTTGCGTTGAGTAGTCAGCTTTCGAATGGTTCGCTCAGCCAGGTTGTTGTCTATTGGTAATTCACCATCATCCAAGTAAGCAAAGATCTCTTTCCAGAACCGGTTCAGATAATTGAGAGCTTCTCTATAATACCGGCTTCTAAATTCTGAATCCTTTGACTGTTCACTATCTAACAAACTGCGCAGCTCTATCAGGAGTTCTTTCGTTGCCAAACCTTGCCTTTCCCGCAACCTTTCTTTGGAAGTAAATCCGGCATCATCGTATTTACGCTCCCTCATAAAGAACTCCTTTAAAATTTCGGAAAAGCGTTCTGCATTCGGTTCACTACCCTGATTGGAAGCCTTGACAAACTTGTTCTTGGCATGTGACATACAAACTTGGTGTACAGTATCTTTAAACCGGCCTGATTTCAGTTCATTGCCGATAAATACATAAGCATTGTATCCGTCGGACATAATACTCTTCAATTCTGCATCGCCCAAAAAGTCTGTTAGTACATCACGACCACGCGAGCCATTCTCATAGAAGAAAATGGCTGTTTTCCGAGCCTTGTTGACCAGAACCCAAATGTAGCACTTCTTATAGTGATCGTATTTGCGCACTTTACACCAGGTCTCATCGCAGTTCACAATCGAATCTTTTTCCAAAGCTATAGACTTCAATACACAAACCAGTTCGTCCAGGTATGTCTTACCTTTCTTAAGCCAGTTGCGCAACGTGTTTTTAGAAATGGTCATGCCCATATCTGTCAGCCATTGGTGAAGAAGACCAAAAGTCACATTCTTTACATAAACTTCATAGGCAATAGCCTGCAGAAATTCAGGAGAAGCCTTAGTGCCTTCAATATTGGTTACTACCTCAGGATGACCTTCGGAAGGGAAATAACCCCACCTGGGCTTTTTACCAGGCTCTGCATAATGAACCATCTCGAAGCATTCTTCCATCAAGAAAGTACGAAAACTGAATACCCGTACCATTCTTCTTTCAATGATGCGACCGGGAAACTTTGTCAAATCGGAAGGATGCTCTATCGCCTCTCCAACTACTCCCATCCTTTTATAACCGTCAGGGCGATTGGATAAATCACGCTCTTTCTTGGAAGACTCTTTTACCTCTTGAGATGGAGCATGACCAACCGAATCCGTACGAAGCGTATCATCGGTTCCATCATAATCATCTTTCTCCTTCCAGCGGTCTGAATCACTTGTTTTAGCTTTAGATTGTATCTTTTGACGTCTATCACCAAAACGTTCCTGATGGGCATAATCAAGTCTTTCCTGAAGTGATTTAATCTTACGTTCAGCCGATTTGCGAAGTTTATGCTCTTCCGATAACCGATTCTCAAGGTCAGCATGTTTCGATTCCATAGAGGACACCTGAGCCTTCAGATCTTTCATCTGAGCCATAAAATCCTCCAAAACAAGCTTCATGGCATCACTTGTCAACCTTAAATCCTGATTCTGTTCGGCAAAGTATTGTATGTACCGCTCTTTCTGATCCTCTGCCATACCTGCACTATAATTTATAGGGCTGCGTGAGTAGGTTTCCCTACTCAACAACTCTCGTTTTGTTGTAATTATATCTTGCAGATCGATCATACTTAAACCTTTGATTTACAGCATTAATGGTAATAAAACAATCGCAAAACCGCAAGTGGATAAATAGATTGATTATCTGATTTTCAATGTTTTAACTATAGGATTCTCAAGAATCAAAACCACGTCCTTCCAGGCAATCCGATAAACAGTATCTGCCCCGTTCCGCTCTACTTTCATGAACTGATAGCCTGCTACAAACTTCTTTTCGAACAGACTATATGAACGATTATCAAATGAAAACATACGGACTATTCTGCGATTTCGAGACATGACTATAAAGACGTCTCCATCATTGGGTTCACGATGAAACCGTTCACGAATGACAGACAGCACACGGCTGTGTTTACAACGCATATCGGTAAAATCACGGACATAATAAAAATGATTCAGACCGGTAACACTCAACATAACCCCTCCAGCTTCTCTACCATACGAACCAAATCCGGATAGCTTAAATTCTTTTGGAACAAATGCAAGCCATTGCATTGCTGATACGAATCTCAACCCAAATACGAACTGGGTGATCATTTCTGCCTGGTGATACCGGTTGAGGTTGATCACTAGCCCTGGATTTTTCCTCATGACCAATTGCAGGAGCACCATCAACCTGGACTTCAACTACTTTTTTCCGGGTATCCCTGTACCATTTCTGAAAGATGTTATAAGGAACTTTGTTCTTAACGCAAAACGATTGGAGAGATTCTCCATGAGGCAAAGCCTCGGTCTGGTATTGAAAGTAAAACCTTTCAAGATCTTCACTGCTATACATAAATTCTAAAATTTTTGTTCGCAGAGAAGATAGAGGTTTCAATTATGAGCCAATTTTTGACTGCTTACATTCAATCAATTCATAATCCACTGTTGACTTTCACGATCAAATAATTTTATAACTTTTGCTGGCTGACCTACTGCTATTGAATTTGGAGGAATACTTTTTGTGACGGTCGAGTTTGCACCTATTACACTACCATCTCCAATTATTACACCAGGCATAATCACTACCCCTTCACCTATCCAAACGTTGTTCCCTATAGAAATAGGAGCTATCTTATAATCACGCTTTATAGGTGGTATATCAGGACTTGACTGAGCCCCCCCTCCATAGAATCCATGAGAGTTATCTGCAATATAAATATGGCTAGCCATCAATACGTTATCGCCAATACTAACACTAGACATTACAGATATATGCACATAATCATTTATCTGTACATCATTCCCGAAAAATAGTTTTTTTTCTTTTGTAGAAAACACTTCTAATCGACACCCCTTACCTGTTGTAAGTCTAGAGCCAAAATCAATAAATCTTTTCCCTCTAATTTCAATAGGGAAACGAATTATACGAGCTTTACTCGAAATAAATTTGGTTCGTATCACGAATATTGCTAATCGCAAGTATCCCCAAAAAGAATAAGAATTCTTAATCATTATCAACTAATAATTTATCAAACAGCATTTTCCAGCTAGTAACATGGGGTAACTCTATATTTACCAATGGAACAGAAGAAAAATTAAACAAATCACCATTTATAACCTCACTCATCCTGTCCGCTAACATTTTTGGAGTATCAGGATTAAAAAAAGCCACATACTTTGCACCCGCAGCTGTTTCATGCGCATACGGCAAATCAGCTATCAACATCGGTTTATCAAAAGCCATAAATTCTGATATAGGTAATCCCCATGTTTCCAATTTGGAAGGAAATATCAAGCAATCTATCTTATTGTATTTCTCATACACCTCTTCATAAGACAATAGTCCACCAAACGTGATAGTTTTTAAAGAAGAATATTGTTTATATAATAGTTTGGCATATCTGTTTTCATTACCTTTTAGAGTCAGCAATACATTATATTTAGCATTATCTTTCTTTTCCAAAATCTCACATGCCTTACATATCACTTCGATGTTTTTGAATGAACGGGGATAGCAAGGAAAGAAAAATGTACAAATACTAGTTGCTTCCTCTTTTTCCTTATGTTTTATTTGTACATTCGCACTTCTCGGTACAGCTACTATGATTTTCTTTTTATCTAAAGAATACATATTTGAGAAAGCCTCCCTCAACCAATTCTGTTGAACTACAATAAAATCATTCTTATGGATATTTATTTGATATAAATAACGATAGAATAAAGAAAAAAAGAATTCTTTATAATTACACCATAAGTCAGACATTTTAGGAACATAAAATGGAGTTGGATTATGACAATACACAACTCTTTTTGCTGCCTTTACATTAGGAGAAGTGTCATGTAGGGAAAACCATAAATATGGCTTTATTTTCCTAGAAATTTTTTTTAAATAAAAAAACTCAAAGAAGATGCGATATATCCAATTATTTTTTGCCCAAGGCACCTCAATATATGTAATATTGGAGAATGAACACAATTCCTTTTTATGGACTAAAGCCAGTACTTCTACATCATTATATGCAGAATAATCATTTAAAGCTTTCAAGCAACTACGAAGAATTGTCAATGGACCACCTTCTACTAAATTTACAGCAGATATAACTATCTTAGTTTTCATACCTCAAACACATCTTTAATAAATAATTTATCCCAATCCAAGCTTAAATCAACAGAAATAAATTATATACAACTGTTAATTAGGGAAGCACATATAACTTTTTCATCATAAATTTTTAAATAAGAAGATAAATCTATTTTAGGTTGGCAATAAGCCTGTTCCAATAACTTAGCAAATTCATCACTATCAGTAAAGCTATTGCTTATATAAGCATTGGGAAGGTTATTTAAAATCTCCTTTGCACCCTCTGTAGGAGTCGCTACCACAGGAACGCCTAAACATATTGCCTCCAATAAGACAGTAGGGAAAGCCTCAGAAAAAGAAGGAAGGACTAAAGATTTCGCATTCCTCAAGACAGGCAAAGGGTTATTAGTAGCCCCTGTAAAAATAATGCGCTTTTTTTTTGATAACTTTATTGCATATTTTTGTAGAGACATCATATCAACACCATCCCCAACAATTACTAAATAACATTCATTCAATCTTGCTTTCTCATATGCATCTAATAACATATATATATTTTTCACAGCACCCAATCTACCAATAAAAACTATATAATTATCAGGCAAATTAAACTCACATTTTTTTTTGATTTTACATTAATTTCTTTTACATTAATAGGATTAGGAACTTTAATGATTTTAGTAGGTTTTTGTTTTAAATCATATATCAAATACTTATATACACCATCAGATACAGCTATTATTTTATGTGAATATGGATAAATTATTCTTGTCCATATTTTTGAAAATTTTGCCCATAATCCCAAATGTTCAATTTCGATATTAAAATAATTATGTTGAGAAATTACAATTTTTGGCCTATGACTCAAATGCAGTGAAGCTAAAACTAGAACCATATTAGGATAGTCACCTCCAGTTATTATACAATCAAGCCTGTTCTGTTTCAAGTACTTTCTTAAATAATAAAAAGAATTAGCCAGTCTTACATTACCTAAATTATATACGTTTACTTTAGAAGACAATTCTTTCAACAGAATTCCTTCTTTTTTACACAAAACAAATTCCACATCATAAAATTCACTCAGTGAATTTGCATAAGTGATAAAAACACGCTCAATCCCTCCAACATTTAAAGTAGGCAAAAAGAAAGCTATTTTTAAAATCCTGTTCTTCATAAAGGTCTATATCCTAATTTTAGCCATTCTATAAGATGTCCTTCTTCATCTATATTTTTAGATACCCATTTATCCGTATAATGAAAATCTATCAATTGCACTGATGAAGATGTAAATAAAACATCAATTCGACTAAATTTCAAGAAGAAACGTATTTGCCAAAAAGAAAACAATATGTTTATTATTGTAAATACTACTACTATTCGTAAAAGTCTTTGCATTCTAAACGAATTATTCATGAAACATAGTGATGACAATATCAAAAATACCTTCAAAACATCGAGTAAACGAGCATGCAATATAGGTACCGAAGAACTCATAATAATAACAATAATGAATATATTCACAAACCGTTTAATTTTCAATGGTTGTGGGTTTAATTTATAGAATACATAATATTGATATAAAGTTATATAGTAAACAATATTAAAGAAATATTTTGCAATTAACTGTCTTACAGTAAATTGAGAACTCAAATTTTCTGATTGACTTCCGGAAATATACTCTTCGAGATGAACCAACAAAGATTCCGAAAAAGGAAGAGAGCGTAAAAGAGTTACCCCCAATGATGATGACTCTATAAAAATCAAGAGAAAGCAAAGATAGCAAAATACATTAGATGAAAAATTAAATATCTTATATCTACTAGCTATTGCAATAAAAATAAAAGGCATATAACTGACATGAATAAAGACTGCAAATATTATAAAGAAAAGTCCTTTCTTTCTATTTTTCATTAGAAACCAATAAATTCCATAAACTAAGACAACTTGGGCAAATCCCATTCGAAAGAGATAAATTGAAAAGGTTAAAGGAACAAGTAATATAAGAGAATAAACTCTAGTCCGCCTAGTCATATCCTTATTTGACAATGTTATATCATGGTACAAATCCAATAACAGATAGTAAGAACATGCCACAAACAGAAATCGAGTCGATTCTGGATATGCACCCAATTTACCCAATATCCATGAAAGTAGCGGCAAGAAATAATCAAATTTCAATGCCATAAAAATCCAGAAATATTCCCAATCTAGTTCTTTATATAAATTAAAGTCTTCAGCATATCTATACATATCTCCTGCCGGTGGATATAACATCCCTATGTACCCCATAAGAATAGCACCTAACAAATAAGCCCATCTTTCCCTTTTTAAAATACCTTTCAGAATGAACGGAAATGACAATATAGGATATATTATGAATATCAATATACCCAAGGTTTTATATTGATTATTCCTCCTATCAGATAAAATCAAAGAATGTATCATGAAATTCTCTCTAAATGATTTGGAACACGCATCTTTATTACTCTTTGATAACAAGATGAACTACAAAATTTCAAAATCCACTTCAACAAGGATTTAATCTTTAAATTCACGCTGTAAATCATATATATAAATTTCCATCCTACCGTTTTATCCTTACCATAAATCCTTCCTCGTTCCCTAAATATTTCTAAGGCACACTCTGATGAAGAAAGTCCATATATAGCATCAAAATTAGTAAAAACAAAAGGAAGATATAAGAATTTGCCATGCTCATAATAGACATCACGTAGAAGTTTAAAATCTGCTGAAATCCTATATGATACATCAAATAAATGACTAACAAATACAGATCTAGCTATAAACGTCGAAGGATGAAATAAAGGAAAGTCATTTTCAAAATGTGACAAATCTTGAGCTTTTGCATAATACACCCCATCACTACGACGAATAATCATATCACCATAAATTACATCCACCCTTTTATACCAATCTTTAAATATTTTTTCTATGACATATTCATTCTCAAACCAATCCCCAGCATTAAGAAACTGAATAAAATCACCTGTAGCCTTAAGCCCACCTTTATTCATCGCATCATAAATCCCCTTATCTGGTTCACTCACCCAATAAGCGATTTTATCCGCATATTTCTTGATAATGTCCACTGTTCCATCTGTACTTCCTCCATCAATAATAATATATTCAACATTCGGATAAGTCTGATTAATAACGGAAAGGATAGTCTGTTCAATAGTTAAAACAGCGTTATATGACACTGTCACAATTGAAATCAAAGTATCTGTTTCTTTAAATAAATTCATCTATATCTCATTTTATCATATTCCATTTTCTCATATGCTGCTCTGTCACTATTTTATATGAAAACTTATTTGAAACAGAGTCAATCATATTCTTCTTTATTGCTTCATCCTCAGAATGACTTAATGCCCAAAGAATTCCATCTTTCAAATCTTCAATATCTTTTTCTCTTGCTAGATATCCAGTTTTCTCATGTTCTATAATATCAGGGATTCCTCCCAAATCGAACCCCACAGGAATGGTACCACACGCTTGCGCTTCTATTATGGTTTGTCCAAATGATTCAGCCAAAGAAGATGTTACATAAACATCAACTGCATTATATAACAATGTCAAAGAGTACTCATCAGATATTTTCCCCATAGAATAAGACGCAAATGGAAAAGAAGAAATTTCGTCAGGACAAAGAAAGTTTCCAAGCACCACTATTGCCATGTTTAACCCAGACATTCTACCTAGTGCTTTCTTTAAAAGAGGCCATCCTTTATATGGATTTTGTGTTCCTGAATCTGCTGCAAATAAAATTAGTTGAGTATTTAAAGGAAGCTGTAATAATTGACGGGCTACGATTTTATCTATCGGACTAAATCTAACAGTATTAAGCAAATTTGGAATAATCATCCTATCAACATGATGGAATAAAGCACTTTTTCCTACGCAATCATCCATCCAATGACTTGGAGATATAAGATGAAGATTACTATAATTCTTCAATCTTTCTTTATTCTTAAATACATATTTACATATCCATTTCACACTAGTTCTATTTATAGTAGGGCACTCATTGCATAACGAGTAATATTTTTGACAAGAAAAGGCATAGTGACAACCACCTGTCAACAGCCACATATCATGAAGGAAAATAAAAGTCGGTTTCCCTAACTTAAGTATGCTTTCTATTTCTTTAACAGTTAAAAAACCGCCATTAATCCAATGGATATATATGATGTCAGCCTCTTGTACAAGAGGCAAGTTGTGAATTCGACAGCTCCAATATCTACCCATAGAAAATGTCACAACATTATGCAACATTTTTTCTTTTATTAAAGTACGCAAAGGGATTAACGGTTTATAGAATAACTTTTCCCATATACTACAAAAAGAAGAAAAACGTTCGACTGTAGGATTCAAAGTTATTTTATTATATACCAACATTTTTGAATCTACTCCTTCATTTTGTAAAGCTTCATTAAGACGATATGCAGCTATTGCCGCTCCACCTTGACGATCGGATGTAGATATATGTAAAACTTTCATCTTGTAATTGATTTATTAATATCACAAATACTTATTATTGTTTTACAATACTCTTCAGATATGAATAGAAGTTCTGTCCCAACAAAAATTTTAATCCCCTTTTTATAACTTCCCCCCTTTTGTCGTTTCTATAAATTTTTTCTATCATTATTCTATTAAATCTTTTTGTAAACACACCTTTATGTTTTGGAGCAAAAGGATAATGTCGTTCTCCAAAAAATCCCTCAACTAACTTCAAGACACTCGCATTAGTATGCACGCCATACGCTCCTATATTCATAACAAGATTAACAATAGGGTAAACGCCATACGAATCATTTTTAAAGGAGTTCAAATCAAATATATAGTCCCAACAATGAGTACGTTTCACGAAATCATCCACTCTCATAAAATATTGTTCCATAATAATAGACTCTTTTTCCCCTCTATAATATCGATTGATATAGCCCTTTTCAATAACCTCTTCACAGGTTATATTAAAATCCAAAGTTTTCCATCTATCCTTCCAAGTAGCAAAGCCATAAAAACAAAATAGATTACAGTATATATGGTCATTTTCTTTCTCTGGAACATAATTTTTTAAATAATTTGCTCCGGAAATAAATCCTATGCTCTTATCCTCTTTATATTTATCAAGGAAGAAATCACAATACTCAAAAAATGCAACGGACGGCACACAGTCATCTTCAAGTATTATTGCCTGTTCTTCATTATCAAATACCCAGTCCATTGCACCACGAACCGAAGTATAAACATCCACATACTCTTCACGGAAAAAAGTGTGAAGTTCACAATCCCAATCCACTTCTTTCACCCATGAACGAATTTCTTCATTATTCCTTACTTCATCAGGACGGTCAACACGCGCCTTATTAGAATAAAAGTAAAGTTTCTTAGGCTTTGCCTTCTTTATCTGGTCAAAAACCTGACGGGCATATTGAGGCCGTGCAAATGTCTCAAAAAGAACTGCTGTATCCATTATTATATCAATATTATTTTATTCTTATTCTTTGTTTGACCATACGGCATACATCCAGAAGTAAAGGCTCTTTAGCAAAGCCTAAAACTGTGGCATAAACCGCACCTCCCACCAATGGCATTACAAACAGATTTAAGGTATGAGAAAACTTCCACAAAGACACTCCCCATAGACAGGTCCCCATAATGGCTACGGCAAACAGACACAGGGCGGTATGGCGAGTGAATATAGAAATAATTGAAAAACGGCGTATGATAAACAGATAGGCTATCATAACAGAAAATTCTGCCAACAAAGTTCCTATTGCCGCCCCGTCCTGAGCCCAATGTGGTATAAGCATGAAATTTATAGCAACATTGGTCAAAGCACCCACTATGCCTGTGATAATAGTTATATTTTCCTTACCCAGAGAAAATATGGATTGTACCAACACATACGAGATGCTGATAAAAAGAATGATAGGAGCCGTTATCTGCATGGTTGAAATGGAGGGTACATATCCTTCACCACAAAAAAGATAGACTAAAGTGGGGGCCATTATAACAAGCCCCATACTCATTGGTGCCGCTATCGTTATCACATAATCCAATGCTTTCCTTAATAGCCGCTCAAATTCCTCACGTTCATTCTCCACCACCAAATTAGACAGACGTGGCAAAAGGACAACGCATAAAGAAGAAGTGATGCCCATTAGCATTTTAGTCAATTTAATGGCACCGGTATAATAGCCTACAGCCTCATTCCCTTTAAGAAATCCTAACATGACTGTATCCAGTTGGAGATAAATGCTGGCCACAACATTCAAAAGGAATATCCGCAAGGCAGGAATCAGATGCCGCATAGGATGAAGTTCTTTTAATTCCAATAGATGGAACTTTATATACTTTCTTAACCGGAATGCATTAAAGATATTACCTCCAACGACTCCTACCACTGAATACACACCATAATAAAGTAAATCCGACCGGTCTTTCACCAAAACAAAAAGCAATGCCACCGACAACATCTTAACAATCAAACCTCTTATTGTAATATACTTAAAGTCCTCCATCCCTTGATAAAACCATTCACATCCAATAGCAATAAAAAAGAGATTCATGCTTAAAATCAGAAAAAGAGGAAGATTGACTTGAACTTGCGCTACGGTAAGCGCTACAACACCTACTACAATATATCCCAACAGAGTAAGAAAGGTATGTAATAGAAGTATTTCCACTGCCACTTGATTCATCTCTTTCACATTGCTCTTCACCCTAGCTATTTCCCGAATGGCATAAGTCGGTATTCCTAACCCTGCAAACATGGATATATAATTAATGATGGAAAGATAGAAATTTACCTGTCCTATCCCGTCTGCCATCAAGATACGGGCAACATACGGAAATGTTACAATCGGAAATAATAGCCCTGAAATAGTATTCAGCAAACTATAAAAATAGTTTTGTTTTACAGACATAGATGAAACAAGACTTTCACTAAATTCTTAAGAAAGAGCTAATATACGGTATCTGATATACCCAATAAGATATGAAGAACCATAACAACAATAAACCGGCCCAAGCAAGAAAGGAAAAATCTGTATGTACGAACAGATCTGTTTTCATATACAATAATGAAAGAATCGGATAATGAATGGTATAAACTAAAATACTACAAGATGAAAGATTAACAATAGTCCTCCCTATATAACCGCTAAAAACTATCGACCTTAAGCTCAAGAAAAAAGACAAAGAAGCCAATACACAGATAATTGAATTTTGAAAATATTCTATCGCACCAACATTGCGATATAATAAATAACAAATTAACGCAGCACATAAAATATAAATTATATAGCACAAGACCGCTTTACCCCCCCCTTATTACATTTTTTAACATATTATTATCTGTAAGATATAACCTCAAACAAACACCTAATAGAAAATACATCAGATGGGAATACAAACGAAAAGATTGCGGTATATACACATTTTCAAATATAAAAGAATAAACGTAATTTGTATAAATATCGCAAGTGTATATTATAAACTGCAGCACTGACAGGAAAAGCAATAAACCGTATAATCTAGTTCTTATTGATATGATATATTTCTTTAAAAATGGCATTAGGGCATATATAAAAATGAGACTTCCCAAAAACCAAAATACAGGGAACACTCCACCTTGAAAAAACAGACTACTACAAGCTTGTTTAAACGGCATTAATATAGAGATATCACCTCTAACAAGTTTAGGAATATCAAAAATGAAAGTAAATACACATACGATCTTGACAATATTAAAAATCTTCCTATAATAATACTTCATTCCACCATCCTTAGGGGCCAATAAAAAGCCGTTTACCATAAAAAACAATGGAACTGCAATCCCCGACATATAAAATAAAAGATAGGATAAATGAAAATCTGAAGACTCAGACATAAACATCCCTATTGTGTGAAGAGTACATACAAAAATGCAGGCCACTAATTTTATGGCATCCAATGAAATATCTCTATCCATTTTCTTAGTATGCTTATTTACATTTCAACTTTCAATCCACTCATCAAACTCTGATCACTCCACAGATATCCCCATTTTCCAAATCTCC
>ERZ773192.1844-NODE-1844-length-19711-cov-3.158476_pt1 | contig 19711 bp, 13 predicted proteins | sample MGYA00581010_ERZ773192 | MGnify/ENA primary metagenome ERZ773192 (study PRJEB29015, sample SAMEA2737741) | human gut metagenome | biome: human gut; feature: human-associated habitat; material: faeces | place: China | collected 2012 ...
GCGGATATCGGCTATCAGGTTATCGAATACCTGCTGCCTGTTTTCCGGAGTCGTCAGTCCCATGTAGAGTGCGACGGCGTTTGCCGCCTGGCTGTTGCGGTCGTAGGTACGGGTGGACGGGTTCCAGAAAGTCCGGTTGAAGGCTTGTTTGATCCGGGCCGCCAGTTCCTGGTACTTGCGTGCATCGTCCGGCTTCCCTAAAAGGTTTGCCATTTTCTCCATCAGGGTGACGTCGTAATAGTAGATAGCCGTTGCCGTTACGCCATTGGAGGTCAGTTGCGATACTCCCGGACTTTCCGGACCGATGTCGAACCAGTCTCCCAAGCCGTAGGCGATAATATGGTTATCGGCTTTCGAGGAAAGGTAGTCGATGTAGCGTTGCATATCCGGATAATAGGTTTCGATCGGGCGCGTATCGCCATACCATTGGTAGATGTACCAAGGGCTGATGACAAATGTGCTTCCCCATTCCGGCGTATCCTTGAAGCCTCCTTCGAATTCGACTAGTTCGGGAGCAATGGTCGGTATCATGCCGTTGGCTGCTTGTGTGGAGCGCATATCGTTGAATGTCTTTTCGTACAGGCGTGCCAGGTTGTAGCGGTATTGTACGGAGTATTGCATCAGGTGCGCTTCTTCCAGCCAACCCAACTTCTCACGATGCGGGCAGTCGGTCAGCACGCTTGCCATATTGCTGCGGATCGCCCAGTCGATCAGTTCGTATGTCTGATTGAACAACGGTTTGGAACAATGGAAACTGCCGACATCTTCGGCCGAATAGCAAGTATGAAGACCGGTAATTTCCGTTATTTCAGGTAGTCCGTCCGGATTGGGTTGTCCGGCGGGAACAGCACCTTCGACCTGCACGTAACGAAAACCGTAGTAGGTAAACTGGGGTTGCCAACTTTCAATACCTTTTCCTTTCGGTGTGTAACCGAACCAGAAAGGAGCGCCGGACGCGCTTTGGTTTACGGTACTGTCCGGATTCAGCAGTTCGGCCGGATAGAGCTTAACCGGATGCGTGTCCTTTGAATGCAGGGAAAGCCGTATGATGCCGGAAAAGTTTTGTCCCAAATCGTACACCCATTGTCCTTTCCGGGTCTTGAAAAGACGGACGGTGGGGATTCGGTCACGTACGGTCAGCGGTGCGGAGCGTTGGGAGAGGAGCCGGGTTTTCCAGCCTGTGTCGAGGGCTTTGTTCCAGGTACGGTCGTCGAAACCGGGTTGCATCCATCCGGTCTGTTCTTTCGTGGCATCGTAATCTTCACCGCCGTAAATACTGCTGTAGGTAACGGGGCTTTCGGTTGTTTTCCAGTCTGTACCGGTTACGATGTCCTGCGTACTGCCGTCTGCATATTCGATTTGTATTTTCATCAAGAGGCGCGGAGCGCCATATGAAGCAAGCAGTTTGAAATAACGTTCCCGCGGGATATTGAAAAAGCCGTTTCCCAACATGACGCCTATTGCGTTTCCGCCTTGCTTTAGCTGTCCGGACAGATCGAAAGTGACATACAGCGCACATTTATCATATTTTGTCCATCCCGGATCGAGAAAGTTGTTACCCACCTTCTCTCCATTCAGGAACATATCGAAATGTCCGAGTCCGGAGACATAGGCGGTCGCTCGTTTTACCGGTTTTTGAACCGTAAATTCTTTTCGGAATTGGGGGAGGCGGTACATACCGATCTTTTTGCCTTTGAGTTCCCGGTCCACGTTGGCCAGTCCGTGCAGCCCTATCGTGACGATTTCGTCTTTCCTGTCTTTTTCCAGTGCAATCCATTTGGCATTGCTCCAGTCTTTTTCCGAAAGAAGCCCCATGCCGAAGGTATGGATACAGCTCCAGCGGGAAGGGCTGTCCTCCTTATCCCAACTCCTTACTTTCCAGTAGTAGGTCTGTCCTGCTTTCAATTCTTTTCCTTTGAAAGGAACAAGGATCGAGGCGGAAGAAAGCGTTTTTCCGCTGTCCCAGATATTTCCATTGCCGGCCTGTAGTTTTTCCGGAGAATCGGCCACTAATATCTGCCAGGCCGATTGTTCGAAGTTCCGTTGTTGTGCCTGTATCTGCCAGCTGAAACAAGGTTGTCCTGTTTCGATTCCTAACGGGTTTTCTTCCTGTTCGCATCGCAGGTTATAAACGGAATGTGTGTCCGCTGCCTGTAGAAAGAAAGGAAAAACCATACATAAGATACAAATGTTTAAAAGTCTATTTTTCATGCTGCCGTCCTTTTTTGAAAAAGGTGCCATGCTTTTCCGGAAAAGCACGCACCCTCTTTTCGTGTATGTTTAATGAATTAATTCAAAATCTTCCATCAGCCCGTAATCCATCATCTGGTATTCTTTTCCGGATATCGGTTTGTCTACGTTTTTCCAATGCCAGGGAGATGCCAGGCCGGGAGCCGGATTCCGGTAATGCGGGCCTAACAGGTTCTTCAAACTGCCGATCACATGTACATCGATCGTGTTGCTGCCTTCTTTCAGGTAGGATGTTACATCCAGTTGCCAGGGGTCGAAGGCGATCATACCGGCTTTCTGTCCGTTGACGTATACTTCTGCTACCGTCCCGTTCCATTTGTTCAGTTTGACGGCATATCTGCCTGTAAGGTCATCGAGGGTATATTCTTTGCTATAGCTCATATCCCATGAGTAGAACGGTTGCTTTTGTTCTTTCCAGCTACCCAGTGTGAACGATTCCTGTGGTGCACCGATGCTCCATCCCTCTTGTTCGGGTACGACCGAGAAGTTTCCGATGATGTAGACCGGTTCTATCTCTGCAAAAATACGCATCGGGTTGATGCTGAGTTCTACCGTATTGCTACCTTTTTTCACCTGTCCGCCTATCGGATAAACGCCGAAAGAACGGTCCAGCCACCATTCACCTGGAAGAGCGTTCACGAGATTTCCGTTGATTTTTACGGTAAATAGTTCGGGGCGTTCGGAAACCAGTTTGATACCGGAATAGTCGAAAGCATCGTTTACCGTAAAATGATAGGAGGCCGTGAAGCCGCCATCCTTAAAGTGGTCGCGGTCGAGGATATTCCGTTTGTATTGTACGGAGGTATTCCAAGGATTGCCGTTGGTGAATCCGTGCGCTTTGAAGGCGATATCGGCGGCACGGGAGAAATGTTGTTTCTTGTAAGTCTTTCCTTTAACCGTAACATCGCAAAAGTCAATTGTCAGAGCATTGTCGCGTAAACGGCTGACGGTGGTCCGGCTTGTTGCCGTCACCGGGCTGCTTCCCGCTTTTCCGGGGCGTTCCGGATAGTTTTTAGGGTTCTTGTCAGAACAGTAAAGCAAGAGGCTTCCTGCCGGTTCGATCCGGAAAGATGTACTTAGTATGCCTTTTTCTTTTGAAGACGGATACGTATAGATTTCCCCGTTCAGAGCATCCATTTCCAACATGGCTTTTCCCTGCGTCGAAAGGGTGCCGTCAACAACTTCATCCATAGAAGAGTTGACGAGAAAAACCAATTCTCCGTCTGCAAACCGGCGACGATGGTGATACAGGTTACCACTGTTGAAAGTAATCCTGAAGTTATCGGAAGAGAAATACCGGGCGATTACATCTTTGGATAGTTCCGGGAGTGATGTGACGGTTGTACCGGTCAACAGTCCGGCCAGTTCGTCATTGACAGCCCCGTCTATCCGGGTGGGAGCGGAGAAGGTTATGATCTGTCCACCTTGTTCTACAAATTGTTGCAAGAGGTTGAAGGTAGGCTTGTTTAAGGTCTCCATCATGGGAGGCAGAACGACAGTCGAGTAGGAGGCATTGCCGACGATGAAACGCCCGTTTTCTACCTTTCCGAGGTCTTTGATGATGTTTTCGGAACCGAGGTCATATTCTACCTGGTTCTTTTCCAAAGTTGTAACAAAAGCTTGGAAATTGGTTCCTATCTCCATGAGTTTCGGGGAACTTCCTGCATGGACGTAATAGCTCCATAAAGTCGAGTTGGGTTCCAGAACCAAAATATCGTTTTTCTGGATGCCTTTGCTCATAACAAATGAAAGGCGTCCGTAATAGTCATTCAGTTCGCGATAGTCGGGCCACCAGGGAGAATGATAGGTGAATACCGGCGGATAGTCGTATTTGCGTGCTCCTGTTAGTGTCATATGGGCTAAATGTTGGTTCATGAAGTTGACCCCGAGTGCATACTCCCAATCGCCTAACCGTTTGAAATCTTTAAAAGTTTCGTCCCAACCTCCACCACCATAAGTTTCGCTGAGGGTACGGTTACAACCTGTTTGGTTGGCGGCACTGCGCAATTCTTTTACTGCACGGATATTGCCGAACTGTGCTTGCGGGTTGGTTTCGTCGAACTGGTTGAACAGCATGTCGATAGCGGGTACCTGATGCCAGGCGTACATTGCCATATTGTCCGGTCCGTCGTTCATTTGCGGCCAACCGTGTTCCCAATAGTGTCCGGTCCATTTCAGGTTGTTCGTCTCGCAGTAGTGGTGCCAAGGTTTGGACCAGCGGTCGACAAACATTTGCAACAGGGTTTCCATATAGTTATGACGTACCTGTTTCCAATTGCCCGTCTCTTCGTCCAGAAGGGGAAGTAGTGGTTTTAGATCGTATCCCCACTGTTTCCGGAATACTTCGAACAAGTCTGGTGTCCAGCGCAAGCCTCCGGGACTGCTGATGTTGGGCTCATCTGTGAAGATACCGAAAACAGATTTGCCAAATTCGTCCTTTATTGTTTTTTCGTATCCTTTCATCGTGAGGTCGATGAACTTTTCAGTCACACCGGGTACGAGCAGGTCTACGTAAGAATACCCTCCGTACCAGTCTGATTTGCCTAAATAGGTCTTTTTGTAGAGGTAATATTCTCCTTTTGCTTTTTTATGCTGGCTCAGGGCGTTCGTGATATCTGTCCATTTGTCCCCTTCTTTTTTAAGGATGATGAAATATTCGTCTGTCTTGTCAGGCAGAAGATCTGTTTTTGTCAACTCAAGTCCTTGTCCTTGGTTGTAGGATTCGGGCATATCTTCGGGAACATGTCCTCCGGCAAAGCCGCTGGGATAGGAGTTTTCATCGTAAATCCAGATGTCCAGTCCCATCTCTTTTCCTTTATCGACGGCATAACGGTAGAGGGAATACCATTCGTCCGACATATATTCCGTGATCATGCCCGGACGGGGATGGATAAACGCACCTCCGCAGCCTGCATCTTTAAAGTCTTTCAGCATACGGTCGATTTCAATTTCTGTAACTTTTCCGTTCCAAACCATAAAAGGGGCTGTACGGTACTCGGATGAAGGGTTGGAAAACTGGGCTTCCAAAGTGGAAAAACTGTCTGTCGTTTCCGCTTTGTTGCCACTGCAACCAGTCGTTCCGAGAGACAGGATACCTCCTGCGACGGTATATATAAAGTTTTTGATAATACGTTGTGTATTCATGGTGCTAATAGTAAAAAGACCTCTACTACAAAAGTAAAGGTCTTTTTGTTAATATGATAATTAATAACCTGGATTTTGTTTGAGCTGGTCATTTAATTGCAACTCGTTATAAGGTATCGGATAAAGCAAATATTCCGGCTTTATCTGATAGGTACGTTCAGGAAGTTCCGTATCAATCGTTTTGATATATTTTCCGTAGGCAGTCATTACTTCAATAGCTTTTCCTGTTCTCAATAAATCATACCAACGATGGTTCTCAAATGCGAGTTCGTGACGTCGCTCATTGGCAACTACCTCGGCATTGATTGTTGTAACAGCAGGTAAACCTGCACGCGCACGTACTTGATTGACATAGGGTGCTGCGTCTCCTGCACGTCCTTGCTCCACCAGACATTCAGCTAACAATAACAGGCAGTCCGCATAGCGGTAAACAGGCCAGTTATCGTCTGTATTTTCTATTTTGGAGTGTGCGTGACGGTATTTATTGATAAATGGATAATTAACTTGATAATCATTGATCTTGGGATCACCGACTTTTAGTACATCAGCTACGACTAAGGCGTTTGCTGCATCCAGTGTACCGACTGCAACAGCGATAGATGGGTCGACACGCAGGTCTCCAGGTTCGTAAGAAGCGATCATTTCCGGTGTCGGAACATTCCAGCCTCCTGTCAGTAACGTACTACAATCCGGAACACCTGTAATAATTTCTGCATTCGTTGTTTTGGGAATAAAGTAGTATAACCAATCACTTTGCTGTCCCTGATCTCCCATTTGATACTGGATTTCGAAAATCGATTCTTTTCCGTTCTTTTTGGATGTGTCATATATATCGGCATAATTGGGAAGTAATTCATATCCCATATTCATGATATCTTTTAACTGCGTTTCCGCTGTTGCATAATCTCGATCTGGCTTTGTCATTAATACATAAGCGTAGAGCATTTTGGCAGCTCCTTTGGTTGCAGCACCATTTTGCGGGAATTTGACCGTAGGAAGTTTCTCTATGGCATCTTTCACATCATCAACGATGGCTGTATAGATATCGTTAACAGATGAACGAGGTAAGAATGCGTTGTCCGCTCCTGTCACTTCTTCCAGATGCAAAGGGACGTCTCCGTAGCATTGCACCAATTGGAAATACATGAAAGCACGGATGAATTTAGCTTCTCCGATCGTTTTATTTTTGAAATCATCGGGAAAAGTCGTCCCTTCAATGCGGTTCAGAATGGTGTTGGCTCTTGAAATGCCCGTATAACATGCATAATACATTTCATTTGTCCATTGGTTCTGGTCATCTACAACAAAATCCGCGATATTTTCACGATACAAGATGTGTAGACCACGGTCTGCTTTATAGCGGGTGTAATGTGTATTGTCGGAACGCATTTCTCCCATCAGGTATCCTTGTCTTGCCGATACTCCCCGTAGAGCGGAATAGGCTCCGTTCACTGCTTGAGTGAATTGCTCTTGAGTTTTAAAGAATGTCGCATCATTCGGATAATATTGAGGCGTCAGATTCAGAAAATCTTCCGAACAAGAAACCAAAGTCAACAATGCAACAACTAAACTAAATATCTTTTTCATGATCTTTCGCTTTAAATTTATAATTTGTTTTTCTTTCAGAATGAAATGTTACATCCGATACTGAATGTTCTTGGAACCGGGTAAGTTGTACGATCTACTCCTAAACCGTTCCATCCCATATCTTCATTCATGGCTATTTCCGGATTCATACCTGGGTATTTAGTGAATGTGACTAATTGCTGAGCTGTTACATATACCCGGAGTTTAGAGAGGTATTGACTCGGTTTAATCGGAATTGTATAGCCCAGAGTGATATTCTTTATGGTCAAATAAGAAGCATCATATACCCAACTGCTATTATTGAAGCGGAATAATTCCGTGGTACCGGCTTTTGTTCTCGGAACCTGTCCGTCACCCGGATTTTCCGGAGAGCGCCAACGATTGGCAACTTTTTTCAATACATTGAAACAACCGTCGATATTCAAGGTATGTTCGTAGTTTGAATTGATAATGTCACCACCTACTTGTCCACTGATCAGAATGCTCAGATCGAAGTTCTTCCAGGAAAATTCATTTGTCATACCATAAATAAAATCCGGATTCGGATCACCAATTTTTACACGGTCATTGTTGTCGATTATACCGTCAGGAACACCGTTAGGACCACTGACATCTTTCATGCGGACCGTTCCGATCTCAGATGAGGCGTGCTTTGGTTGGGAATTAAACTCTTCTTCGGTCATATATACGCCGTCAAATACATATCCCATGAATATACCGATAGGTTCTCCTACTGCTAAACGGTTGAAATCTTCCTGATTGGAATATCCACCTTTTGGGGTGTTGTTTGTTCCCATTTTGGTTATTTCATTCCGGTTGAAGGCTATATTCAAGTTGGTAGTCCATTTGAAATCACCGACAAGATTACGAGATTGCAAAGTGATTTCATGTCCCCATGCTTTGTAATCACCGATATTGGAATAAATGTTGGAAAAGCCGGAAGCTCTTGGAATATCGACTTGATACAAAAGTCCATCGACTTTTTTATTATAATAGTCATACATCAAATAGATACGATCGTTTAGGAAACCGATATCGACACCTAAGTCCAGTTGCTTTGTTTCTTCCCAAGTAAGAGCATTGTTCCCTAAATTACCTAATCCTTTTCCCGGAGCTAAAGAGCCACCTAAGACATAGTTATAAGTGCTAACTCCCGCAATATATCGGTAATTACCAATGTTGTAGTTACCAGTTAGTCCATAACTGGCCCTTATTTTCAGGTAGTTCATAACATTGGTTACTGGTTCCATGAAGGCTTCGTCAGATACAATCCATCCGGCGGATATGGAAGGAAAATTTGCATATTTATTGCCTGCCCCAAAACGGGAGCAACCATCTCGGCGGAATGTCGCCTGGAGTAAATAGCGGTCTTTGAAGCTATAATTCGCGCGTGCGATGACAGAGGCTAATGCCCATTGCTCGATGTTGTTGTCACCGTTTTTTGTAGCACCGGCACCCATCCAAGGAATATCATCACTTGGAAAGTCAGTTGCTGTTAGCTGGTTATATTCGTTGGAATATTTTTGTGCACTATAACCGACCAGTGCATCTATATTATGGTTTCCGAATTTATGGTTATACATCAACATATTTTCGATAGTCCAACTATAGTGGAAGTTGGTGTTGTATTGTCCACTTGCTTTTTGAGGGGGAGCAGTAAACATGGCTCCACCGGCTGTCGAAGGTGTAAAATCTCTATAGTTCTTGGCACCTAAATCGAAACCAGCCTGGAATTTATATTTGATACCGTTCCATATATCCAGTTCTGCAAAAGCATTGCTTAATAAGGCCAAATCCTGTGTTTTACTTGTTTTTTCATGTAAAACACGTATCCAGTTAGGTTGAGGGAACATCCCTGGAGAGTTTAGAGAAAGAATAGGTTCTCCATTTTCATCGTAAGGATTTACAGTTGGGTCAGCCAAGAACGCAGCACTTAATATCTGCCAACCTCCGTCTGTATTTTGGTTGTTTTTGATTTGCAAGGTGGGAGCTATGTTCAGTCCTAATTTTAAGCGGTCGTTTACTTGATAATCATTGTTTGCACGTAAAGAGTAACGTTCGAAATTAGAATTGTACATAACACCGTCTTGGCGGAAGTAGCCTAATACGATAGCTGTATTGAACTTGTCTTTATTGGCTGTCACACTGATACTGTAATTCTGTGTGGCGGCATTGCGTGTCAGTAAGTCATACCAATTGGTACCAGTACCGTATTGGGATGGATTTTGATATTGTTCTGGAACTCCTCCGGTATAACCTTCATATCTGGCAGCATCTTCGTAGTATTCTTTTTTGTATTGGGCAAATTCTTCCCCGTTCATAACATCCGGAGTCTTTAGTCCCTTTAAAGTCTGAATACCGAATGAAGCATTCACATCCACTTGAGTTTTACCTTGTTTTCCTCTTTTCGTTGTGATCAGTACGACACCGTTGGCGGCACGTGATCCATACAAAGAAGTGGCAGCGGCATCTTTCAAGATGGAAAAGGTTTCGATTTCATCCGGATTGATACTGCTTAGGTCCATATTGATAGGGATTCCATCGACCACGAATAAAGGTGAACTACCACCATTGATAGATGCTGCACCACGGATACGGAATCCCATACCTTTACCCGGCTGTCCTGTAGATTGGTTAATTTGTACACCTGCTACCTGTCCTTGAAGTTTTTGGGCAAATTGTCCTACAGGAAAACTTTCTAATTCTCCTGCATCTATCTTGGAAACAGATCCGGTCAAATCCCTTTTTTTCTGTGTACCGTAGCTAACGACAACAAGTTCGTCCAGTTGGTTTACAGTTTCTTGCAGAACGACATTTAATGTTTTCTGGTTGGAGACAGGGATTGTTTTTGTTTCATATCCGATAAAACTGATGGTGAGTATTTGATTGGGGTTAACATCAATGGAAAAATTACCGTCCATGTCTGTAATGGTACCGATGGTGGTGCCTTTGACGGATATGTTTGCACCTGGTATAGGTTCTCCTTTTGCATCGATAACCCGTCCGGACAGTTTACCGTTCGTTTGTTCTATACCACTGATGGAATCTGTGTTTGCATGAGCTTTTGAAATCACATATCCGGGGCTTAAAAATACTGATAATAGTACAGCTTTAGGCAATAAGTTGCTGTATATCGATTTGATCATAATATTAAAATTTAATTTAACAGTTGAAATACTCTAATTTTCTCTACAAAAACTTTTTAGGTGTGTTATTTACTTCTCTCCATAGGCTAATGATTTAAGATTGCAATTGAATTTGTTCTGGTAGAACTATGAACTATACAGTACGGATAGTTGTAAAAAAGTAGGCTCGATTATCGGTTTTGGCTTATCTGTGGAGGTTATTGGAGTCTTCTGGAAGGGAAAAATGAGAATATCTTTTTTGAAAGAATATCAATTTGACTAATTTTAATATCATTTTTGAAAACATCTAGTAGTTTTATATAGCTAATTTTGTCACGGTAGCAAACAACAGACAAGAATAGCCTTAGTTCTACCAGAACTAAGGTATTCACAAAAGCATAATTATCTTTTCGGGATATTTATACTTTTCCGGTTTTAGTTGTAACTGATCGTTACCTCTTTTTTATCGTTTTGGGAAAAACTTTTCGCCACATCTTGTATATCCTCTAATGTGAATTTGCCTGTTATCCGGATGACCACATAGTCTGAATCTGTGTCGGCCAGCATGATCATTTCGTTGATTAGGTCACCGTTCTGGACGATGTAGAAAGAGGCGCGTGTATCGTTGTCCTTGACCCGCATCAGTTCTTCATGTGATTTGCTGATAAGGCTGCTGAATTCTTTTCGCATCTGGTCCCGGACTTCCTGCTTGTCGGAAGTGACGATTTGAAGATTGTTTATTTTCCCTTTCAGATTCATCAGGTTGAGGCCGCCGCTTTCTACATTAGGGATCATGTCGAACATTTTCTTGGAGATGAAGACAGATGTTACATTATCCATATCGGCATATTTTTCGAACAGTTTATCCTGGGCAAAGCACAAGCTGGTGCAACAAAGAAACAGGATCAGGAATATATTCTTTAATTTCATAAGATTAATCGTTTAAATGTTTGTTTAAAATATTGTTTACTTTATCTATCTCCTGCCCGGCGTTATCCACCTGGCTGATGCCTTTGTTGAGGTTCTGCGAGAGTAGGAGTAAAGCCTTTTCGGCAGCGGCGGCGGCATCTTTCGGATTGGTGTAAGTGTCGCTGAGCCGGTCGTGAGCGTGATACGACGATTTGTATTGTAAAAAGCTGATGCACAACAGGATGGAGGCGGCAACTCCACTTAACCAATATAAAGTCCGTCTACGGGTCAATGAACGGGTCTTCTTTTCTTCCGTGGAAGCCCAGGTGTCGATCTGCTTTTCCAGAAGGGCAAGGTCGGCGATCCGTTGTTCCGTATCCCGCAGGTTTTCCCTGGTACGGATGGAGGCGGTGACAACAGCATCGCACCGTTCCACCAATTCCTCATAGCTGCCAATGCCGTGTTCAGTGAGAAAGTTCATAGTGGCAGCCGCCCGTTTCAGATTCTCAATGGTCACCCACCGCTGGTATCCGGCGCTTTGCTGGGCCTTGATATTGTTCTGAATATCAATGAGCAGACTGACCATATCTTTGCGTCAGGAACGGCGAGGAAAGAGGCTTTACCGCTGCCGAGTTCCGGGTGGCGCAGAATGAGGGCTGGGAGAAGCAATATCCCTACAAGGTCGGCAAAAAGAAGGTGTATATGCCGCCATCCGCTGCCGAGGCGCAGGGACTTATCCGCGCAGACAAGCATCCGAAAAGCACCCGATATGGTCGCCAAAATCCCATCTCTGAACGCTGGAACAGCGAAGGGCAACTTGTAGAATGGCGCAAGGCATGGGCAGATGTGTCCAACCGATATTTGGAGAGATACGGGCATGATGAACGCATCGACCACCGCAGCAACGCTGCCAGAGGTCTGGATGAGCAGCCCACCATCCACGAGGGCGTGACTGCACGGGCGCTGGAGCGGAAGGGCGTGATTGCTGACCGTTGCGAGATCAACCGGCAGATCAAGGCGGACAATGCCCTGCTGCGGGAGCTGAAAGCTGCGGCCAGAAAGCTGGCACAGGCGGTAAAGAACACCCTCCCGGCCATTGCCGAGGCGATGGAAAAGCTGCGGGCGAATATGATTGTTTTCCGCTATCAGCTGCGGCATATCAGCCGGGGCAGGCAGCGCATGAAAGTCTATATCCATGCCGTTCAGCCGAAGCTGGCGCGCTATACTGAGTTGATTCAGGAGATTCGGAGCAAGAGCAAGGAACGCAAATCTTTGCTTGCCGAAAAGAAGGAGACTCTCTTCTATCTCATCCCGAAACAGCGTGAACTGTCCCGCCGTATTGCAGAGCTAACCGAGGAATTGGAAGAGCTGAAATCCGAGAAAGATATGCTGCTGCACTCGCTGGAATGCAGCGACGATGCCGGTATTGCCACTGTAAAAAAGGATATTTCCATGTTGGAAGCCGCACTCAAAAAGCTGGCCCAGCACGAAGAAAAGTACACGGATGAGCTGAACGATGCCTTGCGGCAATATGCTGATTTGAAGGAGCAGGCAGCAGAATTTGACCCAGAAGAATTACAGGACGCAAGGTGTGCCCTGCGTCCTGCAATGGAGCGTTCTGCGGTTGACTGTGTGCAGTCTGCTTATGGGAATAAGTACGATCCCCTGATGATGTACGACAGCAAACGGGATGTGGCAAACCTGCTCCGTGAGGAAGCTAAAGCACGTTCCATCCATGAGCGGCTACGTCAGGAACAGCAGACACAGCAAAGACGGCTCAAAATTAAACTCCATGAACGATAAAATGAATCTTCAAGCTAATGTGCGCATAACTTTGGACCCGCTGTCATGATATCCTGAATCCATCTATTTCCGGTGGAAACGAATATAAGGAACCGCTGAATAAATCGTCTCTAGCTGGATGGCGAGTCTTTTGCCCCATCCATTCTGTTCTGGAAACGGCAAAAACACGCAGTCTTCCGACCTTTTCAAAACTTTCGACCGGAATAAAATCCATTATCACTAGTTCTTATCGATTAATCAGAGATTTCATAATAATCCACGGTATTAGCAACTTTTCTTTCGAAACATGATGATATTGGATACTGCAATGAATAAAGCTAAGTATCCAGAAAGGATTAAATAGGGCCAAATAGGAGCCCCTTTCCCATATGATATTGTGCGGATTGCATTGCTCATTTGCGTTAATGGCAAAATTTTCACAATCATTCGCACCAATTCTGGTGTGCGTTCAATTGGGAAAATTGTATTACAGAGGAATGTCATTGGAAAAATCACGAATGTGGAAAACCTGCTGACATCTGCATGAGTTGCGGCTACCAGTGCCGCGACGACACCAAAAGCACTGAAAGTCATTCCTCCGAGAAGCATAGTCAAAAAAAGAAGAATTGTGACGCTGATCCTTGCACCGAAAGGGATGGCCAACAGCAAAATGAGGATTCCAGCATACATTCCCCGCAACGCACCGCCAAAAACCTGTCCCAGAATATAGGAGCACATTGGAGTCGGAGAAATCACAATTTGATCAAAAGAGCGTTCAAATAAACGCTGCACATTTAGTGGCATAGCAACCGCGGAAAAGCTGGTATTCATGGTTGTTAATGCAAGAATTCCCGGAACAAGGAAATCAATATAAGGTCGATCTGTAATAGTAGCAGTATTGCCTAATCCCCATCCCAATGCTATCAGATACATCAGTGGAGTAACCAGCGCTGTTGCAGTGATTTTCTTCCATTCAAACCGGAATTCTGCCCACTTTTCCCAAAGTGCAGTACAAACTCCGTTAATTGCCAATTTCATATTCACATAGATCCCCCCAGACTGCATCCCGTCTCTTCCAAAAAAACATCCTCCAATGTTGTGCTACGCAGAGTTGTACCGTACGGCGATTCTGCCACATAATTCAGTGCGTCATGTTTTTCTGAGAAGAACCTGCTGCTGGTATGTACGCCGTCAAAAGTGTCCACAGCATATGAACCCAGTCCGGCAATCAGGTTTTCTGGAGAATCCACTCTTGTGATACGTCCCCGGTTGACGATTGCTATTCGTTTGCACAGCATCTGTGCCTCATCCATGTAATGGGTTGTCAGCAGCACTGTCATTCCCTGTTGATTCAGTATTCTAAGTAGATCCCAGATTTGTCTTCGTGATGTAGGATCCAGTCCTACCGTTGGTTCGTCAAGAATCAGGTATGAAGGATCCGTCAGTAAAGCGCGCGCCAGCATCAATTTTCTTTTCATGCCACCTGAGAGTCGCCTGACAATTTTCTTGCATTCAGAATCAAGGCCGCAGAAAGTAAGCAACTCCTTACTTCGTGGTACCCATTCCTTCTTAGGTAATCCATACAATCTAGCCTGAAGCTCCATAATCTGCCAGACAGTCATATCATTTCGTAAAGAATAATGCTGTGTAACAACAGAAAGCTTACGCTTCAAATCCATGTTCTCGCGTCGAAAAGGAATGTTTTCTATCAATATCTCCCCATCAGTAAGAAGGAGAAGCGTTGATAGCATTCCAATAATCGTGCTTTTTCCCGCACCATTTGGGCCAAGCAATCCAAAAAACTCACCGTTATGGATTTGTAGCGACACGTTATCAACAGCATTCACTTTAGAACCGGGATAACGCTTCACAACGCCTTTCAATTCAATCATTCTACTTCTCCTTCCAAAAAAACCAACCGGCAGGAAGCACTGTCGGTTGGTGCTGGTAAGTTATTCTGTTGGGAATGGATTGATGTAGCCGCTGGATTCAAGCCGGGTTTTCACACCGTAGACAGTCTGGATGTTCTCCGATGTCAAGACTACCTCCGGTGTTCCCTGGGCAGAAACTGTACCGTTGTTCATCAATATGATTCTATCGGAATAATGAAGGGCCATATTCAAATCGTGAACAACCATTATCACGCTTTTTCCCTCATGATCCACGATTCCTCTTGCCAATTCCATGATTTCAATTTGGTTTTTCAGATCCAAATTGCTGGTTGGCTCGTCAAAAATGTACAGCTCAGGTGTCTGAAGCAGTGCCCGTGCCACTAATACTTTTTGCCGTTGCCCTCCGGACAGAGAACCAAAATCCCGGTTTGCAAATTCGCGGATGTTCAGTCTTTCCAGCACATCCATCACCGCCAGCAGATCCTCCTCTTTCAGCCGCCAGTTTAAGTACTGACGGCGGCCCAGAAGAATAAAGTCAATCACCGTGCCGCTTAGAGCACCTGAAGAAACCTGCGGAACATATCCAATACGCTTCGCAATTTCATTGTGGGAACAGATTTGCAGTTCTTTGTCCCCCATTTGGATTCTTCCTGACCAGGGGTCATGAATACGGTTGATACATTTTACCAGCGTTGTTTTTCCACAGCCGTTGGGACCAAGGACAGACACAAGTTCTCCTTGCTTTACCTCGCAGTCGATTCCGTGAAGAATCTCAATCTGTTTGTTATAGCCAAAATGCAAATCACGAATGGTAAGCATTATCCCACTCGCCTCCTTCTGATTACAAGATAGAGGAAAAACGGTACACCGATCAGGGATGTTACAATACCAACCGGCAGTTCCGTAGGCGCGATTATGGTTCTTGCAATCGTATCAGAAAGGAGCAGCAGTATGCTGCCCAGCAACACGGATGCCGGAACATCGTACCGATAGTCGTTCCCCAGGAGCATCCGCGTGATATGAGGTGCCACAAGGCCAACAAAACCGATTACCCCAGTGAACGAAACAGCAGTGGCGGTCAGCAGGGTTGCCAAAACAAAAGTGATAATCTGCATTCTCCGATAGTTCACACCCAGAGCTGAAGCTTCTTCGCTGCCTAACGCCATTACATTGAGATCCCATGCTTTCATCATGGCAATCACAGTGCTGATGCCCAGCGCTGCCATCAGGATACCAACCACATTCCATTCTAATCCGGTCAGGCTTCCCATTTGCCAAAACACAAGCTCCGGCAGTGTTGAGATATCCACCGCGTATTTCAGACCGGAAACCAGGGCGGAAAACAAGTAGGAAATCGCACTACCTGTCAGTATCAGGGTTTTGGTGGACTGGCCTGCCACTTTTGCGATCCCGTACACCAACAGCATAGTCAGGACAGCGAAACCAAAGGCAAAGCTGGGCACAAGCCAGGTAGAAAAGCTCAGGCTGGTTATATAGTAGCCCAGAACAATGGCCACGCATGCGCCAAAAGAAGCGCCGTTTGATACCCCCAGAGTGTAAGGGCTCACCAATGGATTCCGGAAAATGCCCTGCATCAGAAGGCCTGCCAAACTCAGAGATCCGCCCGCAAAGACTGCCGCGAAAATACGCGGCAGCCTTGTGCGCATGACAATACTGTGCTGCACGGCAGAAGCATCTGAACTTCCGGTGATGCAGTCCTTAAGGACGGTTACAACCACATTTAGGTCTACACTGGATGCACCGATAGCAAACGAAAAGACGATCAGCCCAAGAAGGAGGGTTCCAAGTAAAATGATTCGCTGGATCTTCCTACCGGACTGCCTTTGAAATTCCGCCAGCTCCGGGACTGCATGGACAGATGCCGTTTTCATATCAGCTTTGGTAGGTCCAGATACCGGTCAAGGACTCACCCCAGTAAGTTTCCAGCAGATCTGCCAGGTATTCGTTGGGGTCAATGTCCGCAAACTGATCGGGGTAGGCAACTTTCGCAATATTCAGCGGTGCGATGGCCAGGCCAAGAGGGGAAGTTCCGATTCTGGAATACAGGATCAGGACCTTTCCGTTCTTCACTGCGTCAACGCTGTCCCAGCCGGGACGGGTAACGAGGCTGTTGTAAACCTCCTGAACAGCAGCAGGATCCTCAATTGTTTCGCCCATAATGCCCTTGGTGGAGGAAACCATTTTCACGATCATGCTGGGATTGGATTCCAGAAGCCACTCGTCGCTAATCTCCGGATAAGACGTTTCTTCTTCGCCTGTCAGGCTCTTCACATGAGCCAGCTGCATTAATTCATCGCCACCGGATCCCTTACCGACAGATTTGTAATCGGTATAGCCCTCCCAGTATACGCTGATCGGTTCTGCATCTGCAGTACGCTCAGCGACCAAGTCCAGAACCTTCTGAACATCGGAATTGAAGGATTCCGCTCGCTCCTCAACTCCCAGCAATTTTCCCAAAAATGTAACTTCTTGCTGGATGGTAGAAGGAATATACAAGTCCAGCATAACGACGGGAATCCCTGCGTCTGTAAGCTGCTTTGCAATGCCCGAATCGAGCCAGCTGGCATATCCGAAGACCACGTCCGGCTGCGCTTCCAGAATCAGCTCTACATTGGGCTCCTTCCAACCACCATATTTTTCTTTTTCCAGTGCGGAAGCCGGGGTATTCACCGTGTCGCCCACACCAATTACGATATCGTCCTTGCCAAGTACGCAAATCATTTCATAGACGCTGGAATTCAACACAATGGCCTTGCTGATTTCCATGGGAACTTCAAACTCGTTACCTTGGGAGTCCTTGATGATTTCCGTCTGAGGCTCACTGGGTGCCTGTGTGGTTTCTGTGGGAGCTGTGGTCGGATTCTTTGCAGGGGATGCACTGCAGGCTACCAGGCTGAACGCTATGACCAATACCAGCAGCAGACTGATCAGTTTTTTCATTTCATTTTCTCCTTTTTGTTTCAAATTTATTTCAACATATCGTGCATATGCTGAAGCTGATGTTTCATTGCTTCCAGTTCGCCCAGTTCTTTAACATCCACTGCGCCACCCTGGAAGCTCTCAGTTCCGTCTCCTACGGAATCCTCCAAAATACCTTCGATCTCCAGGTAACTCTCCTGCAATGTATCCAAAAGTCCGTCCGCAGGCTGCCAAAGCCCTCTTTGATAGGCTTCAATCAGGCGCCGCTGGATTTCCTCCATTGCCCAGGGGTTGTTCTCCTTGAAGAATTCCAAATTCTCCTGATTCTCAATATAAGTGTGGGTGATCTCGTCAAAGATCCAGTCACCAACTTCATCTGTGGTTGCCTCCCAGCCGTAGACTCTGCCGATGCGCTTGGAAATATCGCCTGCGCCTTTATAGCCATGGCGCTTTTGGCCCTCAATCCATTTTGGATTCAGCAGCTTGGACTGTACAACGCGCCCCAGTTCCTCCGCCATGGTTCGCACCTGGATGTTATTGGCCTCTCTGGAATCACCGTAGTAGGTTCTCACGTCTCTGCCGGAAAGTTCTCTTGCAGCAGCGGTCATTCCTCCCTGTACGCCATAGTAACAGCAGCAGCCCAGCAGGTCATGCTCGTCCGTCATCACCTTGTTGTAGGTGATATCTACGGTCTTCAAGCTGTTCTGAAGAACCTTATAGGCCTCTTTGCCGTAGTTTCCTTTGCTGTAGGAGTAGCCGTTGAAAAAGGTGTAGACATCCACCATTTCTTTTCGATCTTTCCAGGCAGAAGCATAAACCTGCAGCGTGATGCCGTTGAGATATGTACCGGGTCTTGCGCCGAAAATGCGGGATGCCGCTTCTTCAAAGGGCATGCCGGAAGCCATGTTTTCCAATGTATGTTTTCGGACATAATTCCACTCCGGAGGCTCATCCAACGAGGCAACCTCCAGAATTGCCTGATCAAGTAACCCAATACGTCCCTGGAAATTATCCCGCAGGATACCGGATAGCTTCACAGACACATCAATACGGGGTCTGCCTAACTGCACAATAGGAATAATCTCAAGGTCCATGACCTTCCCGTTGGGACGCCACTTCGGTTTCACACCCATCAGATACAGCAACTGACTCATCCCTTCGCCGCCGCCCCACAGCAGGTCGTTGCACATCCAATAGATGCCGAAGCTTTCGGGATAACGGCCTTCGTCTGCGCGGTATTTCTCCATCACCGCATCACCGAGCCGCTGCCCGATTACCCATGCTGCACGGGTTGGGACAGTGTCCGGATCCAGAGTGTAGAAATTCCGACCTGTGGGGATTACATCATCACGTCCTCTGGTCACAACACCAGAAGGACCAGGCTCTACAAAATTTCCATCTGCTCCGGAGAGCAGGTTTTCCATTTCCGTGGAATCCTCAATTCTCCTGTCCAGATCCAAAACACGATTTCTGAAGTCTGCAAGGTCATCCAGCACGGTAGTATCCGAAACGGAATATGCCCCGTCTGGATCTATGGAACCGTCAATAATGGTGTTATTCATCAATCGTTTAATGATTTCGCGGCTGATCACATCTACATCCTCAAGCACCGCACCGGCTGTCTTTCGGTATCTGGGCTGGAAAGTTTCCGGGTTTTTCAGCAGCGCAACAAAGTCCAGTCCCAACAGCTTGCAGGTCAGGCGGCGGATTCCCGGCTCCTCGTTGCCCTCGTAGCGCAGAATGCCATGGATGAGATCCACACGCTTTTCACCTGCCGGGATATCTCCGAAGATGTGCATGCCGTCCTGAATCTGTGTATTTCGGATCAGTGTCAGTAGCTTGTGCACTTCTTCCACGATTGCATCGATGTTGCTGTGGGTCAGTTCTGCTTTGATCTGATCCTTCAATTTGCTGGATGCAATCGCATCAATGATCTGGTGCTGGAACTGGTGCGCCTGTGCATGGTCTGTATGGCGGATCTGTTCATACTGTTGAACCAGTTGGTCAATCTGCTCCAACTCCTCATACAATGCTCATGTACGGTAAGGAAGCAAGCAACCGAAAACAAGAGATAGACCGCCA
>ERZ773192.1852-NODE-1852-length-19658-cov-5.794674_pt1 | contig 19658 bp, 10 predicted proteins | sample MGYA00581010_ERZ773192 | MGnify/ENA primary metagenome ERZ773192 (study PRJEB29015, sample SAMEA2737741) | human gut metagenome | biome: human gut; feature: human-associated habitat; material: faeces | place: China | collected 2012 ...
CGCAGTGGACGGCAATGTTTATGCCTTTATGAAGCGGGCAAGCCGTTACTACTTCAACGGTGATTTTTACCCCCGTCCCACCATGGTGTATGTGGAGCACTGCAACCACATCTCGTTCCATGACGTAACACTGCAGAACTCTCCGTTCTGGACGCTGCACCCTGCCGGATGCAACGATGTGCTGATCTCCAACATCCGGGTGTTGAACCCGCTGGACTGCACCAACTCCGACGGTATCGATCCGGATCACTCCACCAATGTGCGGATCATCGGCTGCCATGTCCAGTGTGCAGATGACTGCATCTGCCTCAAGACCACAGCAGGCAACAACGAGTACGGCCCCACCAAGAACGTCATCATCTCCAACTGCACGCTGACCTCTACCAGTGCCGCGATCAAGATCGGCACAGAGGGCGTGGCAGATTTCGAGAATATTCTGGTGGATAACTGCATCATCACTGGAAGCAACCGGGGTCTGTCCATCCAGATTCGCGACGGCGGCTGTGTGCGGAACGTGAGCTTCTCCAACATCATGATCGAGACCCGCCGCTTTGCCGAGTGCTGGTGGGGCTGCGCGGAGCCTATCGTGATGACGACCCACGACCGGAACGCCAACACCCACAGCGGCAGCATCGAGAATGTCCGCTTCTTCAACGTCACCTGCAAGGGTGAGAACGGTGTGTTCCTCTCCGGCAACGAGGAGAATCACATCAAGAACGTTCTGTTTGAAAATGTCAACGTCTGTCTGGAAGCTACCAGCAAGTGGGAGCGCGGAATGTACGACCTACGTCCCATTCCGCCTGAAAAGGAAGGCATGCTGCATCAGAAGAGTGCAGCCATGTTCCTGCGCTGGGTGGATGGCGTCACCGTCCGGAACTCCACGCTGGGCTTTGCGGGCGAGGACCGTTCGGACTTCGCACAGGCGCTTCTTACTCAGAACTGCACCAACGTGCAGACCATGGGTCTGACTGCTGAGGCTGCCGCCCCGGAGTACCAGAGCATCGAACTGGGCTGAGCCGCCTATCAATAATGAGCAAGCCGCCGCATCGGCGCTGGCCCCTTTTGCCGGGTCGGGCCGGGCGGCGGCTTCTTTTGAGGGATAAACCAATGAACAAGAAAAAGAACATCATCACGTTTGCCGCGTTCCTGATCCTGATGGTGGGTCTGGGCGCGAACGATGCCATGCGGGGCATTTTTTCCACGATCTTCTCTGCCCACTTCCAGCTGAGTACCGCCCAGTTATCCCAGATCGTCACCGTAAGCTACATCGGCAACCTCGTGTTTCTGGCCGTCGGCGGCTTCGGGGTGGATATTCTGGGCCGCCGCAAGGCCATGCTGCTGTATACCTTTTTGTGGAGCGCAGCCATGCTGCTGTTTGCCACCACGGACTCCTATCTGCTGCTGCTTGTGGGAATGCTTTTTGCCATGGGCACATCCACGCTGCTGAACACCAACATGAACCTGATCACCACCGGTATGTTTGCCGCTGCCCCCGGCTTTTTTGTGAACTTCCTGTTCTTCATTCAGGGCATCGGCACCAGCGGCAGCCAGAGCATCATTGGCAACTGGGCTACGGATATTTCCAGCTGGCACACCGTGGCATGGGGACTGCTGGCCATTGGCGCAGTGGCCATGGTGCTGTTCGTGCTGTTTCCGATGCCGGAAGTGCAGGAGCACAAAACGGAGGGAAAGGTATCGCCCAAGGAGATCATGAGCTGTCCGGCATTTCTGTCGTTGGTGCTGATCATCGGCCTGTATTTCATTGCAGAACATGGCATTATGAACTGGCTGGTGAGCTATGCTACCAATGCACTGGAAGTGCCCATGGGACAGGCGGCAAACTTTACCGCTGTTTTCTTCGGCTGTGTGATGGTGGGGCGTCTGGTGCTGAGCAGTCTGGTGGATAAGCTTGGCATCTACCGCTGCCTGCGGCTCTTCGCCACAAGCGCTGCGGTTCTGTACACCGCAGGTGTTCTGCTGGGTGCACCGGGTCTGTGGCTCCTGGCAGTCAGCGGTCTGCTGTTTTCCATCCTGTATCCGACCCTTGTCATGCTGATCCCGCGATACTGGCCTAGTCACGCAGCTTCCTCTGCATCGGGTCTGGTGCTGAGTGTGGCTTCGCTGGCGGATATCCTCTTCAATGCCGTGTTTGGCAGCTTGGTGGATGCCATCGGCTACCGGACCTCCTTCCTCATCATGCCTGCCTGCATGGTGGGATGCACGGCACTGCTCTGGCTGTTCTTTGCAAAAGCTAAAAAGCTGGAACGGTGCGATTAACGGACAGATACGGCCACGCAAACCAATGCCCTCAAGTTTTAAGCAAGCATAAAAAATACCGCCCACGCAGCGCTGCGTGGGCGGTAAATTTTTTTCTTACCCAAAGTATAACAGGAAAACCGCAGACAGTACGGATGAAAAGTCGTGAAGCAAGATGAATTTTTTGGATTATCATAAATAGCACGACTTTTTGACTGACAACACAAATTTTTGCACCCTTATTCCGTGAGATTCCCTTTATAATTAAGGGCAAAGATCAAACGGAAAAAGGAGATGTGGATGATGCAAGCAACAAACCTGAAAACGAATCATCTGACCCAGCCTCTCGGCATAGATGCCGGGACGCTGTTTTTATCGTGGCAGTGCGCCGAAGGCGTGCGCCAGACCGCCTACGAAATCGAAGTGACCGCCGGAGCTGAAACACTGTGGGCAAGCGGAAAGATTTTGAGCAGTGTGATGCACACCGAAACGCCCACCCCTGTGCCGCCCAAGACGCAGGGACAATGGTGCATCCGGCTGTGGGATGAAAACGACCAGCCCGGTGCGTGGAGCGAAGCCGTCTTTGAAACGGGTCTGCCCTTTGCCGACTGGCAGGGCGTGTGGGTCTGCCCGGAAACGGAAGAGCCGGATATCGACTGCACTGATGCAATCAACGCCTTTGCAAAGCCCAACTGGGAGCAGAAGCAGGCTGCACTGGAAGCCTCCGGCAAAGGCACGGCGCAGCCGTATCAGCCCCACCGTCCGGCAAGCTATCTGCGCAAAGTGTTCACCGCCCCGGCAGGAGAAAGCAAGCGGCTGTATATTACCGCCAAGGGTCTGTATACGGCATGGCTGAACGGCAAGCGGGTCGGCGATATGGTGCTTGCTCCCGGCAGCTTTACCGCAGACAAGCACCTTGGGGCACAGACCTACGATGTGACAGCGCTTGTCCGTGAGGGGGAAAATGAGCTGCTGATCGCGCTGGGCGATGGCTGGTACCGCAGCACTTCCGGTGTGGATGGTGACCGCGACCTGTTCGGCAAGGAACTGACTGTCCTGTTCCAGCTGGAAGTGGATGGCAAGGCGGTTTGCGTTTCGGATGATGCCATGGAAGCAACCCAGTGCGGCCCCATCCGCCAGAACGATCTGCAGCAGGGCGAAGTGTACGATGCCCGGCTGGAAGGAGAACTGACCGGCTGGCACGGCGTGAGGACTGCGCCCAACACGCTCCCCCTCATTGGCATGAACACCGTGCCCATCCGGGAGCAGGAAGCCTTTGCAGGCAGGCTGCTGCGCACCCCCAACGGCGAGACTGTGCTGGACTTTGGGCAGAATATGGCTGGCTATGTGGAGATGAAGCTGACCGCCCACGCCGGGCAGAAAATCAAGCTGCTCTGCGGCGAAACGCTGGACGAGAACGGCAACTTCACCCAAGAGAACTTTCAGGATCGGAACCGCCACAAAGAGGGCGGCACGGCACAGCTGCTGGAGCTGATCTGCAAAGAGGGCGAAAACCACTATAAGCCCAGCTTTACCATCATGGGCTTCCGGTACGCAAAGGTGGAAACGGACATCGACCTGACCGGCGCAGAGTTTACCGCCCATGCCGTCTATTCGCAGATGCCGGTGACCGGCAGCTTTGGGTGCGGCAATGCGGATGTGAGTCAGCTGGTGCAAAACAGTGTGTGGAGCCAGAAGGGCAACTTCTGCGATATCCCCACCGACTGTCCTACCCGTGAGCGTGCCGGCTGGACGGGCGACATGGGGGTGTTCATTGAAACCGGTCTGACCCTGATGGATTGCTACCCGGTGGTGGAAAAATGGCTGGCAGAATGCCGCCTGAACCAGTACCCGGATGGGCGCATGGCAAACATTGCCCCGCCCACCAGCCGCCCCGGTTATATGACCCCCATGCTCTGTATGTCGGCGGGCTGGGGCGATGCTGCCATTCTGGTGCCCTACGCTCTTTATAAGCGTACCGGCGACCGCAAGATTCTGGCAGACAACTACGAGATGATGCAGAAGTGGTATGCGTTCCTGCTGGGTCGTGCCCAGCAGACTACCGAGGAGCAGCAGACCGGCGAGTACGCCCAATACACCGTTCTGAACGGTCTGGACTATGGCGAGTGGTGCGAGCCGGGCATTACCCCCATGCAGGCGATGATGAACCCGCGCAAGAGTGTGGGCACGGCGTATCTGGCTTATTCCGGGCGGCTTCTGGCGGAAATCGCGCAGGCGCTGGGCAAGGCAGAGGACGTAGCGCAGTACCGCGACACGGCAGAAAAGGCGGTAAAGGCATACCGCACCGCCTTTACGGATAACGGAAAAATTACTTCTGACCGCCAGTGTGAATATGTCCGCGCCATTGCCTTTGCGCTGCTGGGCGAGGAGGAGAGCCAAGCCGCTGCGGATACCCTGAACCGGATGGTGGTGGACAACGGCTATCACCTGAACACCGGTTTCCTTTCTACACCCTTCCTCTGCGAGGTGCTGGCAAAGTACGGCTATGCCGACACCGCCTATAAGCTGCTGTTACAGGACACCGCTCCCAGCTGGCTCTATGAAGTCAAGCAGGGCGCTACCACCGTCTGGGAGACATGGACGGGCATTGATGCAAACGGCCACCCCAGTGAATCCCTGAACCATTACTCCTACGGTGCTATCTGCGGCTGGCTGTTCGGCGGTGTGTGCGGCATCCATCTGGCGGGCCAGACCCTGACCATCGCCCCCACCCCGAACCCTGCACTGGGTTGGGCAAAAGCGGTGTACGATTCCCCGGTGGGGCGCATTGAAAGCGGCTGGCAGTATGCAGGCGATGCCGTGACCTACACCATCACCGTGCCCTGTAATCTGACCGCAGAAGTTGTCCTCCCGGATGGCAGAAACCTGACCTTGCAGCCGGGAACCCATACCCTGTAACGCAAAAATATTTCCCGCAAAACACAACGCCCCACACCGGAAGGAGTAACCGGTGCGGGGCGTTGCTTTTATGGGGTAATGAAAAAGAAAATGATGAGAAAATGGCAGATCAGAATTTTTGTGCAAGGTATTTTGCACTGAGCTGGAAGCTCTTGACAGGGGAATTGTCCACCCAGTTGCGGTGGCTTTCCAGAATGATGGCATCTGCATTCACGGAAAGTGCCTGTGTCATCAGGCTGTCCAGATCCATGTTGCCGGTGCCCAGCTCCATACTGTCGGTTTTCAGAATGGGGGTAATGGCGCTGCCGGTAATGCGGGTGCCCCGGTCGTTGATGTGCCACAGCTTCATGCGAGGACCAAGCCGCTGCATCCACGCCAAGGCGTTTGCACCACCCTCGGTGAACCAGTAGCTGTCAAACTCAAAGTTGACGAAGGCTGGATCGGTTTCCTCTAAAAGAATATCGTAAGCGCGCTTGGCTGCGTTCACAGGACGCAGCTCGCAGTTGTGGTTGTGGTAGAGCAGGTGGATGCCCTCTTTTTGCAGGGTCTCGCCCGCCTTGTTCAGACGTTTGGCCAGTTCGTGCATCGTGGCTTCATCGCCGTAATCAAAGCGGTACATCCCGGTGATGACCACATACTCCGTGCCAAAACTTTTTGCTTCCTCGGCCACTGCGTGGGCATCCCGTTCCAGACTGCCAAGGTCGGTGTGCAGGCTGACCACCTTCAGGTCGGCTTCCTGCACCAGCTTGTGCCAGTCCAGATTGCCGCCCTTGCCCACCGGCATTCCGGCGGCTTTGGTCAGCAGCTTTACCACAAAGCCAATAGGGTGGATCATAAATCCACACAGTTCAATGCCGTCGTACCCGGCGGCTTTCATGGCGGCAAGGGTCTCTTTGGCCTGCTGTTCGTTGTTCAGTACAGTGCCCAGCATAAACTGCTGCACGGCTTTGATGGGCATGATTTACCCCTCCAGTTTGAATGTCTTGCCCGGCGTGATGCCGTTTTCGTTAAAGCTGTCCACGCAGATGTAGTATTCCTGCCCGGCGGTCAGGGTGGAAAGGGTCACTTCGTCTGCATCGTAGACCAGCCAGCTCAGATAGAGCTTGTCGGGTGCAACACCATAGCGGACATTGCAGCCCTGTGCGTTTTCGATGTGCTGCCAGCTGATCTTTGCATCCAGTGCATCCACACGAATCCCGGCGGCTTCTGCCTGTGCAGGCTTTGCGCCCTCGCCGTTGCCGAACACCCGCAGGCCGCTGATGCGCAGTGCCTGCCCATAGGGCAGTTCGCCGCCGGTCACCCGGACATACCGGGCGCGGATGCCGTCGGTAAACTCAAAGTAGCCGTTGGAGCACTCCCGGGCAACCGTTTCGCAAATCGTCCAGTCTGCTCCGTTCACACTGGTCTCTACCGTGTAATGGGAGATCTGCGGCCGGGTCTCGATGTGGCGGGTCTTGCGGGTATCGCCGTAGCTGTCGGCTGGGAAGTCCACCACAAGCTTTTCATCTGCCATATTTACCTGAATGGCGCGGATATCACTCTCTTTGCCAAGGTCCACGCAGAGCCATTCGCCCGGCTCTGTACCGGCGGCGCTCCACCAGCTGCGGCAGTCCTCGTTGACTGCCAGTGCCGGGCTGCTGCCCTCGGCAGTGCTGGAAGCCGTGACCGGCTTTTTGTAGCTCAGCAGCATCCATTCCGGCTGCTGGCTGGCGGCATCGAATTTGCCAGCCGGGATGCGGTGCGGGTAATCGGCAAAGTTCTGGTTGCAGTAGAGAACCCCGTCTTTGTCGAACCCGGCAGGGAACAGCCCCACCCGGCGCTCAAAGTCATAGTTGACGGAAATGCGCATGGTAGAGGCGTGCCACCAGTTGCCATAGCGGTCGGCAATGGTGCTGCCGTGGCCTGCGCCGGTGATGAATCCGCCGGGCTTTGCGGAAAACGGGTTGGATGCCTGCCGCACAAAGGGACCCAGCGGAGAATTGGAGGTGTATACACCATCGGCGTAAGTGTTGTACTGGGTGCCGGGGCAGGCGTATTGCAGGTAATAGAGGCCGTCATGCTTTGTCATAAAGGCACCCTCAATGTAGGGTTTGCCCACGGCGTTGAACATGGCAGTCAGGCTTTCGGCACTCAGGCCGGGGATGTTTGCCATCTGCGGCGGCAGATCCAGCTTGCCGGTTTCCGGGTTATAGAACTGCTTCATGGACTGGTACAGCACGCTGGCTTCCCGGTCCACAATGCCGTTGTTGCCGGGGCGTTCGTAGCCCAGTACGGTTTCATTGCCGAAGATCAGCTCCTGCTTTTCACCGATGGGGGTCATGGTGTCCGGGTCCATCTCCACGCCGTAGATGGGCGTAGTATTGGAGCAGCCCCAGTAGAAGTACACCCGGCCATCATCATCGCAGAACAGATCCGGGTCCCAGAAAGCAAAGGGCGCAGATACTTCGGTAAACGGCTCGGTCAGAGGGTCGGCGGTGCGCAGGATGGGACAGTTGCGCCCCTTGCGGCTGGCGCAGAAGTACAGGAAATCGCCCACCTGCCGCACATCGGGGGCATAATCGTAGATCAGCAGATCCGGGTCTGCATGGAAGTCCCAGTGCAGCAGGTCGTCCGAATACCAGAAGCCCGCCGACATGGAAACAAAGAGATAATATTTACCCTTGAAGGATACCAGCGTGGGGTCTGCACCCTCCCGGAAACCTGCTGTACGGGGACCTTCCTTCATGTGCTGGTAACGGTAGCCCAGATCAAGGGGGTTACAATAGGTTTGTTTCATCGAATCACTCCTTGGAAATGCCCTGCAATACACGGTTCAGCTGCTTGATGTCCTCTTCCGAAGCGCCGGCCTGCATCAGCATGGATTCAATGGTCATCCGCCGCATGGCACGCTCCATCATCGCCACCAGAGCCGGGTTGTCCTTCACGGCGGCGGCAACATCTCCGCGGGCAGCGGCGGCTTTATCAGAGATCTGCTTCAGGATGGGACCAACTTTCGGGTCTGCCGTGGCGGCAGCCATGTTGTCCTTGACCGACCAGCAGCTTTCGTCCAGCTCGCCGTCAAACCAGTTGGTCACGTTCTTGCGGTTGTCCATGGCGTAATCCGGGTTGGGGGCATCCACCTTGTTCACCAGGATCACGCTGCTGTGCTCACCGGAGCGTGCCTCAATGCTGTGTTTGCCGGTGATGGGCAGCTGGAAGGTGAACACCTTGTCGCCCTTACGGGTCTCCACCAGCTGACCGTCCTTGTACAGCGAGACCTCCGGCAGATTGGAGTAGACCTTGATCTCAGTCACATCCTCGGCGCGGTCTACATAGCGGCTGCCGCACAGGTGCACGAACGGCTCCTTGCTCCAATAGGCCTTGTAGAGATAGAAGGGGTCTTTTTTGAGCTTGCGGTCAAAGGTGACAAGTCCCTTCTGGTTCTCGCCGTGCTTGCCGCCCTCATCACGGCCATCGGCGGCAAAATCAAACGTATTCCACGCATGGGTCGCCCACAGCCACGGGCGGTCGGCGATCATCTTGGCCATGTGCTCGTGGTAAATGCACTGGTAGCTCTCGGTGTAGTCGCCCTTTTCCGGGTGGCTGTTCTGGTACTGGGGGTTGGCATCTGCGCCGTACTCCGATAAGCCGATGCAGCGGTCAGGGTAATCGGCGTGGTACTTGTCAAAGAACTCGTCGTTCTGCTCCAATTCGCCCAGATACCAGCCGAAGTAGAGGTTGTAGCTGTTCACATCGGGAATTTCCAGAATGGGACTGGTGGTCTCCAGCATAAACACGTTTGCCATGGTGGTCTTGCGGGTGGGGTCCAGCTTGTGCGCCAGCTCGTTCAGCAGACGGTGGTTTTCCAGCAGATCCTCGTTGACAGCAGAAGCAGCGGTGATCTCGTTGGACAAGCCCCACACGGCAATGCAGGGGTGGTTGTAGTTCTGGACGATCAGCTCTTCCATCTGGGTCAGGGTGTTGGCACGGCCGTTGGGCATGTGCATGGTGATGTAGGGGATCTCTGCCCAGATGACAAGACCCTTTTCATCACACAGGTCGTAGAAATACTGTGCGTGCTGATAGTGTGCCAGCCGGATGGTGTTGGCGCCCATTTCCAGAATGATGGAGATATCCTCCTCCATCATTTCGTTGGTCAGGGCATTGCCCGCACCCTTACGGTCCTGATGGCGGGAAACACCGCGCAGCGGGTATTCCCTGCCATTCAGGATAAAGCCCTTCTGGGGGTCGATCTCAAACTTGCGGCAGCCGAACCGGGCGGAGGTCTCCTCGCCATTGTCCAGCTTGGCAGATACGGTGTAGAGGAAGGGGTCGTCCACGCCATCCCACAGATGGGCGTTGTTCAGCGTGAAAACAACCTTTGCGGTGCCCTTTTCCACCGGGGCGGTGAGGGTCTGCCCCTCCAGTGCAAAGGTCACGTTCTGTGCGCCCACCACGGCGGCTTCCACGGTGACCTCGGAGGTCTTGGCGGCAAGGTCGGTGACGATGGGGGTCACCTTCAGTGCCGGTGCGCCATTAGCGGGCAGGGCAAAGTGCTCTGCCGGGACGATGTGCAGGGTCACATCCCGGTAAATGCCGCCGTAGAAGGTAAAATCGGCTTTCTGGGGATATACGGTGTCGTTGTCGCGGTTGTCCACGGAAATTGCCAGCAGATTTTCCTCTTTGAGGTGGTCGGTCAGGTCTACCCGGAAGGTGGAGTAGCCGCCCTTGTGCTCGGCCAGCTTTTCACCGTTCAGGTAGACGGCGGCGGTCATGGCTGCGCCGTCCAGCTGCAAAACAGCCTTGCCGCCTGCCGGGATGGCGGGCTTTGCCAGGGCCAGCGTATACCAGCAGGTGCCGCGGTAGTAATCGTTGCCGCCGTCCTGACCGTCCACTGCGTTCCAGGTGTGGGGCAGGGCAATGGCCTCACCCATAACAGCGGTGGGGATGCCGGGGTTCTCCTTGGTAAAATGCCAGTCGCTCTGATTCAACAGGATGGTCTTGCTCATGGTAAAAACTCCTTTATATTTATAAAAGATGGATGGAATCAGCAAAGACCGAAAGAGCGTATGAGCCCTTTCGGTCTTTGCAGGGTGTTACTGCATCTGTTCTGCAATTACTTCATGACGAAGGGCTTCTTTCTTATCTGCGATGCGCTTCTGGACGTTGACCATTTCTTCCTTGGTCAGCGGGCAGCCCAGCATGGCGATCAGGGTGATGGCCCAGCCCAGCATGGGCAGACCGAACTTGATGGCAAGGGTCATCCAGAAGATGCCGCTGGTGTAGGAATCCGTGGGCTGGGGCATGGTGGTGGTGTAACCCAGAAGGGCGACCGCACCGGTGGCGATGACAGCAGCCACCGAGGTGATGAGCTTGTCCACCAGACTGTAAGTACCAGAAACGACAGCCGGGATATAGCGGCCGCTGCGGTCCAGCTCGTAGTCAATGGTATCGGCCATGTAAGAAGTGTTGGAGGTGGTAATGCACATCATGGAACCATTCTGCAGCAGAGTCAGCAGGACGTAAACGATCATGTTCCAGCTGCCGATCACACCGATCTGACGAGTGTCGGTAAAGATGAAGAACAGGAACAGCACAGAGGCGATGGCCATGCTGACGCAGGTCCAGGTCACGATGCCCTTCTTGCTGCCATTTTTGCCCACATACTTTGCACCGAAGGCCGCAAAGAAGATGGAAGGCACCATGCTGATCACGCCAAGGGTGGTAGCAAGACCCATGTTGCCGATGAGGATGCCGTTCAGCATCGTGTTGATGATGGCCTGGCTGCCTACCTGCTGTGCCAGCTTATCGGAAGCGTTGGAGGCGATGTAGCACTGCAGGGGCTTGTTGTGCTTGAGCACCTCAAGAATATCCGCAGTTTTCAGCGGCTCGTGTTTTTTGCTGGTGCCCTCGAAGTTTTCGGGCTTATCGTAGGCGGAGATACCGGCGCAGACGATCAGGGTGCCGATGCCGGCAATGATCAGCACGATGGTGCAGACCGTGCTGAGGAAGTCCTGATTAAAGGTGCCGCCGCACTTGGGCAGGATGACGGTGTAGATCAGCATGCTCATGCCCATGGGCACGGCGTAGTTCAGCGCAGTGGTCCAGACACCGATGGTGGGACGCTGGCGGGGATCGTTGGTCATAATAGCCGGCAGGGTCTGGGCGGTCATGTTGGTGACGGTATAGCCGATGATATAAATAATGTAGGTCAAAACGAACACCGGCAAGCCGAAGCCCTTGCTGGAGCACAGGTTGAACATACACAGCAGGCCGACAGCCTCGATCAGGTAGCCGCTGATCAGCAGAATGCGCAGCTTGCCGAAACGGGTGTTGATGCGGTCGTAGATGAACGCCAGCATCGGGTCGGTAAAGCCGTCCAGAATGCGGGCCAGCATCAGGATAATGCCCACGGTCGCAGTGGTGATGCCGTAGCCGATGCTGGCAGAATAACTGGCCATACCGATCAGGGAATAGACGCTCATGCCCACAAAGGCGTTGCAGGCGTAGCAGATGATCTGCCAGAGTTTTGCACGGCGGTACTGGACACCGTCTACCTCACTGGCGCTGGGTTTCTTTTGGAACATAATGATTTTCCTCCTTTTTGTGTGAACTGAGTTCCGCTTTTTCTGACACCAGAATAACAGAATGCAACAGCCACTGCCGGATGAAAAACGATAGTTAAGGATAAAAATTCGTGCAATAATTTGCGGTGCATGAATTTGCGTCCACCTTTGCGATTTATTGTCCCATAGGGGCAAAACAGGTCTGCTACAATAGCCTCAACAAGCAACACGCAGGAAGGGAGAACCATCATGCAGAAATTTGAAAAAGGCTTTTTCATCGGTGCTGCAACAGCAGCCCATCAGGTAGAGGGCAACAATACGAATAGCGACTACTGGGCACAGGAGCAGCTGCCCCATTCCAGCTTTACGGAGCCCAGCGGCATTGCCTGTGACCATTATCAACGGTACGAAGAAGATATCAAGCTCTTGGCCGATGCCGGGCTGAATGCCTACCGCTTTTCTATCGAGTGGGCACGGGTAGAGCCGGAGGAAGGAAAGTTCGACCCGGAAGCTATCGAGCATTACCGCAAGGTGATCGCCTGCTGCAAAGCGCATGGCGTAGAACCCATCGTCACCCTACTGCACTTCACCAGCCCGAAATGGCTCATCTGCAAGGGCGGCTGGGAAACCGAAAGCACCGTAGAGGATTTCAAACGTTATGTGACCTATGTGATGGAACAGCTGGGCAGCGAGCTGCGCTATGTCTGCACCATCAACGAGGCCAATATGGGCTTGCAGCTTGCCGCGATCTCCAAGCGGTTCCGTCTGATGGCAGAACGGGCTGCCCAAAATGCCGCATCGGCCGGAAAGTCTGCCGAGGGCACGGTGCAGGTGGGCATGAACTTCCAGAAGATGATGGAAAACATGAAGTATGCCGCCATGGAGAATGCACAGGTGTTCGGCACACCCCAGCCGCAGATCTTTGTCAGCGAGCGCACCCCGGAAGGCGATCTGCTGGTGATGCGTGCCCATGCAGCCGCACGGGATGCCATCAAAGCCCTCTGCCCGCAGGTCAAGGTGGGCCTGACCCTCTCGCTGCATGACTTGCAGGCACAGCCCGGCGGCGAAGCCTTTGCCGAGGCCGCATGGCAGGAGGAGTTCACCCATTATCTGCCTTATATCAAAGACGATGATTTTCTGGGTGTGCAGAACTATACCCGCACCCTTTATGGCCCGCAGGGGCAGCTGCCGGCACCGGAGGGTGCAGAACTGACCCAGATGGACTACGAGGTCTATCCGCAGGCACTGGAACACGTCATTCGCAAGGTGGCAGAGGAATTCAAGGGTGACCTGATCGTGACCGAAAACGGCATTGCCACCGCCGATGATACCCGCCGTGTGGCATTTATTCGGCAGGCACTGGATGGTGTGCAGCACTGCATCGCCGACGGCATCCCGGTGAAGGGGTACTTCCATTGGAGCCTGATGGACAACTTTGAGTGGCAGAAGGGCTATGCCATGCAGTTTGGACTGATCGCCGTGAACCGCGAAACGATGGAGCGGACAGCAAAGCCCAGCCTTGGGGTGCTGGGTAGTTACACAGAAAGATAAGCTGCAATAGCAAAAAACAGGCTGCGGAAGATGCTTCTTGCAGCCTGTTTTGGCTCAGTGGGAAAGATGCAGACCATGGACACCATCCGCAACCACGGCGGCGATCACATCAATTTGTTTTTGTGCCAGTTTTGCGTCGGTGTTCAGAAGCCCGGAAAGACCGTTCATTACAAAAATCAGGATCGCACCGACATTTTCATATTGGGATGGTTCCATGTTTGCGAGTTTGATTTGTTCCAGAATCGCATCACGCAGATGCTGTGTAAAGCGGTTCATCGCGGATGCCGGAACGACACCGAGGTAATCGGTTGCCTGTTGGAGAGAAGCAAACATCTCCCGCACAAACGCCTCCGGCGTATCCAGCAGCTGCTGTGCGCCGCCCATATTGTCGCAGACGAGCTGGACCGTTTGCCGCTCCATTTCGGCGGTGAGGGCATCCAGCGTTTCATAGTGGGAATAAAAGGTCGTTTTGTTGATCTCGGCCCGTTCGGCAATTTCTTTGACCGTGATCTTTTCGATCGGCTTCTCCCGCAGCAGGGCAACAAACGCTTTCTGAATGGCACGCTTCGTTTTTTTGACCCGGATATCCATAGAATTCCTCCATCAACTGATTTCATAAATGGTGTTTAACCAACGCTTTGAACGTGATTCGTTGCTTAAACACCGGACACGCCGGAAACTGCTGATTGCAGCCCCTGCGCCACAGTGTTATTATAGCACCACAGGGATGGATAAGCAACTGATGGTTGCAAATCTGATTCGTAAATACGATAAATCATCGGGAGACCATCCACGATGAAGTGGAATGGCTGAAGCAGAGTAACATGATCTGAGAAAAAGGAGAATGAAAATGATGGATTTTAACAGTGTCAAAGGCAAAGTGGCCATCGTCACCGGCGCAAGCCGTGGCATCGGCCGGGCCATTGCCGAGTGCTTTGGCGAAAACGGCATGAAGGTGGTCTGTGCAGCCCGCAGTGCAGAGCAGGGGCGGGCTGTGGCAGATGGCATCTGCGCCAAGGGCGGCGATGCCATCTTTATCCAGACCGATTGCAGCAAGGCTTCTGCCATCAAAGAACTGGTGGATAAGACGGTGACGCACTACGGCAAGCTGGATGGCGTTGTCAGCAACGCAGGCATCGGCATGGGCGGCACACCGCTGCATGAGTATGAGGTAGAGGATTACGAGAAGATCTTCTCCCTGAACAGCGAGGGCGTCTTTGCCGGGATGAAGTACGGCGCCAAGGCCATCCTCAAGAGCCACAGCGAAGGCGGATTCCTCATCAATGTGGCATCGGTGGCGGGTCTTGTGCCCCAGCGTGGACAGGCGCTGTACAGTGCCACCAAGTTCGGCGTGGTCGGCATGACCCGCGCAGCGGCGCTGGATTACGCAGAATACGGCATTACCGTCAACGCCATCTGTCCCGGTTACACCAGAACCAGCATTTTCGGGGATGCACCGGCTGCGGCCATGGACTTCTTTGCATCCGACTGCCCGGCAAAGCGGATGGGCGACCCGGAGGAGTGCGCTGCATTGGCACTTTTCCTTGCCAGCGGTCTGGCACGGTACATCACTGGTGCAGCCATCCCGGTGGACGGCGCACTGTCTGCCGGACACCAGAGCATCAGCAGCTGGAAGCACCCGGAAATTTTGACCGGCGGCAAGCTGAACAGCCAGAGCACGATTGCAGCACTGATGGAAAACGAGGCCGCAAAAGCCATCGTGGAGCAGTACCTGCCCGGTTTTGCCGACAACCAGCAGGCAAAAGCTGCCTACGGCATGACATTTGGCAAGATCGGCCCTATGCTGGGTCTGCCGGAAACGGCGCTGAAAGCACTGCTGGATGCGCTGGACAACCTGTGACCGAAGCAGCTCGGAAAGCCTCTTTGACAGGGGCTTTCGTTCTGCCTGCGTGCGGTTGATTTTTGGGAGGAGACCATGAAAAACGAAGCACTTTTCCGTACCGGCTCTGTCTGGAAATCCATCATTTCCATGGCGGTGCCCTCCATTATCATTATCCTTGTCATGGTGCTGTACAACATGGCGGATATGTTTTTTGTGGGCTGTCTGGGCGATACCGCACAGGTGGCGGCGGTCTCCGTTGTGGGGCCGGTGTTTTCGATCCTTTCGGCAGTGGCGACCATGCTTGGCGCAGGCAGCAGCGCCATCATTGCACGCTGCTTTGGCGCAGGCGAGATCGAGCAGGGCAAGACCTGCTCCTCGCTCTGCTTCTGGAGCAGCTTTTTTCTGGGCGTTCTGGTCAGCATCGGTCTGCTGGTGAGCAGAGTGCCGCTTCTGGGGGTGCTGGGCTCAAATGCAGAATTTTTTCCCTATGCAGAGCGGTATCTTCAGGTCCTTGCACTGGGTGCGCCGCTTTTTATCCTGTCCAACAGCATGGCGATGCTGGTGCGTGCAGAGGGCGCAGTAAAAGAAGGCCTGATCGGCAATCTTCTGGGCACGCTGGTCAACTGCATTTTTGACCCGCTGTTCATTCTGGTGCTGAACTTCGGCGTCAGCGGTGCGGCTGCTGCCAGTGTGCTGGGCAATCTTGTGGCAACGGGCTGCTATCTGCGCTACATCGTCAAACACGGCACGGTGCTGACCGTTGATCTCCGTCCTGCTCTGAAAAAACCGCAGATGCTGGGTGAGATGCTGGCCATTGGTCTGCCCAACGGGATCAGCAGCCTGCTGGCAGGGTTTGCCTCCTCCTTCAGCAACCGGCTGCTGGTGACCCACGGCACGGCGGCGGTCGCAGCCATGGCGGCAGCGGGCAAGACGACCATGATCATCAGTATGATCGCCATGGCGATCTGCATGGGGTGCCAGCCGCTTCTGGCGTACAGCTACGGCGCAGGTGACATAAAGCGCCTGAAGCAGCTTTTGAAAGATCTGATCCTCCTGACCGTTGTTTTTGGTGTGCTTGCCGGGGCAGCCAGCTTTGCCGGACGCAATGCCTTGATCGGAATGTTCATCAAGGAAGAAGGGGCGTTCCGTCTGGGGACGCAGTTGGTGGTCTATCTGGTGCTGGGCAGCCCGGTGATCGGTCTGACCTATCTGGCAACCAGCCTGCTGCAATCCGTAGGCAGGGCAAGTGGTGCGGTGGTGCTCTCTCTTTTGCGGCAGGGGCTGCTGCTGATCCCGCTGCTGTACCTGATGAATGCGCTTTGCGGGGTGCAGGGCATTGCGGCGGCGCACCTGATGGCAGACGTGGGCGCTGCGGTCATCTCCGCAGGCATCCTGCTGCACTGGCTCCGGGCATCGGTAGAAAAAACGGCAGAAGTATGATATACTGTTTCCATCAATGAGCCGGAGGGATTACGCATGGATGTTCTCCAGAATATGATGCTGTTTTCCGAGCTTGTCAAGTGCGGCGGAAATGTATATACATGGTGCTATGATGCACAGGGGAAGCTCTTGCGGAGCAACTGCCCGGACGAGGCATTTCTTGCCAGTGCATTTGAACTGTTCGGCTGCAAACAGCGGATGCTGGAGCATGGGGATCGGGACGATGTACCTGTTACCTTGGGGACGGCATTGGGTCTTTTGTGGGGCGCAGCCTTTGAAAAGGAAGAGGGAGAACTGAAGCGTGTCTGGGTCATCGGGCCGGTGTTCTATCAGGATGTGACAATGCGCGGGATCGAGGAAGGGCTGAAATATTACAGCAAGCTGGAGATCAGTGTGGCATGGACGATCCAGCTTTACAAAGCCCTTGAAAAAGTTCCTACCCTGCAAAACACCATTATGAACCGCTATCTGCTGATGATGCACTACTGCCTGACCGGGCAGCGGCTGGAACTGAGCAGTGTGAACAGCAGTGCAGCACAGGACGAACGGCTGAAAAGCGATGCCATTCCCCATGACCGGCATAAGATCTGGATGGCGGAGCAGGGAATGCTGCAAATGGTCCGCACCGGAGACCTGAATTACAAGCAGGCACTTTCCAACAGTATGAGCATGAGCGCAGGTGTGCCGGTGCAGAGCAGCGATGTTCTGCGCCAGAGCAAGACTTCCATCATCGTGTTCACCTCGCTGGTGTGCCGTGCCGCCATTGAGGGCGGCCTTTCTCCGGAGGAGGCGTACTCGCTGGGGGACAGCTACATTCAGGCGGCAGAATCCGCAAAATCGTTGGATGAACTGAACCCGCTTGCAATGATGATGTACGATGATTTCATTCGGCGTGTCCACAAACACCGGACGAACCCTAACCTCAGTATGCAGATCCAGAAATGTGTGGATCATATCGAGATGAATCTGGACAAAAAGATCGTGGCGGAAGATCTTGCCGCTCTGGTGGGCTACACGGAATACTACCTCACCCATAAATTCAAGGAAGAAACGGGTCTGAGCGTCACGAACTATGTGAAGTTTGCAAAGGTCGAACGCGCGAAGGTTCTGCTGAAAAGCACAACGCTCAGCGTCCGGGAAATTTCCGAGCAGCTTGGCTTTGCCACCCGCAATTATTTCAGCGCAGTCTTTCAGCAGGTCACCGGAAAAACGCCCATGGAATTCCGGGAAACATAAAGCAGAACAGGCATCCTGCGTTACCGTTTGGCGGTATCGGACAGGATGCCTGTTCTGCTATGATGATCTTCATTGCATTTTCTATATCCGCAACAGCCTGACGAGATTTCTGGCAGAGTTCATAGCAGATAAAAACAGCGTGCAGCTTTTCCGCATGGAAGGTACTGCATTTTTGCTTGCTGCCTTATCTGTGCGGAATGGATGCCGCACGCGGCATTCAAGGTTCAAACCGGTCTGCATTCTGTAATTGCCACTTGACCCAACCCGTGGTATAATGAAAGAATCGAATACTATGGGAACAAAGGACAGGGGTCAGAACAGAAAATGGCAAAACGAAAGCGAAAAACAACTGCAAAGCGCGCGTCTGCACGCAGAAAAAGCCGGGCCGAGGAGCGGATGCCGGCGGGGCTGGGCACCCTGTTTGTGGGGCTGCTGCTCATTGTGCTGGCGTTCGTGGAGGGAGACTCCGTCTGGAAGAGCGCCCATCAGATTTTATTCGGGCTGTTCGGCTGCGGCAGCTTTGTGCTGGGCGCTGCGGTGTGCTATCTGGCCATCCTTTACACCCGGGGGCAGGACCTGCTGATGCAGGTGTTCAAGCTGCTGCTGGGGCTGATCTTTGCCAGCGGCACGGTCATCGTGTTTTCGGATATCCCCGCCGACCTGACCACTGCCCAGATGATCGCTGCCTGCTACCAGAACGGCGCGAACGCCTGGCTGGGCGGCGGCGTGCTGGGCACTCTGCTGGGCGGCAACCTGCTCCTGCTCTGCGGGCGGCCTGCGGCCAATCTGGTCATGGCAGTGCTGGCCCTGTGCGCCAGCCTGTATATTTTTGATATCACCCCTGCCGAGTGCTGGCAGTGGCTCTGCAATGTGGGCGGCGGTGTGCATGAAAAAGGCGTGGCGGTCTATGAACAGAACGCCGCCCGCCGTGCTGAGCGCCTTGCGGCCCGGCAGGCGGAAGAAGAGTACTGCGCCGAGGAGCCTGCGGACGATTACGATGACAGTTCCGATGAGGAAGACGTGCCCGGCGGCATTCCGGTGCCCGGGTGGCTGTCCGGCGTGTTCAGCTGGGGCCACAAGGTGACCAAGGAGATGGAAGGCGAAGCGGAACCTGCTCCCGTGGACGATTCTCTGGGCTACGAGCCGCCTGCGCCGGTGGAGCCGGAACCGGCTCCTGCCCAGCCCGCCCCAGCCTTTGAGCCGGTCAAGGTGACCTCCAACCATCCCCGCGCGGCGTTTGATATTGATCTTGGGCCGGATACCTCTGTTTCCGAGGGCGGCAGCGAGCCCATTGAGCCCATCATCATCGGGCCGGGCGGCACCTTTGGGCAGGACCCGCTCCAAAAGGCCCCGCCACGGGCCATCGTCAAACCGGTGGTGCCGGATGCCGTGGAGACTGCCGCTGAGGATTTCTTCGCGCCCGCCGGATCGCCTGCTCCGGCCCCTGTGGTGAACCCCACCGTGCCGCCTGCGGCCCCGGAAGCCCCTGCGGCTGCACCGGCAGAGCCCGTGCAGCCTGAGATGCCGGTGTTCCAGACCCCCACCCTGCCCACTACGGACGAGCCGGTGGTGCCGGTGCGGGTCAGCGCGGAAAACGCGGCGGCCATGCGCAGTGAGCCGGACGAGGACGGCTGGATCAGCATTACCAGCGAACCGGTAGAGGAAAAGGACCTGAACACGCTGGTAGCGGCTGCCATGGAAAAGCCCGCCGCAGGCGAGCAGGCTGCCGCCACCGCCCCGGCCGAGGAACCGGAGGTGGTGGAGACCTTCCAGTATCAGTACCCCAGCATCGAGCTGTTTGAAAAGTCTGCCGAGGAGGGTGACCCCGGTGCCCAGGACGAGCTGAAGGCCAACGCCCAGAAGCTGGT
>ERZ773192.1858-NODE-1858-length-19615-cov-16.139366_pt1 | contig 19615 bp, 24 predicted proteins | sample MGYA00581010_ERZ773192 | MGnify/ENA primary metagenome ERZ773192 (study PRJEB29015, sample SAMEA2737741) | human gut metagenome | biome: human gut; feature: human-associated habitat; material: faeces | place: China | collected 2012 ...
GGAGATCCCCACAGTAGAGCAGGAGGAATCTGAACCGGAAAAGGTTATCCGGAGGATGTTTGCGAAATACGCCTACGGCAACGTCCCGGAGTGGTTCGCCTCTGCGGTATCTGCGACGTCCTATGTGCTGTCTGTGGACAAGGGAAAGGGAATTGAGTGTATTTCCGTCTTGCACACGGCAGCGGAACGGGCACCGGCTGAAATTCGGATGATGGCGCAGACAAAGTTGCTTATGATATGCCAAGAAACCGGGATGCTCGGCGGGATCGGGAGCCTGCCTGTTCTCTATGGGCAACATGGAGTATAAGGATAGCAGGAAGTATTGCGTCGGGTGCTGGTATTTCTTCGGGTACTACGAAGGCAGCCGATGCTGCAATTACATATTCGTCCGCGGGGGAAAGCGGCCTTGCCCGCCTGGGAAGGATTGCACCGAAAGGAGAAAGAAAACGAAAAACAGGAGACGGGATCTAATATTATAGCGTTATCCCTGTATAGTATATATTAAATATAATCTTATATCTTGTGTGTATTGTGTATATCTATACAGGGGTTTAATAAGATATGCAAGGAGGAACGGAATGAACTGGAAGTATGAGGCCATTGAGAAGCTCAAGGAATACAGTGCAAAAAAGCAATCCCTGAAAAGCATCCCCGAGGAAATGGCGCGGCTGGAATCCGCTATGCAGAGTATCCGAAGTGCCACGGCTGACGGTACGCCGGTAAGCGGCGGCGGCTCAGGGCGGGAAGATATGATGCTATCGAATATCGTTCACCGTGAGGAACTGGCGCGTTCGCTGGAACAGGCGAGAAAATGGGTGTCACTTGTGGATTCCGGGCTTGAATCGCTTAGCGTCGATGAAAAGAAGATACTGAGCAGATTCTACATAAGCCCGGCTAGAGGCAACGTCGATGCCCTGTGTGAAGAACTTGGAGTTGAAAAAGCTCAGGTTTACCGCCGCCGGGACTCGGCACTACGGCATTTCACGCTATGTCTGTATGGGCAGACTGAAAGCTGAAAAATGAGAAAAAAATGAGACGATTTTTCAGTTTGAATGTGCTATACTGGTAAAAAAGAAAAAGCGCAAGAGGCTTGGGATTGCTCCTGAGCCTCTTTTTGCATGGCGCGGCAGGCAGCGAGTCGGGTGCCCTCTCCCCAACAGAAGGCCGTTCGAGTCGGCCTCGCGCCTTTATAAAATATCAAAATGAAGGGTGGCGTTGAGATATGAATATCGTTCAGAAAAAGCTTAGCGAAATTGTTCCGTATGCAAAGAACGCCAAGAAGCACGATAAAAAGCAGATTGCCAATGTGGCAGAGAGCATCAAGCAGTACGGCTTTGTCCAGCCGATTGTGATTGACCGTGACGGTGTGATCGTAATCGGGCATTGCCGCGCTCTGGCGGCAAAGAAGCTGGGTATGGAAGAAGTGCCGTGCGTCTGCGTGGACGATCTGGCACCGGATCAGGTGAATGCCCTGCGCCTGGTGGACAACAAAAGCAATGAAAGCGCATGGGACATGGACTTATTGGCAGAGGAATTGCCGGAGCTGGATTTGTCGGCGTTTGATTTTGACTTTTCTTTTCCGGAGCTGGACGAGTCCGAAATTGAAGAAATGACCAACGAGCAAAGAGAGCAGGAGTTCCGGGAAAGGATGGAGCGTGGAGAGCTTTCAGACGATGATGAGGACTACCAAGCTTTCCTTGAAAAGTTCGAGGCGAAGAAAACAACGGACGATTGCTACACGCCGGATAACATCTACGACGCAGTAAGAGATTGGGTGGCTGAGAAGTACGAAATTGGCAATGCCGCGATTGTGCGCCCGTTTTATCCGGGCGGAGATTATAAAAGCGAGAAATACCCTTCCGGGTGTGTTGTGATAGACAATCCGCCTTTTTCCATTATTTCAGAAATCTGCGAGTGGTACACAAGCAAGAGAATCAACTTCTTTCTGTTCGCTCCAACGCTTACACTCCTCGGAATTATGCGCGGCTCGGCAAACTATGTGGCGTGCGGGTGCGGAGTTGTGTATGAAAACGGCGCGTCTGTCAATACGTCGTTTGTTACCAACATGGGAGGCAATAAGATTGTCGCTGCCGCTGATTTAAGAGAAATACTGGATGACGAGAACAAAAAGAATCTCAAAAAGTTGCACAGAGAATTGCCGAAATACTCATATCCAGATGAGGTTTTGACAGCAACGATGCTGTGTTATATGGCAGCTCACGGCGTAAGCCTTGAAATTAGCGAAAGAGATGCACATTTTATCCGCGCGCTTGACGCACAGAAAGCGTCGGGGAAAGGCTTGTTCGGCTCCGGCTTTTTGCTATCGGAAAAAGCTGCTGCGGAAAAAGCTGCTGCGGAAAAAGCTGCTGCGGAAAAAGCTGCTGCGGAAAAAGTCAACACAGATATTTGGGAGTTGTCGGAGCGTGAGTGGAAAATCGTCAGAGGCTTGGGAAATGACGATTGAAGAAGCACAGGCAATTATTGACAAAACAAACAGCCCGTATTTAAAGCGGGACATGGAGAAGTTTATAAAACGCCAGCGTAGAAAGGAGGGCGTTTATGGCAAGGCCAAGAAAGGAAATAGATCAGAAGCAGTTCGAGAACCTCTGCGGCCTGCAATGCACGCTTGAGGAAATCTGCGGCTGGTTTGATGTATGCTCGGACACATTGGAAACATGGTGCAAACGAACCTATAAGAGAAGTTTTTCGGAAGTTTTTGCACAAAAGCGTGGAGCGGGGAAAATTTCGCTGCGGAGAAGTCAGTGGCGATTGGCTGAAAAGAACGCTACAATGGCGATCTTTCTCGGCAAACAGTTTTTGGGGCAGCGCGATAACATCGACGTGACCGTAGCCGATGCAAAGGGCATTGCTCTGGACGAGCTGGAAAAGATGGTGTTGGAGGATGACGAGAGCGGAAGCGGTTCATCTTTTGAGGGATGAGCCAATCAAGATTGGATGGGCGGTAGGCTTCAAAGACTTAAACGTAAAGCTGCACAATGCATGGATGCGGGAGATGATTCGCACAAAAAGCGACAAGACTTTGCAGGCGCATCGAGGCAGCTACAAAACGACTTGCGTATCCATTGCCCTTGCTTGCTTAATCGTACTTCTTCCGAATAAAAAAATCATGTTCATGCGCAAAACGGACAGCGACGTGAAGGAAGTCATCCGGCAGGTCCAGAATATTCTTATGTCCCCGTATATGCAGGCGCTATGTGAGTTGATTCACGGTAGGCCGCTTGCGTTGACAACTGCGTCCGCCGTAGAAATCAATACCAATCTGGGCAACGATGCAAAAGGCACGGTGCAGCTTTACGGCTGCGGTATCTCCGGCTCTTTGACTGGTAAACACTTCGATATTATCTTTACAGACGATATTGTAAACGTTCAAGATCGCATTTCCAAAGCAGAGCGTGACCATACGAAGATCATCTACCAGGAATTGCAGAACATTAAGAACCGGGGCGGCAGAATATTCAACACTGGTACGCCTTGGCACAAGGAAGATTGCTTTACGCTGATGCCGGAGGCGAAATGCTTCGATTGCTACCAGACAGGACTTATATCCGCAGACACGCTTTCCAAGATTAGGGGCAGCATGACGGCCTCCCTCTTCGCTGCAAACTACGAACTTCGGCACATTGCATCCGACGATATTATTTTCACAGACCCTGTTACCGGCGCTGACCCTGCCCTTGCGGAGCAGGGGATTTGCCACGTTGACGCGGCCTATGGCGGCGAGGATTACACCGCGCTCACAATTTGCCACAAAAAGGAAGGAAAATATTACGTATTCGGAAAGATGTGGAGAAAGCATGTAGACGATTGCAAAAATGACATTATCCGATATCGAAAGGATTTTAATGCTGGCGTGATCTACTGTGAAAATAACGGAGATAAAGGCTATTTGGCAAAGGATTTGCGGCGGATGGGCGAGCGGTGCGTGGAATATCACGAAAACCAGAACAAATTCGAGAAAATTTCCAGCATTTTGAAGCCGGAATGGAAAAACGTTGTATTTGTGAACGGCACAGACAAATCTTACATCAATCAGATTTGCGACTACAACGAGGAAGCGGAACACGATGACGCGCCGGATAGCCTGGCTTGCGTTGTTAGGCGGCTATGGGGCAAAAAGGAAGCGGAACTTTGCCCTGCGGCTGCTGCGTTCTTGTAAATTGCAAATTCACATATTGGAGAAAATTCATGAAAATTTATCAAGATTTGGAAGAAGCCATTGCAAAGGGAACTACCGGGAAATTCATACGTGATGCCGTGCGGGAACACCAGGGCAGCAAGGCGTATAAAGATGCCGCTGATGGTATGGCGTACTACAACAAGCACAACATCACAATTGAGAAATTCCAGAAGTTCCTTTTCACCTTATCCGGGAACAAAACTCCTGATATTTGGAGTAGCGACTACCGGCTAAAAACGCTCACATTTCGGCGGCTTGTGACGCAGGAGGTTGGCTATATTTGCGCTAATGGCGTAAGCATGGACGAAAAAGAAAAGCTTGGCGCAGATTTTGACATTAAGCTTCAAGCGGCGGCAAAATTGGCACTGGCGCAGGGCGTTTCCTACGGCTATTGGAATCTCGATCATCTGGAAGTGTTCTCGTTCGCTGATACTCCCGGGAATCCGGGATTCGTTCCGCTGCTGGATGAAAAAACGTCTGAGCTGATGGCCGGTATTCGGTACTGGTTCCGGGAGACTGGCCAGAAAGCAGTTTTCCGGGCTACGCTTTATGAGTTGGACGGCGTTAGCGAATGGAGCGCAGAGGGAAGCGACGACGCGCACCTGATTGCAAATAAACGCGCGTATATCCACAAGGAACTGCGCAACGCCTTGGGCGTTGTGGATGTGTGCGACGAGAACTACACCCGCCTGCCTATTGCGGTATTGTATGGAAACGATACCCACGAAAGCGAACTCGTTGGGTTGCGTGGCTCCATAGACTGCTATGATTTTATCAAATCCGGGTTTGCCAACCAAATTGACGATACCAGCGGAATTTACTGGATTCTGCATAATACCGGCGCTATGGACGATAAGGATTTGGCACAGTTCATTCAGAGAATGAAGAGCGTAAAGGCGAATGTGGTAGATAGTTCCGATGGAACGGCAGCAGAAGCCCACACCCTTGACGTTCCTGTAGAAGCCCGGAAAACCATGCTGGATATCTTGCGGCGCGACCTGTATGAAGATTCCCAGATGCTTGATGTTACAGCTTTGGCGGGCGCTGAGAAAACGGCTACAGAGATTTCGGCGGCGTATCAGCCACAGGACAACAAATGCGCCGATTTCGAGTATTTCTTGATAGATTTTATTCGGCAGATTTGCGCTGCTGCTGGTATCAGTAATCCACAGCCGGAATTTACGTGGAACAAGGTGATAAATCGTACAGAGGAAACAAATATGGTGCTTTCGGCGGCTGCGTTCCTTGATGAAGAAACGGTTCTGAAACACCTCCCGTTTCTTTTGCCGGAGGAAGTGCCGGAAATCCTGAAAAGGAAAGCGGACGCTGACATAAATACGGTTTACGGCGGTGATGAGGATGGCCAGACCGAATGAAGCCGATAGAGGAACCGATAGGGCGCTTGCCGATCTGGAACGCCGCATTAACTCCGTATATTCTCAGGCGGCTAAAGAACTGCAAGAGGAAATAGATGCTTTTTTCAAGCATTTTGCCGATCAGGATAAGAAGATGCAGGACTTGATAGGCCAGAAGCGCAACGGTAAGGAGTGGACTGAAAAGGACTACCAACAATGGCGACTGAACCAGATGGGGCGCGGGGCACGGTTGGAAGCGCTTCGGGACAAGCTGGCCGAACGTGCGACGGAAGCAAAAGAGGTGGCGCTTGCGTATGTGAACGACGCTACGCCTGGAATCTACTCCCTGAATCGGAATTACACCGCCTATACCATTGAGAGCGTTCACCCGAGTGCGGATTTTACGCTTTTTGACGAGCAGACCGTAAAGCGCTTAATTGTGGAGCAGCCGGACGTAATGCCATACTACCCCGAAAGGCTGGCGCTAAAGCGGGGCATTGATTTGGCTTTTGGCAAGCAGCAGATTACAGCAAGCGTTACAGGCTCCATTTTGCAAGGCAGAAGCATCAAGCAGATATCCGATGATTTGCAGTCTAGAATCGTCACAATGAGCCGTGTAAGCGCCATTCGAGCGGCAAGAACGGCAGTTACCGCCGCGCAGAATGCCGGTAGAATGGACAGCTACGCCGCCGCTGATGAAATGTGGAGCATTAAATCCAAGAAAAAGTGGGTAGCCACAAAGGATTTGCGCACCCGCCACGATCACGGCATGGCAGATAATCAGATTGTGGACTACGATCAGCCGTTTGATGTAGGCGGCTATAAGATGATGTTCCCCGGTGATGGCTCGTTGGGAGCGCCGGGGCATGAGCTGTATAATTGCCGCTGCACGGTGGTGAATGCCACGGATGACGATCTAGAAGCGGAGCGCCACATGATGCGCGTGAAGAATCCCGAAACTGGGGAATATGAGCTTATCAAGAAAAAATCGTACAAAGAATGGTACGACGAAAAGAAAGCTCAGTATCCCCCGGAAAAATGGGCGGGCATGGTAAAGGCTGGGAAGAACTACCAGGCCGACCAACGGGAATATGCAGAATGCCGGGAGATTCTGGGTAAAAAAGCACCGAAGACGTTCTCTGAGTTCCAAAATATGAAGTACAACCAGCCCGAGGCGTGGCAAAAACTGCAAGAAGAATTGGAAAAGAAACGGCGGAATAAGAGATGAGCGTTACGTTTGTGGACAACTCCGACGAAATCCTCCGCGCCCTTGGTGAAGCGCGTGAGCGCGGCTTGTGGCGGTGTGGCGAAAAAGCTGAGGAATATGCAAAGGATTTATGCCCAGGTGCAGGAGATGGAACTGGTGACCTGAAAAATAGCATCACCGTGGCGGTAATTGATGGAAAAGAAATGCACGTCGGAACAAATGTGTATTACGGCATTTATCAGGAAATGGGAACCGGCAAATACGCCGAGGGAGGCGGAGGCCGTCCTACGCCGTGGTGCTATCAGGACGAGCAAGGAATCTGGCATTGGACAGCTGGCAACCGGGCGCACCCGTTTATTAAGCCGTCAATCGCCGATCATCAGGGAACATACAAGAATATTCTAAAAGACGAACTCACCAAAGGAGATTGACAGGGCGTGGATACCAGAAAAATTAACATTCTTGGGGCTGAATACACGCTTTCCGTTTGCGGCGAAGATGAAGATTCACGGCTGGCGGGATGCGATGGATTTTGCGACGAAACCAGCAAAGACCTGGTTGTGGATAGCTATAGTAAGCACGTCGGCGACCGAACTTGTAAGAAAAACTTACAAGTTCAGATTAAAAAGAACAAGCGGCATGAGGTCATTCACGCATTCCTATTTGAAAGTGGCCTTGCGGAAAACTCCGAATGGGCACAGAACGAGGAAATGGTAGATTTTTTCGCTATCCAGTTTCCCAAACTTATGGAAGCGTTCAAAAACGCTGACGCGATTTGAGGGGCAATAAATGAATAATGACGAAATCATAAAGGCCATAGAGGCTATCATAAAGCGTGGGAACGATGTGGAGATACGGCGCAAGGGCGGCGGCTACATAGTCCTCGAAGTAAAGAAAACAATCAAATATTCTTCTCCTGCGTAATTGGGCGCAGGAATGGGCAATCGGAGCCGAACAGTACGTAGATTTTGCGTGCTGTTCGGCTCTTTTTTTGTTTATTTTGGTAAAACCCGCAAAGTATAGCGGTTTTTATATCACAGTCGTCCCCGAAGAATAGGGGCGAAGAAAGGAAGACTGACACAATGGCATTAACTCGCAAACTTTTGAAGGGGATGGGGCTTACCGACGAACAGGTAGACACCATCATTGAAGCACACACCGATACCGTGGACGGCCTGAAAGCCGATATCGGGAAGTACAAGGCCGACGCTGAGAAGCTCCCGGGCATTCAAAAGGAATTGGATGATCTGAAAAAGGAGGACGCTGACGGCGGCTACAAGGCCAAGTACGAGAAGGAAAAGAAAGACTTTCAGGATTTCAAAGATGGAGTTGCCGCTAAGGAGAGCGCCGCCGCCAAGGAAAAGGCCGCGCGTGCGTACTTCCAGAGCAAGGGCATTCCCGCCGAGAGCATGGGGCTGGTTATCCGTGGAGCCAAAGCTGAAATTGATGGCCTGAAACTGGACGGCGAAAGTATCAAAGATACCGCCGCACTGGATGGGCTGCTTTCCGGCGATTACAAGGGCTTGATCGGCAAGACTACCACCACCGGCACCCAAACACAGACACCGCCTGACACCTCTGGTGGCGCAAAGAGCCGCGCTGAAATCTACAAGAAAGATGATAAAGGCAGGTATCTTTTATCCACCGCCGAGAGGCAGGCGGCGCTTGCTGAAAGCATGGCAAGCGAGAACAAATAACTTTTTTGAAAGGAGCTGTACAAATGGCAGCAAAAACGAACGTAACTACAACTGCGCAGTACACGACTACCGCCCGTGAGGTGGACTTTGTAACTCGGTTCAACGATAACTGGGACGCACTGCGCACCATTCTGGGCATTACGCGGCCTATCCGCAAAGCCCCCGGCACTAAGCTGGTATCCTATAAGGCCGAAGTAGACGGCGGCCTGAAGGGCGGTTCCACCGTAGCGGAAGGCGACGAGATCCCCTTTACCAAGATGAAGGTTTCCCCCGTCGCCTATGGCGATATCGAGGTGGCCAAGTACGCGAAGAGCGTGACCATTGAGAGCGTTGCAAAATACGGCGCGGAGGTCGCCGTAGAAAAGACGGATGACGCTTTCCTGGTTGCCCTGCAAAACAAGGTTTTGGGCGACTTCTACACCTTCCTGGCTACCGGCTCTTTGGCGCTGACCCCCAAGACCTGGCAGCTGGCGCTTGCACAGGCCAAGGGCAAGGTGCTGGCGAAGTTCATGGGCATGGACAAGGACGTGACCGAGGTTGTTGGTTTTGCCAACATTATGGATTTTTACGACTACCTGGGCGATAAGGAGATTACCACCCAGACCATGTTCGGCCTGACCTATGTCCAGAACTTCCTGGGCTACAACACCCTTTTCCTCCTGCCTGATAAGTACGTCGCCGCCGGTAAGGTAATCGCCACCCCCGTTGAGAACATCGACCTGTACTACGTTGACCCCAGTGACAGCGACTTTGCCAAGCTGGGTCTGAATTACACCGTGAAGGGCGAAACGAACCTGATCGGCGTACATGTCGAGGGCGACTACTCCCGGGCTACCGGCGATATGTATGCCATCATGGGTATGAAGCTGTGGGCGGAGTACCTGGACGGCATCGCCGTTGCCACTGTTACCCCTGTTACCAAGGAGGGGGGTTAAAAGCGGCTCTGACGGCTGACAAAACCGCACCGGAAACCGTGGGCTTTGACGGAATGACGAAAGCGCAGCTTTTGGAGTACGCCAAAGAAAACGGTATTTCCGGGGTCAGCGCCGCAATGAACAAAGCGGACATTTTGGCCGTTGTAAAGAGTCGGTAAAGGAGGGAATCACATGGGGAATGCGGTAAGCCTGTATGAGCTGCTTGTGTACCTGCGTAATTTCTTCCCCGGCTTGCACTGGCAGTTTACCGGGGAGAAAATCACCAACAACCGGCTTATTATTCCCTGCCTGGAAACCGGCGATTACTACCTAATTGAGGGAAGCCGGAGAAACAACGGAATCCACGTGTACGGCGATTCCGATTTGCGGAACGAAACCTACAGCGGAATCGTTACGGAAATCTGCGTACCGTCGGAGGTGCTGGCGATTCTGGAAGAAATCAACACATGGCAGGAGAAGAACGCCGAGGCCGTACAAAGCCCGTACCAGAGCGAATCTTTCGGCGGCTACTCGTACACAAAGGCAAGCAGTTCGTCCGGCTCCGGCGAAAGCACGAGTTGGAAAACGGTATTTGCGCCGCGCTTACGGATATGGAGGAAGATATGAGCTTGCTTGATTACTACCTCAACACCAAATGCACCCTAATGGAAAAGAAGCGCACCCCGGATGGCGAGGGCGGCTGGACAACGGAATGGACACCGGGCGCGGAATTTGACGCGGCTATTATTCTGGATACCTCCATGCAATCCAGAATCGCGGAGAAGGAGGGCGTTACCAGCGTGTACACCATTACCACCCGCCGTGCTACTCCGCTTTCTTTCCATGATGTATTCAGGCGGCTTTCCGACGGTGCAATTTTTCGGGTGACGAGCAACGGGAGCGATAAGCAAGCGCCCACGGTCGGCACTTTGGATATGTGCCAAGTCACCGCCGAGAAATGGGAGCTGACAAAATGACGGCAACAGAAGCGCTATACAAGTTTTTTTCCGGCTTTAATCTCCCCGCGTACCCGGATACAGCGGTACCGAGTGATACCGTTATGCCTTACCTCACCTATTCCGTCTCCGTCGGCGGGTGGGGCGATATGGCAAATTCTCTGACGGTAAAGCTGTGGTATCACACGGAGAAAGAGGCGGAGCCGAATGCCAAGGCAGAGGAAATTTCCCGCACGATAGGGCGTGGAGGCATTCAGCTGCCTTGTGATACCGGCACAGTTTGGCTTATGCGCGGTGAGCCGTGGTGCATCAATTCCACATTTGAATCAGATCAATCCATCAAATTGCGGCAACTGAACGTTGCCGCAATTTTCAATACCATATAGGAGGAAATCAATGAAATTTACACAGATTCCGCAGGATACCTTTAAGGAGCTTGTGCTGAATGCCGGTGTTCTGCTTTCAGCCTTTTCGCCCGATACGGCGGAAGTCGCCGACGGCACTATTATTGGCGCTACCAGCGGCGGATTGACCTTCGCGGCAACGCCCAGCTTCTCCGACTTCGGCGAGGATATCGATAACTGCCCCAAGAACACAAAGGAGTTGAAACGGCTGGAAAGCTGGGAGGTGAAGCTTAGCGGCACTTTCGTATCCGTGAACGCCACCAACGCAAAATCAATGGTGGCCGCCGCTGATGAAGCCGTCGGGAAAATCACGCCCAGAAACGATATTGCCACCGAGGATTTCAAGGATATCTGGCTTGTGGCCGATTACTCCGACAAAAACGGCGCGAAAAAGGGCGGCTATCTGGCCATCCATATGTTGAACGGCCTTTCTACTGGCGGTTTCCAGCTGAAAACCGGCGACAAGAGCAAAGGCCAGTTCGCGTTCGAGTTCACCGGCCATTATTCCATTACGGCGCAGGATACACCGCCTTTTGAAATTTACGTGAAGGCCGGAGAGGCCGAATCCGCTACGATGTAGGAGGCTAAGCATGAGAAAATTATCTCAACTTGGCACCGACGAGTGCCTGGACGTGCTGTGCGAGATCACCCCGCACATTGTGAATCTCGTTTCTGATGAGGAAATCATGAACGCCATCGGCAAGCCGGTGTACAAGAAAAACTCCACAAAAGCCGGCTTTATGCTGATTGGTGCGCAGAGGATTACCACCGTTGTTCCGTTGCTGCTGAAAACGCACCGCGCCGACATTTATGCTATTTTGTCCATCATGGGCGAAAAGAGCATTGAGGAAGTGGCCGCACAGAGTACCATGGCGACGCTTTGGCAGATTAAGGAGCTTTCCAACGATAAGGAACTGCTGAGTTTTTTCAAATCGTGGGGGCGTGGGGAGCAGAGCGAATAATCAGCGCACTGTGCGCCCTCCCCAGAGTACGGGCGAGGGCGTACCTCTCCATTCTTCCCATGGAGTTGAAAAAGCAATGCGAACGCGAAATTCTACGGCGCTACATTACCGACGGTATCCAGATGATAACGCAAAACACGGCGGGGTGTGATAAGCGATTGTATCTATCTATCGGATACGAGGATATCGTCAACCCGAAGCCAGAGGAAAACCGGTCTGCGGAGGATATCGTGGCGGATGTGGTGAAAAATGCCGGGTTAAAACTGGTGACGAAAGGCGGTGGGCAGGATGGGAGCTAATGTATTTGAACTGTTTGCGACGATCTCGCTGGATACAGATGAATATGAGCGTAAACTAAAGGATTCTGAAAACAAAACAAGCACATTCGCCGACGTTCTGAAAGCCAACCTTGCCAGTGGCGCGATTATTGCCGGAGTAAAGAAGCTTGCCGGGGTAGTTGCAGACGTTGGCAAAGCGGCCTACACCAGTTATGCGCGGTATGAGCAGTTGGCCGGTGGCGCGCAGCTGATGTTCGGCGACGCTTACGATTTTGTGGCGGAGAAAGCGAAAAACGCCTACAAGACCGTGCAAATGAGCCAGAACGACTATTTGCAGCAGGTGAATGGATTTGCTACCGGCCTGAAAACCGCCCTTGGTGGCAATGTGCAGGCTGCCGCCGAACTTGCCGACAAAGTTATCACCGCCGAGGCCGACGTTGTGGCGGCAACCGGAAACACCCAAGAAGCCGTACAAAACGCATTTAACGGCATCATGAAATCCAACTTCACGATGCTGGATAATTTGCAGTTGGGTATTACCCCCACAAAAGAGGGATTCCAGCAGCTGATTGACAAGGTAAACGAGTGGAACGCAGAAAACGGCGAGGCCACTGCCTACACCATCGACAATCTGGCCGACTGCCAAGCCGCCCTTGTGGACTATATCGAAATGCAGGGGCTTGCTGGGTATGCGGCAAATGAAGCGGCGGGCACCATCGAGGGTTCTACGGCATCCATGAAAGCAGCATGGCAGAATCTGGCTACCGGCATGGCTGACAGCAGCGCCGACATGGAAGGACTTACCCAGGACTTTGTGGACAGCGTATTTACAGCCGGAAAGAACATTATACCCCGTGTACAGCAAATCGTTACCGGCGTTGGAACTGCCACGGTAGAAGCTATTTCGTATCTCCGGGAAACGAATAGCGCTATTGATCTTCTCGTCACGGCGTTTGAGTTCGCGGCCACAGCGGCGACCGTTGCCGGTGCTGCAATCGGGGCGAATATGGCCGGAAAAGCCATTGCGAATATTGCTACCGTGTTCACAGCGAATGCCTCGGCGCTTGCGTTTTTTACAGCGGAAAGCGGAAAAGCGGCCGTTGCAGAAGCCACACTGAATGGCGTATTTTCCGTCAGTGAAATAGCCGTTGGCGTGCTCACCGGCCAGATTTCCCTTGCAACTGCGGCGCAGTATGCATGGAATACGGCTATAAACGCGAACCCCATTGGCTTGATTGCCGCTGCTGTAGCGGCTCTGGCGATTGGCATTGGCAAGGCAACCAAGGCACACAAGGCGTTCGTCAAAGAGTTAGCCGGAGAGCCGCAGACGGTAGAAGAAGCACGCGCAAAGGTAGAAGAGCTTGAGCAGCAGTACGAGGAAGCTTCAAAAGCCAGGCTGGAAATGTTCTCGTCTGATGCTGGTTTCAGCGGCGATACCGTCGAGATGGAGAGATTAGCTGAAGCCATAAAGCAGGCGAAGCAGAATCTTGCCGATTTGGAAGCGCAGGAGCAGGCCGCCGCCGAGGAAGCGGCGAAACCTGTAAACGTGATAAAGGCCGCTTCTGAGGAATACGCCGCCACTGCGCAATCCATTTTGGAGGATTACCAGAATACCTATACCACCATCTATAACGGGTTGCATGATGTGGGATCTGCATTTACTTCCCAAATAGAAGTTGTGAAAATGTCGTGGGATGGCCTCATGGGGAATTTGCACGGTAATACCGAAGTTCTCCAGCAGATTGACGAAGATTTTGCGTTCATTCGTGAAAAAGCAGACCTCGCAGGCGTTAGCATTGATGGGCTAGGCAAGTATCTTGCAGCCATGAGTGATGGGGAAAAGGCCGGATTCCTTGCGGGAGTGCGTGAAGAACTTGAAGATATGTCCGGCGGCACCGATGGGCTAAGCAAAAAACTTGCGGAGCTTATGGATAATGTTTCTGCATATGAGGCCGCAGGAACCGAAACTTCTGATGGATTGGCGTTGGCGGTGGAGAATGTGAACGCTCGTATGCAGGAGGCCGCAGACAGCTACGTGGAAAAAGTCGGCGACCTTGACCAGGAGGCGGCGGCCACAGAGGCGGCAACCAACACCATGAGTGGACTGGTTGCCGGTATCGACAGCAGCACCCCCGGAGTTCTGGATAAGCTGGATTCTCTCGCCTCCCAGATGAAATCACGGCTGACAAATAGCTTTGCCAACTACACGCTCACGATAAAGGCCAATATCAAAGGGAGCAACGTCCCCGGAGCGAAGAGCGGCCTTGATTATGTACCATACGATGATTACCTAGTGCGCCTCCATAAGGGGGAAAAGGTTCTCACCGCTGAGGAAGCGCGAGCGTATAGGTCTGAAAAATCTGCGGGTGCGTCCGGCGGGGCAGACTACGACGGCGTGGGTTTTTCCGGCGGTTCGCGTGGTGTGACGATCATCCAGAATATCCAGTCCGTTGCACAAACGCCCGTTGAGCTGGCAGCAGCCACAGAGGCTTATTTCACACAAGCGAGGTGGACGATTTGACGAACTTCAACAATTTAAGCAAGTTGTTCCGCTACGTGAACGAAAACGGGGATAGCGTTACCTTTGATTATGCCGGAGGATATCTTATCAATAAGCCCACGGGCATCGATACGGTAACGGTATCCCTGTCCCAGGCGAAGGGCATTAACCAGACGGGCGCGACAATTCAGAGCAAAAACGTTCAGCCCCGGCCTGTAAATGTCAACGGGTATTTGGTGGGAGACGGCCAGGCGGCAAATAAAGAAAAGCTGATATCCGTCATCCGCCCCGACCTTGCCGGAAAGCTGTACGCGGATGACTATTATCTGAATGTATGGCCTACGGCAACGCCCAGCATTGAGGCGAAACAATGGGGCGCACAGTTCCAGTTTTCCCTTTTGGCGGCGTATCCGTATTGGTGCAAGGACGATTCCGCAGCGGTAACGTTGTCCGGCATTCAAAAGCTATTCAAATTCCCATGGAACATTTCAAGGCCGTATCGTTTCGGCCAGCTGTTTGAGGCGAAATTTATCAATGTGGAGAATCGCGGCCAGGTTCCCGTCCCGTTTAAGGCTACTCTTTCGGCAAGCGGTGATGTGGAAAACCCGAAAATCACCAACGCCGCGACGGGAAAATTTCTGCTGATAAATAAAACTATCGTCAGCGGGGAGCGGCTGATTGTAGAGATTACGCACGATCGGACAACTGTAACGTCATCCGTCGACGGAGATTGTCGGGGCGCGTTGAGCCTGAAAAGCACTTTGTTTCAGTTGGAAGTTGGGGACAATGTGTTGAAGCCGGAAGCGACAAGCGGACTTGCGAATTTGCAGGTGGATATTGATTTCGCAACGGAGATCGTGGGGATTTCGCTATGAGCTTTGAAATCTATAAAGAGGACTTTTCCACCCGGTACGAAATCCGGCACGCAATCAGCGTTATCATGAATATTTACTACAACGATATCGGAAAGCTGATATTGGTTGCTCCGGTAAGCGACTACAACATTAACGTGTTGAAAGTCGGCAATCTCCTATATGATACGGGCAGGAACGTGACATTTGTGATAGAAAACACAAAGATTGACACGACTACGAACCGCATCACGGCGAACGGCTACACCGCGAACTGGCTTTTGAATAAGCGCATCATTGCATCGGAGTACCACATGACAACCATCGAGACGGGCGTGTACAAGCTGATAAGCGACAATCTCCGGGGAATGACGAGAATCCAGGTCGCGCAGGCAATCGGGATGACCGATAAAACGGACAATGTTTTCATGGGCGGGAATTTGCTGGATGAAATCATCCCATTTCTTGAAGAAAAGGGCATAGGCCACACAATGGAGTGGAATCCCGACGACATGACACACACTTTCCGCCTTTACAAGGGGCGCGACCTGACGGCCGGCATTCACGCTATTGTCTTTTCGGAGGAACAGGGAAGCGCAAAAGACCTTGTGATCAACGACGACGATTCCACCCTGTGCAATGTGGCCTATGTGCAAGGAAGCTTGAGCGGCACAGACAACACTTTTGTTGAGATTGTTGGCGATATCACCGGGGACAATCGCCGGGAAGTGTGGTTCAAAACAGCCGTTCGGCAGGAAAATGACGAATCTGCGGCCGATTGCAAAGCCCGTGCGCGTGCTTATGGACAGATGGAGTTGGGAAAGCGTATCCGGCGAAAGTCCTTTTCCGTATCCATCGACCCGGAAGACCTGGGCAAGTATTACGCTCTGGGGGATATTGTATCGTGTGTATCCGCCCGGTTTGGGGTATCGTTCAGCGCCCGGATTACGGGTATTAAGTACACCTTGGACAGCAACAAAGCCCGGACGGAAATTCTCTTGGGAGACCCTATTCTTACAGCATTGGGGGCAATGAAATTAAATGGCTAATATCAAAAGTTTCCCGAATAACCAAGATACATACATAGGCGCAGAAGACGTTATGCGCTGGCACCATGGCCGCACATCCGGCGTTTTTGCCGCTGGCAGCAATGCATCCGTGCAGGCGCTTTCCGCTCCCGGAATGGCGGTGGAAGTCTCAGACGGCACCGGATGGATGGCAAATTCCGGCAGGAACGGCATTGTGTGGTGGATTGATAATGAATCCGTTGATGGTGCCAAATTGCAGCTTGCCGTTGATGCGGCAGACGGCGTTCTGAATCGGATTGATCGCGTAATCGTGGAGTGGAAAACCACAAACTACGTGGACTATCCGGAAGTGAAAATCTTGAAAGGCGCAAAATCCGGAAGGGCGGCAGCCCCGGTGTTGACAAACAACAGCACAATCCGGCAAATCAGCCTTGCACGGATTTCCATTGCGGCCGGTACAACTGCTATCACCGCTTCCATGATTACGGATGAACGGCTTGACGCTTCGGTGTGCGGGCTGGTGACGGAAAAGGTGGGCATTGATACCAGCACAATGCAGAGCCAGTTTTCCACGCTCCTGCAAGAAACGCAGGCACAAGCCACATCTGTGCTGGATTCCATAAACCGTGAGCTGGCCGATCTGGAAGCCGGGACGGCGGTGGAGCTGAAAAAGCTCCTGTTCACGGATACCAGCGTACCGGTATCCGCGTTTGTGGCTGATTCTACATATCAGGATTATCCATTCCGTGCGGCTATCGCGCTGACGGGGGTGCTGGACACCATGATTCCGGAGGTAGTTCTCGGCGTTGCAGACGCAATTGACGGCAATTTTGCCCCTGTTGCGGCTACCTACAACGGCGGTGTGTATCTGTATGCCGCAAGCGTCCCGGAATCGGCAATTACAATTCCCACCATTATTTGCTGGAAAGGCGGTGTAAGCGCATGATTGGCAGAGTTAATACTGGGGGCGGCTCTGGCTGCATATTGACTATAACCGCCGTTGCCAGTGAGACCGTAACAATCTCCAAAAATGGTAAGTCTAAGAGCAAAACCACGGACTCCAAGGGCATTGCGGTATTCAGGGGGCTTGATACTGGTAAGTGGACAATCGTCATTGTCAGAGGTGGTGTTCCGATTACAAGGGTTGTGACTGTTACTGCGGATTACCACGTTGCAATTCCGCTGTTTGCAGCCACCATCAACATCACCTATCCCGTCGGTTCGACATGCACTTGCTCTGACGGCACAACGACTCTGTCCGCCCCTGACACCAGTGGTACATGGGTATGTACTGTGCCAAATGCTGGAAAGTGGACGGTGACCTCCACTGATGGGGATAAGTCAAAAAGTGCCGATGTCGTGATAACCACCGATGGCCAGACCGAGAGTGTCACGCTGCAATATATCACTTATCTGTTCAAGGATGGTGAAACTTACGATTCGCTGACCGGCGGGTGGCAAGGAGTAGTTGATGCCGGGAAGAAGGCTATACGGATTGATGCTCCAGCGGAAAAAACAGGCTTTGCTTATCCGAAAAGCAAGATCGATCTGACGAACTACAATACCATATCCGCAGTAGTCACTGAAAACGTAAGCGCAAGCAGTGCGTTCTCTCTGTATATCACAGAGGCTATAGGCCATTCGGCCGTGGCTTCAGTAATACTCGGTGCAGCCCCTGCAACTCGCGTTGACCTTGACGTGTCGAGTGTGACGGGAAGCTACTACGTCATGACTTCGCTTTATTCGGAGAAGGGCAAAAGCGTCTATGTCACTGAAGTCTCCATGCAGTGGGGGGTGTAACGCTTGAAAACAATTTATATTGACTCAGAATTTAAGTGCCACGTTACCTCTGGCGAAGACCTGACGCCTATCGAAACAGATGCCTTCGACGATAAGTGCAATATTTATATTCAGGGCTACCGCTTCATCCCGGCGGGTCAGACGTGGACACGCTCCGATGGCACAGTTTTCGCCGGTGAAATGATCGCCCCGTGGAAATCTTGGGACGAGCTGGACACTGCACAGCGGGAGTATGAGCGGGAGCAATACCAGACGGTTGCTGCTCAGAACACTGAGTATGAAGCCGCATTATCCGAAATCGAAGTTGCGCTGGGGGTGAACGCATGACCATCGAAGAACGCAAAAACGCCATCATTGCGAAAATCACCGAGATCAAGGCCAGCGGCGGCGGGGAACAGCTGAAAGAGCTGGATGAAGCCTACAAGAAAGGGGTTGACAGTCTGTGACACAAGAGGAAAGAAAAAGCATCATGTATGCTCAGGGACGGGCGAACGCGCTTGCCTTGCAGGAGAAAGCCCCGGACATGACAGGCACCGAACTGAACGCGGCGGATAGTGATATTCCCAGTTTCAAGGCCGCTGTCGCAAACAAAAACATGTTGGAGCGCAAGACCGGGTTTGTGTGTCAATCATCTGCTGGCCGTGTGGTGCGGCTGGTGCAGCCCTATGACAGCACTATCTACACCCAGGAGCCGGAAGAACTTCCCGCACAATGGGGGTTTGCTTGGAGTACTGACCCTGCAAAAGCGTTGCCGTTCGTTGCCATATCTACCAGCCCATATAATAAGGGAGACTGCTGCACGGAAGGCGGTAAAGTGTACCGCTCAACGTTGGACAATAATGTATGGTCGCCATCCGCATACCCCCAGGGCTGGAAAGAGGTGAACGTATGACGGTAAAGCAAATCCAATGCCTGCTGACTTACCTTGGCTATTCTCCCGGCACGATTGACGGCATTGAGGGCAGGAATACCCAAGGGGCAATCCGGTCGTTTCAGGCCGACTACGGGCTTACCGTGGACGGGATACCGGGGGCGGCTACCAAGAAAATGCTGATTGGTGCTATTGCCGGGACGGCTATCAAAGTGGAGAAGCCGGGGAGCAGCGACGCGCCGAAGACGGGAACATTCTGGGACGATATCCGGTACTTCACCCGGAAGGAATTTCGGTGCCAGTGCGGCGGGAAATACTGCAACGGTTTCCCCGCAGAACCCGCAGAGGAAACCGTCCGCATGGCGGATGAGATACGCCGTCGGGCAGGGGTTCCCCTGAATGTGAATTCCGGTGTTCGGTGCAAGCGGCACAATGCCGAGGTGGGCGGAGTATCCAACTCCCTGCACACCACGGGACAGGCAGTAGACCTCTCAGGGGCTATCTCCCCGGAGAAGCTTTATTCCATAGCCCAGGAGGTACAGGCCGAGAAAATCCCCGGGCGGGGCGGTCTGGGGCTGTACGGATGGGGGATTC
>ERZ773192.1874-NODE-1874-length-19479-cov-5.630972_pt1 | contig 19479 bp, 15 predicted proteins | sample MGYA00581010_ERZ773192 | MGnify/ENA primary metagenome ERZ773192 (study PRJEB29015, sample SAMEA2737741) | human gut metagenome | biome: human gut; feature: human-associated habitat; material: faeces | place: China | collected 2012 ...
CCTCCGGCGTCGGCTTCGGCGACAGCGCCATGACGGCCATGTTCATCGGCCTCGTCTGCGCGTACATCGGCAGCTACATCGGTGCGTTCGTGTCCGGCGAGGGGCTGTTCACCTGTGTCGGCGACTGGACGCCGCTGGTGGTTGTGGCCGTGTCGGCGGCGGCGATGGCGCTGTTCGTGTATCTGGCCGAGAAGAAGAACATGGCCTGGCTGGAGAGCTTTTCCATCGCCGGCAGTATGCTCATCGGCATGGCGGCGGCCGTGCTCGTGCGCCTGTAAGGAGGGGACATCATGAACGAAACCGAACGCAAAGTGTATCTGGAACAGTTTAACCGCCGCACGCACGTGCTCGGCCGCGCCGTGTGCGTGATCACGCTGGTGCTGCTTGTCGGCGCGCCGTTTCTCATCGGCACGTTTCTCGGCGCGATGCCCGACATGGGCGCTGTCGGCAAGGGCTTTTTGTCCGTCGGCGTTGTGTGGGCGGTCGCAAGCGTGGCGGAGTTTCTCATCTACACGCCCATGCTCGGCGCGGGCGGCGGCTACCTCGCCTTCATCACCGGCAACCTCATCAACATGAAGATCCCGTGCGCGGTCAATGCGCGCGACATTGCCGGCACCAAGACCGGCACTGCGGAAAACGAGATCATCTCGACGCTCTCGATCGCGACAAGCTCGCTCGTGACCATCGTCGTGCTCGCGCTCGGCGTGGCGCTGCTCGTGCCGCTGCAGCCCGTGCTTCAGAGCCCCGTGCTCCAGCCGGCGTTTGCAAACGTCGTCCCCGCGCTCTTCGGTGCGATGGCGTATCAGTATTTCCGCAAGAACATCCGCGTTGCCATTGCACCGCTGGTCATGATGAGCGTGCTGTTCATGCTCGTCCCGTCGCTGACGGGCTCGACCAGCTTCATGATCGTTCCGAGCGGCGCGCTGGCCATCGGCATCGCCTACGCGCTCTACCGCAAACAGAATCAGGAGGACAAAGCGTAATGAAATTTCACCCCGGTTATCTCGCGCTCGCACCGCTGGCCCCGCTGGGGGCGGCAGTGGCGCACGCCGTGCTCATGCCGAAGAAGAAATCCGCCTATCAGCCGCAGCCGGATGCAGACCGCGCCATGGCTTACGCTGAAAAGCTCGCCGCCATGATCCGCTGCGACACCACGTCGTATGCCAACGTCTACGCCCCGGAGCGCTTCGAGCGCTTCCACGCGCAGCTTGCGCAGCTGTTCCCGCTTGTGCACGAAAAGCTCGAGCGCACGGTTATCGACGGCAACCTGCTCTTCTGCTGGAAGGGTAAGGCGCATGACCGCCCGATCGTGCTCATGAGCCATCAGGACGTCGTGCCCGCCGAGGGCACATGGTCGCACGCGCCGTTTTCCGGCGACATTGCCGACGGCAAGGTCTGGGGACGCGGGGCGTCGGACACCAAGGCCTCGCTCATGGCGTTTTTCCAGGCGGTCGAGGAGCTGCTTGCCGCCGGGTATGAGCCCGCCAACGACGTCTATCTCTCCTCGTCCTGCACGGAGGAGTGGGCGGGCGACGGCGCGCCGAAGCTCGTCGCCGAGCTCAAGCGCCGCGGTGTGCGCCCGTTTCTCGTCTGCGACGAGGGCGGCGGCATCATCACCGAGCCGATCGGCGGCATCCCCGGCAACTTTGCCATGGTGGGCGTGTTTGAAAAGGGCAAGGCGGACGTGAAATTCACCGCCCGCAGCAACGGCGGCCACGCCAGTGCGCCGATGGCGAACAGCCCCATCGCGCGCCTGTCCGCGTTCGTGACGGACGTGGAAAAGCACGATCCGTTCCGCAGAAAGTTCCTGCCGGAGGTCTCGGCCATGTTCGCGCGCCTTGCGCCCTATGCGCCGTTCGGCCTGCGGCTCGTGATGGGCAACCTCTGGCTGTTCCAGCCGCTGATGAAGATCGTGCTGCCGCGCGTGTCGGCGCAGGCAGGCGCGATGCTGCACACGACGATCGCCTTCACGATGCAGTCCGGCGCCGATGCGTACAACGTCCTGCCGCAGGAGGCGACGCTGGGTGCGAACATGCGCTTCATCCCGCATCAGGGTGAGCAGGAGAGCCTTGCCATCATCCGCCGCCTTGCCGAAAAGCACGGGCTGGAGATGGAGGTCATCCACGCCAATGACTACTCCGAGACCGTGGACATCCACGGCGAAGCCTTCCGTCAGGTGGAGCAGGTCATCGGCGAGACGTTCCCGGGCCTGCCCGTGAGCCCCTATGTCATGACCGGCGCGACCGATGCGCAGTTCTATCAGGAGATCTGCAGCAACTGCCTGCGCTTTGCGCCCGTGATCTATGGCCCGGAGCAGATGAAGGGCATGCACGGCATCGACGAGAACATCGAATATAACTGCCTGCCCGGCGCGGTACAATTCTATAAGAATCTGATCTGTGCAGAGAAGTAGTTCAAGAAAGAGAGATATGACCAATTTAAAACACTGGACAAGGTGGTTCAAAAAAAAGACACCAGGCAAAAAGCTGTCCCCCAAAACAGGCAAAACAGAAGCTGGATATACCTATATCATGAGCGATCTGCACGGCTGCTTTGACGAGCTGAACGCGATGCTTGCAAAGATCGGTTTTTCGGATCAGGATAAGCTGATCCTGGCGGGAGATTATATTGACCGTGGAAGTCAAAACTATGAAATGCTCTGCTGGATGGAGCAGGTTCCTCAAAATATCCTGCTGCTGCGCGGCAATCATGAGGAAGAGTTTTTATGTTATCTGGAGCTGCTTTTGGCAGTGCAGGAGAAGCGGCAGCTTGTGATGGATGAAAGCAGCAGCAAAGATCTGGAGCATCTCTATCAGGAGACAAAGAACCTGATAGAGCAGCATAACCGACAGACAGAGCAAATCCGGGTGTTCGATCATTATGGGACGCTGGAGGAGCTGATCACAGAACAGTGTATTTCCATGGCAGATCTGCGGCGGTGGGCAGCCAGGATGGAAGCAATGCCGTATTTTTGTCGGTTTTCTCTGCCGGAGAGGGAATGTGTTGTGGTACATGCCGGATATCTGGAGCAGTTCCCGACAGCTGGTCTGACCGGAAAATATACCTGTGTCGAAGATTTTTATCTCCGGGCGCGGGAAGATGCGTATCTGACCGGGGGAATCGAAAACGGGATGATCGTTGCGGGACATACGCCGACGTTGTCCAAGGATTACATGATGTATAACGGCGGTCTGGTTTACCAGCATTATGATCCGCGGAAGAACTGTCTGTATTATGATATCGACTGCGGCTGCTCTTACCGTACGGTTCGTGCAAACGCGCGGCTGGCATGCCTGTGTGCGGAAACAGGAGCGATTTATTACTTGTAAAAAGCGTTCAAATAGTATAAAATCGGAAACGATAGGATTGCGAACAAAGGAGAGCGGTAAAATGGCACTGAATAAAAAGCCTGTCACCGGTATGAAAGATATTCTGCCTGCAGAAATGCAGCTGCGGGATTACTGCATCAACGTGATTAAGGAAACTTACGGAAAATTTGGATTTACTTCTATTGAAACACCCTGTGTGGAATCCATTGGCAACTTAAACAGCAAGCAGGGTGGCGAAAATGAAAAACTGATTTTTAAAATTTTAAAACGCGGCGAGAAATTAAATCTTGCGGAAGCAAAAGAGGAGATGGATCTGGTAGACGGCGGTCTGCGTTATGACCTGACGGTTCCGCTGGTTCGTTTTTATGCAAATCATGCAAACGAGCTTCCGTCCCCGTTTAAAGCGCTTCAGATCGGCAATGTATGGAGAGCTGACCGTCCGCAGAGAGGCCGGTATCGTCAGTTTATGCAGTGTGATATTGATATTCTGGGTGAGCCTTCCAACCTGGCGGAGATCGAGCTGATTCTGGCAACGACTACGACTCTTGGCAAGCTCGGCTTTCAGGATTTCGTCATCCGCATCAATGAAAGAAGAATCCTAAAGGCGATGGCAGCCTACAGCGGCTTTGCAGAAGAGGATTATGATACGGTATTCATCATTCTGGACAAGATGGACAAGATCGGCGCAGATGGTGTAAAGGCTGAGCTGGTAGAGAGCGGTTTCGCAGCAGAAGCGGCAGACAAATATATGGCTCTGTTTGATGAGCTGACTGCAAACGGAAACAGCGTAGCATGGCTGGCAGAAAAGCTGGGAGATTTCCTCGAGCCTGAGGTTTCTCAGAACCTTTCTGAGATCATTGACAGCGTCCGCGCCACAAAGGCGTCTGAATTTGAGATCACCTTTGATCCGACTCTGGTGCGCGGTATGTCCTACTATACCGGAACCATTTTCGAAATTGCCATCCCTCAGTTTGGCGGAAGCTGCGGAGGCGGTGGTCGTTACGACAAGATGGTAGGCAAATTTACCGGAAAAGACGTTCCGGCGTGCGGATTTTCTATCGGCTTTGAGCGTATCATCCTGCTGATGATGGAAAACGGCTTCCAGATCCCCGGACAGCCGAAAAAGATCGCATATCTGATCGAAAAAGGTGTATCCGGCGACCGCCTTTGCGAAGTGATCGCACAGGCACAGGAGGCGAGAAAGAACGGCGATCAGATTCTGGTTGCGCGCATGAACAAAAACAAGAAGTTCCAGAAGGAACAGCTGACCAAAGAGGGCTACACGGATTTCGTAGAGTTTTATAAAAACCCGATCGAAAAACAATAGAATTCACGCTCTGCGAGCATTCTATTGTCATGAATAATTGTGTCAAAGCGCTGTGGGTCTGTTTGAGACAGCATTGGATGATTTAAGAAAATCTTAGGAAAATTTTCTGAAAAGAAACCGTTCCCTGTGATATCCTGACAAATATGGCAAACTGCCGGACAGGATATAAGGGAGCGGTTTTTTATATGACAAAAGAAAAAAGAGGTTCGGAACCGGAGCTGAAATTGTGGGATAGCCCGGGGACGACGAAAAAATATACGAAGAACAGAAAAACAGGACAACTGGATCTTTTATGGGGCGAAGAACAGCCGCTGTTCGATGACTGGGATAACCGTATGGAGCAAAAAACGGCGCGTGCGCGGGATTGCCAGAGCTACAGCGACTTGCCGGTACGCCGTTCATCCGCTACGCAGTACGAACCGTCCATCCGCCGTCGTGCTGCTGTACAATATGAAGCTCCTGCCAGGCGCCGCCCTGTATCGCCTGCTGCGCGCAGGAAAAGGAGCTGCCGTCGTCGAACCCGCCTGCAGAAAGAATTGCAAAGCATTGCGGTTTATATTGCTGCGTTGCTGTTTTTAGTGCTGGCGGCGTTTGCGGTTTGGAAATTCGTCAGCATTTCGAAGAATCAGAGTACGGAAACCGGGGCGATTTCCCGGATTACCCAGATTCTGGAACAAAAAAAGTGCGAGAAACCGCCGATGGAAGAAGCGCTCCTGACACCGAATCCATACTCCAGACCGCAGGATGCGCTTTCGACGGTTACGCAGCTGTATGTGCATTATACGGCGAATCCCGGGACATCTGCACGGCAGAACCGGGACTATTTCGAAGGACTGGCACAGACCGGGCTGACATCAGCTTCCGCACATTTTGTGATCGGATATGAGGGCGAGATTGTCCAGTGTATTCCGTTAAATGAGATGGCATATGCGGTGATTGGGGAAAACGATCACTCGATTTCCATTGAATGCTGCTATTTGGACCAGGACGGAAAATTTACGGATGCAACCTATCAGTCCCTGCTAAAGCTTTTGGGCTGGCTGATGGAGGAATACAATCTGGATGTTTCGGATGTAAAACGCCATTATGATGCGGGCGGAAAGCTCTGTCCGCTGTATTATGCGGAGCATGAGGATGCCTGGGAACAGTTAAAGCAGGATCTTTCCGACTATATTAGTGGGGAAAAAGTCTAAAAAAAGGTTTTCTATGAAAACGGTTTGTGCTAAAATAAACGCGACAAAAAAATCGCACAGACATAATAGCGGGTAAGGAGAAAAAATGAGCATCAGAATCGGAATTTTAGGATACGGAAACCTGGGCAGAGGCGTAGAGAGCGCAATCGCCCATAATGAGGATATGGAGTTGGTCGGAGTGTTTACCAGAAGAAATCCGGAAAACGTAAAGGTACGCACTGCAGGCGTAAAGGTGCTGGAAGCTTCTGAGCTGGAGCATATGCAGGATCAGATCGACGTGCTGGTTCTTTGCGGCGGAAGCGCGACGGATCTGCCGGTTCAGACCCCCAAATATGCAGCGGATTACAACGTTGTAGACAGCTTTGATACCCACGCAAGAATCCCGGAGCATTTCGCAGACGTTGATGCTGCTGCAAAAAAAGGCGGAAAAATCGGCATTATTTCCTGCGGCTGGGATCCGGGAATGTTCTCCTTAAACCGCTTATATGCAAACTGTATTCTGCCGGAAGGACAGGATTATACCTTCTGGGGCAAGGGTGTCAGTCAGGGTCATTCCGATGCGGTTCGTCGGATTGAGGGCGTAAAGGATGCCAGACAGTATACCATTCCGGTACCGGAGGCACTCGATGCGGTTAGAAGCGGCAAAAATCCTGAACTGACCACCAGACAGAAGCATACGAGAGAGTGCTTCGTTGTTGCCAAAGAGGGCGCAGATCTTGCAAAGATCGAAGAAGAGATCAAGACCATGCCGAACTATTTTGCAGACTATGATACAACCGTACACTTCATTTCTGAGGAAGAGATGAAGAGAGATCACAGCGGACTTCCCCACGGCGGCTGTGTCATTCGTACCGGCGTGACCGGAATGGACAACGAGCATAAGCATGTGATTGAATACAACTTAAAGCTCGATTCCAATCCGGAATTTACCGGTTCTGTTATCGTAGCTTATGCAAGAGCCGCTTATCGCATGAGCAAAGAGGGCATGAGCGGCTGCAAGACTGTATTTGATATCGCTCCGGCTTATCTTTCTTCCAGAAGTGCAGAAGACCTGCGCGCACATCTGCTGTAAAGCGCGGCTCGAAAAGCTTTTTATCAGCGGCAGGGAAGAGGATAAACTTCCACTTTGCCGCAGGATGCTTTTTGTAGACAGAAAGGAGCGGCCGGATGGTTCAAAACGGAAAAGTAAAAATTTATCTGGCGGATATCCGGCCGCTCTTTGATGAGACGATGCAGAAAAAGGCGCTCGCACAGCTGGATGAGGTTCGCAGACAAAAAGCATTGTCGTGCAGACAGACAAAACAGCGTGCGGCAAGTCTGACGGCAGGTCTTTTGGCAGAAGAGGCGAAACGCAGAAACGGATTTGACGGCTGTCCGGTGTGTTATACCAAAAACGGGCAGCCGTATCTTTTTATACAGGATGGGAGACGGGCATTTTTGAGCCTTTCCCATTCGGGAGATTATGCGGTGTGCGCTTTTTCTGACTGCCCGGTGGGCGTGGATCTTCAGCAAAGAACAAAGATCCGGCGCAGCGTTTTGCAGAAGTTTTATCTACAGGAACAGCTGGAGGCCTGGAAGAAACAGTTTGACAAGAAGGAAGAACTGTTCCTGTCAGAAGCAGAGACGGAGCGATTTTTACGGGAATGGACAGTCAAGGAAAGCTATGTCAAGCTGACCGGAACCGGGCTTTCGAGAGATTTGCGTGCACTGATGGTAGACTGGAACCAAAACAGGGTCGAGGAAGCAGACCGGCCCGGTTGGGGATCGAGGTTTTGTGAATACCCGGTTCCGGAGGATTATTTTTTATCCGCCTGCAGCTGCCCGGAAGAGGTGTGATGGTTTCTGCGCGGATACTGCCCGGGAAAGCCTTGAAACGCCGGAAGTTTTTATAAAAAACTTCTCTTATCGGAAAGTTTTTAGCTGACGGGGAATATACATGGGACATGAAGAAATGCAAAGCACTGTCTGCCGTCTGGCAGGCGGTATGCAGCAGGAGGCATGTCCATGGAAAAAAAGAAAACCGGAATTTCACAAACCGGTGCGCGGATGCCGGTTGTTTTGCTAAAAAGCCTGTTGGTGTCGTATCTTATGGCCGGGGCGCTGTTATTACTTCTGGCACTGTTGCTGTATCGGATGCAGCTTTCCGCGCAGGCAGTGTCGATCGGAATTCTTGTAATTTATGCGGTGACAGCGGGACTTTCCGGTTGGCTTGCCGGAAAAGGAATGCAGGATCGGCGCTTTTTATGGGGACTTTTGACCGGGAGTCTGTATTTTTGTGTGCTGGCAGCTTTGACTTTGATAGTCAATCACGGTCTTCAGGATGTCGGTAATCACTTTTTTACTACACTGATGATCTGCAGCGGCGCGGGAATGCTGGGCGGGATGCTCAGCTGATGCCGGGAGAAGGGCAAAGACGCGGTTCATGACAATAGAATGTTCGCGGAGCGTGCATTCTATTGTATTGCGAATGGCGCGGGTAAACGGTAACATGAGTTCTGCCGCTTTGCAGCTCATTTTAAAAAAAACACTTCCCCTATAGAAGAATCTATGCTATAATAAATTAAATTTCGAAAAGACGGCGCCTTTTTTGGCGTGACACATAAGGAGGTTATGTGAGATGAAGCACATCAAGACATTAACAACAAGAAACCTGAAGGAATCCATGAAGAAGGGCGGATGCGGCGAGTGTCAGACATCCTGCCAGTCCGCATGTAAGACATCCTGCACGGTTGGCAATCAGAGCTGCGAGAAGATGAAATAAGCAGACGACGCGACGAGATATAAGCAGCGATGCATATCGCTGCTTATTATGCGTTTAAGAGGAATACGAGAAACGAAAGGATTTTGGAAAGTGATACACCAGTATAAGAACAACGGCTACAATATCGTTATGGACGTCAACAGCGGCAGCGTGCATATTGTAGACGATGTGGTTTATGATGTAATCCCTCTGGCGGAACAGCTTGTTTCCGGCGGCATTCGGGATGTGGATACCGTGACAGCAGCAGTGGAAGCCTGTCAGAAGCTGACCTACAGCCACGACGAGGTGCGTGAGGCGGTAGAGGAGATTCTGGAGCTGGCGCAGGATAATGTCCTGTTTACAGAAGACATCTATGAAAAATATATCGGCAATTTCAAACAGCGCCAGACTGTAGTCAAGGCATTGTGCCTGCACATTGCCCATGACTGTAACCTCGCCTGTCAGTACTGCTTTGCAGAAGAGGGCGAATATCATGGCAGAAGAGCGCTGATGAGCTTTGAAGTCGGCAAGAAGGCGCTGGATTTCCTGGTAGCCAACTCCGGCAGCAGAGTAAATCTTGAGGTAGACTTTTTCGGCGGAGAACCGCTGATGAACTGGCAGGTTGTTAAGGATCTGGTTGCATATGGCAGAAGCCTGGAGGAGCCTCATAACAAAAAATTCCGCTTTACCCTGACGACCAACGGCGTGCTTTTAAATGATGAAATTATGGAATTTCTGAATAAAGAGATGAGCAATGTCGTTTTGAGTATCGACGGTCGGAAAGAGGTACATGACAGAATGCGTCCGTTTAGGGGCGGACAGGGCAGCTATGATCTGATTGTACCGAAGTTCCAGAAGCTGGCAGAGAGCCGTCACCAGACCAATTATTATGTACGCGGTACCTTTACCCATAATAATCTGGATTTTTCCGAGGATGTCAAGCATCTGGCAGACCTTGGTTTTGAACAGATCTCGGTAGAGCCGGTTGTGACAGATCCCAAAGAGCCCTATGCACTGCGTCCGGAAGATGTTCCGCAGCTGCTTGAGGAATATGACAAGCTGGCAGTCGAGCTGTTAAAGCGTCAGAAAGAGGGCAGAGGCGTCAACTTCTTCCACTTTATGATCGATTTAAGCGGCGGTCCGTGTGTGGCAAAGCGCCTTTCCGGCTGCGGTTCGGGTACAGAGTATCTGGCGGTAACACCCTGGGGCGATTTTTATCCCTGCCATCAGTTCGTCGGCAACGAGAAGTTCCTGATGGGCAACGTGGACGAAGGCATTGTGCGTCCTGACATTGTGGACGAGTTCAAATGCTGTAATGTTTACGCCAAAGAAAAGTGCAGAAGCTGTTTTGCAAAATTTTACTGCAGCGGTGGCTGTGCTGCCAATTCCTATAATTGTCACGGAAAGATCGACGACGTCTACGAGCTTGGCTGTGAGCTTCAGAAAAAGCGCGTGGAATGCGCGATTATGATAAAAGCGGCACTGGCCGACGAAGAAGAATAAGGAGTACGCAAAATGAGCAAGAAGAAAGGCATCATTACACTTGTCTGTGTGATCGCGTTTCTGCTGGCAGGTACCTGGACTGCGGTATTCGGACTGGATAGCGCAAAGACAGGCTCCGCTGCAAACATTAAGCAGGGACTTGATCTGGCAGGCGGTGTAAGCATCACCTATCAGGTGGTGGGAGACGAAGCACCCAGCTCGGAGGATATGGCAGATACCATATATAAGCTCCAGCAGCGTGTAGACAATTATTCCACAGAGGCGCAGGTATATCAGGAGGGCTCCGACCGGATCAACATTGAAATTCCCGGAGTAACTGACGCAAATGCGATTCTGGAAGAACTGGGTAAGCCCGGTTCCTTAACCTTCCTGGACAAGGACGGTAAGGAAGTATTAAGCGGTACGGATGTAGCAGATGCACAGGCAGCCTATCAGACCAATAGCATGAATAATCAGGAGCCGGTTGTATCTTTGACTATGACTGCAGATGGAACCAAAAAGTTCGCGGATGCGACAAAGGCAGCATATCCGAACCATGATGTTATTTACATCGTTTATGACAATCAGGTGATCAGCGCACCGTCTGTACAGGCAGAAATCACAGACGGTAAGGCAGTCATCAACGGCATGAGTTCCTTTGAAGAGGCGGAAAACCTCGCTTCTACCATCCGTATCGGCGGTTTGAAGCTGGAGCTGGAGGAGCTGCGTTCCAACGTAGTAGGCGCACAGCTCGGATCTGCAGCGGTCCGTACGAGCCTGATTGCCGGTGCAATTGGTCTTGCGATTGTTATTGTTTTCATGATCGCTGTTTACTGGATTCCCGGTGTTGCAAGCTCCATCGCACTGTGCATTTACACGGTGCTGGTTGTTCTGCTGCTGAATGGCTTTGATGTTACCCTGACTCTGTCCGGTATCGCAGGTATCATCCTGTCGATCGGTATGGCGGTCGATGCAAACGTTATTATTTTCGCCAGAATCCGGGAAGAAATCGCAACTGGCAAAACTGTAAAATCTGCGATTCAGATTGGTTTTAAGAAAGCGCTGTCCGCGATTATCGACGGCAACGTAACGACGCTGATCGCAGCGGTAGTGCTGTACTTTATGGGTACCGGTACCGTCAAGGGCTTTGCCCAGACCCTGGCGCTCGGTATCGTCGTTTCCCTGTTTACTGCGCTGGTTGTAACCAAGCTGATCCTGAACGCATTTTATGCGATGGGTATCCGCAATGAGAAATTCTATGGCCGTGCAAAAGAGACAAAGGTAATCGATTTCCTGGGCAAAAAGAAGATTTTCTTCATCCTGTCTGCAGTTGTCATCATTGCGGGCTTTGTGACGATGGGCGTGCATAAGGGCAATGGCGGCGATGCATTAAACTACAGCCTGGAGTTCAAGGGCGGTACTTCTACCAGTGTAGAGTTTAACGAAGATATGAGCATCGAAGAGCTGGATGAAAAGGTCGTTCCGATCATCGAGGAAATCAGCAAGGATGCAAACGTACAGACCCAGAAAGTGCAGGGCTCCAATCAGGTTATCTTCAAGTCTGCAACGCTGGATGTTTCCCAGAGAGAAGAATTAAATTCCAGACTGGAAGAGGAATTTGGTGTAGATCCGGAAAAGATCACAGCAGAGACCATCAGCTCTACCATCAGCTCTGAAATGCGTACCGGCGCAGTATCTGCGGTTGTGGTATCTACCGTGTTGATGCTTCTGTATGTATGGTTCCGCTTCAAGGATGTCAGATTCGGTGCCAGCAGCGTAGCAGCACTGGTACACGACGTACTGGTTGTACTTGCGTTCTATGCGGCGGCAAGAGTTTCTGTCGGCAATACTTTCATTGCATGCATGCTGACGATTGTCGGTTATTCGATCAATGCGACCATCGTTATCTTCGACCGTATCCGTGAGAACATGACCTCTTATAAGACAAAGGAGGAGCTTGCGGCGATTGTAAACCGCAGTATTTCCCAGACACTGTCCAGAAGTATTTTCACATCCCTGACGACCTTTATTATGGTTGCAGTGCTGTACATCCTGGGCGTGTCCAGTATCAAAGAGTTTGCACTGCCCCTGATGGTCGGCATTGCATGCGGTACTTATTCCTCCATCTGCCTGGCGAGCGCGTTCTGGTATCTGATGCGCACCAGAGTAGGCGGAAAGAAAGCAGAGAAGAATAAAAAGGCAGCAAAATAATGGCAAAATGGTACGTTGCCGCAAAAAAGGCGGATTTTAATGGCATCGGGCAGAGGTTTTCCATCAGCCCGGTGCTGGCCCGCGTCATACGAAACCGGGACATCGAAGGAGATGAAGCAATTGAAAAATATCTCCACGGCACGATCCGGGATCTGTATGATCCGGCATTTTTAAAAGGAAGCCGTGAGGCGGTGCTGCTGCTGAAGGATAAAATCAAAGGACAGATGCCGATTCGCGTCATCGGAGATTATGATGCGGACGGCATCTGTTCTTCTTATATCTTGAAGCGCGGTCTGGAAGCCTGCGGCGCGGTGGTGGATACGATGATTCCACACCGCATGAAGGATGGTTATGGTTTAAACGAACATCTGGTAGACGAAGCTTACGCAGATGGGATCGACACGATTCTGACCTGCGATAACGGCATTGCAGCGTATGCACAGATTGAGCAGGCAAAAAAATACGGAATGACTGTGATTATTACGGATCACCATGAAATTCCATATGAGGAAGAACCCCTTGCAGAGCCGGATCCGGAAACAGGAGAGACATCCAGACGGCGGTATAAAATTCCGCCTGCGGATGTGGTCATCGACCCGAAGCAGCCGGGAGACACTTATCCGTTCCAGGAGATCTGTGGTGCGGTCGTTGCATTTAAGCTGATGCAGCTTTTATTTGCAGAGTTCGGGTTTGACGGGATTTCAACAGATTTAACATCCGGAAAAAGAAGCCTGTTGGATGAACTGCTGGAATTTGCGGCGTTTGCAACGATTTGTGACGTTATGCCGTTGCGGGAGGAAAACCGAATTTTGGTGCGGCACGGGCTGGAGCTGATGAAACAGACGCAGAATGTCGGATTGCATGCGCTGATGGAGGTCAACCAGATTTTACCCTGGCAGGATGGAAAGCTGGGGGCATTTCATATCGGCTTTGTGCTTGGTCCGTGCCTGAACGCCTCCGGGCGCCTGGACAGTGCGCAGCGCGCGATGGAGCTTTTGGACAGTAAAACAAGAGAAGCTGCGGTAGCGCAGGCAGCATTTTTGAAGCAGTTAAACGACAGCCGGAAAGAAATGACAGAGGAATATGTCAAAATAGCGGTGGAGATGATCGAATCCGGCCCCTTAAAGGACGACCGTGTTCTGGTTGTTTTCCTGCCGGACTGCCATGAGAGCATCGCCGGTATCATCGCAGGAAGAATCCGGGAACGCTATTATCGCCCGACCTTTGTGCTGACCCGAGGCGAAGAGGGCGTAAAAGGCAGCGCGCGTTCCATCGAAGGGTATCATATGTATGAAGAAATGACGAAATGCAGCAGCTTTTTCACCAAATATGGCGGGCATAAGATGGCGGCGGGGCTTTCCATGCGGGAAGAGGATGTGGAGCCGTTCCGTCAGAAAATCAATGAAATATGTACGCTGACGGAGGACGATCTGCAGGAAAAAATTCATATCGATGTTCCAATGCCGGTATCTTATGTATCGTTTAGGCTGGTGGAGGAGCTGGAATTGCTGGAGCCCTTTGGAACCGGCAATCCGAAGCCGGTATTTGCACAAAAAGATCTGAAGTTTGTTTCGGCTCGTGCACTCGGCAAAGCAGGAAATGTGCTTCGTTTTACGGTGGAGGACAGCGAGCAAAAACGCTGGGAGATGATGTATTTTGGCGGAAAGGACAATTTCGAAGCCTATGCGGCGGAAAAATACGGACAGACTGCGCTGGACGGACTGTACAGCGGAAAAGGCAGTTCTCTGTATTTTGACGTCGTGTATTATCCGGGCGTCAATACCTGGCAGGGAAATACGAAGCTGCAGCTTGTGATGCAGCAGTACCGGTAACAGAGCCGCGCGATGGTGGCGAAAAGCTGATATTTTTTGACAGCGTGAAATGGATTTTAGACGCAGTTTATAACTTTTAAGAAGCTTTTTAGAAACTGTACACAAAATGCTCACAATTTTCGGGTATCATAGATTTCAGATAGTAGAACAACTCACTATCTCCCCCCTCATAAGAAAGTGAAAAGCTCTGCATGAAAAATGCAGAGCTTTTCACTTTCTTTTTTTTATGCTACACTGAAACAAAAACCTGTTTTATGACATATGGGATATTTGTATGGCAGGCAGGAGAAAAATCAGAAAGCAGGGAGATGCAAGATGCGCTCTGAATGGATAAAAAAGGCGGCTGCAGCATTGCTGGCAGCCCTTTTACTGGAACTGATACCGTGTCAGTTCTCGTTCTGGACGACGGTGACAAAAAAAACAGAGGATCTGACTGCGCGGGCGGAAATTCTCGCGGGTTATACGGCGATCGAGGAGCTGGATCAGGACGTGGCGAGCGGCGCTGCGGCAACGTCAGGTGATCAGACAACGGAAGGCGGCAGCGCACTGTACCTGCTTGACGGCAGCTACATGGATGACGCGGGCTATCTGCATGTCCCGGACGGCAGCCTGACGCTGCGGGTAAAAAATTATAAAGGCTCGCTGCAACGGATTTTTTTGAATCTGGATTTTTTGTACAATCAACCTGTTCTGGCAGAGGTATTTGCACGGGACGAGGGAAACAGCTATCCTTATAGCCTTGGCGATGGGCGAATTTTGCTGCAGTCGGTTCCGGAAAATCGGTATTTAAAGGTGTATCCGTATGGAAAGGTGTCGGATTTCTATATCCGCATCCAGACGGCGGACGCCTCTGGAAATGCTGCCGCAGGAAGCTATGGCGAGCTGGTTGTAAAATATCATGGTTTGTCTGCAAATGGAATGATTCCATTCCGCTTCCGGGCGGGACGCTTTGTGGTTTTGTGGGCGGCTGTGTTTGGAATGCTTTTGCTGAAAAAAGACAGCAGGCTGCATCAGATCAGCTTTGACGCGCAGGACACACGCGGTCGGCAAAAGCGGTTGGTAGTCGTATTGGGGTTTACTGCAATATTGCTGGCAGGGGCATTTTTCTTCGTCCGCATCAATCCGGCATGTCGACAGAACTTGGCAGTGCATCACGCACAGTACCAGGAGCTGGCGGAAGCACTTTCGGAGGGGAAGGTCAGTGTCGGGGATGCAGAAGAAGCGCTTTTAGCAATGAAAAATCCCTATGATACCATCGCACTGCAGGCGGCGGGAATCGGCTATCGGGCGGATTATGCCTATCACAATGGGAAATATTATGTGTATTTCGGGATTGTCCCAGTGCTGCTATTGTATTTGCCCTATTATCTGCTGACGGGGGGCGCGCTGCAAAACTATGTGGCGGTATTTGTCTTTTTTGCAGGATTTATCATTGCGGCGGCTGGGTTTGTCTATGAACTGATGAAACGGTATTTTAAGGAGCAGCCCTTTTATCTGTGGGCGGTAGGAACCGGGATGCTCGTCGGAAGCTATTCGATGTTTTATCTGTTAATTCGACCGGATCTTTACCATGTGCCGATTGTTGCGTCCGCGATGTTTGCAACAGGGGGACTTTGGCTGTATCTGGCAGGGCTGAATCGTCCGAAAAAAGCGGTGGGGCTGTATGCGTTTGGCTCTTTCTGTATGGCTCTCACGGCAGGATGCCGGCCCCAGTTTATCCTGTTTGCAGCACTGGCGGTTGTTTTGTTCTGGGAGAGGGTCTTTGTAAAAAGAGAGCTGTTTTCAAAGAAGGGCTGGAGACAGACAGCTGCGCTTGTTGTGCCTTATGTACTGATTGCGGCCGGACTGATGGCGTATAATGCGCTGCGGTTTGGCTCCCCCTTTGATTTTGGTGCGTCCTATAGCATGACGAGCAACGATATGACACACCGTGGCACGAATTTGGAACGGATTTTGTATGGAATCTGGTATTTCCTGTTCGAGCCGATGCAGCTGGAAGGAAAGTTTCCGTATTTGCAGAGCGCGTCGATTGCGACGGATTATCTCGGAAAACTGGTAACGGAAAGCTGGTTTGGCGGGATTTTCGCCTGCAGTATGCTGACCTGGGGGATTTTTTTGCTCGGCAGACTCAAAAAAAACGGTGTACTTTCCAAAGAACTGACGTGGTTTTGCTGCGTTTCCCTTGCAGCAGCGCTTGTGATTGGCTGTGTGGATGCAAACGGCGCGGGAATTTTGATCCGCTATGGCTGCGACGTGTCCTTTGGCATCTTTTTGGCGGCGGTTGTGGCAGTGCTTGGGGCAGCGAAAGCGGCGCGGCAGAAAAAGGTCTATGGCCTGTATGTCGCCTGGCTGAAGGCAGCGATTTTCTTTCAGGCAGCGGTGTTGTTTCTGATTTTGGTCAATAAGGACGGCAGCATCAACCTGCAGACCGGAAACCCGGCGTTATATGAAACGATCCGGGCAGCATTGCAATTTTAAAACCTGAATTTTTCTGCATTTGAAAGGAATAAATGAAAGAAGAAAACAATGACTCAGAGAAAAGCTTTTCTTACGAAGGAACAGAGCCTGCTGCTGCGCGGAATTGCCATTTTCCTGGTTCTGATTAGCCATTATGCAGTGTGGATTGGGGAGATATTTCATAGCGATCTGCTGGAATATGGGCTGGGCAGGTTCGGTGTTTACGGTGTGGATTTATTTTTTGTAGTGTCCGGCTACGGGCTGGTCAAAAGTGTTGGAAAAAAGAGAATCAACGGAACATTTTTGTGGAAACGTTTTAAAACTGTCTATTTACCGTATCTTCTGATTGTGGGACTGATTACGGTCTATGACGGTGGAATTTCGGGAATGACAGGATGGGTTTCGTTCCTAACCGGGGCAGAGTATTGGTATATCCGAAATATTCTGGTCTTTTATCTGGCGTTTTACGTTGTTTACCGGCTTTCTGACAGATCGTGGGTGCGGATGCTTTTGATGGCGGTCTGCCTGACGGTGTATTCCGGACTGCTGATCTGGCAGGGACGCGCGCTGTTCTGGTACATTTCCAATGTTACATTTTTGTTTGGAATGCTGCTTGCGCAGTACGAAAGGCAGCTGTTAAAGGCGGCGGGGTTTTTGTATCCGTTACAGCTTCTGGCACTGGCGGTCGGAATGTATTTTGTCATCAAAACGGAGCTGGCAGGCTATACCGTGATCCCTCCGCTGGAAGAAAAAATCCGCAGCGGTCTGCTTGCAGGGCTGATCTGGACGTATCTGATGGTGCAGGGCTGCGCATTTTTGCATGAGAAAATCCGGTGGTTGGAAGCAGTGGGCAGCTTTTCGCTGGAGCTGTATCTGTGCCATATGTTTGTGTTTTACCGCGTTGTCAATGACTGGCTGCCGCAGCAGGAAAATGTTGTGCAGATCGTGGCGGCCGTCACAATTGCAGTTGCGTTTGCCTGGGTAATCCATATGCTGTTTGAGCTGTTATGGAAAGCGGCGGCCGCGCTGAGTGGGAGATGAGTGTGGAAGGAATTATGCTTACTTATCATAAAACAACAGAAGAAGAAAAATATGGGATTACGGAGTGGAAATATCCTGGAGAATATGCGGTTTATAATTCCGTACCGTATGAGGAACAGAAAAAAAGAGGCTTTGGGTTTGCAAATCCAGCGAACCATTTTTACTCTTTTTATGATGAAACAAAGCTGGTCGGTTTTATCAATTTATACGAAGAGGAAACAGAAATCTTTTTCGGAATCGGCGTAAATCCTGACTGCTGCGGCGAAGGCTACGGGCAGCAGATGACGAAAACTGCCTGTGAAATATCGAAAGAACTGTTTGGAACAAAGCCGCTGTATCTGGAGGTCCGGACATGGAATAAAAGAGCGGTCAGCTGCTATCAAAAGGCGGGCTTTGTGATCAAAGGTGAGCCGATCCGTCAGACGACGTCAGCCGGGGAAGGTGTATTTTATCATATGGTGCAGGAAAATAAATGAGTTGTCAGATTTATGGTATGACAACAATAGAATGCACGCTCTGCGAGCATTCTATTGTCATGAATAAAAGAGCTTTTGATTTTCCATTGTATTTGGTATGATGGATATACAATGCAGAAGACATAAGAACTACCAGTCCTGCACTCAGGGCGGAAATGAGAGGGAGCATGAAAAAAAGAAACAAAAAAACGGCAAAAATTCTGGCTGCAGTTCTGGCGGCAGCGCTTGGAATATGCGTGCCGGAGACGACGCTGCAGGCGGCAGAGACACAGACATCCGTGCAGATTCAGATGCCGGGCTTTGTGGTGGAGCAGTTCAGTGTGCCGAGACTGATGAATGTGACAAAAAATGCTGTTGTCCGGACGCTGCCGGACAATAACGCGGCAAAGCTTACGTCCGTGACGGCAGGAAATACCGTTTGGGGCTGGGGCCAGACCAACACCGGCTGGTATTTTGTACAGGTTGGCAGCCAGATTGGCTATGTCCGCTATGAAGCGGCAACGTATGCGACGCAGGATCAGATCGCTGCGATACAGGCTCAGGCGGCCGCAGCAGCGCAACAAGCTGCAGCAGCGCAGGCTCAGGCGGCCCAGCAGGCGCAGATCGCGGCAGCAGCCGCAAATCAGCCGGCAGTGGCGGCAGGAATTGTCTTCATTGGGGATTCCCGGATGGTGACGCTCAAGGATGCGGTAGAGCGCAACTTGGGCAGCTGCGCGGCAGCAGTCGTTGCCAAAAACGGAAGCCGGCACGAATGGCTGCACGACACTGGGATCCCGCAGGCGGACAAGATCATCGGCAAAGGCAGCAGAGTTATCATTAACATGGGCGTCAACGATCTTTCCGATGCGGATAAATATGCAAAGGATGTCAATTACTGGGCGGCAGTCTGGAGTGCAAGGGGCGCGCAGATTTATTATGCGTCTGTCAATCCGGTCTGGGCAAACAGTTATGGGATGACGGAAGAACGCGTAAAATTGTTCAACGACCGCTTAAAAGGACAGCTGATTCCGCAGATTATCTGGCTGGACAGCCACGATTACCTGATGGGCGTCGGCGTCCATGCATCGGACGGAGTACATTATAAGGATGACACCAATCTGGTGCTGTATCAGTATTACCTGAGCATGATCGGCGCGATTTAAAGGACGCATGATTGTGGGAGTGTACAAGGGTTTGAAAAACAGGTAGAGGTCATAAAAGGCATGTGGAAACGATTGCTCATTTTCACATGCCCTTTTTGTAAAACTGCCATCTAATCGAAATTTATAGAGAAAACCGCCTGTCAAAGAATCTTTGCGTAACGATATATCCAATGTAAGGCAACGATTGCTTTACATTGAAATAAGGCTACCGCAATCCCACTGGCTTTAGACGGTGGGTTAAGGTAGCTA
>ERZ773192.1893-NODE-1893-length-19256-cov-2.903547_pt1 | contig 19256 bp, 14 predicted proteins | sample MGYA00581010_ERZ773192 | MGnify/ENA primary metagenome ERZ773192 (study PRJEB29015, sample SAMEA2737741) | human gut metagenome | biome: human gut; feature: human-associated habitat; material: faeces | place: China | collected 2012 ...
GATTCCGTCCGAATTCATAAAATAGTGCTTGTCCGAACGGCGGGCAAAAACCTTGAAGCTGAAATTTGGATTTTTTTCAATCTCTTTGTCCATAAGCATATATGCCGTGCTGCATACACTCTGCCAATCCTTATCAACGGCAAGCGCGGGACTGACGGAGTGAATGCCGAACACGCGGGTGAGCCTTGAGATTGCTTCGTCAAACTGTACATCCGGAATATCCATAACATATATTCTGCCGTGTTCGCGGTCGATTCTTGAGGGAATGCCGCGAAGGGCGGAACGCATGTTGTCAACGAGCTTCTGCTCAAAATAGGGACGATTCAGCCCCTTAAGATGAATTTCGGTGTAGCGAACAAGAATAACTCTTTCCATTTTATAATAATACCTTTCGTGTTTATCTTCCGAGTGGAACGTTTTTGGGTTAAACTTTCGATTGTGCTTTATCTCCTGCGGAACCGTCGAAGCAGGGAGAGGCTGTCCTCGATCATCTGAGCGGCCGCATCGGCCTCTGCCTCGGTGTTGCCGGCACCGAAGCTGAAACGGATTGCGCCGTCCTGCCTGTCGCCGGTGATTCCCATTGCGGTTAAAATTCGATTTTTGCCGCGGTTCCTTGCCGCACAGGCGGAGCCGGTTGAAACAAGCAGGCCTTTGTCCATTAATGAATGCAGCAGAACTTCACCGCGCACGCCGAGAAAGCTGATGTTCAAAATATACGGCACACTGTCGTTTATTTCGGGTCCGTTGAGCTTTATATCCTTGATTCGGGACAAGTTGCTGTAAAGGCGGTGTTTGACGCGGGTTATATTTTCGAGCCTTTCGGTGCGGTTGTCCGTCCAAAGTTTTGCGGACACGTCAAGAGCCATGATTGAAGGCACGTTCGTGGTTCCGGAGCGAAGATTGTTTTCCTGCCCTCCGCCCGTTTGTCCGCCTTTGAAGCGCGTGCCGCGGCGCACATAAAGCCCGCCTATGCCTTTAGGAGCGTTAAGCTTATGTCCGCTGAAGGAATACATGTCGCATTGCACGGCGGGCATTTTGATGTATGCCTGCACACCGTCGCAATGGAAAACCGCTGAGGGGCTTTTTTCGCGCACGAGGTGATATATGCCGTTGATATCATTCACGGCGCCGACCTCGTTGTTCACCTGCATCACGGATACAAGGCGGGTGTCCGGGGTAATGAGGCTCTCCAGCCTTTTCAGGTCTATCATGCCGGTATTATCTACCGGCGCTTCGACAACGTCGTACTGGCAGGCAAGGGATTTATATACCTCATATACCGAAGGATGCTCGGTCGAGCCGACTATTATCCTGCCCCTGCCCCGCATTGCTTTAAGGGATCCGAGTATTGCCATATTGTTGCTCTCGGTGCCGCCTGAGGTGAATATTATCTCGTCCGGCCCCGCGTTTATGGCGCTGCCTATTGTCCTTCGCGCGCCGTTTACCGCCCTTTCCTCGCGCACTGCGGGAGAATAGGCCGCCGCAGGATTGAAGAATTCTTCCGTCATATATTTTTTAGCCGCTTCCGCCGCAACGTCCATGGTGCGTGTGGTAGCGCTATTGTCAAGATATATCATTTATCATCTCTCCGTATCATATTTCGTCGGGGGTATCCCCGCACTATATTATATGTAACGCGTCGTCCGGACGGCATACCCGGCAAACTGCATTATATGATATCACATATTATACCACTATTTCACTACATTTTTACATATTTATTCCGCCCCGCCTTTAATCTATCTGTTTGACGCGCGGCAAAAAGTGCTGTAATATTGTATCATTAGTTTATTGCATATACGACCCGGCGCAAAAGCGGCGGGAGAAAGGCGAAAAAATGAGCGAATGCAGCCATGATTGCAGCAGCTGCGGCCAGAAGGACTGCGGCTCCCGCGAAATACCCAAGGAGCAGCTTAACGAGTTCAGCAGGGTGAAGAAGGTCATAGGCATAGTGAGCGGCAAGGGCGGCGTAGGCAAGTCCCTGGTCACCTCCATGATGGCCTCCGCCACCAATAAGCGGGGCTTCAATACCGCCGTATTGGATGCGGACATCACCGGTCCCTCCATACCCAGGATGTTCGGCATCAAAGAGCACGCACTGGGAGACGGCAAGAACCACATCTTCCCCTGCAGGAGCAGTAACGGCGTTGACATCATGTCCATAAACCTGCTGCTTGAGTCCGATACCGACCCCGTGGTATGGCGCGGCCCCGTCATAGCGGGCGTCGTCAAGCAGTTCTGGACCGAGGTGGTCTGGAAAGATATAGACTACATGTACGTCGACATGCCTCCGGGAACCGGCGACGTACCACTGACAGTATTCCAGAGCCTGCCTGTAGACGGCATAATAGTCGTCACTTCCCCTCAGAGCCTGGTCTCCATGGTAGTTGCCAAGGCGGTGCGCATGGCGGAGCTCATGAACATCCCCATATTGGGCATCGTGGAAAACATGAGCTACTTCACCTGCCCCGACTGCGGCTGTGAAATAAAAGTATTCGGCGACAGCCATGTGGAAGAGATAGCCACTACCTACGGCATACCCCTTCTGGCCCGCCTGCCTATAGATCCCGCCGCCGCAGCGGCCTGCGACAGCGGCAAAGTCGAAAGCATAGACACAGCGCCAATACAGCCCGCACTGGATAAGATACTGAGCCTGTAAGCGTATGAGCGGAAGCACGGTACTTTGCATAATAATAGGCGCTGTGCTGCTGTGCGTGGCAGTACCCGCCGTGCGCTTCTTTCACAATGCCGGCAATATACTCTCCTATATACTTTCCGCCTTGAAGAGCGCCGGAACTGTGGAAAGGCCTAAGATACGCTCCCTTTCTTCTACGGGCGACCTGTTTCTCGACAGGATAAAGCGGGACTTTCCGGAGTACAATCCCGCAATGGTTCTCAACCGCGTAAAGAAGGACGCACGCATATACCTGCAAAGCGCCAAGGAAGGGCACACACTGTTTCGCGAGGGCGTGTCCGATTCCTTCAGGGAACGCTTGGCCTACTCCCTGCCCACAGACGTAAAGGGCGGCATAGAGGTGTACAATGCGGCGCTGTCCGACTACGACGACAGGGGCCGGGATCGCATACTGGTATTTCAGGCGGCGGCAGAATATCTCGATTCCCGTGACGCGCTGCGTCCCGTAAGGCTGACCCTCAAATACATCGCAGCCTATGACGGCAACGTGGACGGCGAAGTGCGGGGCTTCAACTGTCCCAACTGCGGCGCACCGTTACCGATAGTCGGCAGCAAGATATGCCACTACTGCGGCACCGGCATAAAGTCTTCGGCAGGATTGGGCTGGATACTTACAGACGTGGCTATGGACTGAACATGCGACTTAAAAAGGACGGCAGATGCCGTCCTTTTGATTTATGCCGAAATATCCTCGCGCTTTGCTCCGGTACCGTCGCTGAGCCAGACGTATACCTTCTCGTCAGGCACATCCGCGCCCTTTGCCTTGGATACGGTAAAATGGAAGCCATCCACGTCACACCTTAACGTGGTAATGGTACCGTCGTCCCTCGTGACGGTAGATACCCATACGTTGTCCTGAAATTCTATGGTGATGCTGTGTTTATCCCGGCCTTCCTCATGAAAGCTAAGTACCGAACCGTTCAGGCTGCCCAAAAGCATCCTTCCGTCAGCATATTCAAACTTAAGATCATATCCCGATTCCTGCTCATCCACTGCCTCTGCAGCCTCATGCCCGTCGCCGTTCGGTATGGTGGGCGTGAGCTCATCGGTAATGACAGGCGTAGCCTCGGCTTTTTCCGCCTCGTCCTCCTCGGCTTCCTCCTCGCCGTCGTCTATCACTATTCCATGGGGGGCTATGGAGCCCTTGCCCTCCGCCGCGCCAGTCACAGAGGACGCGAACTGATCATCTTCTCCCGTGGAAAGCAGCCAGCCGAAGGTGGCGTTGCCCTCCGATACCCGCATGTCGTGATCCGCAAGGTAGATCAGCGTATCCGCCGCTTCCGCACTTTTATCGTCTTCAAGCCGGCTGCGGAACAGAGCTTCCATGGCTTCTGTGGCTGACTTGTAGCCGGTATAGAATGCCGACACCGGGTTCTGCTCTATTGTGCTCTCGACTTCCTGTGGTTCCGGCTCAGGCGTTGCCTGCGGCTCCTCGATGGCCGCCGGTTCCTCTTTCGGGGCACAGCCCGTAAAGGCAGCCGTCATTATAATTGCAAGGACGAGCGCCGTTATCTTTTTCATTGCTCGTCCCTCCCATTCATGTATTTTATTATGCCGTTATAAATACCTGCGGCACATGCGTCCTGATATGACGCCCGGCATAATTTCGTATCCTCCTGCGGATTGGAAAGATACCCCATTTCGATGGTCACTACCGGGCTATCCGACCAGTTAAAGCCGGTCTGGCTGGCGGAATAGATCACACTCCTGTTGATTGCGCCTGTAGCAGCGCAGAATTCATCGAGCAGCGCCTTGCCCAGTGCTTCGCTTTGTGCGCCTATGGCCATCTGCTTTGACGGCGCTATCACCAGCGCGCCCTCAGTCAGCTTTGACGTTGAACTGTTGCAGTGTATCCTTATCCAAAAGTCCACACTCGCATCGTTCATCATTTCAGCCCGCTCTTTGTTGGAAACCGAAACGTCGTTTTTTGTGCGCGTCATGACTACTGTAGCGCCGGCGTCCTGAAGCAGCGCCATCAGCTTCACGGACACGGCAAGGTTCACATCGTATTCGTTGACGCCGGAGCGGACGCCAGTGCAGCCCCTTGTCATGCGGTCCTTGGTGGTCTTTTCGTCATTGGGAGATATCTGCTCCTGTCCGCTGTCCGCCTTGAGCTGATGGCCGGGGTCTATACCTATGATCACGTCCTTGAGGGGCTGCTCAGGCGTATCCGTGGCCTGAGGAATCGGCGTATTCCCGCCCGGCTTTACAGGGTATGGGTCATGGCCCATCACAGGCACGGCAAAGGCGGCGCTAAAGCTCATCAGCGCCGTAATACAAAGCAGTAATGCAATTGTCCTTTTCGTCAATGCCTTCATATTTCGCACCTGTTGTCAAAAATACACCTAAAAGGTACTTTTTTATTGTACACCCAAGTTCGCACTTTGCAACCCCGGATACCTTAAACAAATTGTTAATAATACCTGACTTTTTTTAATGCGTTTTCTCAAAGGCAAGCTTTCCGCCCTTGGCTTTCGCTTTTACTTTATCTCCAAGGCGTATTTTTCCCGACAGCAGTTCCTCGCTGAGGCTGTCCTCCACCTGATGCTGTATGGCCCTTCTGAGCGGCCGCGCGCCGTACACGGGATCAAATCCGTCCCTGGAAAGCTGCTCTACTGCGCCCTCCGAGAACGTCAGATCTATACCACGCTCACGAAGCCTATCGGCCACGCCCTTTAGCATAAGGCGCACTATCTTTGCCGCCTGCTCCTGCTCCAGCGGGTGGAACACGATTATCTCGTCTATCCTGTTCAGGAACTCCGGCGAAAAGGTCTTCTTCAGCTCCCCCATCATGGCTTCCCTCATGCGCTCATAGGTAAGGGCCTTGCTTTCGCTGCCGAAGCCTACGGTGTTCCGGCCTGCCGCAGCCGCAGCGCCTATATTTGAGGTCATGATTATTATTGTGTTGCGGAAGTCCACTGTCCTTCCCTTGGAATCTGTCAGCCGCCCGTCCTCCAGCACCTGCAGGAGTATATTGAACACGTCCGGGTGCGCCTTTTCTATCTCGTCCAGCAATATCACGCAGTAGGGCTTGCGTCGCACCCGCTCAGTAAGCTGTCCGCCTTCGTCGAAGCCCACGTAGCCCGGAGGTGAACCTACCAGCTTGCTTACGCTGTGTGACTCCATATATTCCGACATATCCAGACGTATCATGGCGTCCTCATTCGAAAACATCACCTCGGCCAGAGCCTTTGAAAGCTCGGTCTTGCCCACTCCCGTCGGACCGAGGAAAAGATATGAGCCTATGGGGCGCTTGGGATCCTTGAGTCCTGCCCGCGCCCGGCGTATGGCTCGCGCTACGGCCTCCACCGCCTCGTCCTGCCCTATGACACGCTTGTGAAGCTCATCCTCGAGGTGCAGCAGCTTCTCGCTCTCGTCCTCCGTGAGCCGGTTCACGGGTATGCCCGTCCATGCGTTCACTACTTCCGCTATGCTGTTTTCCGTTACGATGCACTTGCGGCCCTCCCGCTCCCGCTCCCAGCTGGCCTTTCTTGAGGTCATCTCATCGCGTATGGCCCGTTCCTCGTCCCTTATGGCAGCCGCCCTCTCGAAGTTCTGATTGTTCACCGCCTCTTCCTTTTCCTTGAGCAGCTCAGCAAGCTTGCCGTCAAGCTCCTTCATTCCGGCCGGGGCTACAAATGCCGCGAGGCGCACGCGGCTCGCCGCCTCGTCCATAAGGTCGATCGCCTTGTCCGGCAAAAACCTGTCCGAAATATACCTGTCCGAAAGCTCTACCGCCGCCCGTATGGCCTCGTCGGTGATGGTGGCCTTGTGGTGGGCCTCATATCTGTCCCTGAGGCCGAAAAGTATCTCTACCGCCTCTTCCTTTGTGGGTTCGCCTACCGTCACTGGCTGAAAGCGCCGCTCCAGGGCCGCATCCTTTTCTATATAGCGTCGATACTCGTCAAGTGTAGTAGCGCCTATCACCTGCATCTCGCCGCGGGCCAATGCGGGCTTCATGATGTTGGAAGCGTCTATGCTGCCCTCCGAAGCCCCCGCGCCCACAATGGTATGCAGCTCGTCTATAAAGAGTATTGTATTCTTGTTTTCGATGAGTTCGTCTATGGCGGCCTTTATGCGCTCTTCGAATTCACCCCGGTATTTTGTGCCGGCCAGCATACCGCCAAGATCCAGCGTCACCACCCGCTTGTTTTTGAGTAGCTCCGGTATGTTGCCAGAAGCGATGCGCTGGGCCAGTCCCTCTATTATCGCGCTTTTGCCCACGCCGGGATCTCCAATGAGCACCGGATTGTTCTTGGTCCGCCGCGAAAGTATCTGTATAATGCGCTGTATCTCGCTTTCACGGCCTATCACCGGGTCGAGCTCGCCGTTTTTCGCCTGCCTGGTAAGGTCGCGGCCGTACTTGTTCAATACCGGGGTGCCTTCCTCCTCCGCCGCGGCCCTTGCGCTTTCCGGCTTCCTCGTGGTTCCCGCAAGCATCTGATACAGCAGCGTAAAGTCCACCCCGAGATCCTCCAGGATACGCACAGCCACGCAGTCCTTCTCCCTTATGATGGCAAGCAGTATGTGCTCCGTGCCTATATAGCTGTTTTTAAGCGACTTGGCCTCGTAGAGGCTCAATTCGAGTATCTTCTTTGTTCGGGGGGTATAGCCGAAGCTGTCGGTAAAGTGGTAATCCCCGTGGCCTACCAGCTCGTCCGCCCGTGCGGATACGTCCGCCTCCCGTATGCCCAGCTGTGCCAGGGCGCGTGCCGCCGCACCCTCGCCTTCTTTTATGAGCCCCAGCAGCAGATGCTCGCTGCCCACGTAATTATGCCCCATCTCCTTGGCGCTGTCCTGAGACAATGCAAGCGCCCGGCGGGCTCCCTCTGTAAATCTATCTATGAAGTCCATATCTGACCTCCCCATTTATAACGATCTTATTTTATATTCTAATGCAAAAGCGTTTTTCAGGCAACGAAAAACGGCTCCCGTTTGTGACAGGAGCCGCAAAATCTTTGGTAGCCTTGAAAGGGACCGACTATTTCTCACTTGCAGGTTTATTATAACCTGCCCCATAAGCTATTTCATCACAAAAGTATTACAAACCCATCAAATGTTGATTAAGCTTTGGTTTAGTTTTATATACGTCAGTCCTTAAGCAAAAATGATACGCATATTTCGTTCCCATCCGTACCTTCCTTGCGGCTCACGGAGAACCTGCCCCATTCTCCGTCTATGTCCTTCGCCTTGCCGTCCTTTGCGGCCTGCCATATCAGCGCGAGCATATCCGCCTTGTCCGCGTACGTTACCTCGCTGCCCACGTCTATTCCGCTTATAAGGCTGCCGAGGTTTGTATCCAGCCATGCGCTTTCCGCCTCATACCTGCCAAGCCGCTGCTCATACAGCGAAAGCTCCACCGGCGTGGGATCATCGGGCAGATCGTCCGGCTTGGCCGCCGCAGGTATCATCAGGGTAAAGCCGCACACGCCCATATTCCGCATAGACAGCACCAGCGCCCCACCGTCAAGGCCGCCGCGCTTCAGCGTATAGCCCTTGTCCGGCGCATAGCCGTCATCCTCCGTATATTCGGCGTCAAAGCCGTAGCCCTTTGCCCTCTCAAAGAACACCTGAACCGAGGGATATACCCTTTCCATTTGGGCGGTAGGCTGCGGCGGGATCTCCATCGAGGTATCTTTGGCGGTATTTCTGCCGCCTCTGGAAAGCAGGTATATCAGCACACAGCAGCATATCATTGCCGCTGTAAACAGCGTGCCTGCCAGCGCGTTGCCATTGTTTTTCCTTTTGTCCCCGCTGTCCTTCTTGTCCTTAGCGCTCATAGGTTCAACTCTCCCCAAAAGCCTCTTTTAAGGTATCCTCTATGTCCTTTTCCCCGGTCCTTCCCGCCTTTTTAAGCGCGCTTCTGAAGTATTCCGGCACCTTTGCGGAAAAAATCATTCTCTCGCCGGTGCGGGGGTGTGTAAGCTCCAGCCTTGCGGCGTGCAGCGCCTGCCCGTCAAGGCCCAGCCTCGGCTTTGCCGCGCCGTATATCGTATCCCCCGATACGGGGTGCTTTATGTATGCCATGTGTACCCTTATCTGGTGTGTACGGCCAGTCTCCAGCCTCGCCTCTATAAGTGTATACGCGCCGTATCTCTCCAGCACCCGCCAATGAGTCACGGCATTGCGGCCGCCCTGCACCACGGCCATCTTTTTGCGATCCGCCGGATGCCGGCCTATGGGGGCATCCACCGTGCCGCTGTCCTCCCTTATGTTCCCGTCCACTATTGCGATATATGTTCTATGTGCGCTGTGGTCCTTCATTTGCGCCGCAAGGGAGGTGTGAGCCATATCGTTTTTCGCCACGACTACAAGGCCCGAGGTCAGCTTGTCTATCCTGTGGACTATGCCCGGGCGTATCTCTCCGCCTATGCCGGAAAGCCCCTCGAGGTGATACATGAGGGCGTTTACCAGCGTGCCGTTGGGATTACCGGGGGCCGGATGCACCACCATTCCCTTGGGCTTGTCTATTACCGCTATATCCGCGTCTTCGTAAACTATGTCTATTGGTATGTCCTGCGGCACTATATCCACTTCCTCAGGCGGGCGAAAAGCTATTGCCACGGTATCGCCTGTCCTGAGCTTGTCCTTTGACTTTGCGGGCGCGCCGTTGAGGGTTACGTCTCCGTTGATTATCATGCGCTGCACGGCAGAGCGGGTATTATCGCTTACACGGGCGCAGAATACGTCCAACCGTTCTCCTGCCTTATCCGCAGTAAACGTCTGCTCCTGAAATTCCTCCGTTTCGCCGCCTTGTTCGATCCTTAGCTTTGCCATTTTTATCAGCTGTTCTCGCCGGTTTGGGGCTTTTTATCCATCATTTCCATATACCTCTTCCCCTTGAAAAACAGCAGGTCCAGAACCAGAAGGCAGCAGCCTACAGTCACCGCCATATCCGCTACGTTGAACACCGCAAAGTCTATGAGCGCCACGTATATCATATCCCGGACGTAGCCGAGGGCTACCCTGTCTATAAGGTTGCCTATCGCTCCGGAAAGCAGCAGCGCGATTGAAAAGGTCATCATAAAATGCAGCCTTTTGCGTTCCTTTATGAGGAAATACAGCATCGCCGCGCAGGCTATACCGGTAATCGCCAGGAAGAACCACTTCCCACCCTGCATCATGCCGAAGGCCGCGCCCCGGTTTTCCACATAACGCAGGTGCAGCACCCCGTCCCATATCTTATACTCGCCATTGGTCCGAAGCCACGTCTCCGCCCAGTGCTTGCTGAGCTGATCGCCTATAAGTACAATGGCCGCCACTATGGCGGATACCGTCACGTTTCTCTTTTCCATCGTCTCTCCAATAATGCTATTTCTGTTTTTCCGTGGTGTATATATACCACTTATCCACGTTCCTCATTATATCCGGTTCTCGCACGTCCGTCATGCCTTTTATTTCGGCAGCGCATACTATGCTGTCCAGCCTGAAATACAGCGGTATGAACGGCAGCCTTTCCGCGAAGGCAAGCTGAAACTTTGACGCAGCGCTGCGGTATGAGGCCTCGTCTCCGGCTTTCATCATGGCGCAGGCGAGCTCATACAGCTCCGCATCATAGTAATTGCCGTAATTTGCCTTGCCGTCCCGTGCCATTACGTCCCGCATGTCGCCGTCTCTGCCGATGTTTATTCCGACCAGGGCGATATCGTATTCCCCCGCCGCCAGCTTGTCGGTATACTCGTTCTTATCTGCCGCCACGGAAAAGGGTGCGGCGACTATCTCGGTAGCTATGCCCAGCTCCTCAAGCTGCTCCGCTATGGCCGCGGCAGCGTTCTTGCGTGTGCTGTCCGTAGAATCGTTCACCAGTATCTTCAGGCTCATTTCGGTGAGGGCCATACCGTTTTTCTCAAGCCTGCCGTCTCCGTCGCTGTCCGTCCACCCCGCCTCCGCAAGCAGCTCCAGCGCCTTTACGGTGTTGTAGTCGTACAGCTTTGATTTTGACTCATATATCCATGAATCCGGCGCTATTGGCACATCGCAGGCCTGAGCGCGGTTCATATAAATATTTGAGATTATCTTGCTCCGATCCAGCGCACACGCGAGAGCCTGACGCACCTTAACGTCGTTTAGCGACTGGGAGTTGCTGTTCACCAGAATTATCTCGACATTCTGCGTCATCACGTCCTGCACGTTTGTTATTCCGTCCTGGCGGTATTTGCCTACGGTAGTGGCAGATGTGGCCACCACGTCCAGCTGGCCCGCATTATATGAAGCAAGGGCAGTATCGTTGCTGTCGCGTTCGATGAAGATGAATTTGTCTATATAAGGCCGCTGCCTCCACCAGCCATCGTTGGCAGTAAGCTGTAAGTTCTCCCCGGAGTAACCATCGTAATAATATGGGCCTGTCCCAAGTGGATATGCTGACGGCTCACCGTTCATCATTACAGGAAAGGTCATAGCATACAGGAAGGCGTAGCCTCCTTCCTTCATTACCACCTTCAGAGTCGTGTTGTCTATAGCCTCTATGGATTCTATATCCCGGGCGGCGTAGTAATAGTAGCTGTCCTCCCCCAGCGTCTTCAGCCTCTCGAATGTGGCCGTGACGTCATTGGCTGTAAAATTTCTGCCCACCTTATGCCATGTAACCCCGGTGCGAAGGTTTACTGTCCATGTCTTGCCGCCGTCCTCGCTGGTCCAGTTTTCAGCCAGCTCCGGATTTAGCTTTCCGTCGTTATTTATGGTTATAAGGCTCTCGTATACCAGAGAAAAGAAATTCATCATCTCCTCTGTGTTTACGGAAAGCGGGTCAGTGAGATCCGCATTGGTGGGGATATACATCTTTATCTCTCCGCCTGCTGCGGGCAGCGTCTCCTCGGTTATAGGCACATCTATGTCCAGCCCCAGCGTTTCCTTCTGCTGCTCGCCGCCTTTTGAGCAGCCCAGCATAGCGAGGCTCAACGCCGCCATGGCAAACGCCGCTATCCTCCTAACCCAGTTCATTCGCGTATAGCTTTGTGTATTTATCATATGCCCGCTGTACCCTTTCAACGTATTGGGCGGTTTCTTTGAAGGGTATGCTATCGAGTTCGCCGCCCTTGGAGTATTTTTCATCGTTAAGCCATTTCCTTACGTTTCCCGGTCCCGCATTATACGCTGCGACCGCGATTTTCCTGTTTTCTGAAAAGCTGTCCAGCAGATATCTCAAATACCAGCAGCCGAAGCGTATATTCACCTTTGGCTCAAACAGCTCATCCTCTGAAAAATCTTCTTCGCCCAGCTTTTCCGCTATCCAAAAGCCGGTATCCGGCATTATCTGCATCAGTCCCTTCGCCCCTGCCCGGGACACTACCGTATGCCTGTTGGAGCTTTCACAGTGTATTATCGCCGCCACGAGATATGGATCTATGTCGAATTCTCTGGAATACCTTTTTATCTCCGCGCTGTACTGGAGCTTATATGCCCGCTTTTCCAGCAGCCAGCTGAGCTGCCACGCAAGGGCGCTCAGCACCACCAGCGCACAAAGCCCAAGGCATATGGCCCTTCCCCATTTTATGTTGGCGCTTTTACGCCTTTTCTTTTTGGCTTGGCTTTTTCTCTGCCCCGCCGGTTTGCCTCTGGTTGCTGCCATCTTTCTCCAAAGCCTGTCTATACAGCCTGTCAGTCATCTCATAAAGCCGCTCAATATCGCCGCTGTTGTCTATTATCACATCGGCATAGAGTTTTTTTTCATTGTCGCTCATCTGTGAGGCGATCCTCTGCCTCGCCGCCGCCTCGCTCAAGCCGTCCCTGACCGTTATGCGGCGTACCCGTTCTTCCATCGGGGCCGTCACCAGCCATACCTCATCTGTTATTTCCTGCCAACCGCACTCTATCAGCAGCGGCACGTCAAAGACGATCACCCTGAAGCCGCTCTCCTCGGCAGCTTCTGCGGCCCTCAGCATCCCTGCTCGTACTGCCGGGTGCAGTATGCCGTTTAGCCTGAGCCGCGCGGCCTCATCGGAAAACACCGCCGCGCCGAGCTTTCGCCTGTCCAGACAGCCGTCTGAATCCAGCATTCCGCCGCCGAACGCTTTGACTATCTCTTTCAGCCCCTCGCTGCCTTTTTCTACGGCAATTCTTGCGAATGCGTCGGCGTCCAGCACCGCTGCTCCCAGCTCCGCAAGCCTGCGCGACACCGTGGTTTTCCCCGACGCTATGCCTCCTGTAAGGCCAATGCGCATATGCTTCTCCTTACTTGGTATCAAACCAGCTGTGGCCCGAGCTCACATCGGCTATGAGCGGCACCTTGAGCTTCATTACGTTCTGCATGCATTCCGCGAGCAGCTTGCGCACCCGCTGTTCCTCGTCAAACGGGGTATCTATGATAAGTTCATCGTGTATCTGGAGTATGAGCCTTGCCTTGAGGCCTTCTTCCTCCAGCCGCTTATGCACGTTTACCATGGCCATCTTTATTATATCCGCCGCGGTGCCCTGAATAGGCATGTTCATGGCCACCCTCTCGCCAAAGCTCCGGGTATTGAAATTAGACGATTTGATCTCGGGAAGCTCGCGTCTGCGGCCCATAAGCGTAGTTACGTAGCCCTTTTTGCGGCCCTCCTCCACACAGCGGTGCATATACTCCTGCACTCCGCAGTATTTTTCAAGGTAACGGCGTATGAACTCGCCGGCCTCCTTTCGGCTCACGCCTATGTTCTTGGCGAGACCGTAGTCGCTTATTCCGTAAACTATGCCAAAGTTTACAGCCTTTGCGGCGCTGCGCTGCTCTCTCGTTACGCTTGCCTTATCAACACCGAACACCTCGGCTGCAGTGCTGGTATGTATATCCTCACCGGAGTTGAAGGCGGCTATAAGCCCCTCGTCCCCGCTTATGTGTGCGAGGAGACGAAGCTCTATCTGGGAATAGTCCGCGCCCACCAGTATGCGCCCCGGGCTTGCCACAAAGGCCTTGCGTATCTCGCGGCCCAGTTCCGTGCGGACGGGTATGTTCTGCAGGTTCGGCTCTGTGGAGGATATGCGGCCTGTGGCTGTGATATTCTGATTGAAGCTGGTATATACCCTGCCGTCCTTGAGAAGCGCCAGCAGGCCGTCCACAAACGTGCTCTTGAGCTTTGAAAGAAATCTGTATTCCAGAACCAGCTTTACTATGGGGTGCTTATCCTCCAGCGCCTCCAACACCTCCGCATCGGTAGAATAGCCGGATTTTGTCTTTTTCTGCGGAGGCAGGCCCAGCTTTTCAAAGAGTATAACCCCCAGCTGCTTTGTGGAGAGTATGTTGAACTTCTCCCCGGCCAGGGAGTATATTTCCCCCTCCATCTCATCTATGCGCGCAGCGAACCTGTCGGACAGATCCCGGAGCATATCTCTGTCCACCGCGAAGCCCTCCCGCTCCATATCATAAAGCACCCGGGTAAGCGGCAGTTCAACCTCCTCATAAAGCTTCCAAAGCCCCTTTTCTCTGAGCTCGCCGGTGATGACACTCTCCAGCGCCAGCATGGACGCCGGGCATTCCGGCATATTCCTTTCAGCACAGAGGGTCTTTAATGTATCCGCAGGGTGTATTGCATGAAGCAGGTAATCGGCTATCATCAGGTCGAACACATTTCCCTTCAGGGAAATGCCTGCGCCTTGCAGTATATGCCGCGCATGTTTTGAATCGAACAGGCACTTTTCGATGCTTTCGCTTAGGAATACCGGCGCTAAGGCCGCAAATACCTCCTCCGCGGACAGACCGGGGTCCAGCAGCGTCGCTCCGAGTGATATATCGTACTGTGTCTCCGTATCCGCCGCCACGTGCATGCGTTCGCCTATACACACCGCCACGCGTTTTGCGTTTTTCAGTTTTTCAGTCAGTTCGCTTAGCTGCTCCGCGTTGGATATTTCTATTGTTTTTGCATTTATCTCTGGCAGCTGTTCGGCGGCAGGCTTCTCTCCCTTGGGCAGTCGCTGAATAAGGCTGCGAAGCTCCAGCCTGTTCATCATGGGTATGGCCCCGGCCATTTTGTCCGGATCAAAAGCGCAATCTTCAAGGCCGACGGATATAGGCGCCTCGGTATCGATTATGCCCAGCCTGTAGCTCATTCGGGCGGAGTCGGGATTGTCCAGAAGCTTCTGGCGCAGCGCGCCCTTTTCCTTTTCAGCGCTTTGCAGCGTATTTTCCAGCGTGCCATACTTCTGCAAAAGCTTCAGCGCCGTCTTTTCTCCAACCCCGGGTATTCCGGGCAGATTGTCGGAATTATCGCCCATGAGACCCTTTAAATCAGGCATACGGGCAGGCTCGAGGCCGTACTGCTCCTTTAGCGCCGCCTCATCGTACTCTACGGTTTCGGTTATGCCCTTCTTGGTAAGCAGCACGTGGGTATGGTCGTTTATAAGCTGCAGCGCGTCCCGGTCTCCTGTTACCAGCAGCGCATCAACGCCGTTTTTGTCAGCTATTCTGGATATGGTACCAAGTATGTCGTCCGCCTCGTACCTCTCGCATTCGCATATGGTTATGCCCATTTCCCTGAGCAGCTCCTTCAGCAGCGGAAACTGGGCCCGAAGATCCTCCGGAGTCTCCCGCCTGCCCGCCTTATACTGGCCGTACTGCTCATGGCGGAAGGTAGGGCCGTGCATATCGAAGGCCACCAGCAGATAGTCAGGCTCGTAGGAAAGCAGCTTTAAAAGCATTCCCACGAAGCCGTATATGGCCCCCGTGGGGGTTCCGTCCTTCGCGGTCATTGAGGGCAGCGCATAATACGCCCTGTGCATAAGGCTGTTTCCGTCTATGGCTATAAGCTTCTTCAAGTACCTGTACCTCGCGAAAATTTCTCTTTATCTTATTAAAATAACACACGGAGCGCCCTTTTACAATCGGCGCCCCGTGAACTTATCGTAAATCAGGCGTTATTACTTTATAACATCGTATACCATCGGCTCATGCTCCGGCTTTTCCGCTCCCAGCTCTATGGCTCCCCTGAGCGTCTTTACGGCTTCCTCAAGGCGGCTCTCGTCGTTTACATACATTGTAGCCACCGGCTCGCCGGCCTTTACGAAGTCGCCCCTGCGCTTGTGCATAACAAGCCCTACGGCGGGATCTATTATATCTGTCTTCTCCGCTCTGCCGGCACCCAGCTTCTGGGCGGCATTGCCTATATCGGCGGCATGCATACCGGTAATGTAGCCTTCGCCATTGAGATATATCGGCACCTTCTTTTTAACGGTGCATAGGGTATCGGGATCGGCTATGCAGGCCTTCGCGTCCCTGGCGCCCAGGGCTGTGAGCATCTGCTCAAGCTTCTTCAGACCGGCGCCTGTCTCTATGGCTTTGGTCAGCTTTGCGCGTGCCTCCCTGTCATCCTCAGCCAGTCCTGACAGCATGAGCATATTCTCCGCAAGCAGCATGCAGACTTCATACAGCATGTCGCCTTCCTTTATCTTTCCGGAAAGCACCTCAATGGCCTCCCTGACTTCAAGGCCGTTGCCTACGGCCATGCCCAGTGGCTGATCCATATCCGTTATGAGGGCTACTGTCTTTCTGCCCAGCGCATCGCCTATCTTTACCATGGTGCGGGCAAGCTTCTTAGCCTGCTCCGGAGTATGCATGAAGGCTCCTGTGCCGCACTTTACGTCCAGCACTATGGCGTCTGTACCGGCGGCCAGCTTTTTGCTCATTATGCTGGAGGCGATCAGCGGGATGCTCTCCACCGTTCCGGTAACGTCCCTGAGGGCGTACATGAGCTTGTCAGCAGGCACGAGGTTACCGCTCTGTCCTATGACGCAGAGGCCGATCCTGCGCACTATATCCTTGAATTCATCTATGTTCTTCTCTATACATACCCCCGGCACCGACTCAAGCTTGTCGAGGGTCCCGCCGGTATGGCCCAGTCCGCGGCCGCTCATCTTGGCTACCGTACCGCCGCAGGCAGCCACAAGAGGCGCTATCACAAGGGTTGTGGTATCGCCCACGCCGCCGGTGGAGTGCTTATCCACCTTTATGCCGGGAAGGTCGGAAAGGTCAACAACGTCGCCGGAATGCATCATGGCGGAGGTGAGCTCGCTCACTTCGCGCTCCGTCATGCCCTGCCAGCACACCGCCATAAGCCACGCCGACATCTGGTAATCGGGTATATTGCCCGCGGTATATTCGCGGATAATATAATTTATTTCCTCCCTTGTATGGGTTTTTCCCTCTCTTTTATCTATTATGAGATCTACCATCCTCATATATGCCGCCTCCTGTACTGCGCGAAGTGCCATTATACGCAGAAAAATAATTACTAATATTTTAACATAAAAGGCCGCCCCTTGCAACCGCGCCGGGCGAGGGGGCTCAATCCTCCTTAGCCCCCTCCGACTCCATATCAAAGGTTATATCCGCATAGTATTTTTTGCTGTCGAGGCTGTTGAGCGCCTTCTCCACCGTTTCCTTTATGCTCTGCTCCTGTCCCCTGAGATCCTCCGGCAATATCATGTCAAAGGACATTTTTACACTTTCTCCGTCGTCCACCATGCGGAAGTCGTGTATGGTGAGCCTGCCGTCCCTCACCTTTATTATGGTATTCACAAGCCTTTTTGTGCTGTTTACCTCGGGATCGTCGGTCACGACCGGATCGTAGTGTATTACAAGGTGCGTGCCGTAGTTTTTCAGGCATTCGCGCTCCATCCTGTCTATCCTTGCATGGCAGGCCATTGGATCCTCGTTTTTGTCTATCTCAACATGAATGCTGGCGTACCGCCTGCCGGGGCCGTAATCGTGTACCATGAGATCGTGGCAGCCCAGCACCATGGGGCAACCGTTTATATAGTCGGTTATCTGCTTTTGCAGCTCCGGGTTGGCGCCCTCGCCCAGCAGCGGCGACATAGTCTCCCCGGCAAGCTTTATGCCGCTGTATAGTATGAACAGCGATACGGCTATGCCCATTACTCCGTCTATTCTGACATCGTACAAGTGCTCGACTATGGAAGCCGCCAGCACCGCCGAGGTAGTCATCACGTCATTGCGGCTGTCGGCAGCCGTGGCCAGCAGTGCATTTGAATTTATCCTTCTGCCCATCTTCAGATTGAACAGCATCATAAACAGCTTTACCAATATGGAAGCGCACAGCACCCATACCGCGGTGAACGAAAATTCTATAGGCTCCGGGTTGATAAACTTCTGCACTGAGCTTTTACCCAGCTCAAGACCTATGAAAAGTATCATCACCGCCACTGTAAGGCCTGCTATGTACTCTATACGCGCATGGCCATAGGGATGCTTCCTGTCCGCTGGCTTTTCTGCAAGCTTGAAGCCCAGCAGCGTCACGATAGAGCTGGCCCCGTCTGACAGATTATTGAGCCCGTCTGCGGTTATGGACATGGACGACGTCATGTGTCCCACTATAAGCTTGCCCGCAGCAAGCAGGCAGTTGCATATTATTCCCACAGCGCCGGACAGCTTGCCTATTCGTGCCCTTATATTATACTGTGCCTGTTCCATAGCGACCTCCGAAAAAGTAGTCCATATTAAAAGCTATTCAGAACCAACGGAAAAATACAGTAAACAAAAACAGCCACATTTTGTGACTGCTGTTTTGGTGGGGATGGAGGGGCTCGAACCCACGACCTCATCGATGTGAGCGATGCACTCTGACCAGCTGAGCTACATCCCCCGGAAACAAAAGATATTATAACTCAACCTTTACAATTTTTCAAGTGCAATATTTTATTTACCCCAGTATCCTCCTGCAAGCCCCAAGCCACGTGAGATTTTGCAGCGATACAACGCATCTTTCCTTTGCCGCAGCCTCGCGTATTCCGGCCGCTATACGCTTTTCAAAGGGCTCCACGCTGTCCGGCTCCGGTGTATCGGCATCTATCATCTTTGGCGGCTGTATGAACACTATGCCGTTGCCAGGCAGGTTTTCCTCCATCTGCCGCCTTATGCCTGGCAGGTCGGTACATACCGCCTTCATGCCGCAGGCCATGGACTCCGCTATCACCAGGGGCAGTCCCTCATAATACGATGGCAGCACAAACACGTCTCCCCTGTTGAACTCCTCCGCAAGCTGTGTCTGGCTCAGCGGGCCGAGCAGCGTCACGTCAAAGCCGCCGTCATCTATAAGCTTCTGCGCGATGCGATGCTGCTCTGCGTTCCAGCCGCCGGCAAGGCGCAAGGAGAACCTCTCCCTCTGCCAGCCGAGGTATTTCAAGGAGCGCAGCAGGCAGAAAACGCCCTTCTGTTCGGATATCTTTCCAGCGTATACTATGCGTATATCATCATGGGGCCTTCTTTCGCCCTTATCGTAAAAAATACTGCTGTTGAATCCGTTGCCTACGACGCATACCTTATCCGGCTCTGCGCCGTAGCAGCTCACTATCTCCATCTTTTGCTGAGCATGCAGGCAGCATATCCTGTTTAGCCCGGCTATTCCCCGGCGTATCCTCTCGCGCTCGAGGGGGTTAGTGTACATCTGGCGAAGGTCGGTGCCGTGGCATATGCCCCACACCGCCATGGCCGGAAGCTTCTCCCGCACTATGGCGGCGAGAAGGTACAGGTGGTGGCATATCACCACGTCAGGCCTGAACTCCTTCACCGCACGCAGCACAGTACTCCCGAATGCCGCCTCGAACTTATCCACCATATCAGGCTTCATATACCGGTACC
>ERZ773192.1894-NODE-1894-length-19254-cov-9.029689_pt1 | contig 19254 bp, 17 predicted proteins | sample MGYA00581010_ERZ773192 | MGnify/ENA primary metagenome ERZ773192 (study PRJEB29015, sample SAMEA2737741) | human gut metagenome | biome: human gut; feature: human-associated habitat; material: faeces | place: China | collected 2012 ...
GAAGATCTTTGATATTCTGTGTGATTCCAGTCGGTACGCCTCCCCATTTTCTGAATCTCTTCCAGATTTCTACGGAATAAGCTGCTGTCTGTTCTTCTTTGAGCAGAAGGTGGAACTCATCGATGTAGTACCTGGTGGATTTGATGCCACGGTTGATTGTAACTCTGTTCCATACCTGATCCTGGACGATGAGCATTCCGATTTTCTTCAGCTGCTTTCCAAGCTCTTTGATATCAAAACAGACAATTCGATTATTCAGTTCCACATTGGTTCTATGGTTGAATACTTTCAGTGATCCATTTACATAGATTTCCAGTGCTGTTGCAATTCTCTGGGCCTGTGGTTCTTTCTGCTTTCTGAGGCAGTCATACAGGTCACCGAGGACCGGCATGTTTTCCGGTTTTGGATCTGCAAAGTACTTCTGATACACCAGTGGAAGACAACGGTCGATCACTGATTTTTCCTCTGCTTCAATACCATCCCTGCTTCCCATGATTAGCTCACATAATGACAGGACAAAATCAGATTTCACACCAAGTGGATTGTCATCATCGGAATAATCCATATTGATATCCATCGGATTGATATAATCCTTACTGGTTGGTGAGATGTGTACTACCTGTCCGCCAAGTGCATGGACCAGCGGGTAATACTCGCCCTCCGGATCTCCGATGATAATGTCATCCTTCGTAACAAAGAACGCATTGGTGATCTCTCTTTTTGCTGCAAAGGATTTACCGGATCCAGGTGTACCAAGGATCAATCCATTCGGGTTTTTCAGCTTTTTACGATCCACCATAATCATGTTGTTACTAAGGGCATTCAATCCGTAATATAAGGATTCTCCCGCCATAAATAGTTCCTGTGTCGTAAATGGAACAAAGATTGCTGTGCTGGTAGTCGTAAGAGCCCGCTTGATCGGGATATGATTTACTCCCAACGGAACACTACTCATAAGTCCTTCTTCCTGCTGATAATCCAGACGTTTCAGTACACAGTTATATTTCTGGGCGATACCGGCAGTCTGGAAGATGGCATTATCCAGTGCCTGCTTTGTCTTTGCGGTATTTAAAAAGAGCGCTGTTACAAGGAACATACGCTCATTTCGTGACTGCAGGTCTTCCAGAAGCCTTTTCGCTTCTCCTCCATACGTGTTCAGATCCGATGGGATAATATCCATATCATATCCGGCCCGGACTGCTTTTTTCTGTTCTTCGATTTTCATACGATTGATATCCGTCACTTTGCTTTTTACCAGCTTGATTGCCTTCATCTGATCCACCGACTGCACATGCAGGTTGACGATCAGGTTCTTATCAATATCCAGAAATTCTGCCAGCATTTTATCCGTAAGCTCCGGCGCCAGGATCTGCAGATAGGAGACAGCCCCGATGGTATTTCCCATCTGGAATGTATTTCTGTCCCGGAACACAAAACTGGTCGGTGCCACATAATCCTTTGTATTGAGTCCTGTCCGGATCATGGATCCATAGTCAAACTGGAAATCTGTCATCACATCCGGATTGAATGTCTCATACAGGATCTGCAGACGTTCCACGCCATTCAGCGGATATGCCGGAACTCCCAGGATCTTAAAGTTATTCAGGATATCCGACTCGATACGTTCCAGCTTTGGTTTTGCCTCCCGGATATTTTCTGCTTCAATGGCAAATGTGATATATTTTGACTTCACCAGACCGTTGTTTCCTTTTGCCAACTGCTGTTTCAACATCTTTGCATATTCCATGCGAACATCATCAAAAGCATCCTCCTGTGGCCGGATCTGGATCACCTGCTCAAACTCCTTCATGCTGCTCTTATGATTGATAAAGCTCAGCTGAAAATGGATACTGGCATCAAAGTAATTGAGGAAATCACACCAGTTTTCAAAGATTGCATTTTTATCTTCATTCTGAGCCAGCTGGTAGTTGATGTCATAAAAGCGGATACACTTAGAATAAGTTTTTCCCTGTACCCTGCAGATTCCATCTCTTCCCATTTCCTTATAAGCGATCGACTGCTGGACGGACAGTTTTTTCTGCCTGCGTTTCTCTTCCTGCTTTTCTTTTTTCTTTTTCTCTTTTCTGTCTACTTTTTTGTATCCGGTATCTGCGACAGTTTTCTTATGTTTCTTTTTTCGCAACCGTTTTTCCCCCTTTCGGTTTTCCTGCATCCGGAGACTGTCTGATCTGTTCCGGATCTGTCTCATAATAGTTTTCAGTTTCATATTTTCTGACGGGCGGACGAAGAAACTTCACCCGGATCATATGCATCAGAACATCTTCCAGATGCATCCCGTCTTTTTCGTACATGGCAAATAAAAATGCCGGTAACATTAAAAGCACCATGACCGTTGCTGCATTACTGTTTCCCATCACATTACGCAAGAGAAAATAGCTTGGAATTCCCATTGCAGCACCTATCCCGATACAGATCAGCTGTCTTTTGGTCAGGTTAAATGCTACTTTATTCTTTACCTTCGTTAAATCTTTCGGTACGCTGACATATGCCATGATTTTCACTCCTTCCTGTAATTTAGTGCGCGTTAAATATCGACTTACTTAAGGATGCCGTCTTAAAGAGGCTGTAACATAAGATCACCGTGTAAGCCATAACGCCAAATAATGAAGAACTCAGATTATCTGAATACTGGATACCTGCAACAAGCACTGCATAGATTGCAACGCATACCATCATCAGAAATGCCTGGAAAGCCAGGGCAAAGAGTCCTCTGAAATAATTCGTGCCGATCTGTCCCCATTCTCTGTTACTCATAGTTGCGAATGGAATCGGCGCAACTGAGGTATATAGGTAAATCTCTATCATACGTCCATACATAATCACTGTGATCAGTACAGACAGGATTCTCATACAGAAGCCAGCGATAAGGGTTTCCAGCGCCAATACAACAAGTTCTCCGATTTCCATACTTTCCAGGGTTGCGGAAAGATCCGTCAATGCCGAAGAAATATCAATGGCGGTACTTCCTGTGATAACACCGGCCGCAGAATTAACTACGTGCTGGCCCACATCGAATACCGCCATTGTGATCGTAAATGTGTTACTCACCAGATATACAGCGATCCACATTTTTACGAAGTACTTGAAAAACATCCAGGTATCAATATCATGCATGTTGTTGCGCTCGGTCAGCATAGAAATCAATTCGTAGCAGAGTACGAGTGTGATAATAATACCTGCGATCGGCATGATCACGGAATCAGATAAGTTCCGGATCATACTGAATATGCTGCCGTTCCACCCTTGCGGGGTCTGTCCAACCTGGGTAGCGATCTCACCAGTCTTTTGATTGACATCAGTAAACATTGTGTCCAGGTTGGAAGTGATCATCCCGGTTAAGAGTTCCCTCATCCATTCCTCAATCGCATCAAAAATCTGACTGAACATGGATCTCTACTCCTTTCTCTTAACCAAATAATCCACTCAGAAGCGGGATTAGCTGTGTTCCAATCAGGATAACACCACCACCGCTCATCAGCTGCTTAATTCCCTGGGATTTTGCACCCGGGTTGTCGTTTCCATAACCTTCCATCAGGTTGATTACGCCCCAGACACCAAGGCCGGCACCGATTGCAACGACCAGTGTCTGAAGTATATTGATTGCACTGCTAAAAAAAGCCATAATCATATGTGAACAAACGCTTTTTCTTATGGTCTGTAAGCGTTTGGCTCTACTCCTTTCCCTTTTATTCAGACCTTTTTTGTATCCTTACCTGAAATAGCAGGGTGCTCGAATTTTTTCTTTCATATCAATCCTCACCTTCCTCAGCTTCAATCGCTGATATATCTTCTTGTGATACGGTTACTTCATACATTTCAAATTCTGTATCTTCCGACATCACCAGTCGGTGTTCCAGATATTTTTCGACATCAAACGCATTATTCTTATTGAAATCGGCAAGCTCTTTGTACCGTTTGTGCTTTGTGATGTCATATTTGTTGCTTAAAAACGGCCGGACTCCTCGAAGCTGTAAGATACATTTTTCTCCATCCATGACCGCCAGCTCATCTCTACTCATCAGTTCTTTTCCAGTCTTTTGATAGTTCAGCCCATAGGACCGGTTGCTGCCTCTGGTGTCTGATGTGTTGTAAAGATCTATGGTTTCCTTTCCCAGGGTTTCTGATATTTCTTTCAGTGTGGAACTTTCCTTTCCACCCAGGAAAAGAACAGTGTCACAGTTGCCTGTAATCGTCTCAGCAGCATCCTTATAGATGGTTTTCAGCTGAGATTGTGACTGCAGAATGATAGAAGCGGAGATTTCCCTGCTTCGGATTGTAGCAATCAACTTGTCAAATTTTGGAATCTGTCCGATATTGCTGAACTCATCAAGAAGCAGCCGTACATGATAGGGAAGCCTGCCTCCATGCTCATCATCTGCTTTATCACAAAGCAGGTTAAAGAGCTGGGTGTACATGATCGCTACCACAAAGTTGAATGTGTCATCTGTATCACTAATGATGACAAACATGGCTGTTCTCTGATCGCCAATCATATCCAGTTCCATTTCGTCATAGGACATGATTTCTCTTAGCTCCTGAATATCAAATGGTGCAAGTCTGGCACCACAGGAAATCAAAATCGACTTCGCGGTTTTGCCGGCAGCAAGCTTGTACTTGCGATATTGCCTTACTGCAAAGTGTTCCGGATTTTCTGCTTCCAGTTCTTCAAACAATTCATCCACCGCATTTTTAAATTCTTCATCATCCTCCCTGGTCTCACTGGCATTGATAAATTCCAGCAAAGTAGAAAAGTTCTGTTCTTCCTCTGGTGCTTCATACCAGATGTATCCGATCAGTGCAGAATACAAAAGACGTTCGGCCTTCACCCAGAAATCTTCGGTTGATTTTTCACCTTCACCTTTGGTATTTGCGATAATGGTATTTACCAGTTTCAAGATATCTTTCTCACTCCGGATATAATGGAACGGATTGTAATGCATGGACTTTTTAAAGTTGATCGTATTTAATACCTTGATCCGATATCCTCCATTTACCAGCATCTTCCCGCATTCAACGATGATTGTACCCTTGGGATCAGTGACCACATAGGACACGTGGTCCGTCATCTGCATAAGATTGGGTTTCACATAGAATCTTGTCTTTCCGGATCCGGAACCACCGATGACGATCACATTCTTATTTCGGGCATACTTTGGTGCTTTTGGTCTGCTGTTCATGGTCAGACGTTCCGTTTCTGTGAGGATGACATTGTTTTCAAAAACCGGATCCATGAAGGGTTCGATATCTTTTCTATTTCCCCATCTTGCAGATCCATACTCCACACCCTGCCGGAACTTCTTTGCATTTTTAGAACGATAGTAGACCACCAGCTTTAATGTACTTGCAACCAGAACACCTACTGTAAGATCCTGCAAAGCGACACTTGGCAGCCAGCTTAAAAATGCCAGTCGGAAATTGACTAACATCACGCCAAGTCTCTGGACCATGCTTTCTCCCAGGCAATGCCGGTACAGCCAGGAGCCTTTATCTGCTACATAGAAGATAAAGAAATATGGGAGATTTAAGATCACCAGCCGTTTGACCTGGATCTTCTGTAATTTTTCCCTAATCATCGTTCCTGACCTCTGGATTTTTGTCTCTGCTTCACACGCTGGCGGTGCTTTGCTTTTCTTTCTACAGATTTCTGCAGTTTCTTTCTGACAGATGGTTTCTTCACCTGTTTCTTTTTCAGTTCTACTCCGGCATATTCCCGGAAAGCCGCTGTCATCACATCCACGTCTTTTGCCTTAAAGAAGACCAGATATTTCGGTGGATCAGCACCAACTTCTTTCTTCAAGCTGTAATCAATGCCGTATTTTCTTGCCACACGGTCAAAGGATTTGATATTTTCATCTGTGATCTTTAAGTTGGAAAGCTGTACTCCCTGTGCATTCAGCTGCTTGATGGTCTGCTTTCCATGCGGCTTTTTCTTTTCAATCTTTTTTCGGGCTTTTTCCCTTCCTTTCTCCTGAGCCCGTCCGGTCTTTTCTGCCATTTTCACCTGCGTTGCTTTCTGTTTCCTGCGGTTGTCCATTTCCAGGAACTTCCGAAGGGCTGCTTTTAGCACACTGGCAGTGATCTTGACTCCCTGGATGCTCAGGCTGATCACTTTCTGATTTACTTCTTCCTGCAATTACCCACGTCCTTTCTTTCCTTTCATCTCAGAATAAAGACGGGCAATACAATATCCGATGCATGGAACATGTTTTCCATACGGACAGCCACTACATGGTGTTGTTTTCTCTGCTTTTTTCTTTTCTGGAAGCAAATAGTGGCACTGCTTCAAATTACAGCCTTTCTTTTTACCTGCCCACCAGTAACAGTACTTGCAGGACCAAGGCTTTTCTTCGCTGTACTTTCTTCCCTCAATAGCTGCATTTGGTTCTATGATCAGATTCTTATTTGTCTTCATTCTGTTCTTCCTCTTTTCTCATGATTTCTGTCAGTTTTTTCTCTGCCTGACTTCCGGCAGCAATGAGACAATACAAAACTGTAAATATTGCCGCTACTCCCAGAAGAGCAACAAAAATAATGATATTTCTCATGGTTTCTCCCATCTAAAAAAGCGTCCACAGATTCCTTTCGGTTTCCATGAACGCTCATTCTTATTTAACTAGTGTTTCTTTTTTCTCATAAATGCAAGGGCTCCTGTACCAGTCGCACCAATGCCGAGAAGCATAAACCACAGCCACAGATTGGTGTTATCCCCAGTCTTTGGTGAATCACTGACAGGTTTTCCACCTTCCGGTGTCTTTTCTGCTGGTTTTTCCTCATCCACCATGGTTACATGCTGTACTTCACCGGTATCCTTTACTTCGAATTCCACATCTTTTGCAACCAGATAGCCATCCGGTGCTGTTTCTTCACGGAGAGTGTATTTTCCAATCGGAAGCATTTCGATGTAATATGCTTTCTCTGTACTGGTCCAGCTTTCCACAACTTTTCCATCCTGATCAAGGATTGTGAGTTTCGCTCCCGGAAGTTCTTTTCCGGCGATATCCTGTTTGGAGATTTTCACCTTCGTTACATCATCCTTCATCTCAACTTTCTGCACATCGGCAGTATCTTTGATCGTGAACTTCACGCTTTCAGCTGTCACGTAACCATCAGCAGGTTTTGTTTCAACCAGTGTGTATTCTTTTCCGACAGTCAGCTCACGGATCACATGTGCTTCTTTACCGGAAGTCCATTCATCCACGATATTTCCATCAGCATCTACCACTTTCAGCTTACATCCTGGAAGTTCTTTTCCGGTTGTCAGACTGGATTTGGTAAATTCAACGACGGTTGGCTGATTATCAAAGGTAAAATCATAAGTGACTGTCGGCTGATCCTCACCTGCATACTCAAAAGTAAATTCCTTTACTTCATCGTTGGTTACGAATCCGTCCGGTGCATAGAGCTCTTTTACATAGTAAGTTGCTCCTATTGGAAGATCTGCAACAAATTTGATCTTTCCTTCTTCATCCGTAGATTTCAGTTCAATGATCTCATCGGCTTCAATCAGGACTTTACCTGTTGTCTCAGACTTAATGTCTTCTTTGGCAAATAATCCAAAGATAGCGCCTTCCAATGTACGGTCAGAATCTTTTTCTTTCTTAAGTACAGTGACTTCTACTCTCTGGCGGTTGTTCTGCCAGTCTTTGTCATAGACTACAACTGGTGTATTCTGATCCACGTAAGTCAGATCTACATGACGGATCTCACCATCCAGTACATGACCGTAAGCAGTTCCTGTTTCTTTCACATAGTATTTACCAAGTGGAAGATTTTCCAGTTTTGCAATACCGGTTTCATCTGTCTTGATCGTTGCAATCAGTTCATCCTTTTTATAGCAATCGTCACTGACGCCATCGGCAGCCTTAATGTCTTCCTCAGCATAGACTTCAAACGTAACATCTGTCAGCTTTCCGGTTACATAGTTGAAAATGTGTTCCACCACACCTTTGACCTTATCGGCCAGTGTAACAGAATCCAGGAATTCTCCCTTTTTGTTGATGATGAGTTCACCAACCGGTACCTCGTCCTTCATTTCCACTTTCTGAACTTCTCCGGTATCTTTGACTGTGAATGTCACATCATTGGCTACCAGATAACCATGCGGTGCAAACTCTTCATGTAGGGTATAGGTCTCACCCACTTTCAGATATTTGATCACATGCGGTGCATCTTTGGAAGATGTCCAGCTATCTACTACATTTCCATCTTTATCCGTTACTTTCAGATAAGCTCCATCCAGTTCTACACCGGTTGTTGCATCTGATTTTGTGATCTCAACAGTTGTCGGCTGGTTCTTCTTTACGGATTTTAATGTTACTGTCTGTACATCCTGCCCCTGATAAGAAGCATCAAATCTCAGTACTTCATCCGAAGATACGAATCCATCTGGTGCTTTCAGTTCTTTTACATAATAGCTTCCAAGTGGAAGATCCAGTGTACATGCTGCCTGACCTTTTTCATCAGAAGTCATTTCCTGTAAAAGAGTATCTGCTTTGACAATCACTTTTCCATCTTTCGTCTGGATGTCTTTTGCATTGTAAATACCAAACACTGCTCCGGCTACTGTATTGCCTGTCTCAGCATCCTGTTTTTCGACAGTAATCGACACTTTCTGTCGTTCATCTGTGACAGAGATTTCTTTCTCGATCACTGCAGTATCCTGATCCGCATAAGCAAATTCGACATTTTCCGGCACAGTATTTAACACATAAGTGTCCGGTGCATTCTTCTCTTTAACATAGTATCTGCCAAGTGGAAGATTCTTTACGGTTGCATAACCATCTGCATCCGTTGTGACGGTTGCTACCAGTGCATCCTTTGCAAAATACAAAGTTCTCTGTCCATCTGCACCTACCTGATGATCGGCAGTATAAATATCCTCTGCCGCATAGACTTCAAATTCAGCACCTGCAAGTCCAGCCATTTCAAACTGGAATTCCTTATCAAATCCCTTTAACACTTCACCCTGTTTATAGATCTTTAACTGACCTTTGACCGGGGCATTGGTATATTCCACATCAATGACTGCATCTCCTGTGACAGGATCGGTCAGATAAGCAGTATCTGTATCAACTGCAACTGTCACATAGTTTTTGGATATTGTGTACCCATCGGGTGCCGTCACTTCCTCAATCCTGTAGTTACCAGGTTTCAGATTCTTTGGCAGTACCAGGTATCCTTCTTCATTTGTGAAATAAGATTTGTGTACCGTTGGCTTTGGATAGGATGTTGTCTGTTCCACATATTTCTGATTATCCAGGTCATATACCTTGAATTCAGTATTCGCCAGGAGTACAGATTTCTGTGTTTCTGCATCCTTTTTGATGATCTTTAATTTTGCTTTGAATTCCTTATCCAGAAGCACTCGCCATGTCTGTGGTGTATCCGGATGATTCTCTGTGATCTTCACTACAAAATCATCGACCGGTGCATAGTTGTGTTTGCTTGTGGTTTCTCTTACCACATAAGTTCCATATGGAAGCGGAATCGATCTTGCATATCCTTTTTCATCGGTAAACATTTCTGCCTGGCCATCTGCAGTCAGTACAACTGGTCTGGCTGAGTCAAAATCGTAACTTCCATCTGCTTTTACTTTCAGATCACTGACAAGCCATGCTGAAAAACCAACTCCCTGCAGAAGATCTGCATCGGTCTTTCCGTTGTTTGCTGCCTTGATGATCTGAAATGGCTGTTTGATGACAGTTTCTTTACATACAGAAGTTCTTTCTACTGTCGGAACAGTAGCACCTTCGTAAGTACAGTCCACCTCATGTTCTGTCGGATCCAGTACGTATCCCACCGGAGCACTAAGCTCTTTCAGATAATACTTTCCAAGATAGAGATCCGATACAGAAGCTTCGCCATTCTTATCCGTTGTCAGGGATGTGATCAGGCTGTCTTTCTTATGGATCGTTCCGGTTCTTCCATCCGGATGAACAATATCTTCCCTTGCATAAAGGCCATATACTGCACCTTCCAGCGTTGCATCACCCTGTGCTGCATTCCCTGTCTCAGCATCCTGTTTTGCAATGTTGATCTTTGCATTTACACGTTTGTCTGTTACATTTTTGGTCGTTGTCTTTCCGATAGCAAGAGTCACATTATAAGACTTTGTATCGATCTGATACCCTGTTGGAACAGAGATTTCTTTCAGATAAACAACTTCCTGTGTTTTCTCCATTGTGAGCTGTGAAGCACCATTCTGATCAGTTGCAGGCATCTCTGCAATCAGCTTTGTACATGCAGCATCGGAATAGATCCCGTACACTGCACCAGCCAGTGCATTTCCTGTATCCTGATCTTTCTTTACAATGGATACTTTGCATTCTTTTGTCCAGGTTACTTTAAAATCCACATATTTCTCATTTCCGACACCTTCACCGAAAACAAGAGCCAGGTCCTGTGTCCCAGATCCTGTTGTGATCTTATAGGCTGAATATTCCTTATCAATACTTCCTTTCATCTTAGAAGAGAAAGTAGCACTGACATTTTCTGCCTGATTAAGTGGTGCTGTCAGATAGAACTTTGTACCACCGGAAATCTCCACATTAGCCCCTGCAGCACTTGTTTTTCCGGTTGTCACATTTACAAGTTTTACACCTTTCGGCAGCTTGAAAGTAACCGTCTGCAGTTTATCCGCTTTGAATGTGATCACACTTGTTCGCTGGCTGTTTCCTTCCACATAAGCCTTTACATTAGATTCGGAAAAGCTCATATCTACAGACGGAATGTCCGGCATATTTACACAATAATTGTAAAGCTCCATTGCCAGGTTCTTTCCTGTTGCATTAGTTCCGGATGCCCAGTCACTGGATCCATTTGCATAAGCTGCTGCAAGATGGGTAATGATGAATCTCTTTCCTGCCGGAAAATCCGGATTTTTCTCATCGAAGAAACCATTCTCATCACTTGCTTTTGTTCCGTAATAGCAGACCTTTGCAAGTGTCTTTCCATCGGCAAGTTTCTGGATCGTATAAGTTCCATTTCCCGGTCCTTTTTTCGATGGTTCAACACAGTATGCTGTCGCATTGATGCTTCCCCATTTCACATAATATGGACAAGTCAGATAAGAACCTAATCCATAGTCTGCGTAATAGTACCAGGAGCCGGCTGTAACTGTGACTGATTTTGTTCCTGTTTCACCGGAAGCAAGCATCATTGGCATATCAAAAGTAATACTTTCGCCTGCTTCAAGATCTGCAAGAGCAACTTCCTGGTCAACAGCTTCCTGCATAACCTCTGAGAGTGTGATCCCTGTTTCCGGATCAACGGTCTCCTGATCCTCCGTTGCTTCGATTTCTGCATCAAATTCTTTTTCTGTCAGTTCTGTTTTGCTCTCCGTGTCAGCAGCATCAGTTTCCTCTGTAGACGAGTCAGCCTCCGAATCCTCTGTTTCTGTCTTATCGGAAGAACCAGCATCCTGATCAGAAGAACTTTCTGACTGCGAATCTTTCTGTTGATCCGCTTCTTTTACCACGATCTTTCGATTGATCTGGTAGGTTGGGTGATCCGTTGTCTGTGGTTCTACATAATAGACTGCCTTATAGGAATTGGCATAATCGGTAGAAAAATCATTCCCGTCCGTATCTTTTGCTTCCTGAAATGTAACTTTTACTTTGCTGTCATCCTGGATCGTAAGACCGGTATAATCACTCTTTACATCGAAATTGTCTCCAACCTTGATCTCATAATCCTTTGCAGTTACCACTTCATCTTCATCCAACTGATCCTTGATCTCCTCATAATACGGAATCTTTTTTACAGATCCGGCATCATCAGAAGCATAGGCAACGGCGGGAGAGAGTACCGTCGATAGAACCGTTACTGCAGTCAGTAAACCGGACATCACCCTGCGTGCTTTCTTTTTCACGTTCATTCTCTTAAATCCTTCCTTTCTGATTCTTTTGTGTATGGTTATCTGTTAGTTTCTGCATATTATCTTTTATACGAAGATGATCGCCTCCTTTCCTGAAATTTGCGCTATTTGGGACAGTCAGCACAAGCTGAGATAACAGCACAAATATATGGCGGTACCTGTTTGTCACAAATACCGCCACATGATTTCTACTGTCATCCTCTTTTTAGATTCAGACATTTTATTTTGATTTAAGATTTAAGCGTTTTCCTGTTTTCTTTCCCGGATCCGTTCCTATATCAGTTTCCATCTCTGATACGTTTTCTTCTGGCAGACACGCAGCTTTTCGCTCTATGCATGTTCAAACCAAATATCACTCCGGGCAGGCTATTCATTTTTCAAGGTACATGAAGGTGTTCTATGCAAACCCTTCATATAACGAAACGCTCAGAGCCTGTTTTACAGTGGTCTAATTCAATTTTTTGAAATTTTTTTAAAATTCTTCGTTTTCCGCCTTTTTTTTCATCGTTTTTAATGCCCTGTTCAGGAGGTCATTTACACTCTGCTGTTTGATTCCCAGATAATCTGCAACATCCTGCTGACGCATTTCCTCGAAATAAACCAGATTGAGTACCATCTTTTGCCTCTCTGTCAATTCCTTGATCAGCGCATGCAGAATTTCTCTGTCGATAACATCGTCAACAAAATCTTTTGAAGATCCTCTCATAATCTCCGCATCATCTGTAACATCGCTGTTAGAAAATACACCATGATTGGTGCTGATTTTGCTCTGGCTGTATGCCATACGGTCTTCAGCCTCCATCAGCAGACGGATATACCAGTTTTCATTATCAAAGAACTCTTTATTGAATTCCTTGTTATCGCCAGTTACACTCACATATTCATAGTCATCACAACTATGAAGTGGAAATACGGTTGATTGATTTCCTGCTGTATAAAGTACATATCCGTGATCATAAACAGAGATTGTTGTATCTGCATTGATCATTTCCTTTACTACAACTTTGTGTTCCTTCAAGGATTTCACGCTTGGGATTCTCTTCTCCACATCAGCAACTTTCACGATTTTTTTCAGTTCTTTTAATGTCAACATAAAGACCACCTTTCTGCCTTTCGGCTCCGGGTGGTCCATTCCATCTTTTATAAAATTTCTGCACAGACATAAAGAACTGCAGCACAAGAGGTCACGAACTCACCCGTTTTTTTTGAACGGGAGTCCGCGACTCCTTTGTAACGCATATATCTGCGTTTAGATTAAGTTTGCCAGATTGCCTGGCTTATTCAGTTGCTATGTGCATCTTCTGATTCATTCTCTGTTTGCTCTTTGCGAAACATGGAATAATCGCCCATAGCATCGTAAGGACAATGCCTTACAAATTCCTGGTATTCGATTTCAGTCATCTTTGCTTCCTCCTTTGTGTCATATTATCAAAATCTCTATTTACAATTATTTTTGCAAAAAAGAATTCAACCTCTATATAACGAAACGCTGAGAGCCTGTTTTACAGTGGGGTACGATAAAAAATTTAAAAATTTTTCGAAATACGTCAAAAAAGCCCGACAAAACAAATACTTCAACAATCTCCAAAACCAGAAAATACTTCTGATCTTGCAGTGTATCCGTAAATGTTTTGCCGGGCTCTTAGTGATTCCAGTCAGGTTCAGCTCCTTGACAAACTCTTGCTGTCTGGTGCGTTCTTGATGGTTCCTGCCAAATCCAACGCTTACTACAGACAGCTCATTCTATTCTGTTATGATCCCTGATTCATCATCTTTCGGGAATACGTCCGCATCCTGGACTTTAATTGTTCATCTCGGATGTGAATCGGACGAACCGACACCATATCATCCTTTACAAATATCTCCAATGTACTGCGACATTTTTTGCACTCCACTTCTGAATCGCTTTGTGCACTCTTTTCAATAAATGCTCCACATACAGAGCAGTGTACATGCCATTTAATAGCACCTGATCCCATATAGGCTTCCTCCTTTAAGCAATAAGTTATTTCTCCATTTATTACTCAACGGACCAAAGGGAAATCAAATCCGCCTTATGAGCATCATGCCATCCATTCCGTAAGTGCCAAAGCTACACGAACAGCACGATTTCTATTCTGATCAGATCTGCTTTGTCGATCTGTGCATCCTTTTTTATCCTTCCACCAGCTACCACTCACTCTTTCCGGTATAAAAAATTCCGCTGTGATTAATTAACATGATATTTCAATAGTTTCAAATACATCACCAGTCAGATCACAGATGTCCTGGATCTGAATCTCGGTATCATCAATCCGTAAGTGGACTGATGGATCAAAAAATTCTACGGTTCCAGATAATGTATGGTACTGACCAATTAATGGATTCTTCCATGACTTTTGAAAATAAGTTGCCTGTATCTTCATTCCATATGCCAGGATCCTTAATTTCATATCCAGCTCATTTTTCTTTTCCTCAGATAAATCTCTTTTTGGTTCATAAATGATTTCCTGTTGCCGGATTGTTTCATCCAGTCCACGAAGTGCCGCAAATGGAGCAAACTGTTTTGCCCTGCGTCCTACATCCATGGGATGCCTCCTGGAAACCGGTCTTGGTAAATATAAATACGGTTGATATGCACTTGCCAGCACTTTTTGCACCTCCTCTAAGCACGGTGACCACCAATCTGTTCATTGCGTTCTCTATAAGTAGAACACTCTAGCAGGTTGGATCCCCGCATGATCGCATTCTTTCCATAACGCTGCTTTACATTCAATACTGCTTCCTGTAAATGCCGTTCTTTATCAGTCTGTTTGGGATCATCAAACAGGCTGTACTGCACATAACTTTCAGGAGCAACCCTGTTCGCACACACCTCGATTCTTCGGATTCCGGTATATCTGTCTGCAATCCTGAGATATAAATCTTCCACTGCATCTATGATCTTTTTGGAACTGTTACTTTCTCTTTCGAGTTTTACGGTTCCTTTGGATGCCTCATGCTCATACTTGTGGTCATAGGCGATCCATAAGGTGAGAGAGCTTGTTACCAGTCTTTTTTCAAACAGATCCAGGACCAGATTATCTGTCATTTCCCTTACGATCACAAGTGCTTCGTCAAAAGAATAATTTCGCATCAGCACCTGACCATTTGAAAGGCTGTGTTCCTCCGAATGATAGTTCTTGATGTCACTCATCCGGCACGTTTCATATCCCCATGCATGATCGATCAACAGCTCTGCATCAATCCCAAACATCTTATACAGCCAGTCTTCGGATCTTAAAGAAGCCATTGCAATATCGCCCATCGTATGGATCCCGTAACCAGCCAGTTTTTTTTCAGTCCGGGATCCAATCCTCCAGAAGTCACTTAATGGTTTATGATCCCATAGCTGCTCTCTGTAAGAGAATTCATCCAGGATTCCAATATGGTCATCCACATGCTTTGCTACGATATCCATTGCGATCTTAGCAAGATACAGATTGGTTCCCACACCAGCGGTTGCAGTGATACCTGTTTCCTCCATAACCTCCTGCATAAGCTTTACCGCCATTTCTTTTGCAGTGAGATGATAAAGCTGCAGATAGTTTGTCACATCAATAAAACACTCATCGACACTGTACACATGGATATCTTCTTTTGAGACGTACCGCAGATAGATTCCATAGATCTTTGCGGAATAATCCATATACAGCTGCATCCTTGGCATGGCTGTGATGTACTTCACACAATCCGGTATCTCATGGATCCGGCACCGGTTCTTGATGCCAAGAGACTTCATAGCCGGAGTGATTGCCAGGCAGATTGTTGACTTTGATCTGGTCGGATCTGCAACCACCAGGTTTGTTTTAAATGGATTCAGCCCACGTTCTACGCATTCTACAGAAGCATAAAAGGACTTCAGATCAATACAGATAATAGAAGTCTGATCCTGACTCACATTGCCACCTCCCATACGTCTTTCCTCTTTTTGTAACATGTATCCCATTTTAACTATCAATGACTGTCTATCTTTCCTGCTTTCTTCAAAATACAGGAAATTCATTTCACATATTCATTGACAAAAGAGGAAATATTGTGTATCTTATAGGAAAGATGTTTCCCTTATCTGTGATTCACATTATAGGAGAGATATTTCCCTTTGTCAAGATTAATTTTTGTTTTTTAGGAGACACATTTCCCGTTTTGCCTTGAAGCGGCTAATGAAACTTATAAGACAAGGCTTAGAAAGAGGTATGTTTATGACATTCGGTGAAAAAGTAAGATCATTAAGAAAAGAAAAAAAGATGAGTCAGCAGGAACTGGCCAGCATGGTTGGTGTTTCATATAGGACCATTCGATCCTGGGAAGTAGAAGGACGTTTTCCAAAACAAAATGTTCTGTATCAGAAACTGGCAGATGCATTACAGTGTGATGTTTCTTATCTCATGAGTGAGAATGAAGCTTTTATCACAGAGGCATCCGAACAGTTTGGTAACCGCGGTGCCAAACAGGCTCAGCAGATTCTGGAACAGGCTGCAGCTATGTTTGCTGGTGGATCACTGACAGACGAAGATAAAATAGCTTTTATGGATGAGATCCAGAGCCTTTATCTGGATTCCAAAAGACGTGCAAAGAAATTTACACCGAAAAAATATCTGAAAAACCAAGAGGAAAAATAATAGAAGGCGGGATTATTGTACACCTAATCTGTTACCTTATAGTTACAAGGATATTTCTGCCCTTTTTATTTTTTACTTTTGAGGTGATTTATTTGAGAAACACTTACATATATACAGAAACAAAGAAATTAATCAAGAAATATGGAACCCGAGATCCATTTGAGATCATGGATCAGATGAACATTGTGGTCGGTGAAACTTCCAGATATAAGACACTGAAAGGATACTGTTTTATGAGCTGTAAGACAATCTATGTCATGATCAGCAGTTTCCTTTCAGAAGAAGAAAAGATGATCGTTGCCGCCCATGAATTAGGGCATATCATCCTGCATCGTTCCCAGCTGAAAATGGCTCCAATGCAAGATGATACCCTCTACAATATGACGGATAATACAGAATACCAGGCCAATCTGTTTGCTGCCGATCTTCTTATTGAAGATGAAGACATTGAAGAGATGGTTCAGAACGAAGACCTAGATTATTTCGGACTCTGCAGCTCTTTGAATGCGACTCCGGAACTCATGAGCTTTAAACTATACAGCCTGACAAAACGAGGCCAGGCTTATCATATGCCGATGGAGATACAGAGTAATTTTCTGGCGAAATAATAGCGGATAAGATTATTCTACAATAAGAAAACTATAGATTTATCTCACTGAAAGGAGGAACATTTATGTCAAGACATCATATCGAAAAAGTAACTTGTCCTTCCTGCCATCATGAGGGGGATTTTGAGCTCTGGGACAGTATTAATACTGCACTGGATCCTGAAATGAAAGAGAAGGTACTTAATAAATCTATTTTCCTTTATACTTGCCCGAGCTGTGGAGAGACCTTTCGTTTAAACTATCCTACACTCTATCACCAGATGGAAGATCTTATCATGATTTATCTGGTTTCTGAATCAGAAGTAGAAAAGACATATGAAATGTTTTATGGTGAAAATGCTTTGTTTGATTTTCGTACTGAAAAATATTTATCCCGAATCGTAACGTCACCAAATCAGCTCGTTGAAAAGATACAGATTTTTGATGCAGGTAAAGATGACAGGATAATGGAACTTGTTAAATTACTTGCGACAGATTCTCTTCTCGAAAATAATCCTGATGAAGAATTTGATGAACTGCGCTTTGCTGTCGACGACGACGGAACAAATATTCTTGTAATCATTAATAAGGGTGAGATTACTGGTGCAGTTGACATTGACAATATGTATGAATTTGCTTCTTCACACTGCGATGATTTCAAGGATCTCCGAGATGATGAGGACATTGTTATCAATCGGGAGTGGAGCCTTAACAAACTTGTCGAAGCAGAAAACGAATAGTATATTTGGTGGCTACACCCCCAAGCCCCTGTAGAATAAATAACGCCAGTACTGGATATCAAAAATCCCGCACCGGCGTTATTTATTAAAATATTTTGTTTTTTAATCTTCAACACTCTCTACTGAAACTTCTTTTTTCTTCCTACTTTTACCAGAAATCATCTTGTGTCCTGTATAAATAGCCATAATCATGCAAAGCAAAGAACTTGCTGCAAAGTACTTATGGCCTTCTTTTGATCCCTTATAACCTGTATAAAAAGTTCCAAGCATTGTAATCAGTGCACCGATAGACCAATATTTATGTGATTTCATTCAGATACCTCCTGCCGTTTTTCTTAATCATATACCTTTTAAAAGATATATACAAACTGGTATTTTGAATCAATCGACAAGCAGCTCGGATCTTCCACTATAAATTCATACCTTCAGCAAATAGGATATGGCAATGAAAATATATCCGGAGATTTCTCTTCCTACTGGATGCAGTCATCCTTAAAGATTTCACCAGTAGAACAAGTTGAACTTTTGAAAAATTTATATCGAAACAACTTCAACTTTACTCCTGCTAATATTCATGCCGTCAAAAATTCCATCCATCTTACCGCCTCTGAAAATGGAGAATTTATGGAAAAACCGGAACCGGACGAGTGAACGGGCAGGATATAAATGGCTGGTTTATAGGTTTTATAGAAAGCCAAAATAATACATACTTTTTCTCCACAAATATTCAAAGCGAACAACGTGCAACTGGTAGTAAAGCATCAGATGGTGCTTTATCTACTCGTATTGATTCGTCACATAAATATAAGCATCTTCCAACGTTGCAGGAATTGACATACACTCCAATTCTGGCTGTATTTCAGAAATCACTCTTAACTGCAATCCCCCCTCAACATACTGTTTTGATGTAATACGATACTTCTGTTCCACTTCTCTTGCTTTTCTCTCATCAGGTACTTTGCAAATCCAGATTTTCCCCTGTGCTTCTTCTGTCAAATTCTTCATAGAACCCGCATACAGAAATCGACCTTTATGCATAATTGCAAGCTGATTGCAGGTGGCAGCTAAGTCTTCTACCACATGAGTTGAAAACAAAACCGTTCTGTTTTCAGAAAAATCTACTAACAAATTGCGGATGCGAATACGTTCCTCCGGATCTAAACCGGTAGTTGGCTCATCCACAATTAAAAATTCCGGTTCATTTAAAAGCGCCTGCACCAATCCTACCCGTCGCTTCATACCGCCTGATAACTGCTTCATTTTCTTCTTACGATGTTCTATAAGACTGGTCTTTTTCAAATAATAATCTATCCGCTTTCTACATTCTGCTTTCGGAACACCTGCCAGATCTCCCATATATTCCAAACACTCCTGAACCGTCAAATTAGGAT
>ERZ773192.1899-NODE-1899-length-19190-cov-5.119101_pt1 | contig 19190 bp, 8 predicted proteins | sample MGYA00581010_ERZ773192 | MGnify/ENA primary metagenome ERZ773192 (study PRJEB29015, sample SAMEA2737741) | human gut metagenome | biome: human gut; feature: human-associated habitat; material: faeces | place: China | collected 2012 ...
TTTATTATACATCATCTCGAAGGTTTAGTAAAGAGTTTACACAAAATTCGGGATTAACTCGATATTTACATATGTTTAATTACAAGAAAACCGACAAACTAAAGGCGGTTGCATAAATTTACAACCGCCTCTAAAAAAATTCCATTATTTTTTTGACCCCAACTATTGACAAAGAGCCTTAAAAATGTCGGTCTTAGATACCATGATCTAAAACCGACATTTTTGTAAATATTATATTTTAATAATCCAAGTTATCAAGATAGTTCTGTTGGAAATCGGAATTTGCTTTCTTTAAAAGTTCGGCACAATCCGCCTTTTTGTCTGTCAGCACCGCCTGAATACAGTTATCCAAAATTCCGTAAAGCTCTTGTGCACAAACGGGTTCCTCGGGGTGCAGTTTGCAATCGCCCATATCAGCCACAAAATCATTATATAGTTTAACGTGGTTTATATTTCCGTTTGCAAGTTTATCTCTCAATTCGCGTTCGTATTTTACCGCATCGGAATCGTTGTTCCACGGTGACATACTTTTAACGGTTATAAGCTCTTTATTTTCCAATCTGGTTTTTATGTCCTTTTCTTTATTCTCTTTAAATTGTTCGGTTGCATCGGGCGAATATGCCGTCTTTATCCACTTTATTGCGCCCTCAATCTGTTTATCGCTTGAATTGTTTGCAACAGCAAAAACGCTTCCGCCCATTAATGTTACATGGTCTTTCGGACCTTTGGGCATAGCCATCATTCCTATTGAATTGGGATTCATCTCATATGAACGAACATCCGCCGGCATATCTCCTGCGGCAATTACCATTGCGCCCTGACCTGTGCCGAACGTCTTAAACTGTTCGGTATAGTCAACAAATGTGTTACTCGGGAGAACATCATATTTCCACTTTAAATCTTTGATGAATTGCAATGCCGCAACCGTCTCTGCCGAATCAAAGGTTGCCTTCCATTTATCCCCGTCTTTTTTCATAAACTCAGTTCCGTATGACCACGCGATAGAAGTGAATATCCAGCCGCCGACATTGTTCGCTGTTGGGAAGATAAATCCCGGTACGCCTGTTGCATTCTTAATCTTTACCGCGAATTCGGCAAGTTCGTTCCAGTCTTTCGGCTGTTTCGGCGTGCCGTCCTCATTCATAAGCCCTGCCTTTTCAAACAAATCCACGTTATAAGCAAGCCCCAAAACATATGCCGCATACGGATAAGCGTATACTTTTCCGTCCTTTGAAACAACGTCCAGTACATCCTTGTTCATCTTATCATATAAGCCCTGTTTTTTAAGTTCATCGGTCAAATCCGCACCGTAACCGGCATTGATTATTTGAGATACCTCGGTAAAGTTTGTGTTAAACAGAACAGGCAGCTGTCCGCCCGCAGCTTTTGCATAAAAACTTTTAAGGTCAAATGCCCAGTTATCGGGCTGAATAACAAAGTCGGTGTTATCCGCCTCAAATTTTTGCTTTCTCTCCTCTATGTTTTGCTTTTCCGTTCCTTCTTTGGTCGGCCAGCTGCCAACCGTTACTATTGTTCTTCCTTTATCATCGGTCACATTTGCATTTTTATTGCCGCAGCCCGACAAACCGCATATCGTGACCGAACAAATTGTCATAGCCAAAACCGCTTTTGTAAAAAATCTTTTAATATTCATAATCTTCTCCTTTTCCGCCGCAATCGCGGCATTTTAATTTAGTTTTGTATTATGCCTATTCAAAGCGTAAGATTTATCCTAAAACACCCTCATATTATTATAAAAATGCTCGGATAAAAGCTCACCCTTTGAATTCTCGTCACCGTACCACAGGATTTCCTCTTCGAGTTCATCTATTCTCTCTGTTTCGGCACGGCAATATTTTATTATTTTCTCGTCGCAGGACTTAAAGCGCATAAGCATACCGCCTATTCTTTCCTCAAACACCTCGAAACCGAACGGCTTGTTTTCTCTGTTCCACACACTGCAAAGTTTTTTATAAAACTCTTTATAATCATCGCTAAGCTCGCTGAGAACATCCGCACATTTTAAAAGTTCGTCAATGTCATTTGCGTTATATGCCCTGCGGATTTTCACACCGAGGTGACACTTTTTTTTAAGTATTTCCGCAAGGTAACGATAATACTCAAAAAGGTATTCAATATCACCTTGATTAGACAACGCTCCGAGTTTGTCGATTATGCCGTCATAGTACCCCTCAAGGTCATACTCCGCAAAATTTTTATCGAACAATCCGAGCAAAACGTCTTGATAAAACACTTGTTTTGATGTTGCGAGAGCGTCCTTTTTCTTTGCCGGAATATTATCAAAATCCAAAGCAATAAACGCATCGGCATCATATCCCGTACAAAGTTTGAAATTCTCTTTGGTATTCTCGATATTCAATTTGTCGCAATGGCTGTAATCGGCAAAAAGCTGTAATCCCAAAAGCATCGTGTATCTGCTGACCTCGCCGCCGTCATCGCCCCACATCGTGGCGATAACACTTTTTATCTGTTCATCATCACACGCGCTTAAAGCTTTAAGCGTGGTGTCAAACGTCTTGTCATAGTGCGGACAAAGACCGCGCCACAGCCATGCTCCGCCGGCAAATATAATATTGCGCCCGAATTCTTTGTGTTTTTTGAGCATAGTCCGATAAAGCTCAACATCGTGATGATAATAATCCCAGTATACAAGCGATGCGTCTGTCGGAATTTTTTCGGACAGGCTCGGCAAAATTTCCGCATCAAGATCATAATAATCACGCTTTTTTGAGCCGATTTTAAAGAACATATCACTCCACATCATCGGCTTAAAGCCGTATTTCGCCGCAATATCGTTCACCCTTTGAACATGGCGCAGCATAATCTCGTATCTGTCACAATATCCGTGTCGGTTAAAATACTCACCGAGACCTACGCCCTCCGCCTCGTCCATTCCGATATGAATTTTATCGGTTTTGCAAAGCGTTCTCCACTTTTTTATCATCGCTTCGATAAACACATATGTTTTCTCTTCGTCAATAAGCAGGACATCGGGGTCATCTTTCATATCATTGGCATATCCCCAACGCAATGTTTTCATAAGGTGTCCGAGAGTTTGAATGCACGGAATGACCTCTATTTTTAATTCCTCGGCGGCAAGACAAATTTCTTTAATCTCATCGTCCGAATATCTTCCGCGCAGGTATCCGAAATATTTATAATCGTCAAGGCAATATATATCCTCGGTATAGAGCATAATGGTGTCCATGCCCATCATTGCCATACGGGTCATAAAATCGATAACCGACAACGGTTTCATCACCGCACCTCGCGAACAATCTATCATTGTTCCGCACATATCGGTTTTTGTCTTTTCGCATATATTAAAACCCGTTCTGTTTTCTTGAATCAATCCGACCAGCATCGATAATGCGCGAAAGAGTTCGGACGGGCGCGAAAATTCAATATAATATTCGCCGCCCCTCTCAGCCACAACCGATTCGCCGCCCTCGCTGATGTTCACCTTTTTGCCGCGTTCTGAGATTTCAAATCCCCGAACTTTTGCTATGCGAGATATTCCCTTTTCAAAATCTCCTGTCGAATTTATGTTTAAATTTAATGCTATCATATTACTCTCCATATCAGGCTGTCTTTCGGGGCGGCGTGCAACCGCCCCGAATAAGATTGTGCCGTATACTTGTTGTCATTATCTGTACCCGAAAAGACCTCTCGCCGCCTGGTACCATGTCGAGGCAACAACCGGCGAACAATCGTCACCATATGCCGAATATGATTTTAAATCGGCGGTCGTACCGACAAAGATTTCATCACGTTCTTTGTCATAAATTATAACACTGCCGACACCGCCGCCCGTCATATTTATGACCTCATCCTCTTTTGCACCCGAGGTATAACCAATCGAAACTCCGTCCGTATCGGTCTTGTGCGTATAGCCGACAACGGTTCTGTATTCCTCCGTTGTTGTGCCTTTGTTGACAATGATATTCTTTGACGGCTGATAAATCGTTTCGGTTTTGGTAAGCTCTTGCGTCATTTCGCTTTGTCCTATTATGAACAAGTCACCTCTCTTATAGCCGTTCGCTTCAAAGTCAAAATCATCGGCTATTTCAAGGTCGCGCACGTTTCCTTCCGTGTCATAAACACGCGCAATCTTAACCTCATATCCGTCACTGTCGAGCGAATCTATAACACAGTCAAACATATACGCGTATTCCGACATCTTTGCCGATTCGCTGCTGCTCGTTCTGATTAAGACATACTGTTCAAAAAAGGTCGGTTCTGTTGTCGTGCGATAGCTTATCGTGTTTTTATATACACCCGGTTCTATCGTGCCGACTCTGAAATATTTATCCTCGGCAGTTTTAACGACAGACTCATCAGGTACGACAAATATTTTTGTGTTACCGTTTACCGCCATTACTCTTCCGATTCTTGCGCTTGACTTGTTGTAATATGCATAATCGTATTCTGACTCGTCGCCCTCTAGGCTAACCAGTCTTTTATTGACTGTAAACTGAGAGTTTTTATCGTCTGCCTCTTTGGCGGTATAGATTTTTGTAATCTCTCCGTCACTGTTTTGGGTATAACCTATCATTTGCGATGTCGGTGCTTGTTTGCCACCGCACAATGCCGCGTATGCTCCGCGTGCGTTATCCGTGTATTTTACATCATCGATACGCAAGCCGTCAACGCATTTCATAATCTTAACAGTGCTGTCGTCTTTAAGCATCTTGATCTCAATATTTTCATCAATTGAATCACCGGTAACGGCGGCGTTAATCAAGAATCCGACCGAAATACCGTTCTTTGCGCTAAGTTCATAATCGGCTATAAACCCCTTTGCATCAAGCATAAGCGTAACGGTTTTACCCAGATACTTACCGAGTTCTTGTGCCTTTTGTTTAAAATCACCGTCATAGAATTCAAGAGTACGGTTCGATGTCTCGACTTTACCGTCGGCGGAATAAACCGCCTTTATCTCGCTTTCTTCTTTTTCCGAGCATACAACAACCTTAATCTTTGTCTTGTCATATGTCATATATACGGATAAAACATCGCCCTTTGAAATGCCGTCAAAGCTCATCGGCGAACCGTCAGAGCCGACAATATTCATTTTATCATACTTGTTTTCATCAAGCTCGATAATCTCACCGCTCGATTTATCCTTAACCGAATAATTGAGTGTGCTTATTTCATCGGCAACAATGTTTTTATAATCCCACACAATCGCCGTTTTATAAGCCGCGTTTGTTTTAATCAACGTCAGCTTGTATCTCGTCTTTGCAAAAACCTCTTTTATATCGGATTCCCTGAACTTTCCGTTATAAATCATCGAAATATTCTCGGGGATATATACACTTCTTTCATTTCCGTTTTTGTCGATATATGTGAGCTTTCCGCTTGATTTATCAAAGTTGCAATCTGGGTCAATGTCAATTTCTAAAACATCGCTTGACGATGACGGTTTTATCCATACGATTTTGTCTTTATCATCGCTTTCACGGCGCGAAACGCTGTAGATAAATCTCACGTTTCGACCCAGAGTTTCGTCAATATTGAATGACGGAGCTTTATACTTTTTTGAGTCAATGATAACAACATCATCGTCTTGGGTTTCGTTATCGATACTCATACCGTTCACACAGGTTACCGTGCCGTTCTCAACGTATTTCATATTCCGCGTGACCTCCATAAACGTTTCGTCACCGCGTGTTATTTCCTTGCCGTTGGTCACATAGCATTCGATAAAAAGCGTGTTGTAAATCATTTTGTAGAGGTTTCCGGCTTTTAACTCGCCCGTTGTTTGGTTTACGCCATCAAAAACGCCGATTCTGTGACAGGTGTTTGCAGCATTAACGGGGTCGTTTATTACATCGTCCGCGCCGCCGAATCCCAAAGCTTTGAGGAATATCTTATACGTATACTCCGCAAGCATGGCTCCGTCGGGTTCAAAACGCTTGTCACCAACGCCCGACATATACCCGGCTTTTGTCATAGCGGTTATCTCGTCATACGCATAAAACGTTGACGGCACATCGTTATAATAAAGCTCGGTATTGCCGCCGGTCGAAATATTAAGCATCTTTACCGCGTATTGTGCAAACTCGCCTCTTGTTACCGTTGCGTTCGGGTCGAACGCGTCAGCCGTCACCGTGTCATCGGCAATTTTAAACAGCTTTAAAATCTCTATTATCTCGGAATATTCATTCGCCGCCGACTCTGCCGCGTTGACATAATGTCCGACCGTTCCGCCGAAAGCGGCAACACACATCACGAACGCGCACAATATACTTATAACTCTTTTTGTCATACTAATTTTGTTTATATCTGTCATATATGCCACCTCACTTTATGTATTTAATGCTTTCAAAAATCAGCTTTGCCGCCTCTGCACGAGTCAGCTTTCCGAGAGGATTGAACATATTGTCACCCACTCCGTTTATAATACCGCTGCCCGAAAGTGCGTTTACGGCTTTGACCGCATAGTCGGAAATCGCATCCGAATCAGCAAAGTCGATTCCGCCCTCATCCGTCAGATTCTTGTCCTTAAGGATATTATAAAGTATAACCGCCGCGTCTTGGCGCGAAATTGCCTCGCCTATTCCAAAGCTTCCGTCACCTTTGCCGCTTATAATATTATTCTTGCGCGCGGCGCTTATATATCCCAAATACCACTCGCCGTCTTTTTCATCATCAAACACAATACTTTGGTCGGTCACATCAAGATTCATCATCACAACGCACATCTTTGTGAATTCTTCTCTTGTCACCTCGTCATCGGGAACAAACTTATTTTCTTCCCTTCCGTTGATTATTCCTTTATCGGACAGGGTAGAAATCGCCTCATATGCCCACGGAACGGTGTCTAAATCTATAAACGGCATCTTGACCTGTTCTTGTGGAGTGTTGGTATCACCGCTTACACTTCCGCTTGAAACAAATCCGCCCGAACCTCGGCCGCTGCTTCCGCTGCTTCCGCTGTTACCGCCGTTGCTGCTGTTTGACGAAAGATTTTTATAGTATCTTATATACTCGTCAAACGTGCCAAAGTCCATACCGGCAACAGTCCTGTATTTATCGGTCTCGTTGCTCGATGTTATACCTGTTAAATCCGAAAAATCAACCATTATCTTTCCGATATTGCTGATTCCGTCGGGGTACTTAACCACGGTCAAAACGAGATTCTTTTTCATCGCATCGTCAAACGCCTGTACATTTGAGTATGTCTTTGATGTTATCAGTGCCGAAAGCTTGGGCATTGCGTTTTCAGTCTTTTCGACTCTGTTATACCAGTTCACAACGGCATCGCCCATATCCGTCAAATCCAAATTATTTTTATAATCCGAAATATTCGTTATCTTTTTGACATTTATAAGGTCAAGCGTTGCACACTTATTCCAAAGTCTTTGCATCGCGCCAAAGTCCATAGATGATATTGAATATCCGCCGCCTTTGAGCGTGGAATACATTATCTGATAAACCCTGTCGCGCTCCGCCCCATCGGGTAAGACATCACATCCTAATAAGAACGCATTGTTTGCCCTATCCATAAACGTTTTGTACGTTTCCGCATCGGACATATTTTTTTCAAGCTCGCTGCGCGCGGCGGCGAAATCATCATATTTAACATAGCTTATTTCAAATTCGGTCGAGTTGGTATAACCCGTTCCGTTAAGCCTTGCATTAAGCTTTCGCGAACCGCCGTCGAGCGGAAACGAAAACGAAAAACTTTTGTTCTTATCCTTAAAGTCAATCTGGTCAAAATACACCGATGCGTCCTTATAATTCGAGATATTGACATCCGTCTTTGTGCCCTTGTCAAACGTATATTCGCCGTTTATAATTTCTAATGTAATATTTTCCGAATTTTCATCGGCAAGCCCCGATACGGTGTATTTACCGTCCCGAAGCTCTATGTTATAATTCGTAACATCCGCGCTTGCAATCTCGAATGACATCATGCCAAGCGCCAGTGTTAACAGCATAATTTTTTTCATATCAGCAATCCTTTCGTATTGTTGTCAAAGCTGTATTTCGTGTACCGTCCGTGCAATCCGATATGTTAATATGACAGTATTGCCGAAAGCGGTTCGGTCTTGCCGAGCGAGTTCCACAGCATAACTTTAACCTTTGCACATCCCTCGGGCTTTGCAATCGTAACCGGCGCGTTCACATCCGCTGCGGATTGTGCCGTGCCGTTCACGGCTTGCGCATCCGCGAGCAAGAGCCTGTTATTGTTGTCATAATACGCCATAATCAAAACTGCCTCGATTGGGTCGGCTGTCGTGTTTGTCGAATTTATCACAACCGTTGCCGCACCGTCGGTCAAGCCTGCGAAATTTCCAACAACGCTTTCGCCTATTTTAATATTCGCAAGCCGCATTGTTGTAACGTTCGCACCCGTTGTCATATTGAGCGTGTATGTCTTGTCAAGTTTTTGACCGTCCATGCCCGTTATACCCGAGCCGACCGTCAGAGTATACGCCGTTGTCGGTTCGAGATTCAAATTCTTTAAAATAACGGCTGTTCCCGATATTTCATAATCAAAGCTTACCGCACCGGTATCACCCGACTTAACCAATGTAATGTTGTTGTTTATGGTGTCTTCTTTCAATCTCGTTCCGAAATCAAGAAAGATTTTGTTTGTCAAAAGGCTGACATCTTGATTTGTGCAGTTTATCTGTGCCCCGTTTTTATCGAGGAACTTAACTCTCTCGTCCGACATTGACGGCTTTGTAAGACTTTCTTGAACTAAGATATTATCAACATAAATATCGCATTTTGTTCCGAACATCATTCTGTCTATTGCCTTGTCTGTCGGGAAGTTATTTCCCGACGCCGTACCTGTTCTGGTCGGATCCTCCTTGCTTGTTATCGTTGCCGTCCATTCACCCGTTGACCTATCAGCAACCATTTCATATGTGAACCATGTGTTTTTATCATTGCCATCTGCATCGCTTAAATCAATATCAAGGATTGGTACTGTATAATTCTCTGAACTCGTATAATATATACCTGAGCATAATTTTCCATCCACTATATTTAACAACTGAAATTCTTTATTCTGAGCATAACCACCCATCTCACTATCGGTCAGATAAGCCGCGCCATACCCGTTGTAAATATAATTGGCCTTAAAATCGAACTTTATCTCGTACTTACCGGCTGTACCCATAGCGTTTTTGAACAAAAATGCGCCATAGTCCCAACCGCCGACATTCTGTATATGTGCAACACCGTCCGATATTGAACAGGTTATTTCCGAACCAAGTTTTACAAATTCGGTGGCGTTCATTTTTTCGCCCGCTATTGAGATATTGTCCATATTCACTATCATACCTCCGCCTATCAAAAGACCCTCAAAAGCAAAGGTTTGAGATACTTCACCGTTTTGGGTTGCCTTAAATGACGAATTGTTTTTGTCCGTTATTTCAACGGTATAGGTGTTTGCTGTCTTATTAAGTTTCATTTCATAATGATACCAGTGGTTCAATTCGGGTTGATTGCCTTCAAGAGCATTTTTGTTTACTTTAATAATCGTAGGAGTATCATTTTCTCCGGCTCCTTCAGCTTTTGTTAGCCCAAGCAAACGAAATTGATTATATACCGTATCGCCTGTAAGAGTGCTCTGTGAAAGAGATACCGAAAGCTCTTCGTGTCTAACCTCTTGCTCCGGCATATTAAAATCAAATGAGATTGTCCAGTTTCCGTTCTCTATCTTTTTGCCGTCATCAAACAGGTATCCGCCGTTACAGTTATCTTTGTACTCTTTACCGTCAGTAGCCCACACATACCGAGTAGCATCAATTCTTGCATACTTGTTATTATTCTCATCTGTTTTTATTTCCGCAACAGGACCGCCCCATCCCTCAAACTTTGTTGTTTCACATATGCCGTCCTCAAAATCCTTTGCCAACACACTTTCGAATGTCGGTTCAAAGTCCGCATTTAATAAAACCGTGTCATTTTCCGTTGCCGTTATCGGGGCGGTTGTGCCGATTAATGCCGCGCACATCGTAACCGCCATTAGTTTAGCCGCCATCTTCCTTAATCTTTTTGATTTAAACATTTTGTCTCCTCCAAATCTTTTTTATATTTTTTATTTTTTATTTTATTTTTTCAACGTTATTGTTCCGAAAAGCTGTGCGTTTTTGCTTCCGCATATACCCTCGGTAACCTCAATCCAGCCGCGCCGTCCCGCGCCGTCACTCTCATTTGCGCTGATGTTAAACCTTAATGTATCGCCTGCGTTCACCGTATCTTTTCCTATAAGATATTTCCACGGAAATACCATCTTATATATAACGCCGCCCGACACAACATCAATCTTCACATTCGGGTTATTCAAAAGACCTATACCTCCCGAAACGCCCGGCATATTCGAGTACTTATATACTTCGTTGCCGTTTTTGGTCTTTGTGACCCCAACCTCGGTGAATGCCGCTTCGGTCACGCCGACCTGTGCCGGGTCTTGCACGCCGAGCTGTAAGCCGTCTGCCTCCCATACGTCATAACCCGTTTTATCTTGAAAGAACACATCGTCTTTGACCGCCGCATAGATATAGAGGTTATCCTCATCCCATCTCAGCGTTCCCGTCATTGAACAATCATCCGTGCCGCCCCAGTTCGCTATCGACTGTGCCGCGAGCTGACTCTGTGCGGCGAACTGTGACGAACCGCTAAGGTCGCCGTCAAGCGCGGTCACGTCTTTCTTTCCGCTGTTGTTATACAAGACCTCCATATTATCTATTACCGATATGGTATCTTCTATGTTAAAGCGGTCGCCCATACTTATTTTAATCGGCGCGCCGACAGATTGAATAAATGTCGATTTAGGCACATTCATGTATACCGTCTTTGTCTGACCGGGTTTTAGGTCAACCATCATTCGGCTCTCTTTCTTGCCGCCGCTCTTGGTGAAATCAGCCGACAGCTCACCCGTCAGGGTCATTCCTGCTGTTTTGTTTGTTGCCGAAACCTTTACAACACGTCTGCCCTTTGTTACCGGGTCATCAGCCAAGGTATAGTCAAACGATACTCCCTCATAACCGAGAATCGTGTGAATCCGCGAATAATATATAAGGTTATCGCCGTCATATACCTTGATGTCTATCGGCTCTTCGGGCAGGGGATCGTCACCGATAGTGATATTAACGCTGCCTTTTCCGCCGCTTATCTGTGTTCCGTCCGACACAACCGCGTTGGGTGTGCCCTTTGTTTCAACTTTCAGATTACGTCCTTTTTTATCGGTTATGTTCACGTCGAAATTATCACCCGTCACAACGTCTATCCTGCCTTTATCTATTTCTATCGTGTTATCTTTTCTCTCCATTTTGGTGAAATCGCCCACGATATATATCGGCTCAAACGTTGCGGTCAGATTAACCGCCCCGTTATCGGATTTTAACGTTCCCATCGGGTTTGAGTATTGGTCATAAATTTCAACCTCGTCAACACCCAAATCAAGGGCGATGTTTTCGCTGTTGTGTTCCGACCACAGCATAACAACCTGTTTTCCGTCACGCCGCTTAAAGCGGTATGCCCTTGTCGGGTCATTTATCACACTGTCGATATATTCGGCATCGGTCATCATTCTGTTATATGCGCAGAGGGCAATATATGACGGTTTTGCCGCGAACGGTACGGTATCATTTCTGTTACCCACAACACCAAAATTATCCTCTGTGTCACGCATACTGTAATCCGCCGAACCTCTTGTTCCCGTATTCTCAAAGCAATAAATCCATATTCTGTCGAGTATTCCCTCAACCTTATCCGTTGCGAACATCTGCATCATATCTGCCGCCTGTTGTTTCATCGAAAAGACGAGGGGTGTTGATGTCATACCGATTTCCGTTCCCAACACGGGAATATCGGCACATCCGTATTTCTCCATAAGTCCTTTAAGCCGCGTGTTCTTGTCTATAAACCATTGATCTCTGAAAAGTGTACTCCACGCAAGGCTCGCGTTCTTTGCCTTTGTCATATATTCGCCATAGTCAAAGTCATAGGGGTGCACCGATATTGCGTCAAGATACTTATGGGGGTCTTTTCCCACAATTTCAAGCATTTGTTCTATCCACGCCCACGGCATTGACGCGGTCGAAAATCCGACCACTATTCCGTCGGGGTCGTACTTTTTTATTGCTCTGTGCGCAACCTCGAGATACTTTGCATATATTTCGGGGGTTGCACGCTCGTTCGGCTCGTTAAATATTTCATAGTATTTGACTTGGTCTTTATACTCGTTCGCCAGCCATTCGAGGTGCTTTTCCCATTTATCCCATATGCCCTCTACTCCGTCCTCGTCCATTTGGTCAACCTGCCACCGTTCATAACCACCGGCATACATAGAACTGTACGGCGATATAATCGCCAAATAGTCTATTCCTGCATTCTTGCTGTCCTCTAAATAGAATGTATAATCCGGCCTTTTATACACACCGGGCGACGTTTCAATCGAGCTCCAATATATTTCTTTTCTGACAGAGGATATACCGGCTTGGGTCAAAAGCTCTTTTATCGGCTTCCACTCATCCTCGGTATAGATATACTCAATATTCGCCGCGGTGAGTTGATTCAGCGGTTCATCGGCGGCACGCTTGTTTGCCATCGACAACATAAAACTGCCTATTTCATAATTCTTTTGCACATCGTCCGCGCCCTCTGTTATATTGGGTTCAAACTCAATCCGATATGTACAGTATCTCGGCATATTGACCGTTATTGTACACTCTTTTTTCTCTCTTGCGCCGAGTGTTACATTCTCAATTTTGCCGCTGTCGACAACATTTTTGTCCTCATCGATAAGCTTATACCCAATATCGGCTTTTATCGTGTCGTTTAAGACGTTGCGCATACCAACGCGAATTTCCTTTACATCATCTTTTCCGAATACATTACCGGCATGGTCGGTTGAAACTCCCGTCACAACAAGCGGCTTTTCTCGCGATTCTTCGAGTAATATATTATCAATTTTCAGCGTGGCTTTTGCCGAAAACTTTAAGATGTCATAGCTCCTGTCGGGAAAGCCTCTGCCATAGGGTCCGTCCAACGGTGATATTCCATCAAACATCGCCTTATTTTCAGGGTTTGATTTGTCTGTTATCTCAACGTTTATGTGTCTGCTCTTTCGGTTAAATGTCATTTTATATGAATACCATTTATCCTTTTCCCACGTTGCGCCCGACAATTCACAGCCGCCCGTTTTGAATGTTCCGTTGGCGTCTATATTCAATATTCCGAACTGATGATATGTGTTCTCGCCGACCTCGCTCGCCATCTCGGACAGCATCAAAAAGTAATAACTTCCACTCGGTTCTGTCACCGCGAAATCAAAACTAAGGTTATAATCATCGCCGTCATTCGGTATCGGATTTTTGAGAACATAACCCGATTGTGTCCAGTTTGTTTTGACGTCCATATAGGTATTTCCGCCGACTGTCTGATATGAGATTGTCGGTGTTTCACCGCTTTGATATATTTCTTGAACCTTATCGTCATAGTTTACATCAACAAATATACCGTCATCCGCCTGTGCCGATTCGTTGTCCTCGGCACAAATTCCCGTTTGAGCCGCCAAAGCCAAAATCAACGCCAGCATAAAAGCCGTCAGTCTTTTAAAATATATCCGATTTTGTCTTGTCGCTCTGTTTGAATAACTCATAAAATCATCTCTCTTTCTTTTTTTAACGATTGCAAAAATTCAAAATATTGATTGTTTTATACCGCGTTCATCTCATTTGATGAATATCCCGTGGGACGGTTACGAACCGTCCCCAACGTGAAATCTCATTTGACGAAAACTACACGGGACGTCGAGACGCCGTCCCCTACAAAAATCAAAATAATTTTTTCTTGCAATCGCCTTATATATTTTTAATTATTTTACAAAGGTAATAAAATTAATATTTTTGCTCAGCGGCGCCATATTGTTTCTGCACCCGATAAGCATTATGTTTATTCGGCTTGCCGCCGCCGTTCCCGAAAGGGTAACACCAACTTTGTTCGACCCTCTTTGGGTTATGTTTATATCTTGCATTTCAATATTTATCAGCCTGCTCGACTTATCATAATACGCTATACACAAGGTCGGGCTTTCCGTCCGCGGCGCGATATTCTCAACATTTATTTTAAGCTGATATGTTCCGTCCGTCAGCTGTGAATACGCAATTATCTTTGTGCCGTCTTTTTCCAAACGGTCAAGAACATATTCCTCGGTCAGAACATTTATCCGCCCAAAGTATATCGGCGAACCGCCGTCATACGCGATGATATTTAGCGGCTCTTGGCTGTCGCACGAATACGCGGCAGTGATTTTTATATCGCCGCACTTTTCAACCTTGATGTTATCGATGCCTATCTTTCCGCTACGTGTGAACTTTAAGGCGTTAAGAACACCTCCGTCCGGAATACCGTCCGTCCACATCGCGCCCGTTCCCACAAAGTCATTGAGCACCGCTTTGTTTTGAGGGTTATCCCTTTCGCTTATCGCTAATCTGATTTCGTGTGTTCGCCTGTTAAATACAAGGTTATATCTGAACCATGTATTCGGCTTGAAAATTTCATCGCTCATCGTCTTTCCGCATATTTTGAAAAGGTTTTTATTTCCCGTAGCCTCGGTATTGGCAAGACACAGTATGTCAAAACAGTTATATACATTGTTGCCGCCGAGCGCGTCTATGCTTGTATCGGTCAGCGCAACGATATTTGTGTTGTTCGCCTCATCCATTTTAAAATCAAACGATACCTTATACCACTCGCCGTCTGTCGGGATTCCCTCGCTGAATTTATATCCATAGTTTGAATATTTCGGCGATATACTGAAATACTTGTTGCCGTTATCCTCTAATGTGTTATAAAACGGTACTTCGCCTTTGTCAAACTCTGTAAGTTTCGCGGTCTTTGTATCATAATCTATATCCAAAATCGCTTCAGTGTTGCCGCAGGTTGCTGATATATTCGCTCCGCTTTCCGTCACAATATCAAGCTCTCTGCCGTCCGCGTGCATCAGTGACGTTTTTGTCTCGCCGCCTTGTGCAAGCTTGATATATTTATTCGACAGGGTAACTTTTGCCGTGTCAATCGACAATGCCGAAAAGCTCCCCGATAAATATATCGGCTCTGACGATGCCGTCAGATTAAAACCGCCGCCGTCTGCGTTCAATGCTGTGATTTTATTTGTATAAATATCATACACTTCTGCGGTTTGCGCCCCTAAATTCAGCGTTATATCTTCCTCGCCGCCCTCTGACCACACAACCGCAATTTGGTTGCCATCCGAACGCTTGAATCGATAAACTCGCGTTCCGCTGTCCGTTGTCTTGCTGTCGATAAATTCCGCATTCGTGAGCATTTTGTTAAAGCCTGCAAGTGCGGCATATGACGGCTTTGCCGCCATAGGAACTTTATCCGCCTTGTTGCCGACAAGTCCGAAATTCCCTTCGGTATCACCCTCAATAACTTCATCATTGCCGCGTGCTTGTGTGTTTTCAAGACAATACCACCAAACTTTTGATGCTGTGCCCTGTGCCGCCGACATTGTGTACATCTGTACAAGCTCGGTTGCCTGCGCCCTCGGCGTACACACCCCGGGGGTCGATGTGATTCCCATTTCGGTGAATTGATACGGTATGTTTTGACAGTTATAAATTGATTTATAGCCGTTTAGCTGTTCCATATCGCTTTGGTACTCGCTGTCGCGAATCTTGATACACCATTCAAGTCCGTCTGTGCTTGCCCTCATATCACCGCTGTCAAAATCATACGGATGAAACGTTATCAAATCGAGGTATGCTTTTGGGTTGGCTTTGATTCTGTACAGCGTTTCTTTTATCCACCACCACGGCAGTGACGCTGTGGCAAGCCCTGCTATTTTTGAATCGGCATCGTTTTGCTTGATTATTGAATGTGCGCGCCTGAGATAATCAACATATACAGACGATGACATACCCTCATTGGGTTCGTTTATAATCTCCCAATATGTAACGCTGTCTTTATACGTTTTTGAAACATGGTCTATATACTTTTCCCACTTGGAATATATATCGGACGATGATTGGTCGGGGCGCTCGCCGTTTTTGTTTGATGCGTTTAATATGACCATATTTTCTATCCCCGAATCAACTGCGTCCCGATAATATTCGGTATAATCGGGGTCGGTATATACTCCGTCCGTTGTTTCGACCTCGCCCCATCTTAGGTCGGTTCGCATACCCGATATTCCGACATCAAGCATAATTGTTTTAAGCCTGTTCCACTCCTCGGCATTTGTCGGTCTTATAACGTTTGCGCCGACCGCACTGTTAAGCGGCTCGCCTTCCGTACGCTTGTTTACAACAGAAAAAGCCGTCTTATCCGTATACGAACCCTCGCTTTCCGACTTTACATAAACAACAAAATAATAAATACCGAATCTGTCAACGTTTGCCTTTACATTGCGCACGGTTCTGTCTCTCTCTCCGACAGTAACCGTACCCAATCCGCCTTCATCTATCACCCTGTCGTATTCATCAATTACTTTGTATGAAATCTCGGCTGACTTTTTGCTGTTGTGCGGATTGCTTACCGTTATATCAAATGTTTTCTCATCACTGCCGTCAAAGATATTTCCGTATTTTGCTGTTGCCACAGCTATGTCAAAGGAGGAACGGCATAGCTGTGCAACTTTGATATTATCGATACTGATATTTCCGTTTCGGGTGAATTTGAATGCGTCAAAGACAGCTCCGTCCGGGATTCCGTCACTCCAACCCGACCCCACACCCAAAACGGTGTTCAATATCGCCTTATTTTTGGGATCATCTCTTTCGCTGACCGTTGCGGATATTTCGCGCGTTCGCCTATTAAATATCAGGCTATAGCTTAACCATTCATTCGGTTTAAACACCTCACCGTTCATCGTCTTTCCGCCGATATTGATTAGAGTTGCGCCGCCGGTATCGGTATTGTTATTTACCCTCAGCAGTCCGAAACAGTTATACACGTTATTGCCGCCGAGCGCGTCCGTGTTTGAATCGGTCAGAGCAACAATATATGCGTTGTTCGCCTCTTCCATCTTAAAATCAAAAGCAACCTCATACCATTCGCCGTCTGTCGGTATTCCCTCGCTGAACTTATATCCGAAATTTGAGTATTTAGGCGATATATTCAAATATTTATTGCCGTTGTCATTCATAATGCTGTAGGACGGCTTTTCACCTTGGTCTAGTTCAACCAGCCGGTTATTCTTTGTGTCATAATCTATATCGAGCAAAACATTCGCATTATCCGAGCCGCTCTCCGCGCTTACCCCTCCCGTCCGAGGGGCAATGCCTCCAGCTCCCACATAGGATATTGGGCACATCACCGTTATCACCGCCGAAACAGCGGCGGCGATAATTCGCCTTAAACTTGTACCTGTTAAAACTTTTTGCATTAACATCTGTCTCACACCTTTTGAATTTTATCGGGCATCTCTGTATTATGTTGATTCGATTATGTCACTCGGTGCCGTTTGGCTATGATTTTCTTACTTCAAAAATAATTCTATAACGGGTATCGGCGTGTTCGGTTTTATCCCCGGGACTTCGAGAACCAAATCGTCTTTATTCTGTCCGACCGTTACGTCTCCCGCTCGGTGGCATCTCGCTTTATTGATTAATATTTCACTTCCGTCATTTAAAAACTGTGCATAATCAACTTTATCACCCATTTGAGGAAAAACGATGTTTCCGACCGGGTATTCGATTAGGTGTATGTATAATCTTTTTGAATCCTCACTTTGGGTAAGAACACACCCGGTTGGCGCAACCCATTCGGGTTCGGCCTTTGTACACCCGTATATCGCACGGCTGTTATATTTCATCCACTTTGCATATATATCAAGCGCCGCCTTTGCTCTGTTGTCAAAGCACCCTCTCGATGTCGGCCCGACATTCATTATAAGGTTACCGCCCTGAGAAACTATTCTTATCAGCATTTCAATGAGGGTTTCGGGTGTCTTCCACGACATTTCATCTCTGTAATATCCCCACGACCCCGAAAAGGTCTGGCACGCCTCCCATACAACCAATTCGCCGCTTTCGGGATGTTTCGTCCATTCATTGGGAACATACTGTTCGGGCGTCCATAAATCCTGGTCGATTCCTGCTCTGTTATTTATCAAAATTTCGGAGTTATATGAGCGAACGAGTTCTATAAGCTCTTCCGACTTCCAATCCTTCGCTCGCTTTCCCTTAAACCATTTCGCTCCGTTATAGTACGGAATCTCGTGCGCGTCATCCTCCCACGAGAAATCAAACCACAAAATATCAATTTTGCCATAATTTGTCATAAGCTCGGTCAGCTGGTTCTTCATATACTCGACATACTTATTCATATCTCTCGACTTATTAACCTCGGTCGGATTTTCGCATCTTCGTCTCGGGTGAAGGGCATCCAACGGATATTCGGGGTGATGCCAATCGAGCAGGGAATAATACAAACCAATGCGTATCCCCTCCTTTCTGAATGCGTCAACGACCTCTTTTAACAAATCGCGCTTTATCGGTGTGTTTGTACACTTATAATCCGTATACTTGCTGTCCCACATACAAAATCCCTCGTGGTGCTTTGCCGTAAAAACAACGTATTTCATTCCTGCGGCTTTTGCACACTTTGCCCATTCCGATGGGTCAAATAAATCAGGTTCGAAATATTTAAAATACTTATCATACTTTTCTTCGGGGATTTCTTCAAAAAGCTTTACCCATTCATGCCGAGCAGGCATTGCATACAACCCCCAATGAATGAACATTCCGAATCTATCTTTGGTAAACCATTCCGTGTTACCGGGGGTTTTCTTTGTGATATAAGACGACATTTTACCGACTCACTTTCATTTTTATAATTGTTTTATCAAAAGAAATTAAGTTTATTTATATACCGTCCGAATGACAATCGGCAATAAAACAAAACATAATTAAGCTTTTTTATATGCTTTCTTTTGGCTATATTATACCATACGTTTGTAACAACGCAAGTAAAAATGGAGGAATTCCATGGTTTTCTCCGCAAAACAGGTGCGCCGGATTCCCCGGACACGATTCCATATTCTTTCAGCACCCGCATTCCCCTGCGTGCGGCATCGTCACCGCAGGCCAGTGCATAGGCGCTGTAGTCCCGCAGCCCACGCCACGCCTTTTCCGTGATTGCCGTCTGTGGCCGTAGCAAAGGTGATGTCCTTCAGC
>ERZ773192.1918-NODE-1918-length-19087-cov-2.826450_pt1 | contig 19087 bp, 22 predicted proteins | sample MGYA00581010_ERZ773192 | MGnify/ENA primary metagenome ERZ773192 (study PRJEB29015, sample SAMEA2737741) | human gut metagenome | biome: human gut; feature: human-associated habitat; material: faeces | place: China | collected 2012 ...
GTTAGTGGAGCCTTATTTGATATGGTAAAATTACTTGATGTAGGGAAAACAGTGATATCTAAATTTACTGCAGAACAAGTATATGAAGAAGCAATGAAATGGGCAAAACGTCATGACAGTGAACTTGAAAAAATATTAGAAGATAAAGAATATTCATTAAAAGTATTTGGAATAGAAAGAGGAAATAAAAAGCCAAGAAAGGATATTGCAAAATGGTCAGATGTAAAAGAAAATATTAATTATATGTATGACGAATTATTTGATGTAAAAGAATATCCATATCAAGTAATATCAGATAAAGAAGAAATTAATAAAATATTAAAAACATATATAGAAAAATACTATGATGATGCAGATGACAAGCAAACTTGGTTTGACAAGATAAAAGAATTAACAGAAGAAATGGGATATTGTAAAGACGTAAAAGAATTTAAAGCAAACCCAGGTAAATATAAAGCACATGTTGGAGATATAAGTACAGTTTTAAGAGTTGCATTAACAGGAAGAACAAATACCCCAGATATGTATGAAATTATGAAAATTTTAGGAAAAGATAGAATAGTTGCTAGATATGAAAAGGCAATAAATTCATAAAATTTATATTTGCAATTTTATATGATTATTGATAAAAACAATATATATATTATATATTGTTTTTATTTAAAATAACTAAAATGGTAAAAAGAAAGAGAGTAATTATGGAATATAACATAGGAGATATTGTAAGAACTAAAAAGCAACACCCATGTGGAAGCAAATTGTGGGAGATAACAAGAATAGGGGTTGATTTTAAACTTAAATGCCAAGGATGTGGACATATTGTTATAATACCTAGAGAAAAAGCTAAAAAAGCAATTACTAAAATAGAGAAAAAGGCGGAATAATTTAATAAGCATTTAATGAAGTTTATAAAAATATAATATGAAATAGAATATAAGATTAAAAGGCAAAATAAAGCATAATATCACAATAAATTGAAAAACACATATAATATAGTATAGTATTAATAAATACTATATTGGAGGTGACTTCTATGGAGCCACAAGATACAATTTATTGCTATGATAATAAAGAACCAAAATGTAAAAACAAAAAGAACTGTTTAGGAATAGTAGCAGCAATATTGTTTGCAGCATTTACAACTGTTATAGGTATAATAATTGGTGCATCATTAGCAGCCACGTTCTTAGAAGCATTAGCAGCTATAATCGTTTTAGCAGTAATTTTAGGAATATTACTAATCTTGACACTAATATTATTATTCTGTAACAAAGGTAAAGATAAGAAAAATAAATGCAAATGTTGTTGCTAAAATATAAAATAAAAGAGCTAAGCACAGTTTAATTACAAAATGTAATTGACTGAGCAAAAGCTCTTTTTTAAATATATTGTTCAATTATATTCCAAACATCATCTTTATAAATTTTTCTTTCAGCTGAAAATGGTAAAGTAGTTACATCACCAATTGGATTAATTTGTTTTTGTAAATTTTTAACTGCATTATCAACTTTTGTTATTGCAATTTTATCAGCCTTATTAGTTAAAATTATAAAAGGTAATTTGGCTGAAATAACATAATTGTACATAAGCAAATCATTTGCAGTTGGGTTATGACGAATATCAATTAAGAAAATTATTAAAGCGATTTCTTTTCTGTTAAATAGATATTCTTCAATAAAATCACCAACCTGTGCTTGTTCTTTTTTAGACATCTTGCTATACCCATATCCAGGTAAGTCAACGAAATAGAAAGAGGCATCTATATTGTAGAAATTTATTTGTCTAGTTTTACCAGGTTCGCTACTTGTACGAGCTAATTTCTTTCTGTTTATCATTGTATTGACAAAACTTGATTTTCCAACATTAGATTTCCCAACTAAAACTATTTCAGGTAATCCATTTTTTGGATATTGTTTAGGACTAACTGCAGAAACTTCAAATTGAGGATTTTTAACTATCATATTTATACCTCCATATAATATAAAAGGCGGTTCCAAATATCTGGAACCTGTCTTTTTTAGTATTTAATTACTTTTTTTAACTTGAATTTTTTCTAATCCGCCCATATATGGTCTTAAAACTTCTGGAATAATTACAGAACCATCAGGTTGATAATTATTTTCCATAATAGAAATAAGCATTCTAGGTGGAGCAACAACGGTATTGTTTAAAGTATGTGCAAAATATGTTCCATTTTCACCTTTTATTCTAATACCAAGTCTACGAGCTTGTGCATCAGTTAAGTTAGAACAACTACCAACTTCAAAATATTTCTTTTGACGAGGGCTCCAAGCTTCAACATCACAAGATTTTGCTTTTAAGTCAGCTAAGTCACCTGAACAACATTCTAATGTTCTAACAGGAATTCCCATACTTCTAAAAAATTCAACTGTATATGACCACATTTTGTCATACCATTCCCAACTATCTTCTGGTTCACAAACAACTATCATTTCTTGTTTTTCAAATTGATGTATACGGTAAACACCACGTTCTTCAATACCATGTGCACCTTTTTCTTTTCTAAAACAAGGAGAATATGATGTCATAGTATATGGCATGTCTTCTTTATTTAAAATTTGATCTTTAAATTTACCAATCATAGAATGTTCAGAAGTACCAATTAAATATAAATCTTCTCCTTCAATTTTGTACATCATTGCATCCATTTCTTCAAAACTCATAACACCTGTTACAACATCTGAACGAATCATAAAAGGTGGTATGCAATAAGTAAATCCTTTATTTATCATAAAATCTCTTGCATAAGTTAAAACAGCAGAATGAAGTCTTGCAACATCACCCATTAAATAATAAAAACCTTGACCTGCAACACGTCTAGCACTATCTAAATCTAAACCACCAAGAGCTTCTAATATTTCACCATGAAAAGGAACTTCATAATCTGGAACAACAGGTTCACCAAATCTTTGAATTTCAACATTTTCATTATCATCTTTACCGATTGGAACTGATGGATGCATAATATTAGGAATTTTCATCATTCTAGATTTTATTTCTTCAGAATATTCATTTTCTAATTTTTCATTTTCTTCTAATTTAGCATTTATTTCAGTAACTTCAGCTTTTACTTTTTCAGCTTCATCTTTATTACCAGATTTCATTAAACTTCCAATTTGATTACTCAAATTTTTTCTTTGAGAACGTAAATTATCTCCATTTAATTTTGCTTCTCTACTTTTTTTATCAAGTTCAATAACTTCATCTACTAGAGGAAGTTTCGCATCTTGAAATTTGTTTTTAATGTTTTCTTTTACAACATCTGGATTTTCTTTTAAAAATTTAATGTCTATCATAAAAATCTCCTCTTTTCTTTAATTCTAAGGTATTATATCGTATTTTGTGACAAATATCAATAATTTATCTAAAGATATTCCAAGTTTAATATATTTTTTCTTTGTAACTCCCAACTACGTACAGACTGTAATTATATAACAGTCTGTAACTTGTCGGTCCCCCCGAATTGTTACTGCATAAAAAATATATTAAACTATATATAAAACTTAGAATAAAAAGGTAAAGAAATGTCAAAATAATAATAGGTGATTTTATGATAATAACATTTTTAAAATTTATAATTTGTTCAATCTTAATAGTTATAATATCTAAAAATATATTAGCAACCACACTTCGAAAATTAGCACAAAGTATGAATTTAAAGTCAAAAACAGTTGGAAATATAGCAGGAATTGCAACATCAGTGCCAGAACTACTATCACTTGGTATAGCTGGTTTCACAGGACTAATAGATACCGGAATATTTAATATACTTAGTTCAAATGTAATTAATGTATTAGAATATTTTTTAACAGTAAAAATAAATGGAAATATTAAAAAAATGAAAAACAAAGTAATTATAATAGAATTAATAATTGTACTAATTACAATAATAATACCAGTTATAATATATGTAAAAGATATAGAACTAAATTTTATGATAATAATCATATTTTTATTGCTATTTTGTATATTTTCTATAACAGATAGCAAAATTCATAAGAAATATTTAGGAAAAGAAAATGAAATAGAAAAAAAGCAAGGAGCAGAGGAAAAAAATAAAAAGCAAATATTAAAATATATAATTATATTAATTGGAGCAACAATTTTAATATTTATAATAGGTAATATTTTATCAGATTCACTAGAAACATTGTGCAACAACTTTGGAGTATCACAAATAATAATAGGAATATTACTTGGAGTAATTACAAGTGCACCTGAATTTATAACATTTAATGAGGCGCAAAAATATCACAAAAAAGAAAGCAAAGAACAGCTAAAAGGTGTGATAGAGGCTACAAATAATTTAATAAGTTCAAATATGTTGAATTTATTTGTAATACAATCAATTGGTATATTAATATATCTGCTAAGTTAGTAATTAATATTTTATTTATAGAAAAGCTTATATTCAAGGCTGTCATATAAAAAGCCAAACAATTAGCTAGGAACCAAATGAAAAGTTACGGCATATAAAAATAACGTCAAGTAAAAAGTTAAATGCAATTCTGTAAAGTAAAGGAAAAAATCATGAAAAAGCCTTGACAAAAGGACAAAAGACAGTGTATAATAATAACTGTTACAAGAAGAAGCAATAAACTTCTCACCTAATCCAAAGAGGGAAAAAGGTTAGAATTAAATAATTTTAATATGTAAGTATTAAAGTATTTTTTAATTTGACTTGTAACAAAAGTCAAATTTTTTTATTTATGGAGGTGTTTTAACATAAAACAAGAATTACCAATCAATAGACAAATTAGAGCTAAAGAAGTTCAATTAATAGGAGCAGATGGAGAAAAAATAGGATTAGTTTCTTTTGAAGATGCTTTAAAAAAAGCAGAAGATAATGATTTAGATTTAGTATTAGTAGCACCAAATGCAAATCCTGTTGTTTGCAAAATAATGAACTATGGAAAATATAAATTTGAACAAGCAAAAAAGGAAAAAGAAGCTAAGAAAAAGCAAAAAACTCTTGAAGTAAAAGAAATAAGAGTAACTCCGAATATTGAAGAACATGACTTTAGTTTTAAATTAAAAAACACAAAGAAATTTCTAGATGATGGCAACAAAGTAAAAGTAACAGTAAGGTTTAGAGGTAGGGAAATAAATAATGCTAAAGCAGGAGAAGCTGTTTTAAATAAGTTTATTGAAAGCCTAGAAGATGTTGCAACAGTAGAGAAGAAACCTAAATTAGAAGGTAGAAATATGTTTACAATATTAGCTAAAAAAGCAGAAAAAAATTCTGCTAAATAATATAACAAAAATCGAAAGGAGTATATCATTATGCCAAAATTAAAAACAAATAAAGCTGCTAAAAAAAGATATTCAATAACAGCTACAGGAAAAGTAAAAAGAACAAAATCAAACAGAAGACATTTACTAGCTAATAAAACAGCTAGACAAAGAAAATCTGGAAAAGTACAAGATGCTTATGCAGATAAAACATGTGTAAATACAATTAAAAAATTATTACCATATGGAAACTAAAATAAAGTAGAAATCAAAGGAAGGTGAATTATAAATGGCAAGAGTAAAAACAGCTAGAACAACAAGAGCAAGACATAAAAAAGTATTAAAACAAGCAAAAGGATATTATGGAGCAAAAAGTTATAGATTTAGAAACGCAAACCAAGCAGTTTTAAAATCATTAACATATGCATATGTAGGAAGAAAAGACAAAAAAAGTAATTTCAGAAAATTATGGATTACAAGAATTAATGCAGCAGCAAGAATTAATGGTACTACATACAGCAAATTAATAGCAGGACTTAAAAAAGCTAATGTAGAAATTAACAGAAAAATGTTAGCTGACTTAGCTGTAAATGATGAAAAAGCATTTGCAGAAATTGCTGAAATAGCAAAAAAAGCATAATTATTATAATTATAAATAAAAATCCTTATTATTTTCAATATAGAAAGTAATAAGGACTTTTTTTATTGTTTTTTCATTTTAGGCTTAGAAATTAAAGAAGCAAGATAACCGAAAAACACAGCAGCAGCAATACCGCCAGCGGCAGCTTTTACACCACCAGTAAATGCACCAAGCAAACCAGATTCTTTTACTGCTTCAATTGCTCCTTTAGATAAATTATAACCAAAACCTGTAAGTGGAACAGTAGCACCACAACCAGCAAATTCAACTAAATATTTATAAATACCTAAACCTCCCAAAATAGCACCAGTTGTAACAAAAATTACTAATATTTTAGCGGGTGTAAGTTTAGTTTTATCAATTAAAATTTGACCAATGACACATATAATTCCAGCTACTATAAAACATTTTAATAGCGAATAAACATCAAAAATATTTGTCCAATTTATATCCATAATTAAAATCCTTATTAACAAATTTAGATTTTAAACAAAAATCTATAAAAATAAATATATAATTTACAAATAATAAAACAAAGTAAAATCAGCATATAAAGCACAGAAATTTATAGTTCAATGCTAACAGCATGTGCAATTCCAGGGATGCTTTCTCCTTGTTGAGAACTTGTAGAATTCATTAAAGCACCTGTTGCAATTAATAACAATTTTTTAATTTTTTTCTTTTTTAATTGTTTGAATAAAAATCCTGAAAAAACAGAACCACAACAAGCACATCCACTTCCACCCGCATGAGTATCTTGAGCTTTAGTATCAAAAATCATAAGTCCACAATCATTATAATTACTTTTTATGTTATAACCTTTAGACATGGCAATATCAATAGCTATTTCTTTTCCAATTTTACCAAGATCTCCGCTAATAATAGCATCATAATAACTAGGATTTCTGCCTGTGTCTGCAAAATGTGTTAATAAAGTATCTGCAAAAGCAGGGACCATAGCTGCACCCATATTATTTGCATCTTTTATACCCATATCCACAATTTTCCCTAAAGTTATATTTGTAATAAAAGGACCTGTACCATCTTTTGATAAAATAGTAGCTCCTGAACCTGTTACAGTCCATTGACTTGTTGGTGGACGTTGATTTCCTAATTCTAATGGAAACCTAAATTGTTTTTCTGCACTACAAAAATGACTAGAAGTAGCACAAATAACATTTTTGGCAAAACTTTCAACTGCGATTGCACCCATACACATACTTTCAACAAAAGTCGAACAAGCTCCAAACATTCCAATAAAAGGAATATTACTGTCACGTAATCCAAAGCTAGATGAAATACATTGATTTAATAAATCACCTGCGAAAATACAATCAATATCATTTGTAGATATACCAGACTTGGTGACTAATGCACTTACATTTTCTTTTATAATTTTACTTTCAGCTTTTTCCCAAGTTTTTTCGCCCCAAAACTCATCATCTAAAGTTAAATCAAAATACTTAGCAAGTGGTCCTTGAGCCTCTTTAGGACCAACTATACTATTACACTCTGTAATGGTTGGTGGAGAATCAAAACTAATAGTTTGTTTACCTACTTTTTTCAAAAAATCAACCTCTTTCTTTTAAAATCCATTAATATACATTTGAATAATTTTATATATTTTTTTGTGGCAACAATTCGGGGGACCGACAAATTACAAGCTGTTACGCAGTTACAGATTGTTATGCAGCCTAAGAGTTGCAAGAAAAAAATATATAAAATTAAGTAAAGCTATAAATAATTTATACTAAAGTAATAGCTTGTGTATTAAAAATTAAATAAATAATTCCAACTAAAATAGATGCAGAAATACCAAAAACTAAAACAGGACCAGCAACTGTGAACATTTTTCCACCAACTCCCATAACATATCCTTCAGATTTATATTCCATAGCAGGGGAAACGATAGAATTAGCAAAACCAGTTATAGGAACTAAAGAACCTGCGCCTGCAAATTTTCCTATTTTATTAAATAAATTAAGACCAGTCAAAAATGCAGAAATTCCAATAAGCAAGATGGAAACAATTGTACTTGAAGTTGATGTATCAAAACCACGTTCTTTGCAAATATTAAAAATAACTTGACCAATTGTACAAATTAATCCACCAACCCAAAAAGCATTAAAGCAATTTTTTAATATAGGTGAATTTGGTGATTTCTTATCAACATATTTTTGATAAGTTTGTTTACTTTCTAAAGGATCCATAATAATAAATAAACCTCCTAACTATTTTTTCTGTTTTCATCAATATTAAAAGTTAAATCTAAATCGACAAAATACTCAGAAATTTTATCACCATCAATATTTGCTCTTTGCTCAATTATTTTTACATTTGATAAATAATCAATACTTTTAGATGCTTCTGCAATTGTTTTTACAATAGCATCTTTCCATGAAACTGTTGAAGTTCCAGTAATAAATAAATGTTTTTTAACTTCCATTTAAAACCTCCTAAATAGCTTTTAAAAATATCTTTTCCAAAAGCTAGAAAAAATATACAAAAAAATGTATAATTGCAATATGAAATAAAGAAAGGAAATTTAAAAAATGGATAAAGCAAGAGAAACAGCATTAAAAATTCTATATAAAATAGATGAGGAAAATGCTTATTCAAATATTGTGTTAAATAATGAAATAAAAAAACAGAAAGAAAATTTAAATACTAAAGACATTAGTTTAATATCTGAAATTATATATGGTGTAACAACATGGAAACTTACATTAGATGAAATAATAAAAAAATATTCAAAAATAAAATTAAAAAAGATATCAAAATGGATTCTAAATATTTTAAGAATGTCAATATATCAAATAATATTTTTAGACAAAATACCAAAATCAGCAGCAGTTAATGAAGGCGTAAAATTAGCTAAAAGATATGGAAATAAAGGTAGCATAGGTTTTGTAAATGCAGTATTAAGAAAAGTGGATAAAAAAGATTACACTGAATTATTTGAAGAAAAAGATAATATAAGAAGAATATCAAAAATCACATCAATGCCAGAATGGATCATTTTAGAATTAAAAAAAGAAGGATTATCATTAGAACAAATAGAAAAAATATGTAAATGTTCAAATATTAGACCTAATATTTCTATTCGTGTTAACGCTTTAAAAATAAGCAAACAAGAATTAAAAGAAAAATTACAAAATAAAGGAATAGAAGTAGAAGACGGAATATTAAATGATTTCCTTATAATAAAAAAAACTAAAGAAATAGAAAATATAGAAGAATTTAAAAAAGGATATTTTACGATACAAGACGAGGTAGCAGGATTAACAGCTTTAGTTTTAAATCCAGACTCAGGAGAAAATATTTTAGATGCTTGTAGTAGTCCTGGAGGGAAAACTACATATTTAGCAGAGATAATGGAAGACAAAGGAAAAATTGAAGCATGGGATATACATGAACACAGAACGAAATTAGTGGAAAATGCAGCCAAAAGATTAGAACTAAAAATTATAGAAACAAATGTACAAGATGCAACAATATATAAAGATGAATATAAAGAAAAATTTGATAAAATTTTATTAGATGTACCATGCTTGGGAATAGGTGTTTTAAAAAGAAAACCAGACATAAAATGGCAAAAAAATGAAAAAGATATAAAAGAAATTTCAAAAATACAATATAAAATTTTAGAAAATTGTTCAAAATATTTAAAGAAAAATGGAAAAATTGTGTATTCGACTTGTAGTATATTTAAAGAAGAAAACGAAGATGTAATAGAAGAATTTATGAAAAACAATTCGAATTTTAATGTGGAAAAATTTGATTTTGAAAAAAATGAACAATTAAAAGATGAAAAAAATGCAAATAAATTCTTTCAAAAATATATAAAAAACTGTAAGTACTTACAAGTGTATCAAAATGAAAAAACAGATGGATTTTTCATTTGCAAAATGGCTAAAAATGGCTAAAAATCGTAATATTACAATTCTATTACATTTACATTACGGTTCTGTTAAACATATTGACTTTTTTACAATAAAATATAAAATATAAGTATATTCGAGATTTTACGAACAAGAAAAAAATAGAATAATATAAAATATATTACAAGTATGTTTTTTTATTTAATGTAAAAAATAAAAATATAAAATAAAAGGAGAAAGAGATGTCAAGTTGCTTAGGGCTATATATAGAAAACAATATAATTAAATACGCAAAAGTTTCAAAAGATCATGACAATCTAAAAATAGATGCTTTTGGAATAAAATTTTATGAAAAATTAGGCGATGCTATAGATCAAGTTGTAGAAGAAACATATAGCCAAAAAACACCTATAAGTGTTAATATGTCAGAAGAAATGTACAATTACTTTAACATGTATGCATTATTAACCAAAAGTGACTTGCAAAAGGCAATAAAAACTGAATTTGAAGCATATTGTGCAGATAAAGGTTATAACCCAAATGTTTTTGAAACCAGATATGCAGTTGTAGATAATCAATTAGACAGAGATAAATTAAGAATAATTCATATAGCAGATAACAAAATTGAATTAAATAAAAGAATACAACAAATTTCAGATTATCATTTAGGAAATGTTTCTCCTATAGGAATGTCAATTCCAAATTTAGCACAAATAGAAAAAGATGAAAACTGTATTATAGTAAATATAGAAGACCATACAGAGTTGACAACAATAATAAATGGAAAAATATATAATGTAGAAAAACTAGATGAAGGAAGTCAAGAAATACTTGATAAAATAAACTTAAGGGAAAACTCTTATTCAAAAGCATATGAAATATGTAAAAATACAACTATATATACATCAGAAGGAAGAGAATTACAATCAGAAGAAGAAGGGTATTTAGCAGATATAATGCCTACATTATATAATGTTGTAGGACAAGTAAAAAAAGCAATAAATTCAACTACAGAAAAAATTGAAAAAGTATATATTACAGGTACAGCATCATTAGTTAATAATATAGACTTATATTTTCAAGAATATTTAACAGAAGTAACATGTGAAATATTAAAACCATATTTTGTGGAAAATACAGGAAATATAAATATAAAAGACTATATAGAAGTAAATTCAGCAATATCACTTGCATTAATGGGACTTAATGAAGGAATTGCAGGAATGAACTTTAAAAAAATGAGCTTTGTTGAAAAAATCCCAAGTTGGATGAAAATAGAAATAGATCCAGAAAAAACGAAAAAAGAAAAGAAAAACAAAGGTGGACTATTAACATGGGACTTAGGAGAAAAACTAGATAAAACCGAAAAAAGCTTAGTAAGAATAGCTGTTTCACTATTTTTGTTAGTAGTAATATATAGTGGATTTTCAGGAATGTTAAATTATCAAATGAACAAAAAAGAACAAGAAGCAGAAGAGTCTATGACTCAAACAAATAGTCAAATAGCATTAGCTAAAAGTGATAATGAAAAAATAAAAACAAAAACAAACGATTATTCAACAATGATTAAAAACTTAGAAGATGCAAATGACAGGATAACAGATAGAAACAAAACAAGAAATGCGATTCCAAACTTATTAAATCAAATAATGTCAGTTATACCTGAACAAGTGCAATTGACATCAATAGAAAACACAACAGGAACAAAAGTAGTAATAAATGCACAATCAAGCAAATACGAACAATTAGGATTTTTTGTAGCAAAGTTGAAAAATGATGTTATATTAACAAATGTAGTTTCAACAGCGGGACAAAAAGATAATAGTATTGTTACTATAAAAATAGAAGGAGACTTACCATGAAAAAATTGTTGATTTTAATTCTTATAACATTACTATTAATACTTACAATGTTTATTGGAATAAAAGGAGTAACTATTGGAAAAATAGAAATTCTTGGAATTCAAGGAATTCAGGCCAAAAATAGCGAACTTGATAGCAAAATACAAGATGCAGCTAAATTGGTTGAAAAAACATATGCACAAACAATTAGTGAAGTAAATAGTAATGCAAAAAAATTAAAAGAAGAAAAACAAAATTATCAAGATATGACGGCAATAAGTTCAGATGGAGAAACACAAGCAGTAAATCAAATAGAAAAATATGAAATCGAGACATTATGGGTAAAACTAGGAAATCATGCAACAAGTGAAGGGGTTGTAATGAAAATGGATGTAACATCAGGAAGCAGTGGAGCACAAGATAGTTACAACTTAAATTTTACAGTTACAGGTGGATATGTACAAATAGAAGATTTTATATCATCTATTGAAAATGATAGTACATTAGGATTTAAAATAGAAGAATTTAAAATGGCACCATCTGGAAATGATTTACAAGCAACATTTGTATGTAAAGATATTCCTATAAAGCAAGTTTCATCAACTACAACAGTAACACAAAACACAACAACTGATGGAAATAATACAGCAAATACAAATACAGCAGGGAATAACACAACAGGTAATAATACTGCAAATGCTGTAAATAATACTAACACAACAAATAATACAACTAATAATGCAACAACATCAAATGCAAGATAATGGAAAGGAAACAGAAAATGGCAAAATCAATTATAAAAGAAATTATAATTATATTATTGATATGCTTGGCTATAATTTTAGTATTAGGAATACTATTATATGAATATGTACCAATATCTAAAACAATACCAAATGAGGTGGCTTATACAACACCAAGTGATGTAAAAGAAGAATTACTTTCAAGCAGTGATGTAGATGATGGTCAAATAATAGTAACATATGAAGTTAATCAAGATGACTTAAATAACTATAAAAAGATACAAAATTATAAACCAGGAAAAGCAAATCCGTTTTCAGGAAGTGGTGAAGGCTCTAGTTCATCAACTGGAACAAATACTACAAATGGAAATAGTAATACAGGTAGTTCTTCAAATAATAATTCAGGAAGTACTACAACAGAAAATACAACTTCTTCAGGAAAACAACAATCAAATTCATCAACTAATAATAACACAACAACATCAGGAGGAAGTTATTTCCCAGATAAGGGAACAAAATAAAATTAGTTATTAACATTATATTTATATATATAAATATAGTACAATAAAATTCTAAAGAAAAGGGGGGAAAACAAATGACAAATAACAAAGGTATAACACTTATTGCATTAGTAATAACAATTATAGTTCTATTAATATTAGCAGGTGTATCAATTGCAATGTTAACAGGACAAAATGGTATATTAACACAAGCAAGTAATGCAAAATCAGATACAGCAAAAGCTGAAATTGCTGAAAAAGTAAATATGGCTGTTCAAGCAGCTTATGCACAAAAAGTAGCAGACGGAAGTGGTGTTGCATCAGCAGCATTAACAGGTACAGAGGTTGCTACCCAATATAATACTGACAATGGTTCAGGTTTAGCAAGTGCTAGCGATAATACTTTAACTATCAAAGCAAGTAGTGCTGAAGGTGCACAAACATACACAGTAACATTAACAGCAGCAGGAAAATCATTCCAAGCTGTAACAAAAGCTAATGTACAATAATAAAAATAAAAAGTAAAATAGCCATACGCACACAATGTGTGTATGGCTAAATTAATAAAAGGAAAAACTAAAATGGAAATATTTTTTTATGTAATAATATTTATAATAGGAACTCTATTTGGAAGTTTTTATACATTAGCAGTATATAGAATTCCAAAAAGACAAGATATAGTTCATACACATTCATATTGCCCTAATTGTAACCATAAATTAGGTTTATTAGACTTGTTCCCAATTTTTAGTTATATCTTTTTAGGTGGAAAATGTAGATATTGTAAACAAAAAATAAGACCTCGTTATTTGATATTAGAAACTTTATCAGGATTATTATTTATAATAATAGCATATTTTATGGGATTAAAATTAGAAAATTTAAACTCAATAAATATTATTAATTTTTGTTTTGTAGTTTTATATTTAACATATATAATTTTAATGGCAGGTATAGATAAGGAAAACAGAAAAATTGATAAAGCAGTAAATATCTATGGTATAGCAATATCTATTATGTATATGTCATATCTATGCATAGTAGGAGAAACTAATATATATAGATATGGTATATATTTAATTTTATATATTTTAATTCTATTAGTAGATACAATAACATTAAAAAAATTTGCTAAAAGTACATATTTAAATGGTATATTATTATTAATTTTAATAATGGCATCATTTACAGGTGAATTTATTACATCTATATCATTAGTAACAGCACTTTTAGGAATAGGCATATACATATTAATTTATAAAATAAAACAAGATTTAAAAAGAAAAAAATCAGACAAACAAATATCAGATGAAATCAGTATAGGCTTCTGGTTAGGAGCTTCGAATATTTTAATTTTTCTAATAACATTAATTTATAATTATAATTATTACATAATATAAAAAACAATAAGAAAGGAATTAAAAATTGTAATGAAAGTATGTAGTGAAAAAGGATTTACAGGAATTGACATATCTGTTTCAGTAATTGTAATTTTTATATTTATTTCAATTATTTCATTATTAGTATATAGAATAAATAGTACATCACAGGAAATTCAGTTAAAATCTGATGCTACATATGTTGCAATAAATGAAATTGAAAATATAAAAAATGAAGGAATAGAAGCATATATAGGAAAAAGTGTGGCAAATGGAAATAGTATTATTGCTGAAAATGAAGAAACAGAGAAACAAGGATATTATAAAACAATTACAGTAACAGACTATACAGATTTAGAAGGAAAAACAGATAAAACAAAAGATATAGTAAAAAAGGTAAATGTTAAAATAACATATATGTTTAAAGCAAAAGAGCAAACAGTTGAATTATCAACAATACTTACAAAGGAGAATTAAAATGAATTCAGAAAAGGGTATTACACTGATATCATTAACAATATATATACTTGTGTTAACAATTGTAGTAGCTGTAATAGGAATCATAACAGGTGCTTTTGTTAAAAGTGTTAAAACATCAAATTTTTATACAGACCCATTAACTGAATATACAGCATTTAATAGTAATTTTACAGATGAAATTAATCATCAAGGAATAAAAATTTTAGAATGTAAAGAAGATTATGTAGCATTTGATAATGGAGTTCAATACACATATATATCAGCAAATAAAGGAATCTATAAAAACCAAGTGAAAATAGCAAAAAATGTAGATTACTGTACATTTATAGAACAAATAAAAAATGGAAAACAAGTGATACAAGTAAAATTCAAAGCAGGAAGTCAAAATAGAACTACAACATATACATTAAAATAACACAAAAGAAAGGAAGGAATCTTATGGATTTAAAAAGAAGACAACCTATAGGTGTGGAATTAGTAAAAAGAGGGATTGTAACAGAAAATGATATAGAAAAAGCATTAGAATATCAAAGAGAACATCCTAAGAAAAAATTAGGTGATATTTTATATATATTAGAAGTATGTGATCCATTTAAGTTGGTAGAAGCAATAGGAGATATAATAGGAACAAAAGGTGTATTATTAACAAACAAAACCTTAAAAATAAAAATAACAGATTATATATCTTTGGATATTGCAAAAGAAAATAGAGCAATACCATTTGAAATTAATAATGGAAAGATTAAAGTATGTTTTGCAGATAATGTGAACCAAAGATCAATGGATGCAATGAGATTATTACTTTTAAACAAAGGACTAGTAATGGAAAGTTACATTACCTTTGAAAGTGATATAGATAGAATAATAAAATCACAAGAAGGAGAGGCAACAACAAATCTAAATGTAAAAGGTAGAAATGACACTATAACAAACCTAGTTGATAGTATCATAAAAACGGGAATTGAAAGACGTGCTAGTGATATTCATATTGAACCAATGGAAAATAAAGTAAGAGTTAGATACAGAATAGATGGTGAATTATTTACAGCTGCAAATATTGCCAAAGAAAAACAAGGACAAATTATAGGAAGATTAAAAGCAATATCAAATATGCATCAAGAAAAACAAGAAGCACAAGATGGTAGAATTCTTTTATATGATGATTATAATATTCGTGTATCTTCACAGCCAAATGTATGTGGAGAAAAATTTGTACTAAGATTATTAAAGAAAGAAACAGATATAAGAAATATATTTGAATTAGGGTACCCAGGAACAGAAAAAAAATTAAAGAAAAGTTTTAATAAGAAAAATAGTATTGCAATTATAGCAGCACCTACAGGAGCTGGTAAAACAACAACATTATATAGTATTATAGATTATTTAAACTCACCAGAAATCAATATTACAACAATAGAAGATCCAGTTGAAATAAGAATAGATGGATTAAATCAAATCGAAATAGGAAATAAATCTACTTTTTCAGGATCATTAAGGACAGTATTAAGACAGGATCCTGATATCATATTAGTAGGAGAAATACGTGACCAGGAAACAGCTGAAATTGCAATTCAAGCTGGACAAACAGGACACTACGTATTATCAACTATACATACAATAGATAGTATTGAAGTTATAAACAGAATGAGGAAAATGGGATTATCAGATTATGATATTTCTAGTACATTAGCAACTTCTGTTTCACAAAGACTAGTAAGAAGAGTATGCCCAAATTGCAGAAAAGAAAGAGAATTTACAGAAAAAGAAAAAGAAATTATTTCTAAGATAGCAGAAAAATATGGAGAGAAAATTGATTTTACAAATGCTAAAACATATGATGCAGTCGGATGTAATAAATGTAACCAATTAGGTTATTATGGAAGAATTGGTGTATTTGAAATATTAGATATTACTGATGATTTAAAAGAATTAATAGTAAAAGGTGCATCTACAATAGAAATTAGAAAAAAAGCACTAGAAAATGATTATAGACCATTAATAGTTGATGGTATACACAAAGTTTTAGCGGGAGATACAACATTAGAAGAATTAAATAAACAACTTATTATATATTAAGAGGGGGATTACCATTATGAATATGGATAAAATTTTAGATATGGCAATAGAAAAGGATGCATCAGATGTACATTTGATTTGTGGAAACAAACCAATGCTTAGAATATCAAGAGAGTTAATACCAATAGAGGAAATGGATGTATTAGAACCAGAAGATATGAATGAAATGTATGATTATCTAGTAAAAGGAAATGTTGAAAAAGATGAATTATTTAATACAACAAGAAAATTAGATACATCTTATGAATATAAAGGAATACGTCTAAGAGTTAATATATCACTTTCTGATGATATACCATTATGTACTTTAAGACTTATAAAAAACACATTACCACCATATGAATCATTGGGATTACCTGATATAATAAGAAGAATGACATATCAACCACAAGGGCTTATATTAGTAACAGGAAAAACTAACTCAGGTAAAAGTACAACATTAAATGCATTAATAAATGAAATAAATGAAACACAAAATAAAAAGATACTAACACTTGAAAACCCAGTTGAATTTAAGCATCATTCAAAAAAATCATTAATAGTACAAAAAGAAGTTGGAAGAGGAGGAGATACACTAACATTTAGTGATGGTGTAAAGAACTCTTTAAGAGAAGACTGTGATATTCTAGTAATAGGAGAGATTAGAGATAAAGTAACAATGGAAGCAGCAATAGAAATGGCAGAATCAGGACATTTGGTAGTAGGAACTCTACATACAAAATCTTGTGCGGAAACAATAGACAGAATGATCAACTTCTACGAAGTAAGAGACCAAGCAAGTATAAAATATTTGCTATCATCATTATTAAAATTAGTAGTATCACAAAGACTATTAAAAGGAAAAGATGGAAAACTTGTATTAGTACCAGAAGTAATGGTAGTAGACAATATTGTTGCAGGAATTATAAGAAAAGATAAAATTAGTGTATCAGAAATAGAAGATGCTATTCAAAGTAGTTCAGATAAAGGAAGTATAGGATTAATAAATTCAATTGCAACATTATTTGTAGATGACAAAATTACATTAGAACAAGCAAAAGCACAAATAGAAGAAAAGAACTTAGAAATATTAAATAGAACAATTATGCAAATGAAAATTAGAAGAGATAGTGGAAGACAGTAGATTTTAAATAGTCAATAAGGAGGAAAAGATGCCTACATACATGTATAGAGCAGTAACAAGTTCAGGGTTAATTGTAAGAAATAGAGTAGAAGCGGCAAGTAAACAAAATCTTTTAAGAACATTAAAAGAAAATGATTTAATGCCTATTACAATTGAACAAGTAGCATATTCTGCTAAAAGAAAAAAGACTAAAAAGAAAAATATAAAAGATATTGAAGAGATAATGCAAAATGCAAATACAACTCAAATAAATACAAAAAAGACATCAACAACTAAAGAAAAAATCAGTATGTATTTGTCTAAAACAGAAAAAGTAACAACAAGAGATATTGTTATATTTACACAGAATTTCTACTTATTAAAAAAGGCAAATTTTAACAATATTCATGCATTAAAAACAATTATTGATAGTACCGAAAATATTACATTTAAAGGCATATTGGAAGATATTTTAGCAGGTGTAGAAGCTGGAGAAAACATGTATACTACAATGGAATATTATTCTGATACATTTCCAATAATATATATAAATATGATTAAAGTAGGAGAATTATCAGGATCACTTACAAATTCATTAGAACAAGCAGTAAAATATTTGGAATCATCTGAAACATTAAATAAAAAAATAAGAAGTATATTAATTCCAAATTTAATACAATTTGCATTATTGTTAGTAATGCTTGTGGTAGGAACACTTGTAGCAATACCTGCAATTCAAAACATATATGAAGAGTTAGGTTCAACAGAAAAATTACCAGGACCAACATTATGGTTCCAAGGTGTTATAAATACAACAATAGAATATTGGTATGTGCCAGTATCAATCATAGCAGTAGCTGTAGCAGCAATTATATTCTATATAAATACACCGAAAGGAAAATATAACTTTGACTATTTTAAATATAAAATGCCAATATTTGGACAATTAATATTTGCGTTAGACTTTTCAAGATTAATGAAAGCTATGTTATTAAACTTAAAAAATGGAATGAGAATACAAGATGCAATTGAAGTAAGTAAAAATGTAGTACAAAACTATGTTATGCTATCAATAATAGAAACATCACTTAACAATATATTGATAGGTGATTCTTGGATAGAACCATTTGAAAAATCTGGATTAGCTAAACCAATGATAACAGAAATGTTAAAAATAGGAATGCAAACAGAT
>ERZ773192.1924-NODE-1924-length-19054-cov-3.257645_pt1 | contig 19054 bp, 18 predicted proteins | sample MGYA00581010_ERZ773192 | MGnify/ENA primary metagenome ERZ773192 (study PRJEB29015, sample SAMEA2737741) | human gut metagenome | biome: human gut; feature: human-associated habitat; material: faeces | place: China | collected 2012 ...
GCCGCCGAACCGGGCCGAGCCGCCATAGGAAGCTTCACACAAAAATACACGCCCCAAAGTGGATTTTCCGCAGGCCACCGGCCCCGTAATGCCGATGATCTCCCCCGGGTGGGCTGTCAGATCCAGCCCCGCAAAAATCGGCTCCTCGGTATACCCAAAGGACAGATCCTCTAGCGTTACATCGGCGGGGGCGGGCACAGCCAGCTCGTCCGGCTCCTCCGGCAGTTTCATCAGCGGTTTGATGCGCTTCCAGGAGACTTCGGCTTTCTGCACCGCGTTGAACAGCTTCGCTGCTTTCGAAGATTTTACCGTCAGCTTGGTAAAGCAGGAGAGGAACGTAGTAAACGCCGCAATGTCCCAGGCCTGCCACCCGGTGCCCAGCACGTTTTTGGCACCGAACCACAAAATGAACAGCACGCCCTCTTCGGACACCGCCAGATACAGCGGCGGCAGGGCCGATTGCCACACGTTGCTGCGCACGGCGGTCTTTTCGTAGGTGGTCAGCACGTCCTCGTACCGGGCCTCGCGGGCGGTCTCGCAGCCGTAAATGCGGTAGGTGGCGGCGTTCTGGGCACGGTCCAGCGTGGCAGCGCTTAACGCACCGGCGGCCTTTTTGTAGGCGGCGCCTTCGCGCTGCACCGGCTTTTTCATCCACGCCGCGCATAGGTAGGAGACCGGTGTAAACAGCAAACTCAACAGCGCCAGCCGCCAATCATACACCAGCAGCATCACGATGTAACCTACCAGCGCTACGCCGGTATCAAAAATTTCGGTGGTGAATTTCCGCATGCCCTCCACGCAGTCGTCCACGTCAGAGATGGCCTTGGTCATCAGCTCGCCCGCACCCTCTTTTTCCAGCGCGGCGCGGCTCTGGCGCACCAGGTTGGCGTACAGGATGCCCTTCATCCGGCGGTTGATGTTATTGGCAAAGCGGCGCACGTAAAAGCGCTTGATGAACCGCGCCGCCTGCACCACCAGCGTAACCAGCACATAGGTCAGCACCAGTATGGCCATGGCCGCGGCGGTGGCGCTGCCGTCCAAAATATCGGCCAGGCATTGGGCCAGCCGCCCCTCAAACCAGGGCGTGGCCAGCAGACCGATGTTGTAGATCAGGCCCGAAACGGTGACCAGCGCCAGCGGCAGCCATTCGATGCGGAAGTAGGCGCCGATGCGGTCCGGGCGGAAGTTCTTGTCATTCTGCATGTTCCGCTTCACCCTCTGTGGCTTGTTTAAAGTGCGGGAACCCCGCGCGGCTCTCGGTCTTGGAGGCCGTGTACAGCTTGTGCAGCGTAGCCGCAAAGGCGGCGGCCTCGTCGGCGGGCAGGGTACTGGTCAGGTAGTCGTAAAATTCGGCCTCGATCTCCGCTTTGGAAGATTTCAGGCTTTCGGCTTTCTCGGTGGGGTACAAAAGCTGGCTGCGGCGGTCATTGGGGCTGGCCTTGCGCACCAAATAGCCTTTCGCTTCCAGGTTTTTGGTGCGCCGGGCGATGGCCGCCTTGTCGGCGTGCAGCAGCTCGGCCAGCGCCGCCTGGGTACAGCCGGGGTGATGGCGCAGCGCGTGGATCAGGTCGATCTCTGCCGTGCCAACGCCCTTTTCCCGCAGGGTAAGCAGTACCAGCTTCTCTGCCTCGCGGGCAATTTTGGTAATTTTGCGTTCGGTAATATCCATAGCCGCCTCCGTATCCGGGTAAACTGGTTGCACCTACATCGTTGTACATACAACCATTATAGCCTGCTTTCCGCCTCTGTCAACAAAAGCAGAAAATTTATCCCCGCCGCGCAGTACAAAAAACAAAATAGGCATACCCAACCGTCCCATTTTGTGCTATACTTATTTTATATTATGGTTTAAGGAAGGGTTCCTGTTATGTATCAGATGGGTGACAGTAAATTGGAAGTCCGCGAACTGCTGGTCAAGGCGTTCGCCAGTGCGTGGGAGGCCGGAGATAAAACGGTCGACCGCGATACGTATATCAATAGCAGCATCAACGTGATCGACTCTCTGCAGGTCGGCCCCGAGATGATCTATGGCGAGGAAGGCCAGGGCCTGCTGGAGGGCGAGCTGGACCACCTGCCCGACCTGCTGCGCGCCGACGGCGCCTGGGTCTACTACGAGGTTCCGGCCGAGAACTTCTTCATCCTGACCTGGATGATCGATGCCGAAAAGGCCGCCGAGAAGGTCGCTTCGCTGAAAGATGAGGAAGGCAGCCTGGCCTGCATCGTTGATCTTTCGCAGGAGTGGCACCGCGCCTAATACACCACCAAACCAGGGAAAGGGGGACAGCACCATGAACCGGGACAGCATCTATCTGCCGCGGGATGTCATCGGCCTGTTGCAAACGCTGCAAAGCGCCGGGCACACTGCCTATGTGGTGGGCGGCTGCGTGCGTGACAGTCTGCTGGGCCGCACCCCCGGGGACTGGGACATCTGTACCTCGGCCCGACCGGAGGAGATGCGCCGCCTGTTTGCCGACCATCAGCTGATTTTGACCGGCGAAAAGCACGGTACGGTGGCGGTGGTGCTCCACGGCAAACCCTACGAGATGACCACCTACCGCCTGGACGGCAACTACCACGACCACCGCCATCCCGACGCGGTGCAGTTCGTGGACGACCTGCCCAGGGATCTGGCCCGGCGGGATTTTACCATCAACGCCATGGCCTACGCCCCGGGCAGGGGCATTATTGATCTGTACGGCGGGCGGGATGACCTGGCGGCGGGCATGATCCGCTGTGTGGGCGACCCGGCCCAGCGCTTTGCCGAGGATGCTCTGCGCATCCTGCGGGCGCTGCGCTTCTCGGCCCGGCTGGGCTTTGCTTTGGACGAAGCCACCGCTGCCGCGGCCCTGCAGGCGCGGGATACGCTGCAAAGCGTGAGCGCCGAGCGCATTTATACCGAGATCGACGGTCTGCTCGGCGCCCCCAACGCGGGGCCGACACTGGCCAAATACGGCGAGATCCTGGCCGGTGCGGTGCCCGAAGTGCAGGCCTGCATCGGCTGCACCCAACCCGGCCGCTGGCATTGCTACGATGTGTGGCAGCACTCGGCCGTGGCGGTGGAAAAGCTGGACCTGCGCGGCCAGGATACCCGCGGCGCGCGGGTGCTGTGCTGGGCAGCGTTTCTGCACGATATTGCCAAACCCCAGTGCCGCAGCGTGGGCGCGGACGGTGCGGCCCACTTTAAGGGCCACAACCAGCGGGGCGCGGTGATGGCCCGCACGATTTTGCGCCGCCTGAAAGCCCCCGGCTATCTGATCGAGGGGACTACCGGGCTGATCGCCATCCATGATGCCCCGGTCCCGGCGGGGGACACCGCCATTTTAAAAAGTCTCAACCGCTACGGCGCGGTGTTTTTGCACCGGCTCTGCGCGCTGAAATATGCCGACCTGGACGCCCACGCCGACACGCCGGAGGTCAAAGCCCGGCGGAACGAGGTGGCCGCCTTTGAGGCCCGGATGACCGAGCTTTCCAAGACCGCCTGCTACACCATGCGCCAGCTGGCCGTAAACGGCGGCGACCTGATGGAAGCCGGCCTGCCCGCCGGCCCCGCCGTGGGTGCTACCCTGCAGCGACTGCTGACCGCCGTTATGGAGGGCCGCGTGCTGAACGAAAGAGCCGCACTGTTGGAGTTTGCGTTGAGTTGAAACGAAAAGGGTGAAAGTATGATCTTCGGCATCGGCACCGACCTTTGCGCGGCAGACCGCATGGCGGCAAAGCTGCAAAAGCCCGCCTTTGTGCAGCGTGTTTTTTCCCCGGCGGAACAGGCCCTGCTGAACGAGCGGGGCGGCATCCACCGTGCTGAGACCGCCGCCGCCAACTTTGCCGCCAAGGAGGCTTTTTTAAAGGCCGCAGGCACCGGCCTGGGCGGCTTTGCACTGACGGATTTAACGGTATTGCGTAAAGAAAGTGGCGCGCCTTATTTTGCCCTGACCGGCCCCGCCGCCGAATGGACCGCCGCCAACACCCTGACCCCGCACCTGAGCCTGACCCACGAAAACGGCCTGGCCTGCGCGTTTGTAATTCTGGAACAAAACAAATAACTGCCTTTTACGGGCGGCCATGGGCCGCCTTATTTTGTAACAATCGGAAAGGAGGTCCGCCGTGCCGACAAAAGCCCCCCGCGCCAGCAATCTGGAACTGCTGCGCATCCTTTGCATGCTGCTCATCATCGGCGACCACCTCACCGGCCAGGGCGGCATTGCGGATTATTCCACGCTGCCGTCCTCCTTCGTGTTCTGCCTCATCGGCTGCGGCTCCCGCATTGCCTGCACCGTGTTTGTGCTGGTGGGCAGCTGGTTTATGTGCAAACAGCCGTTCAAAACCCGCCGCCCGTTGTCTCTGTGGCTGTCGCTGTGGCTGTACACCGTGCCGGTCACGCTGCTGTGCAGGCTGGCCGGGCTGGATGTCTCCCTCGGCGCACTGCGCTGGGCGGCGTTTCCCGCCGGTACGCGCCAGCTGTGGTTCATCTCGGACTATCTGGTGCTGCTGCTCTGCGTGCCGCTGCTCAACCGGCTGCTACACGGGCTGCCCCGCCGCGCCCACAAAGGCGTGCTGCTGGTGCTGGCTGTGCCGCTGGTCGTTTACCCCACGGTGGTTGGCCAGGACAGAATTTTGGGCGATACGGCGTGGATGTTCCTCTACGATTACCTGCTGGCTGCCTACCTGCGCCGCTGGCCGGATAACCGCCTGTCCCGCCTGCTGAACCGCCCCGCCGCGGCGCTTGTCCTCGGCCTGGGCCTGCCGCTGGCCAACACCGCCATCCGCGCGGTGCTGGAATACCGGGGCGCGACCGACAGCAAGGCGTTCCAGTACATTGCCTACTACCGCACGGCGCTGGGCGCACTGCCCGGCCTGCTGGCGGCGCTGGCACTGTTCCACTTCTTCAAAAATCTGGACCTCGGCAGCAACCGGTTCATCAACGGGCTGGCGGGCACGACGCTGGGCGTTTACATCCTGCACCAGGTCCCCGTGCTGCGGGACTTTTTGTGGAACGGCATCTTCCGCGCCCAGGCGCACCACGGCTCGGCGGCGTACACGCTGCTGGTCATCGTGCTGACTTTCGCGGGCTGCGCGGCCATCGACACGCTGCGTACCAGGTTTATCATGCAGCCCTTGCAGCGCAGCCGTGCGTTTACGGCTTTTTGCGCCAAAGGCGACGCGCTGGCCGCAGAAATCGAAAAACAGAGTGATTAAAAAAACCTCCTCTCGCTTATACTCTAGGTAAGCAAACGAGAGGAGGCTTTTTCTATGGAAGTGCACAGAGGCGAGGTTTTTTACGCCGACCTAAGCCCCGTCGTGGGCAGCGAGCAGGGCGGGATACGGCCGGTACTTATCATCCAGAATGAGATCGGCAACCGGCATAGCCCCACGGTGATCGCGGCGGCCATCACCAGCCGGCAGGATAAAAACCGCCTGCCTACGCATATCAGCGTGCGTGCCGACCGCTGCGGCCTGGCCAAGGACAGCATTATTTTGACCGAGCAGATCCGTACCCTGGATAAGCGCCGCCTGCGGGAGCGCGCGGGCCGCATCCCCGAGGATGACATGCGCCGCGTGGATGAAGCCCTGGGCGTATCCATGGGGCTGGAAAGCCAGAACACCCACCAGGACGGCGGTTATTTCTGAGGATCGGCGGCATCTTCCTCCACACTGACGGGCACGCCGCGGTGCTCCACGGGCGTGGAGAACACGATTTGCGTGCGGGTGCGGCCAAACTGCTGCAAATGGTTGATGAACTGGTCCAGCTCCTGCGTGGTGGCAAACAGCACCTCGATCAGCATGCTGTAATCGCCGGTCACGCAGTTGCACTCCACCACATGGGGGCAGCTTTCAATGTAGGGGTAAAATTCCGGCTTGCGCTGGGGGTCCATGTCCAGGTTGATGAACGCCTTGACCATGTACCCCAGCATCGGCGCGGCCACCTGGGCCTGATAGCTCATGATTGCGCCGGAGCTTTCCAGCCGGGCCATGCGGGCCGACACCGCTGGGCTGGATAAAAATACACGGTCAGCAATTTCTTTCAGCGGTGCGCGGGCGTCCTTTTGCAGGATGTCCAAGATTTTTCGATCGATACGGTCCATAGCTTCCCCCTAAAAATACCCTCTAAAAAACAGACACGACCCCCACCAACGGCGCGTCATTGCACCGCAAGCAGGGGTCGCTTTACTATGTAAAGTATTCTAGCACACAAAACCAAAAAAGTAAAGTGCCGGCTGAAAAAAATAAAATGAGTGAGAGGGTGCGCCACCTCCCTCCCAGAGGGAGGCTTTTAGCGGTTCCACTCTGGCATATCCGGGAACACATCCCTTGCACTGAACAACCGCTCGTTATAATACATCTCAAAATGGCAGTGGTTCCCGAAGGAGTTGCCGGTATTGCCCACATAGCCTATGACCTGCCCCTGCTCCACCACGTCGCCTACGTGCACCGCCTGGGCCGACATGTGAGCGTACAGCGTTTGGTACCCGTTGCCGTGGTCGATCTTCACGTAGTTGCCCCAGCTCCAATGGCGGGTACATTCCACCACGGTTCCGGCGTCGGCGGCGTAAATTTCGGTGCCGTAGGGTGCGGCAATGTCCACGCCCTGGTGATAGTTGATTCCGGGAGTAAAGTTCGCCCAGCGGGAAATGTGCCGGTAGGCGGGCACGGGCCAGATGAAACTGCCGGTGCCCAGCTTGCCGATCATCCCGTTTTGCAACCGGGTGCCCCGGCGGATGACCTCCGGCACCGGCTCGGCAGTGCGGGCTACATCCAACACGCGGCTGTCCACCTCGGCGCCGTTTTCGTACACTACCTCGTAGGTCACGGTCTCGCGGCCCGGTACGCCGGTCTGCACGGTCTCGCTTTTGCCAAAATCCAGCGTGTCATCTTCCACAATTTGGGTATCGTAGGCAAGCTCCTGCTCGTACCGCTCCCGGCGGCGGATCTGTACCCGCAGCAGCTCGCCGTCATTGGCCTGCAGGGCGGATACAACCTCGGTATAGGGGCTGACCGACCCGGTCAGGTAAATGCCGTCTGCCAGCGTCAACTCGTGGGCAAACACCACGCGGCTGTCGGCGTCGGCGGGGTCCATGTACGGACGGCGCACCGCGGCCAGCAGGGTGCGCAGGTGGTCGCCCTCGGTGGTCACAAAGCGCAGGGCGCCGTCCACGTAGACGGCGGTGCCCGCAGTAATTTCACTGCCGCTGGCCTGCAAAATGGCGTTGGCCACCTCACCGGGGGTCATCGTGTCGGCGCTGACGGCCAGCGTAAAGGCCGGGTCCAGGTCCCAGTTGGGCACGTCGGCCCCTGCCGCTTCCAGAAGGGCGCGGGCGGTGTTCACGCGGGCCTGCACATCGGCGCGGGCAGTATCAAAGTCCTGCTCGCTGGCCACATAGCCCACCACGGTGCCATTTACTTCCACCCGCAGGGCAAAGGGCTGGCCAAGCCAGGTGCGCACCAGCCACGCAAAGGCCAGCACTCCCGCCATCGGGACCACCAGCCCCAGCCATGCTTTGGGGCGGCGCAAGGCCTGCCGCAGCTGGATGCACCCCAGCGCGACGGGGCGCAGCACCGCCGTCAGCAGCGCACCCAGCACCCGGACAAACCAGCGGGTAAAGGCGGCCAGCCCGCGTGCAAGGCAGAGCAGCCGATACTCTACATAAAAGCCAAACCAATACAAAAAGTCGTTACTCATTGCGGTACGTAAGCCAGCGGGTTCACGCGGGCGCGGTTGACCCGCAGTTCCAGGTGCAGGTGATAGCCGCCGCCCCCGGTGCTATACACGTTGCCGGTGTTGCCCACGTAGCCGATGACCTGCCCCTTGGTCACAGCGCTGCCCTGGCTGACGGCAATGCTGCTCAGGTGGGCATACAGGCTGTCGTAGGTGTTGCCGTCGTCGGCCGTGCCGTGGCTGATCTGCACACAGTTGCCGTAGCTGTACACGGCGGCGGCCGCGCTCACGATGCCATCAGCAATGGCGTAGACCGGCGTGCCGCCCGGCGCGGCAAAGTCGGTGCCCCGGTGGGGGATGCCCCAGGGGTCGGCCTCGCCAAACTGGGTGGTGATGCGCCCATAGCTGTCCAGCGGGCAGCGGAAGGCAAGGCTGGTCAGGTGCAGGTCGGCAGTGGTGTACTTGCTGCTTTGGGCGCGGGCGTAGGCGTCCAGATCCGCCGTGGCCTGCAGATAGGCTTTGCGGGCGGCCTCGGTCACCACAGCTTGTGCCTGTTCGGCGGCCTGCTGCTCGGTCAGGGCGGTGTTGGCGGCTTGTAAGGCGCTGCCCAGTTCATTTTGTGTAGCTTCCAGGGCGGTCTGCTGGGCATCCAGCGCCGCGCGGGCGGCCTCGGCTTCGTCAGCAGCGGCTTGGGCCTCGGCGCGGGCGGTGTCCAGGGCTTCGGCCTCGGCGTTCAACTGCGCCAGGGCGGCGCTGTTGTGGTCGGCCAGCTCCCGCAGGGTCTCGGCAAAGGTCAGCACCTCGTACAGGCTGCGGGCCTGCATCAAAAGGGTAATGCTGCCGCCGCCGTCCAAAAGCTGCATCGCGCCCATCTGGCTTTTGCAGCGGGCCAGGCTGGCGTCGTACTCGGCCTGCTTGTCCGCCAGCGCCTGGGCGGCCTGCTCGGCGGCCGCGGTGCGCTCGTCCAGGGTGCGCTGGGCCTCCTGCAAGGCTGTATATATGCCGCTCAACTGGGCGGCGACCTCGGCGCTCTGCCCCTGCAATTGGTCGATCTGGCTCTGGGTCTCGTTTTGCTGGTTTTGCAGTTCTTCCAGTTCTTGCTGGGCTTCGTTGTAGGCCTGCTGGGCTTGATTCTGTTTTGCCGATAATTCGTCCTTTTTGCTGTCAGCATACGCGCCAAACGGCGCAAAAAGGGTGCAAAAAAGCAGCCCCGCCGCCAACAGGGCGGGGCCGGGGGAAGAATATTTCATAGGAGTGTTACCTTATTATAGGGTAGACAGGAGTTCGCAAACCGTCTGCGGGTCTACGGGTTCGCTGTTTTTCAGCACTTCCCAATGCAGGTGGGGGCCGGTGCTGGCCCCGGTGCTGCCGCAGGCGGCGATCTCCTGGCCTTGCACGACCTGCTGCCCGACCTGCACCTTCACGCTGCCCAGGTGGCTGTATCGCGTCTGCCACGAGGCACCGTCGTCCATGCCGTGGTACAGCACCAGATAGTAGCCGTCGTCCTCATTATAGTCGTACTCGGTCACGGTGCCGTCGGCGGCGGCCAGTACGGTGGTGCCCTCCGGGGCCGCCAGGTCTACGCCGGTGCGGTTTTGGGCGAAAGTGCTGCTCATCCGCACATCGTCAGAAAGGTCGAGCGGCAGCGAAAAGACAACGGCCTGCGCCCCCTGGTCGCCCAGTGCTTCATCCATCGTGTGCATGGCATCGTATAGCTTGGCGTCGACGCATCGGTCAATGAGTTCCTGCCGCTCCTCGTCGGTCGGCTCGGCGCTGTCGCCCTCCCCGTGATAGGCGGTAAACCAGCGCGGTGAGGTCAGGGTGTTGTCCACATACACTTCAAAATGACACTGGTTGCCGGTGGTTCGGCCGGTGCTGCCTACGTAGCCGATGATCTGCCCCTGGATAACATGCTGTCCGACTTCCACAGTATAGCTCTGCAGGTGGGCGTACAGGGTGCGCCAGCTGTAACCCTCGCTGTTCGTGCCGTGGTCGATGACCACAAAATTGCCCCAGCTGTAATGCTCGGCGGCCTGGACGACAACGCCATCGGCTGCGGCCAGCACATCGGTGCCGGGGGCGGCACACAGATCGTCACCGCGGTGGCCGTTGTTCTTAAAGCGGGAGATATACTTGTAATCCGGTACAGGATCGATAAACAGCGGGCTGTTGTCGGGGTCCTCCAGCAGCGGCATCTGGGCGGTGTTGACCACAGCGGTGGGTGCCTGCGTCGGTGCGGGGGTAGGCGTGGCCTCCGGCTCAGCGGCTTCGGCGGTCTCCGGCGTGGCGGCGGGGGCGTTTTCCAAAGTAGGGCGAACCATGCAGGCCGTCATGCTGGCGGCGATGACCACGGCGCAGACCACCATGGCCCCGGCCCCCAGGCGGCGGTAATGCAGCAGATGCACGATGCGGGTCTTAGCGCTGCCCTGACCAAAGGCCAGGCTGCCGGGCACGCCGCGCCCCTGCATGGCAAACCGCAGAATGCTCTCGCAGTAGGCGCTGCGGGCGGCGGAAGATTGGCCTCGCACGGCAGCTTCGTCGCAGGCGGCCTCCATGTCGCGCTCAAACTCGCGGAAGGCCAGCCACGCCAGCGGGTTGAACCAGTGCAGGCAGGCCACGGCGTAAAACAGCGGCTTGGTCAGCGGGTCGCCCCGGCGGATGTGGGTGCGCTCGTGCAAGATGACGGCGTCCCGGGCGGGGCCAGCCAGCCCGGCGGGCAGATAGATGCGGGGCCGCAGCAGGCCCAGGGTAAAGGGCGTGGGCACACAGGGGCCGCTGAAGCAGCCATCCGGCGTTTTGCAGGCCAGCGCCACCTGGCGGGACAGGCGCAGGTAGCCCCACACGGCACGCACGGCCAGCAGTGCCGCGCCCATAGCCCATACCGCCGCCAGCAGATGCCACACGGTCAGTGTGGTGTACCAGGGCGCAGGCGCGGCGGGGGCAGCGGGAACCATGGCAGGCAGGTCCGGGGCGGTAAGCCCCGGCTGGGTCAGGGCCTGCACAGTGTCGGCGGCCTCGGCCAGTTGGATATTTTGCGGGCGGGGCAGGGCAAGCGGAATGCCAAAGGGCAGCACGAACCGCAGTCCCACGGCCAGCCACAGCCAGCACAAAAACCGGCTGGGCGCATGGGCACGGCGCAACAGGCGGCAGACGACCCAGGCCGCCAGCGCCGCCGCGCCGCCCCACAGGCTGAGCAGCAAAAACGAAAGCACGGTGCTGCGCATAATAGTCACCCCTCTTTCGATTGGGCCGCATCCAACAGGGCGCGGATCTCGGCCACTTCGGCGGCACTGATGGGCTTCGAGTTCAAAAATGCGGCCACGAAGCGCGGCAGGCTGCCGTCAAAGGTCTTGTCCACCACGGCGGCGCTCTCGGCGCACTGCACTTCCTCCTTTTTTACCAGGCTGGTCACAGTGCCGCCCTCGTTTTGCAGAATGCCGCGCTCGCACAGCTTTTTCAGCACGGTATAGGTGGTGCTTTTTTTCCAACCCAGCTCGGCGGCGGAAAGTTTGACCAGCTGGCCGCTGGGCAGGGGCTCGGTGTCCCACACCAGGCAGGCAAACCGGTATTCAGCTTCGGCTAAATGGTTCATGGTTTTCTCCTTTGGTCTACATGGATAGACTCCTTCTATTGGTAGTCTATCACAGTAGACCAAAATTGTCAATAAAAAATGCTTTCCCCCACCTAGGGTGTATCTGATAAGTCAAAAGTGCTGGAAAATTCGCTGAAAAGCAACAGCTGCAAGGCGCGAATCCGCTGCAATACTGGATGTATTGCAAGGATGAGCAACGCAGCAGATGTGCTTTTTAGTAGAATTGAACAGCGCTGAGGACTTTTCAGATACACCCTAAGCAGGGGAAAGCAGAAATTAAATTACCTTATGCTCCATCCATTTGCCGCTATAAAACCGTACCCCAAACAAAATACTCCGGCAGATCCAATCCACAAACATGCCAAACCATACGCCGGTCAGCCCCATGTGCATCTGCAGCACAAAGAAATAGCTTAAAATCACGCGGAACACCCACATGCTGGCGATACTGACGAGCATTGTAAACTTGGCATCGCCGCCGCTGCGCAGGGCGTTGGGCAGGGTAAAGCTGGGGGCCCAGAACACCACGCAGAACACGCTGAACCAGTGCACCACCACCGTGCACATGCTGGCCGCCTCGGCCGACAGGTGGAACCAGGTGATAATCTCCGGCAGCAGCAAAAACATGGCCAAATTGGCCAGCCCCAGGCCCACGATGGCAATACCGGTCAGCTGCAGGGAGTACTTTTTCGCCTGTTCCTTGTCCCCGGCACCCAGACAGCGGCCCACCACTGGGATCATGGCCAGGTTCATCGTAGCGCCGGGCACGTTGGCCGCCGTGCAAACGCTGTTGGCCACGGCATTGGCCGCAATGGCGGCGGTGCCCAGGGTCGAGGTCAGGCTGCTGACGCACAGCTTGCCGATTTGGAACATGCCGTTCTCCAAACCCGATGGCACACCGATGGCCAGCACCTTCATGATTGGCTCCTTGCGGGGGCGCAGGTCGGCAAAACCGGCCACCCGCAGCGGGTTGTGGATGTTCTGGTTCTGCCACAAGATCCACACTGCCGCAAACACGCGGCCGATCAGCGTAGCCAGCGCCGCGCCCACAACGCCCATGCCAAAGCCATAAATCAACAGCGCGTTGCCGCCGATGTTGATGACATTCATCACCAAACTGGCCAGCATGCTGATGCGGCTGTTGCCCTGGGCACGGAACAGCGCTGCACCGCCGTTGTACAGCCCAATGAACGGGTAGGAGATGGCGCTGATGATGAAATACTGCTGCGCATAGTGCATGACCTCGTCGTCAATGCTGCCAAACACCCCGCGCAGAATGGGGCGGGACAGCGCCAGGCACAGCACGCCCACCGCAACCGTGGAGATGGCCAGCACGCTGTACAGCTGGGCCGCGCTGCGCTGGGCGCTCTCCTGGTCGCGGCGGCCCATGTACTGGCTGGCGACCACCGCGCCGCCGGTGGCCAGTGCCGCCAGGATTTGGATAATCAGAATGTTCAGGCTGTCCACCAGCGACACGCTGGACACAGCCGCCTCGCCCACACCGGCCACCATCAGGGTGTCAGCCATGCCCATCGTCACGCTTAGGGTCTGCTCCAAAAACAGCGGCCAGATCAGCGCCACCAGCGCAGACCGCGTAAAAAGCGGCGCCTTTGCTTGCGTTGCGGTACCCATACCGGGAGTTCCTCCTTCATTTTCCTAAACCAAAATGGCACAATATCTGCACGAATTATGTATCATTATAGCCCAACATCCGCGGTGATGCAATTGATAAAAAGCAAGGCAAACAGGCAAAAATTGCGCAAATTTGCTGTCCGGCTGCCGATGGCACAAAATTTGCAATCGGATGGATATTGCCCGGTTTGGGGCAGCAAAAAAACCGGGCCCCGCAGCGGGGACCCGGTTTTTTGGTATAAAGTTTAGAAGTCGACCTCGGTGTCGTAGTAGCAGCACTTCAGCAGCTTTTCCATTTCTTCCTGGCTGGGCTGGCGCGGGTTGGAGCCCGTGCAGGCGTCGGCGATGGCGTTCTTGGCAATCTCAGGCAGTCTCTCCAGGAACACATTCTCCGGAACAAAGCCCTGCTCGCAGGGGTAAGAGTCGGGGCCGTAGTGGGGATGTTCAGGGCGTCGTTCATGCCGCGCAGGTACTCGATGAGCAGCTTGACTTTCTCGTCATCGTTTGCGCCGCCCAGCTTCATCTCGTCTGCGATGACGCCGTAGCGCTTCTTGGCCTCGGGGTCCTTGGCGTTGAAGGCGATGACCTTGGGCAGGTACATGGCGTTGGCGGCACCGTGGATGATGTGGGCACCGTAATCCGCAAAGGCCGCGCCGGTCTTGTGGGCCATGCTGTGCACGATGCCCAGCAGCGCGTTGGAGAAGGCCATACCGGCCAGGCACTGTGCGTTGTGCATGGCGTCGCGCTTATCCATATCGCCGTTGTAGCTGCCAATGAGGTTGGCCTGGATCATCTCGATAGCATGCAGGGCCAGCGGGTCGGTAAAGTCGCAGTTGGCAGTGGAAACGTAAGCCTCGATGGCGTGGGTCATGGCGTCCATACCGGTGTGGGCCACCAGCTTTTTGGGCATGGTGTGGGCCAGCTCGGGGTCGACGATGGCGACATCGGGGGTGATCTCAAAGTCAGCAATAGGATACTTGATGCCCTTCTCATAATCGGTAATGATGGAGAAGGCAGTCACCTCGGTAGCAGTGCCGGAGGTGGAGGAGATGGCGCAGAAGTGTGCCTTGCGGCGCAGCGGCGGGATGCCAAAGACCTTGCACATATCCTCAAAGGTGATGTCGGGATACTCGTACTTGATCCACATGGCCTTGGCGGCATCGATGGGGGAACCGCCGCCGATGGCAACGATCCAGTCCGGCTGGAATTTCTCCATTGCAGCCGCGCCCTTCATGACGGTCTCAACGGACGGGTCAGGCTCGATACCCTCGAACAGCTCCACTTCCATGCCGGCTTCTTTTAAGTAAGCCTCGGCACGATCCAGGAAGCCGAACCGCTTCATGGAGCCGCCGCCGACGCAGATCATTGCGCGCTTGCCGGGCAGGGTCTTTAATGCCTCCAGGGCTTTGGGGCCGTGATACAGGTCACGAGGGAGAGTAAATCTTGCCATAAAATTGCCTCCTTTATAGCTTGACAAATTATTGTCAAATTCATTACTTAACATTTTACGCTGATTCCGTTTAAAGGTCAATTGACGTTTGAACGAATTTGCAACCCAAATTTCGGCATTTTGCCAGATTGCGTTTCATAGCTTGAAAAGAACTGAACTACGCTGAAAAGGGGGCTTTTTTCATGCGTCACCTTTCACCTTTGCAAACCAAGGGGATGCGGCTGCGCATCCGGCTGCTGGCAGGTGTGCTGGCTGTGGGGTGCCTGGGCGGGCTGGTAGGGCGGCTGGCCGTGCTGCAATTGGTGGACGCCGACGGTTATGCCGCCCGCGCCTCCGACCAGCAGCTGCGCGGGGCCACGCTGCCCGCCGCCCGCGGGGAGATTACCTCGGCTGATGGCACGCTGCTGGCTGCCAGCGAGACCTGCTGGACCATCCGTGCCGCCCCGCGGGAGCTGGCCGACGAGCTGGTGGAGCCTGCCGCCAAAGCATTGAGCGGGATCCTGGAACTAGACTATGCGGAAACGCTGGAAAAATTCTCGATCCGCACCTCCAACGACTGCCTGCTGCGCCGCCGCGCCAACCGGGAGATGGCCGACGCCGTGCGTGCCTGGTGTCAGGAGCACAATGCCCAGGGCATCCAGATCCGGCAGGATACCCGCCGCGTCTACCCGCAGGGAGATTTTATGGGCGGCCTGCTGGGCTTTACCGATGTAGACAACGCGGGCCTGTGGGGGCTGGAACTTTACTATAATAAGGAGTTGACCGGCCAGAACGGGCAGATCTTAACGGCCAAAAACGCCTGGGGCTACGACATGCCCACCCACTACCAGACCCTGCAGGAGGCCGTGCCCGGCAACAGCCTGACGCTGACCATCGACGCAGAAATTCAGCACTGGCTGGAAAGCGCCCTCTCCGCCGCCGTGCAGGAGCACCATGTGGCCGAGCGGGGCGTGGGCATTGTGATGGATGTGCAGACGGGGGCTGTGCTGGCGATGAGCTGCCAGCCGGACTACGACCCCAACACGCCCCGGCGGCTCATCGATGACGATGCCCGCGCGGCGGTGGATGCCCTGACCGGTGAGGAGCGCAGCGCCGCCCTGCAAAAGGCCCAGCAGGCCCAGTGGCGCAACAAGGCCATCAGCGACCTGTACGAGCCCGGCAGTGTATTCAAGCTCATCACAGCGGCTGCCGCGCTGGACAGCGGTGCCTGCAAGCCCACCGATTACTTTGTATGCGCGGGCAAGATCAGCGTGGCAGGCACACGGTTCCGCTGCGCCAACGGCCACGTCCACGGAGCCGAGACTTTCGCACAAGGGCTGGCTGTCAGCTGCAACCCCTGCTTTATCCAGATCGGTGCACGGCTTGGGAAAGAACGATTCTGCGATTATTTTGCCGCCTTTGGCTTGCGGGAGGCTACTGGCATCGACCTGCCCGGCGAGATCAAGCGCAGCGAATATTATACAGCCGACCGGATGGGTCCGGTAAACGATTTTGTATAAGAAAAAGAACGCGAATTTATTTGATTTTTTGGCTAAAATGCAGTATCATGAAAGCAAAAAAGATGGGACATGGAGGCGACTATGAAATCACCTGAGGTGCAGTTCACGCCGGAAGATCGGCTGATATTGGATTCCTACTGCCAGATGCTGGACGGTCTGGCACAATATTTGGGCACAGGCTATGAACTGGTGCTGCATAGCTTGGAAGACCTGGAACATTCGGCAATTCGGGTGATGAATAGTCACACGGGCCGCAGCGAGGGCGCACCTATCACAGAATTGGCCCTTACGATGTTGGGACGTATCCACGCACAGACCCAGGGGGATACGGTCTGCTATTCCAGCACAAACCGCGATGGAAAACCGCTGCGCTCTTGTACGATCGCAATCCGGGGCAGTGAACAGCGAATCATCGGGTTACTGTGTATCAATTTTTATATGGACACCCCGCTTTCGCAGCTTCTGGAAACGATTTCTCCCGCACAGAGCCAGCCTGTAGCTGAAACCTATGTACAGAATTCTACAGAAATGGTGCAGGCTGCCGTACAGCGTGCGGCAGCAGAAACCGATGCAGAAGGGTTGGCGGGAAGTGTACTGCGTAACAGAGAAATTGTCAGTAAGTTGTATGCCTCGGGCATTTTCAATATCAAAGACGCAGTGATTCAGGTGGCAGACTGCCTGAACATTTCAAAAAACACCGTGTACCTTCATTTGCGCCACTGCAAGGGAATTGAATAAAAAAGTTAAGCCTTTACAATGAAATACTTTTCATTCTTAGTTGCAATTTGCACGGAGAATGTGTATACTATAGATAGTTCAGTAAGGCAAAGATGCCAGCCGGGCAGACAACCCGGCTGGCATCTTTTTTGCGTAACAGCATAAATATGACGATTTTTGCTGCAGAATCCGTGACTCGTCAGACTAAACAAAAGAAAGAAGAAACTTTCCTACAACTTGCCAATAGACTGAAAAATAGTTTATTGATATAATGAGGACAACGAGCAATGAAAAATATTTCATTGCAGAAAGAACGAATTTTTTAAGGAGGACTATCTTATGAAAATCATTGCAACGAACAACGCACCCGCAGCCATTGGCCCGTATTCTCAGGGCATCGTTTCTGGAGGTTTCGCTTACTGCTCCGGCCAGATTCCCGTAAACCCTGCTGATGGTACGATCCCTGAGGGAATCGAGGCACAGGCTCACCAAAGCTGCAAAAATGTAGCAGCTGTGCTGGCCGCTGGCGGCACAAGTATTGAGAAAGTAGTCAAGACCACCTGCTTCTTGGCAGACATGGCAGACTTTGCAACCTTCAATAGTGTTTATGCGCAGTACTTTACCAGCAACCCGGCCCGCAGCTGCTGTGCTGTCAAGGACCTGCCCAAGGGTGTGCGATGCGAAATCGAGGCAGTTGCAGAAGTATAAAGGGGGACAACATGGAAAACTTCACCAACAAACAGATCAATTTCGATATTTTAAAGGAACGTGCCCATAACCTTCGCTGGGCCGAAGTCCCCGATGGTGTCATTCCTCTCACGGCAGCTGACCATGATTTCCCCTGTGCACCTGAAGTGGTAGAAGCCCTGACGGATTACATTAAGGATGGTTACTTCCCGTACATCGAAGGATCTCGCAAAAAGTTTCCGTGAGCGTAAGAACGAGCCGGTGGAAGCTAAATATGTGTTGCCCATTGACAGTGCTGCCCGTGGTATGCAGGTGATTGCGGATGCGTTCCTGCAGCCGGGGGATGAGTGCCTTGTGTTTGACCCCGTGGATTTCCTGTTCCGTACCTCGATGTCGAACGCCGGTGCAACCATCAAACTGTTCCCCTCGAATCTGAAAGAGGACCGTATCAGCCTGGAAGGGCTGGAAAATTACATCACCCCAAAAACCAAAATGATCGGTTTCTGCAACCCGCATAACCCGATGGGGATGCTGTATACAAAAGAGGATCTGGATTATCTGCTGACCCTGTCCGAAAAGTATGGATTCTACATCATGAACGATGAGATCTGGTCGGATATGATCTACCCGGAAGCTCACTTCAACAGCCTGCTGGAGTTTGGACCGGAGCGCAATAAACGCACCCTTACCGTGTATGGCTTCTCCAAGACTTTCGGTGTGGCCGGCCTGCGTATTGGTTGCGTATATGCGACCAACCAGGAAAACTACGATAAACTTGTAGAAGCCTCTATGGTGGATTCTACCATCGGCGGCATCAATCTGCTTTCTCAGGTGGCTGGTATTGCCTGCCTGGAAAAGGGCTTTTATCGTGTGGATCAATTCGTGCAGCAAATCACAGAAAACCGCGATTATGCCCTGCAGCGGATTGCCGCAATGCCGGGAATTAAGTGCCACAAGCCGCAGGCAACCTTCGTGATCTTCCCGGATATCACTGAAACAGGAATGGACCCGGTGGAACTTGTAGAGCTTTTGAAAACCAAGTATAAGCTGGCGATCGTTCCCGGTGGTGAGCGCTTCTTTGGTCCCGGATCGGAAGGGCATGTGCGCATCTGCCTTGCCACCAGCCACGAAGTGCTGGAAGAAGGGTTGAACCGCTTGGAAGCCTGCCTGAAAGATCTTATGTCCGCTAAATAAGAGGTAAGCCCTGCAGCAATAAGGGGCTTGATATAAAGAGAGGTAAAAAATGGCACGCATTATTATTGCGGTCGTTTACATTGCTGCCATTCTTGTAATCGGTATTCTGGCAGGACGCAATGTAAAGACTTCGGAAGAATTTGCAACCGCGAACCGCGGTATCCCTTTTTGGACCAATGTGTTTTCCATGTCCAGCGCCTGGATCGGCGCAGGTTCTACTCTGGGCTGCGCCAGTATGTGTTATGCGTACGGTGTGTCTGGTTTTTATCTGGCTATCGGCGTAGGCATTGGCGCTATGTTGTCCAGCCTGCTGTTTGCTCGTAAGATTCGCGATGAAAACGTCAGCACCATTCCTGAACTGATCCGTAAACATCTGGGCAACAAGTGCGCCGATGCGATCGCACTGCTTAGCATCTTCTCGGTGTTCTCTGTGGTGGCATCGCAGATCCGTTCACTGGGTACGATCCTGAACATGTTTGTGCCGCAGCTCAGCCTGTTGACCGCCATGATCATTATGACGGTTGTTATGCTGGTCTATACGGTTATTGGCGGTATGGTGGCTGCAACCAAGACGGACAAGGTCAACATCATCCTGATGGTGTTCGCTGTTGTTATGGTGTTGCCGCTGGTCG
>ERZ773192.1929-NODE-1929-length-19031-cov-9.118149_pt1 | contig 19031 bp, 20 predicted proteins | sample MGYA00581010_ERZ773192 | MGnify/ENA primary metagenome ERZ773192 (study PRJEB29015, sample SAMEA2737741) | human gut metagenome | biome: human gut; feature: human-associated habitat; material: faeces | place: China | collected 2012 ...
CAGGCTGACGCCTGTCAAGCGAAATTTGTGCAAGATGGCGGAAAATATGCAAGCAAGCGTGTGGCAAAGGTGATAGCCGTTAATTATGCGGTATTGCCTTTAAGTTATCAAGGCGGTTTAGTCTATTATGCAACGCTGTATTGCTTTATTTCATAACGGGCTATTCAACATAGTAATATCGGAGGATTTGAAAAAATTTAAGGAAATTTCAAAAAAACACTTGACAAACGGTTTTACAGCGGATATAATGAACACAGAATATGTTAAACCTATGAGTGAGAGTAGTAGCACCCGTCACTGTATGACAGAGAGTTGCCGGTCGGTGTAAAGGCAATGATACATACGCTTGTGAATGGACTCACGAGGGCAAACCGAGAATATCAGTTTATGATATTTTAGGGGCGACGGATACCTCCGTTACAGGTCGCACATATGATAGTATGTGTAGCGAGTGACCGTGTTTTATTATACGGTAATTTGGGTGGTACCGCAGGTAAACTATACTCCTGTCCCAATTGGGACGGGAGTTTTTTGTTTTCCCGGACATTCAATCTCTACGTTGAAGCTATCATCATGGCATATGGCATGACAGCAGGGCATAGCCGACATAATGCGTTGCTGAATAAGATACAGGCTGTCGGACAGTGGAATGTTCCACGAAGAACTTAAGCACTCCGCCAGAACAGCTTTCAGGAAGGCTAAACGGCACGGTAAAACATAACGTTCAAAACACACCATGTTTTATCCCCGCCGTTACGCTAACAGTCCCATTAGCAGAAAGCAAATCAAAGGCGGAATATGGAGCGGCTCACAGCCGCCTCGTAGAAAGGAAAATTATTATGGCAAACAGAGAAATCCCGTACAAAATTTATCTTGAAGAAAACGAGCTTCCCCGTCAGTGGTACAACGTAAGAGCAGATATGAAGAACAAGCCTGCTCCGCTGTTAAACCCTGCAACACATCAGCCCTGTACGCTCGAGGAACTGAGCCACGTATTCTGTACAGAGCTTGCAAAGCAGGAGCTTGACGATACAACTCCCTACATCGACATTCCCGAGGAGATAATCGACTTCTACAAGATGTACAGACCTGCTCCCTTAGTAAGAGCATATTGTCTTGAAAAGGCACTCGGTACACCTGCCAAGATATACTACAAATTTGAGGGCAACAACACAAGCGGTTCGCACAAGCTGAACAGTGCGATAGCTCAGGCTTATTACGCCAAGAAGCAGGGCTTGAAGGGTGTTACAACAGAAACAGGTGCAGGTCAGTGGGGCACAGCGCTTTCAATGGCTTGCGCCTATCTCGGACTTGACTGCAAGGTATTTATGGTTAAATGCTCATACGAGCAGAAGCCCTTCAGACGTGAGGTTATGAGAACCTACGGTGCAAACGTTACTCCCTCTCCCTCAATGGAAACAGAGGTAGGAAAGAAGATAAACGCAGAATTCCCCGGCACGACAGGCTCGCTCGGCTGTGCAATTTCCGAAGCGGTTGAATGTGCAACAACGCACGAGGGCTACAGGTATGTTCTCGGCTCGGTACTGTCACAGGTACTTCTGCACCAGACGGTTATCGGTCTTGAAACAAAGACAGCCTGCGAAAAGTACGGCATAAAGCCTGATATGATCATCGGCTGTGCAGGCGGCGGATCCAACCTCGGCGGTCTTATCTCTCCTTTTATGGGCGAAAAGCTCCGTGGCGAAGCCGACTATGAGTTCATCGCCGTTGAGCCTGCGTCCTGCCCCTCGCTCACAAGAGGCGTTTATGCTTACGACTTCTGCGACACAGGCGCTGTTTGCCCGCTCGCTAAGATGTACACTCTCGGCAGTACGTTCATTCCCTCCGCAAACCACGCAGGCGGTCTGCGCTACCACGGCATGAGCAGTGTTCTTTCACAGCTCTACCACGACGGATATATCACAGCACGCTCAGTTGAGCAGACAAGCGTATTCGCCGCCGCCGAACAGTTTGCAAGAACAGAGGGTATCCTCCCCGCTCCCGAGAGCAGCCACGCAATCAGAGTTGCGATAGACGAGGCTATGAAGTGCAAGGAAACAGGCGAAGAGAAGACTATCCTCTTCGGTCTTACAGGCACAGGCTATTTTGATATGGTCGCATACCAGAAGTTCAACGATCACGAAATGAGCGACTACATTCCCACAGACGAGGAGCTTAAGGTCAGCATGGACCGTATGCCTAAGGTTGACTGAGTGGCACGCTAAATACATTTTGGGGTTTTAATTTTAATATAAGCACCGCCGCCGAGGGTGAGCCCTCGGCGGCGGGTTTGTGTTAATATCTGCCCATTATGTCTGTATTTTTACCGGACTTCTTTTTCAATATAAGTATAATTACTGTAACAGCTCCGCCTATCAGCAACAATGCGCCTACAGATATTCCTATTATCAACATAAGCGGAGTTTCATCTTTGACGAATAACCGCTTATAAGGTATCGTACCTTTTTCATCTGCGAACAACTGATCGCAAACAGAACATTTCCAATGTTCCTGCATAGCTGAAGAACTTTCTGTTGCTTTTTTCTCAGCTATATGTTTGAGCTTATGCTTACCGGTTGCGGCTATCGTTTCCTGCTCCTTAAGAACTTTCTTGCAAACGGAACAATGACTGCCTTCAGTTTTACCGGAGTTGACACAAGTCGGTGCAACGGCTTTATCTGTAACTGCGATATGTTCTGTCTTAGGTACGGTTTCCTGCGGTATAATCACTTTATTGCAGATATCGCAATGTGAGCCTTGCGTTTTTCCCTCTTTTGTACAGGTTGCGGCAACCGCCTTGTCTATAACCGCCTCGTGTTCAGTAAGCGGTAACTCTTCATCCTTTGTTTTTCCACAGATACAGTAATATCTTATTGTTCCTTTTTCTGTACAAGTAGCGTCTTTTATAACTTTATATGACGCATTATATTCATGATTTGTTTTCGGTATTTCCGACTGTGCCACAAGCACTTTTTTGCAGACGGAACAATGTGAGCCGTCAGTAAGACCTGTTTCTGTACAGGTCGCCGCTTTTCCGTAATCTGTTACTTCATTATGAGATTTAAGCGGTATTTCTTCCGTATAAGAATCACCGCAATCGCAGGTATATTTTATTGAGCCTTTCTTGGTACAGGTAGCTTCGTTTGTTACTGTGCCGGAATACGAATGCTCATGAGATATTTTAATGCTACCGACACCGTCATAATATTCAATCGATATATAATTATAGCCTTCATCAACATTATAGTAAATTGAACCGGAGTATTTATGCGTAATTTCGTTCACATACAGATTTAAATACGATACATCACCTGAAACAGTAGAATCGCCATAAGCTTCGCCCTGCACTGAATCTACATCGTTCCATACAATGCAATCACCTTTAGAATCGTACAGAAAAACATTAGCATTCCACCATTGATAAACAACATATGCGGGTTCATCTTCTAATTCAAAATGTATTTGCACTAAACCTTTATATGGGGAATTAAATTTATAAGTGATCTTGTCGGATGAATACGTAGCAGCATTTTCGATCCGGTATTCTACATCCATTTTAATTTCTTCATATTCAGCGGCACTTACCGTAACAGAAATAACCAACATCGTAGTAAGGCAGACCGCAAGCGACAGTATCGCTTTAAACATTGTTTTGATTTTCATAAAAACCTCCTATTTGACTTAGTCCGACACATAAATATGTCTAATCAGACTGATTATAGCTATATTATAATCTTTTCAGACACTTTTGTCAACAATTTTCAATCTGATATGATAAAATCTGTACAGGAGGGGTGAGTATGGCACATTATCAGAGATTACGGGATCTGCGTGAAGATGCGGACAAGACACAGCAGGAGATAGCCGACTATCTCGGCACATCTGCGCAACACTACGGAAAATACGAATCGGGCAAAGCGGAAATACCGCTTGAGCGTGCAGTCCTGCTTGCTAAATATTATAATGTCAGCCTTGATTATATCGCAGGAATTTCCTCAAGCCGCCACCCTCTCGCTTTGGACAATTTGCCTTCTCCTGCCGAGATACTTTCGGACAAAATAACACAGCTTTCCGATAATGAAAAGCAGGCTGTAAAAGATACACTCAGTTCTGTTATAGATATTATCAAATAAAGATACCGCCGCAGAGAAAATGCTCTGCGGCGGTGTTTTCGTGCATCAAATTGAAATATGAGTAAAAGCAAGAATAATATTACAGCTCCTATTGAATTTTTTTGCAACTTCAGCACTAAATTTTCAATAGAAAGCAACACCGCCGGGAATCACCGCAAATGCTCCCCGGCGGTCTTTCTTATTCTTCCGTGCCTATCTGCGCCGTGCTATCCTCGCCGACGCTCATAAGCTGTTTGTTTATCGCTCTTGTCCTTACTCCGACAAGCGTTTCAAGATCGCTGTCGACCTGCTGTAAATGCTTCTTAGTCTTTGTCAGCACATCTTCAAAAGTTTCAAATTCTTTCTTTACACTGCTCAGTATCTTCCATACCTCACTGCTTCGCTTCTGTACGGCAAGAGTACGGAAGCCCATATACAGCGAGTTCAGCAATGCGGACATTGTGGTAGGGCCTGCTATGCTCACCCCGTAGTTACGCTGTAGCTCCTCCACCAGCCCGAGCTTTACGACCTCGGCATACAGTCCCTCGAACGGCAGGAACATTACCGCAAAGTTGGTCGTGTACGGAGGACAGATATATTTATCGTGAATATCCTTCGCACATTTCTTTATCGCCACAACAAGCGCCTTCGATGCTTCTTCGATCATTACCTTATCTCCGCTGTCATAAGCGTTGCAAAGGGCTGTGTAGGTGTCACCGGGGAATTTCGAGTCAATCGGCAGGTACACCGTGTCATCATTCTTGCCCGGCAGCTTTACCGCAAACTCAACGTGATTACGGCTGTCGGGGACTACAGCGACCTCAGTGTCATACTGTTCGGGAGCGAGAATATCCGCAAGAATCGCTCCAAGCTGCATCTCTCCGAGTATACCTCTGTTCTTTACGTTGGACAGGACTTTTTTAAGGTCGCCTACCCCTGCGGCAAGGCTCTGCATTTCGCCCAGTCCGCTGTATACCTTGTTAAGCTGTTCGCTGACGGCCGCAAATGAACGGCTTATCTTATCATCAAGCGTGGTCTGTAGCTTTTCTCCTACCATTCCACGCATTTCTTCAAGCTGATTTTTGGTATTCGCATTTATGTTTCCAAGCTGTACCGCCATTTCGTTACGCATATTCTGCATATCGGCGGCGTTCCTCTGCTCAATGCTCTGAAGCCGCTGTTCAAACTGCGACAGCAGCCTTGCTGTTCCGTCAGAGTTCTGCTTTTGCGTATCGGTAAGCGTGTTTCCGAGATTTGTCACAAGGTTCACAAGCTCGGTCCTTAGCACCGATTCGCCGCTTACACGGTTTGCCTGCGCCGTATCGAATTTTGCCGAAAGCTGTGCGGTACGCTCTGCAAGCATTTCAAGCTGTTTTGCAGTCTGCTCGTCCGTTATCTTGTTCACTCTGATATTTTCGTCAAGCCTTTTCTGCGTAAGAAGCGTTATTACCGATATTATCACCGACACTACGCACGCAACAAGCGTTATTATAATAAGTATTTCCATATTCCTTGCTCCTTTTAAAGTAATCTAATGATATTATAGTAGATTTTCCGCCTTAGGTCAATGCTTTAAAAGCAAGCTGTACGGTTTATAGGACAGAAAAAACGGTCACCCGAAGATGACCGTTCAGTAAGCAAAAATCTGCTGCTACAGTTTTATAAAATAAATCCGCTCATAAGACTCAGACGTGCAGCTTCTCAACCTGTTCGTTAAGCAGTCTTGCCTGTGCGGAAAGCTCCTCGCAGGAAGCGGCTGTTTCCTCTGCTGTTGCGGAGTTTGTCGCAATGACACGGGAAATCTGATCTATTCCTGCGGTCACCTGACGAACGGCATTCGCCTGTTCTTCTGCGGCAACAGAAATATCCGCAACGAGCTTTGCGCTTTCCTGAGAAAGCTCCGTTACCTGACGAAGCGTTTCTGCTGTCTGCTTTGCTATATCCGAGCCATTATCCACCGCCTCTATGGTAGAGGCTATCAGATTACGGGTGCTGTTTGCAAATTCTGCCGACTTGGAGGCAAGATTCCGTACCTCGTCCGCTACGACCGCAAATCCCTTGCCTGCCTCGCCTGCCCTGGCGGCCTCGATAGCCGCATTGAGTGCGAGTATGTTGGTCTGGAATGCAATATCCTCAATGGACGTGATAACCTGTGAGATAGCCTCGGATTGCTTCTGTATCTTATCCATAGCTTCAAGCAGACGCTCCATATCTTCACTCTGCTGCATCATCTGCTGTGCGCAGTTGTCGGAAAGTCCGCTTGCCCTGCCGGAGTTCTCCGCAGTTTTGCTGATATTGTCGGATATTCCCGAAATTGTAGAAGACAGTTTATCTACCGCAGTTGCCTGATGTGTTGTACCCTCTGCCAGTATCTGCGAACCGTCAGCCATCTGCTGTGAGCCTGCCGTAACATTGCTTGCAGAAGAATTCATACTGAGAATAACGTTGCTCAGCGTTTCCTTTATACTGCGGAACGAGCGGTTTATCTCCTCAAAGCTGCCGACATATTCCATTGAAGGCTGTGCCGAAAAGTCGCCTGTACCCATCTGCGACAGCACCCGTGAAATATCGTCAACGTAGCTGCTCAGCGTATGCTTTGCTTCAGTAAGATTTTCGGCAATATCACCCATTTCATCGCCGCTGAATCTGAAAGCGGAATCCGGAGCGTTAAGCTCGCCTGAGCGGAGCTGTCCGCAGATATTTACGACTTCTGCTACAGGCTTACGCACCAGCTTCTTCATTACTCCGAACAACAGCACCGCTATACCGCCGCATACGATAATAAGCACTCCCACCGAAGCCAGAATAGACTTAATCAGCTCGCCGTCCGCCTTGGCTGTGGAATATCCGGCAAAATAAGCGCCTACCACCTCGCCGCTGTGATCGACCATCGGTGTATAGTTGACATAATAGTTAGTACCGCCGATAACCGTTTTTCCGATATATATATTATTGCCCTGTACCTGCTGCCAGATACCGCCGTCCATCTGAGTTCCTATGTTTCGTTCACCGGAGGAATTTATCAGCGTAGTATTGTAACGTGTGTCGCCGCAGAACAGCGTAAGCTCTGCACCGGTCTTTGCCTTGACGGAATCGACATATTCCGAGCCGTTCAGATCTATGCAGACAACCAGTGTGCCGTTCTCTACCTTAAGCCCGTATACCGTATACAGCTTGTCGCTGTCAGCCATAATGCCCTTTATTTCACCGTTCGTAATGCGCTCTACAGCGCTTTCGCCGAGCGGAAAGCCCTCACTGCTCCATGCCACAGCCCCGCCGTTTATATAAGCCGCATAGCTGTTGTCATTAGGCTTGTTGGCAGCCCAGAAGCTGTCATAGTCCGTATTGCTTGTCTGACCGTCAGAGCTTGCAACGAACAGCTCAGCCACATCGCCCATTTCGTCAATGTCGCCCTCAACCTCGGCGGCAAGAACATTAACGCCTGTCGCAGTTTCGTCCTCCTGTATGGTTCTGACAAATGACATAAACACGATTATCGTGACAAGCGCCATGGATATTGCGGCCATAACGGCGGCAATACACGAAATAACCGTTATTTTTGTTCCTATTCTCATTGATCTTTTCACTGTAAAAAGCATCCTTTCATATATAATATTGACCCTGCGTAAGTACGCCGACCGTGCTTATATCACGCAACGCCGAAACCGAGAATCTCAACGTATGTTAATTTATCCTCGCCGCTCTGTGTAACAGGCTTTATGCTGACCTTATGCGTTCCCTCCGCACCGGAATATGCAAGAGTTGCAACGGGATTGCTCCAGCCGTCGGTTGCGCTTGTTGCGACCGTTGTATAAACCTCTCCGTCAACTGTAAACTGCAAAGAGCCGAACACGGCGCTGTTGTTGCATTTATAGACAAGCATAAGATTCTTACCCGTGAATTCAAATTCCATAGGCTCACAGCCTGACGGCTTGCCCTTATAGCTCCAGCCGTCAGGGAAGCTCGTCAGCGTTTCCTTTTCAGTGTCAAACGTACCTGTCGACGATATTTTCAGCTTGTCGGAAGAATGAGTTCTGTCGATGAATGTCATATCAGCAAATCTGTCGGAATATACCCATGTATCCGGCAGGGGAGAGATCGTTACATCTCCCATTGTCTTTATCTTATCGGTCGCCTTGTCAAACATATTCATAATAAGGTCGGCTGTCATCTTGTGACCCCACTCGTTCGGGTGGGATTCGTCATCGGAATAATCCTCCCACTTCATTCTGCCCGTTTCAAACTCGTGGGAAAGTACGTTGTTCAGCGACACCATAGGCAGACCGTAAGCCTTTCCGACCTGTGACATATATTCCTCGCAGGTGTGTCCGCTCTTTATAACGGTGAAATACAGCGCAACGGCAGGCTGATTTTCCTGCGAAAGAATTTTTCTTACCATTGCGTCATAGCTGTCCTTGTATATCTGGTCGTTTCCGTCATTTACCGCAAACTCGACAAACACCATATCCGGCTTATGATCAAGCACATCACGCTGAAGACGGATGTTTCCGAGTACGCTCGGCGTTCCGCTTAGCCCCGCATTTACATAGTTTATCTTTGTATCGGGATACTTTTCACAAAGACGGTCATACGTCAGCTTTGCCCAGCACTTTTCGGGTCCTGCCGTAAGACCCTCGGTGATGCTTCCGCCGATGAAGGCTATAGTTACCTCCTGCTTGCTTTCAAGCTTTCCGATAAACTTCGACATTCTTTCAAGGTTTCCGAGATCCATAAGCGACCTTTCGACCATATTGTCATATATCTGCTCCTCGGTGAGCTTGCTTTCATCTATACTGCTTGTTTCAGATGATGTATCCGAACTGCTGTCGGTCGATTCCGATACAGATGATGTTGTCTGTGTATCAGACGAGCTGTCCGATGATACGGCAGAACCACCGCTTGTGCTGTTATCCGCACAGCCTGCAAGCATTGACGCACACAGCACCACACACAGTGTTATCTTAATTTTTTTATTCATATTTACCTCCGTCAGAAAAGTGTGTTTATACCATTATACAATAATCCCGACCGATAATCAACGGTTTTTCACCAAACGAGCAATTTCACCAAAATCCGACTGTAATAATATACTATATAAACCGACCGCTTTACAAACGGTCAGTTGCTGTATAATTCCGTGCAGACGGTTAAAAATAACCGTGTACATCAGATACGTTCAAAGCATCGCATACGAACAGAAAGGAAGAAAACCATGCTTGTAAAAAGAGGAGAGATATACTACGCAGATCTTAGCCCCGTGATCGGAAGCGAACAAGGCGGTATGCGCCCCGTACTTATAGTCCAGAACGATGTCGGAAACCGCCACAGCCCTACCGTTATCGCCGCCGCAATAACAAGTCAGAAGGATAAATCACGGCTTCCGACCCACATTTCGATAAATGCCGACCGTTGCGGTCTTGCGAAGGATTCGATAGTCCTGCTCGAACAGGTAAGAACGCTTGATAAGCAAAGGCTCAAGGAACGTATGGGCGAACTTGACGAGGGAGCGATGAACAAGGTCGATAATGCACTGTCGGTCAGCTTCGGGCTTTCGGGAAACAATTAAAGAATATTATCTTAACATTATGTAACGCCGTTACACAGCATCTCATATTTCGGACTATGTAAAGGTTATCATTAACAGCTGCTTTAGCTAAAGCTACAAAATTCAAACCGTTTTCGGTTTTCCGGTTGTAAAATTGTCGTTATAATGGTACAATAATCACCGGAAATCTTGCAGTAATGCAAAAGACGAAACGGAGAAAAGATAATGAATATAGCTATTGCACAGTCGGGCGGTCCTACAGCGGCGATAAATTCATCGCTTTGCGGAGTTTTTGACGAGTCGGAGAAGTATAACGAGATTGGCAGAATATACGGCTCGCTGAACGGTATAGAGGGTATACTGAACGATAACCTTATCGACCTCAAGGAAGTGCTTATCACAGAAAACGACAAGCAGTTACTGAAACGCACTCCCTCGACGGTGCTTGGCTCGTGCCGTTTCAAGCTAAAAAACAGCAGTGACGATGACAGCGACTACAAGCGTATCACGCAGACCTTTGCAAAGTATGATATAAAGGCTTTTTTCTATATCGGCGGCAACGATTCGATGGATACAGTAATGAAGCTGGACGCTTATTTCAGAGAAAACCACATTGATATAAAGGTTGTCGGCGTACCGAAAACGATAGACAACGATTTACCGCTTACCGACCACACTCCCGGCTTCGGCTCTGCGGCAAAATACGTTGCGACAACACTGCAGGAAATCATCCGTGACAGCCGTGTATACTCCATTCCGTCGGTTACTATAGTAGAAATAATGGGTCGTGACGCAGGCTGGCTCACGGCATCGTCCTGCGTACTGCGTGCAAACGGAGAGCCTGCTCCTCATCTTATCTACCTTCCCGAAAGCGACTTTTCGGAGGAGCGTTATCTTGAGGACGTGAAGAAAGCGTCCGAGAGATACAAGGCGGTTATCGTTGCCGTATCCGAGGGTATAGACTGCCTTGCAAGCCGCTCTGAGCTTACAGACGCATTCGGTCATAAATATCTGTCGGGTGTCGGTAAATATCTTGAAGAGCTTACCCGTGACCATATGGGGTGCAAGGTTCGTTCGATAGAGCTTAACGTAATGCAGAGATGCGGCTCGCATATAGCCTCTCTGACCGACCTTGACGAAGCGTGGAGAATAGGGGCGGCGGCTGTGAATGAGGCACTTAAATACGGCGGCAGCGGCGTAATGATGGGATTCAGACGAATCAGCAACAACCCTTACCGTGTAGGGATCGCTCCGCTTGACGTAAGAGAATGCGCAAACAAGGCTAAATATTTCCCGAAGGAATGGATAACCCCCGACGGAAACAACGTTACGATAGACGCACTGAATTACTTCCTGCCTCTTATACAGGGCGAGCCGAAGATAGATTATCTGAACGGCATACCCGTGCATTTCAGGCTTGACCAGTAGAAGATATAAACAAAACAGGCATCGGTTACGCAAAACCGATGCCGTTTTTTCTTTTTGAACTCAATCAAACTTCGTTATCTGCGGATTCCTGCAGTGCTGTAATAAATACAGCACCTCCTCGCTCTTTACAAAATAAGACTTTGAATAGGTATCATCGACATAGAAGTCGAGCAGGAACTTATCCTCCCATTCGTGAAGGGATACCTTGAGCTTTTCCTTTATCTCGTCATACTTATCGCCGAATAAAGCTCTCAGCCCTTTTCCTCTGCGTAAAAAGCCGTAAACGAACATTGCTCCTCGAAAGCACGGTAAAAGCTGCGAGTAGATCGGAGAGTCACGGCGGAACTCGATAACTACCTTCTGCTCTGTAAGGCCTCTGGGTGCGTCCCTGTCCTCAGGGAGTACCGTTCTGAACTTTTCGGGCGGCATTATCGTGCCAAGCTCGATGAATTCTGCATTTTCATAGGGTGCTGTCATAATATATCCTTCCTTTCGTCCTCATATAAAACTATCGGTGTCTTTATTATATATGCGTCATCCGGCTACTTCAATGAGCCGCCGCACAATATACTTAAACTACGGCACAGCTTATAAAAACTCCTTTATAAAAAATGAAAGCATAAGCCTTAGCTTGTCCTCATAATTCAGCTCACAGCCCAGTATCTCCTTTATCCTTCTCAGCTTGTAGTTTACTGTATTGCGGTGAACGAATGTAATCCTTGCGACCTCCTGCACACTGCTGTCATTTTCAAGATAGCACTTGAGCGTTTCCATATAATCCGTACCGTTTGCACTGTCGAATTCTTCAAGCGTACCCAGCGTTTCGTCATATATCTCGTGCAGTACCGATGTATCTTTTATATGTACAAGCAGCTTGTATATGCCCATATCGCTGTAGGCTACACAGTTTTCGCCGTGCAGGGTAGCCACCTTGAGCGCCATCACCGCCTTGCGGTAACCGTCGGATATTGCGGTGTACCCTTGCTTTGACGGGCTTATGCCGCAGGTGAGCGTCGCTCCCTCCCCGCCTGAATTGAAAATGGTATCAAATGTCGAAAGAATCTTCCGTACATCCTCCTCTTTACAGTCGGGGCATACTGTCACAAGATTTTTATCCTGAAAGAAGAAGCTGAATTGCCTGCCGCTTGTATTCAGCACCTTTTGCATGGCGCTTGTGGCGGCTTTTTTCAACTCATCGTCACCAAGCTCGGTTTTGGAAAAGCCACATACGCCTACGCAATAGTCGGATGACGGGAAATAACTGCGCCGTTCAAGCGTCGATTTATATCCTGCCTCGTTCTCGGGTGAAAATATAAGGTTTCTTAGGGCGGTGGCAAGCGCCGTTTCTATCTCCTCGCCGGTTACTATCCTATGGCAGAAGTCGTAGGTTATATCTATCAGCTTTACCTCCCACGGAACAGTAAACAACGGCAGGGAATTAATATCGCAGCAGTCTTTTACGCTTTGCGGTATACTCTTTATATATTTACCTGTGTTGATAACAAGCGCACTGCAGCGTTTTTCTATCAGCTCCTCGACAAACCTCAGCAGGTGACCGTTATCGTTTATTCCGACCCCTGTCATAAAGACCATTTCGTTGCCGTGAAGAAAAAGTGACACATCAGCGTTTTCAACCAGATGCACCCAGCGGACGTAGTTCCCCAGTCCCTCTTTTCCCGCAACAAGCTTCATAACATAATTTGCCTGTGCATTTGCACATAGCTTTGATACTGTAATTGACATATTCTCACCTCTTTTTCTTTTAGGATAGCAAAAACCGCCAAAGCTCCCTTGTTTCCCGACAGCTCCGGCGGTGTTCATCTCGTTTATTGATATAGAGTATAGCACGGTTTTGCATAATTGTCAAGAGAATATTGCAAAATTCAACTACAGCACAAACAAATTGCCTTTCTTTAGGCGCTCTGCACAATTCAGTACAAATGCTATTGCAATGCGATTTTAAGCGTGATATAATGCAGTTAAACCGAAAGGAAACAGTGAAATAAAACAAAAAGAAACTTGCAACGGCGCAGAAAGTGATTTCTGTGCCGTTTTGTTTTGCAGGAATAAAAAGATAAGACTTGCAAAACGGGAAAGAAAGGAGTGCTTAGAAATGAGTGAAAAGGTAAATGCACCGGAGATTTCGGTAAAGAACGTCAGTATGGTGTTCTCGGACAGCAAGGGAAATCCGGTACAGGCACTTAAGAATGTAAGCATTGATATTCAGAAAGGTGAGTTCATATCGCTTCTCGGCCCTTCGGGCTGCGGTAAGTCCACACTTCTTCGTATAGTATCGGATCTGCTGACCCCCACCTCAGGCGAGGTTACGGTCTGCGGTAAGACACCGAGAGAAACAAGACTTGAGCAGAAGTTCGGTATCGTATTCCAGAACCCCGTGCTTCTCGACTGGAGAACGGTAAGAAAGAACATAAGACTTCCGCTTGAGATGATGAAGGTTCCGAAAGAGGAGCAGGCGAGCCGTATCGAACAGGTACTGGAGCTTGTCGGACTTAAGGAATTCGGAAACAGCTACCCCGGACAGCTTTCGGGCGGTATGCAGCAGAGAGTAGGCATAGCAAGAGCGCTTGCGATACAGCCCGACATACTGCTGATGGACGAACCGTTCTCGGCACTTGACGAGTTCACAAGAGAAAAGCTCAACGACGATGTGCTTTCAATATGGAGAAAGACAAACAAGACGGTGCTTTTCGTAACTCACAACATAGCCGAGTCGGTATATATGTCCGACAGGATCTGTGTTTTATCTCCTCACCCGGGCAGATTATCCGCAATAGTGGACGTTAATCTTCCCCGACCGAGAAACGCAGACATGAGAGGTACTCCCGAATTTGCCGCTCTTGTTGAGAAGGTAAGAAACAGCTTCGAGGGTATATAAAGCCGAAAGGAGCGTTAAGAAATGATAAAAAGGATAACTTCCTCCAAAGGCATAGTAACTGCCGTATGGGTGCTGGGTCTTGTAGTGATATGGGAGATATGTGCATTCATAGTAGGAGCGACACAGCGTACACCCGTAAACGTACTTCCGCATCTGTACCGGATAATCGGCTCATTCTTTGATACAAAGTCGATAACCGGTTCGGGCGATACGATAGCAACACTGGTTTTCTCCAGTGCCGCAGAAACGCTTTCAAGAGCGCTTATCGGTTTTATAATCGGTATGGTGCTGGGCTACATACTGGCTTTGCTGATGCACCTGTCGCACATAGTCGAAAAGATAGCGTTCCCGTATCTTATGATAATCCAGCTTATGGCTAAGTAGATGTAATCAAGAGAAGAAAGGAAAAGCACAATCCAGACGGAACCGGCGGTTGTGTCAAGAAATGTTTGTGAGTTAGCAAGAATTTTGATATAATGGGAACAGGAACCCCGAAACCGGGAGAAAGGCAGGAGGATAAATGCACATAAGCTATAAACCCCTCTGGCACACGCTGGTTGAGCGCAACATGAGGAAAGAGGACTTGCGGATTGCCGCCGGTCTTACCACAAATATGATTGCCAACATGGGTAAAGGCAAAAACATCAGCATGGAAACGCTGGTTCGTATCTGCGAAGCCCTGAATTGTGGCATTTTGGATGTAATTGAATTAGAGCAGGACAAAGACGCTGAAAAATTAAATTGACAAGGAAGGCGCTGCGAAATGGACAATAGAGAAAGAATTATCAGACTTTGGTTTGATATGTGGCTTGCAAAAAAAGATTTGGGTATATTTAATGTATTTTCTGATAATGCCGTATATATTGAAAGTTGGGGGCCAGAGTACCACGGCTCCAAGAAAATAAAACTTTGGTTTGAGGAATGGAATACCCGTGGAACTGTCTTGCAATGGGACATCAAGCAATTTTTCCATAAAGGCAATCAAACCATTGTTGAATGGTATTTCAAAAATAAGATGGACGCCGGTAACGTAGAAGCGTTTGATGGAATGTCACTGATAGAATGGACGCCAGATGGCAAGATTGCTCTCTTAAAAGAATTTGGTTGTAACGAAAATCGGTATGACCCTTATAAAGATGGCAATATACCACATTTCAGAGATGAAAATGCAAAGTGGTTTTAACTGGAAATTCAGTTGCTGGAGGTAATTATACGGAATGGATAATTGGTTTACCATTGAGCAAATAGACCGTGATACATTCTCTATTAGCGAATACAAGCACTGGGAAGAAACACATTGTTATCTATTATGTGGGGAAAAATATGCTATTCTCATTGATACAGGTTTAGGCGTTTCCAACATCAGAAAAATTGTGGACTCTCTGACAAAGCTGCCTGTTATGACAGTTACAACTCATGTTCATTGGGATCACATTGGCGGGCATAAGTATTTTGATAATATCGCCGTACATGAAGCGGAAAAGGACTGGCTATCGGTCAGGTTTCCGATACCATTGCAAGTTGTGAAGAATAATTTGACAAGGCTTCCTTGTGATTTTCCAAGAGATTTTGATATTAACGCTTATCAGATTTTTCAAGGTATCCCACAAAGAATTTTACACGATGGCGATTTTCTAAATTTAGGCGGGCGGGAAATTCAAGTTGTTCACACGCCGGGACATTCTCCCGGACATTGTTGCTTTTACGAACCAGAACGAAACTATTTGTATTCCGGGGATTTGATATACAAGGGAAGCCTGGACGCATTTTACCCAACTACCGACCCGAAGCTATTCTATCAATCTATAAGGCGAATACGGAAATACAATATAAAAAAAGTTCTGCCCGGACACCATCAGTTGGATATTCCCGTTTCTTTGATAGCCGATATTGAAGCCGGATTTGCACAATTAGAGAGAGCCGGAAAACTCAAACAGGGAAATGGATTGTTTAAGTTTCAGGATTTCCAAATTCATATATAATCAAAGCTGCCGTTGCAGGAACAACCATTCCCACAACGGCAGTTTTCATTTCCACGGCCTGCGCCGGAAGTTCATACCAGACTGTTTTATCAGCGGGGATTTCTTGAACAGCTTCTTCAAAAGGCTTCGTTCCTCTTGTGAGAGCCGCTTATATTTGAGCCGGAACGCCTTGCAGAATATCTCCGTGAATTGCTGAACCCTGTCCCCCGGCGATTGCATGGCCTTTTGTACTTCCCGTATCAGTTCATCGGCGGGCGTAGTATCCGGCGCACTTTCACTGTCATTTTCGTGCGCCTTGCGTATGTCGTGGAGAATGACGTCCCATGTTTTGTGCGTCACATGGCAGAAGAAATCTTCTTCCTCTACCTGACAGGCTTCCAATACTTTGATTGCCCGGTCTGCCGTAGCTTCGGGATGTTCTTCCAGTATCATAGCCCGTAAAGCAGCCAGTGAGCTGTTTGTGTCATGGAAGTGCATGGTTGCTATCCCGTCCACATAGATTTCTGCGTCTGCCAGCAGTTCCTTGAATTTTTCATGGGAGATAATCTCACACAGCAGCCGGTTGTTGAAGCGTTCACTTTTCAGCAGTTCTACGACTTCATCACTCAAATGTAATTCTTCTATCGGCGTGTTTTCATATTTCCGATTGTTGGTAAGGCCGAGCAGATAGTCAACGGACACCTGATAAAAGTCTGCCAGCTTCAACAGGCTGCCGTGATTGATTTCCTTGTATTCATCGTTGTCGTTTTCATAGCTGCCGAGGGCTGATTTTGAAATGCCGGTTTCCTGCGCCAGTTCTTCCAGATTTAAGCCCCGTTCCACCCGTAAATCTTTCAGGCGTTCCTGTACGGAAATGCGGGTTTTCATAGATACATCGCTCCTTCCTGCGGCTGGCTGCCGCCGTCCATCCCATTATACCATACCCGTTCCGCAATCGTGGAAATTTTCGATTTTGGGGCGGTTTTCCTACTTTGTGGATATACGGGAGAAGGCTCAAAAATGTGCCATAATGGGCTTAGTTCATCGATGGATTATTCCAATCGAATGACCGGCCTGTATGGGATATGCTCCCCGGCGATGTAGCGCAACGACTTGCGGCAGGGAAATGGAGGAACCATGACCGCAACGAGCGTACCAAAGGGAGCGAAACGCCGTTGTGAGAGCCAGGGGCAGGAACGACATCAGGGAGAACCGGCGAAAATGAACACCGAATTGATACCGAAACACAACAATCCGATAGGGCATAGTCTACCCTATCCGTAATACTACGGGGGATTTCCGGGCGGCTCTATGGCCGCTTTTCCCTTGAAAATCGCCCCGAAACACGACACTAAAATCTGCTATCCGTCTATTGCGGCTGTTACGGCTGAAATGGGCGGATTTTTGTTTAAGGAGGCACCATGCCGAGAATGCCGAAAAAGAGGAAGCTGGAACTGTCTTTCTTCCTCAATGAACGGGGGCGGGTAACGTACAACGACCTTTGCCGGAAATGCCAGCGCACTTGCAAGCAGAGTTTCCGGGCGGTCATTGTGGACTGCCCCCATTATCTTTCCAAACGCTCAAAACGAAAAGTAAAGGAGGACACCGATTGAATGGAAGTTGAATTTATGACCGCAGACACCACCCTGCCGCCCTGTATGCCGCTGCCGAGAGCCATGCTGCGGCTCCCGATCAGCAGCACCGCCAAGGTCATGTACGCCCGGATGTTGGATATTGTTTTCCTGTCCGGCATGGAGGACGCCAACGGGATTTTATTTATCCATTTCCCCATCGTGGAACTGGCGGCGGCACTTGCCCGCAGCACCATGACCGTGAAGCGTTCCCTGAATGAATTGGAGGACGCCGGACTGATACTGCGAGTGCGTCAGGGCTTCGGGGAACCCAATAAGATATATGTACTCATTCCCAAGAAGGAGGACAGCCGCCTATGAATGAAAAGCTGGAAGCACTCAATCAGGAGATAGAGAAAACGGAAAAGAAGCTGCGGAGGGCGCAGCATGAAGAAAAGATATTGGAACACCAGATAAAGACGCTGACACGGAAGGAACGGACGCACCGGCTTTGCACCAGAGCCGCCATGCTGGAAAGCTACCTTCCCCACCCGGAAGCCATCACGGATGAACAGGTCAGTTTGTTCTTGAAGCTGCTGTTCCGGCAGGACAGCACCCGTCAGCTTATGGAAAAAGTGTTCGCCGGAAACGACGATTTTCAGGGAGAGGACGTAGGCCGGAAACGGCCATGATTGCTTCCAGAGCCGCAGCCCGTGGACTGCCCCTCTGAAAGAGGGCGCAACTATACACCACCTGAAGGTAGTGTGTTGCGCCCTGCCGGGGGCTTCCTGCGGAAAGCAGATGATTGCCCGCAGCGTTCCGGCTCCAGTCAATCATCACAGGGGAAGCTACACTTCCCCTGCGCTGGCTGCCGCCAGCTACCCCTTTGTGGACTTGCCGCCCGGAAACACCTTGCGCTGCAAGCTGTTTCCGTTCAGCAAGTTTACAATTCATCTATTCCCATAAGTGCCTAGTCATAGTATAATAGAGCCAGTAGTAAATCATAATTTAGCGGAGGTGATACAATGCTTGAAAATATACCATCTCAATCAACTATGATTGAATTACTCGGACAATCTTTATTTGAAGTTTGGCAGGCGTTATGTTCGGCTATTGATGAAAAATACGATATGGAACGACTATGGAATACTGGCGGTAAGAATTGGACTTACGAGTATAAATATCGCAGAGGTGGAAAAACACTTTGTTGCCTATATGCAAAAAGTAATTGTATTGGTTTCATGATTATTTTTGGGAAGGATGAAAGAGCAAAATTTGAAGATATAAGAGATACCCTCTCTGATGTCGTTTGCAGGCAATATGATGAAGCAAAAACCTATCATGATGGGAAATGGGTAATGTTTGAACCGACCAATGCGGATGAATTTGATGATTACATGAAATTGCTGGCCATCAAAAGAAAACCAAATCGAAAATAGCACCTCTCATCATCATCGGGCCAACCTGACCCGAACTTTCAAAACTGAATACCAGCCGCCCACCGGCGGCACCACCGAG
>ERZ773192.1934-NODE-1934-length-19007-cov-25.134234_pt1 | contig 19007 bp, 14 predicted proteins | sample MGYA00581010_ERZ773192 | MGnify/ENA primary metagenome ERZ773192 (study PRJEB29015, sample SAMEA2737741) | human gut metagenome | biome: human gut; feature: human-associated habitat; material: faeces | place: China | collected 2012 ...
TCAGCGGTATCATCGGAATTCTTTTGATAGCCAAGCGGATATTCAAAAACAACCTGTCCAGCCGGATGCAGTATAATCTGTGGTTCCTGCTTCTTGGGTTGCTGGCAGTTCCCTTTATACCGTTCCGTCTCATCGGATTTCCACAAATCTTCTCGTGGCTTGGTAGCTTAAGAAGCTCTCCTGCTTCTAGTACCGCAACTGCTATGGGAGAAGCTGTTGGAATTCATCCAATCGGAAATACAGACTGGATGAATGATTTCGCACTTTCTGTAAATAGCGAGACACCATCCATTGCCGGATACATATTATTGGGGATATGGATTGTAGGCATTTTTGCAATGATCATATTAGTAATCAAATCCTCACTCCGCCTACGCAATTTGGAGAAATCTGCACTTCCCCTTCAGAACCCAGAAGTACGCAGACTATATTATCGATGTTTGGAGGAAATGGGAATTCACAGAAATATCCCTATCTACAGTACTGCATTTTTGAAATCTCCGATTATTGTGGGACTTTTGAAACCGTGTATTTATCTGCCGATTCATCTGATCTCTGATTACAACGAATCCGATATGCGGTACATACTGTTACACGAACTGCAGCACTATAAGCACAAAGATGCTATTGCCAATTATCTTATGAACTTTGCCGGAGTGCTTTATTGGTTTAACCCCTTTGTCTGGTTTGCGCTAAGAGAAATGCGTAATGACAGAGAAGTTGCCTGTGACACTTCTGTTCTGAAAATGCTTGAAGAAGACGATTATGAGAATTATGGAAATACGCTGATTAACTTTATAGAAAAGGTCTCCATTTCTCCTTTTCCGTTTGCTGCCAGCCTTAGCGGAAACATGAAACAAATAAAGCGTCGCATTATCAACATCGCTTCTTATGAGAAACCAACGTTTTACAAGAAGTTAAAAGGCATGACTGCTTTTATACTGACCACAGTTCTAATAATGGGACTTACACCTTTTATTTCTACATATGCAGCGGACGAAAGTCACTACCAATGGAAATCTTCCTCAGAAAATATTTCATATGTAGATTTTTCTAAATACTTTGGAAAATACGAAGGAAGCTTTGTTTTATACGATCTTAGAAATGATGTCTGGAGCATACATGATATAGAACATGCTACGCTACGAGTTGCGCCGGATTCCACTTACAAGATATATGATGCTTTATTTGGATTGGAAGAAGGTGTCATTACACCACAGGATTCTTTTATTGCATGGAATGGAGAAAACTATCCGTTTGAAGCATGGAACGCTGATCAGACCTTGCAGTCTGCTATGGCTTCATCTGTGAACTGGTACTTCCAATCAGTGGACGAACAACTTGGTACTACTTCCGTTTACGATTATATCAAGGAAATCGGATATGGAAATAAGAACATGAGCGGTGATTTCTCCACCTATTGGATGGAGTCTTCCTTGAAAATTTCTCCAATAGAGCAAGTCGAACTTTTAACCCAGCTGCAGAATAACAACTTTGGATTTGCTCCTGAAAACATCAATGCAGTAAAAGATTCCATCTGCCTTTCTTCTTCCGATGCCGGAACATTCTACGGAAAGACCGGAACCGGACGTGTGGATGGCCAGGATGTGAACGGATGGTTTATCGGTTATATCGAAACTGCAGATAATACATACTTTTTTGCTACCAACATTGGTGCAGACAGCGATGCTACCGGAGGCAACGCAACTGAAATAACCATGTCTATCTTGTCTGACATGAATATCTGGAAATAGGGTAGGAGGCTAACCATTAATTGATTAGCCGACCTCCCACACCACCGTACATACCGTTCGGTATACGGCGGTTCTTTAGTTTTCACGAACTATTAGATAGTAGTCAAACATGGACATATATCCGAGTTTGACTACTATTTCATTTTTAAAGACGCTTCCGATTACCTGAGCCATTCTCCAGTAACCCTTTCTACATCTTATCATTTCTCTCGCTACCCAGTGCTCACATTTTAGTGCTCTCAGCATTCGGTATCTCGTTCTTGGTTTCTTCCATTGTTTCCAGTATACAGCCCTTATTCTGCGTCTTGCCCATTGGTCTGTTTCTTTGAGAAGACTTTTCATGTCTGCGAGTTTGTAGTATTCCACCCAGCCTCTTACAAACTGTTGATACATTTCTTCCCTTTTCTCATTGCTGATACCTTTATGTCTGTCAGTTATTTCTCTGATTCTTTCCTTCATTTTCCCAACTGACTTCGGGTGTACTCGAAATCTGCATTTTCCTTGATGTCTGTAAAAAGTATATCCCAGATATTTCACTCTGCTGATATGAGATACTTTTGTCTTCTTCCTATTCACTTTGAGAAATAGCTTCTCCTCAATAAATTGGAGTATATTGCTCAAGGTTCTTTCTGCACTTTTTCTGCTTTTGCAGAAAATCATACAATCATCCGCATACCGCACAAACCTGTGTCCTCTGCGTTCCAATTCCTTATCCAACTCATTTAGCATAACATTGCTCAGCAATGGGCTAAGCGGACCACCTTGTGGCATTCCAATCTCTGTACGTTCAAACATTCCTTTTACGAGCACTCCCGCATTCAGATATTTGTGTATCAGTGATATTACTCTGCCGTCTTTGATGGTTCTTGACAATACCTCTATCAGCTTGCTTTGACACACTGTGTCGAAGAACTTTTCCAAGTCCATGTCTACTACATATACATAGCCATCGTTTACATTCTTTTGGCACTGTCTGAGAGCGTCATGTTGCCCTTTTTGTGGACGAAATCCAAAACGATTCTCCGAGAATTGTTCTTCGTAGATTGGCATTAGTTCCTGCGTGATTGCCTGTTGGATGACTCGGTCAACCACAGTTGGAACTCCCAGTTTTCTGTACTCGCCTTTTGTTTCTTTGGGTATTTCTACCCTACGGACTGGGTTTGGCTTATATCTGCCATTCCGTATCTGCCAGATTAGGGTTTCCTGGTTTTCCTTTAGGTAGGGCAGAAGTTCATCTACCTGCATTCCGTCCGTTCCACCTGCTCCTTTGTTTGACTTCACACGCTTATAAGCCTTGTTCAGGTTATCCTTTCGTAAAATCAAATCCAACAGATTGTCCGTCCAATAGCCTGTGATGATACTGCTCTTTTCAGCAATCTTACGGTAGTCGAACACTTCTGCATACTCTTTCTGTTCCGCAGATACCATTTGCAGATAGTCTTCCATATGAAGTTGTCTGTTCTTAAATCTACTTTCAGTTACATTCATTAGCTTGTATCTCCTAAAGTTCAGTCCTTCCCATGACGTTTGCAACCGTCTTGGTACTATGACCTCTGCTGACTTCTCGCCATTCGTTGTTACTACAAGGTTCATACTCTGTTTCCACTTGCTGACGAGACCTCCCTTGGTACCACACGTTTCTTTCTCTCCATATATCTGCCACATTTACTACAGTTGATTCCGAGTAGTTATTGGACTTTGGTTTGTTATGCAGCCTTATCCTCAACTGTAGCCTGATGTGATTTCTGTACGTCAGACCAGAGATTTGCCTCCACCTTCCTTCAGATTCCACCTCACAATGGACACCCTTGGTCTTGGCTGTATCCTTCCCACTACTAGGGCGGATTGGGGACTTTCACCCGTTAGAAACGTGCGCCGCAAGGCGCACATAAAGAATCGGGTAAAGGTCAATCTCTGACTTTTACCCGATTTTTCTTAATTCGCTATCTGAACAAGCCCTTTGTATTCCCATGTCGCTCCATAATCAGTTGACTGAAATACAATCCCATCTTTCTCCGCTGCATCTGTGGTAACCGTTATCGTCAATGTGTCGTCATCTTTTTCAGGCATATTCAGGTAATCAAAATCCTCCACCGTAAATCCGCAATCGATAGCGATTTGTGGTAATTCTGAAACAAGATCCATTGGAAGTTTCATTTCTTCAAAGGCCCTTCCGCCATCGCGAGTGACATATAAGCGGGAATAGGACTGGGATGCGCCTGTAATTCCTGCAACCCCAAAGTTCTCATCATAAAATATTAAACCTTCTGCAACTCCCAATTGTCCACTGAACGGATCATCATTTATGCATTCCCAAGTAGAACCACCATCCATTGTCTTTTCCATTACATAAAATCTGCTTCCGGCAGCTGCATCCGTTATCACCAAACGCCATCCATTATTTTCATCTAAAAAGAAATACATAGTTCCATCACTTTGATCCACAGTCCAACTTTCTGTATCTTTAGCATCCTCCACCTGCTGCATCGTATTCTCCTGCTTCAATTCTTGTTGACTGACGTACTCAGGCTCCATAATATATCGAACAGGTGTGACACTATTTAAATCAGGAATATGCAAAGATACCTCAAACCCAACGATTTCTCCACCGCTTCTAAGCTGAGTAAAATTGCCGGTTCCTGTTTCAGTTCCATCACCATCTGCATCTCCCGAAATATATTGTAAGCCTTCCTCTGAACTAAAAGATCTTCGCCCCATATAGAGTATTTCATAAATCTGCTGCTCTTCAAATGTTTCAGCCCACGCCTCTACCTGACTCGTCCAGTCTGAATTGTTCAAAATTTCAATCATTGGAGACAAACGCATATCGTCACTATATTCTCCATTCACATTACCATCTATCCAAACAGTCATATCATTACTGCTGTCTGCGTCATAATCAATAAGATACGTTTTTTTCTCTCCAGCCTCATTTTTTCCATATATGAATGCATAAATCCTTTGAATCGTTCCGTTTTCATCAAATGACACCTGATATTTATTTGCAATATAGAGTTCTTCCGGCAGTTGCAATGCTTCATCCAAATCCATCAGAATCCCTTCTACACCATCCTCAAAAAGATTATTATGCTCCAGTTCTACTTCTTTTTTACGCATCCACTCATCAAGTTTCCAAGACAGTGCCCCGTGATACGGAACTGCAGAATAAACGATACGTCCACCAAAGAATAAAGTTGCTGCTATAAGGAGTATCATTTCCGTATAGAAAAGTTTCTTATTTCCATTATCTCCTGAATTAACTTCTTGATTATGCCTTTTCGAAATCAGCCAGAGAACCACTGTGCCAACCAATCCTATTATACCTAACGCCAACATCGGTATATGCCTTCTCAAGCCACCATATTGACATAGATGCCAGAATTGATACAACATAAATATATATAGTATTAAACTTACTTTTCCCGTGATTTTATAAATATATTTCATGTAAGTCTCCTTTCTTCATATCTGTAAAAATACCATAAAACACCAGTATTATCAAATCATTCTTTAATACGGTATTGGTAATCTGGTATATGCATAATTCCATCATCAAGGATTTCATTCCCCAAATATTGAAAGCTACCATCATCAGCAAACTTTACTGTAAGTTCATGGGTTATGACCGCATCATCACAAATGACCATATCACACACCGCATCCACCGTTAATGTCACTGTTCCATCCTCATTTTCTTTGATATCAATAACCTCCGGCAGCGAAGTTCCAAAAAAAGTTGGTGCATAGTTAAGGCAGCCTTGTCGTACCCATACGTAAGTCTGATTTTTTTCATCAAATACCGCATATTCCTGAATTTGCTCTGCTGTTACCGGAAGATATTCCATGATCAAACTCTCAAATTCTTCTTTTGGTATTCCATTTGAATAATCCTCTGCATCAAACGCTTTCTGATGTTTCATGGCATACAGATATTCATACATTCCATTATAGTCCAGTTTTTCCATATGGTCAGTATCCCAATTCGAGCATAAAAGATTATTTCCCTGATACCCCAGACCTTGTACGCATCTTTCTGACATTTCCCGTTGTTCCTTAGATAATGGCTTTATTCTTACCAGACAGCTTCCGTCAACAATCTCTGTAACCTCCGGTGGTTCCGGAACACATAATTCATAACAAAACCATCCTTTATCCGTATATTTCCACTCCTTTATCCTTGCATAAGAAATATAGGACAATCCATATGTATCATTGGTGTTCCATGTAGCACACGCACTTATTAAATACATGTCCTTTCCATCAAAAATAAATTTATCTCTGCCAATGCCACCATCTGACTGCAACTCGTAAAGCACTATAAAACCAGCTTTCTCTTCCTGACAGTTTTTAAGAAAATCTTCGACTTTTTTATAATTTTCCATTGCTGCATATGCTTTCATCGTTATAACCGGATACCCTTTTTCTTTTATCCGATCCTGCATTTTATAGATTGTCTTATCATCCAGAACCGTATTAACTGCCTCCCCTTTATCTGCCTGAGTATAAATATCAGAAATAAGCTCCAGAATCATTTTACACTCATCCTCTGCTTCTTTTCTTTCCGGCTCATCTATTGGAAGGTCATAACCTTTTTCCCACTGTTCTGCAACATCTTCTTTTGCATTCTCGTTTTCTTCCGTAGAATCAACATCTCTACTATCCATCAACTGACTATCTGATTTCATATCTTTCCTTATGCATCCACATAACAGGCAACTAATCAGTACAATGAACCAAATGCACTTTTTCATAAATATTGTCCTTTCCATTCAGTCACATCAGGGATTCATCACTGTTCTCCGTATATATCATTCCATTCATCTTCAGTTAAACGCGGCGTATGCCATGTAATGTTGTTTTTTTCTTCCTCTGAAACAATGCAATTTGATACATACTGGAATCCACCGTCAGATAATGGTCTGACCGTAACATCATGCATATATACATTTGAATCGCCTGCATACGGATATACCACATGAACGTTGAGCGTTATCGTCCCATCCGAATGTTCTTTATACCCAACCACCTCGGAATACGGATATTCTGGATACTCTATCTCATAAAATCCTCTTGGTTTATATTCGTATGTTTGAGTTTGATAATCGTAAATAGTTTTTTTCTGCAATTTATCACTGTCGATATTAAAATATTCCATAATTACATTTTCAAACTCTGTTTTAGGAATATGATAAACTGCACCTATGCCTAAGTTATCATCTGCTACATATGGAAATTTTTCATTATGCAACTTTGGATACAACAAATCAAACATGTCATAGAAATTCAGTTCTCCAAAATCATCCTCATTCCAATCCACTAAAAACATATTATTTAACTCATATCCTATTGGCAAAAGATATTTTTCATTTAATTCCCGACACTTTGCATCCAATGGCAGTATACGAAATGCTACATGCTCTTCTGCAGAACTTAATGTTAATACATACAATTCTTCTGAAAAATAAGTTCCAGAAAACATCAGATATCCATCATCGGTATATCTCCAATAATCGGTTTGATATTCACCCTCATCTTCACTTTTCATAATCCCATCTTTGTATCCGTAATAGCATCTTTTCACATGAACCACTCCTTTTTCTGTCTGTAAATGGTAGACCGAAAATCCTCCCAGACTGCTCACTTGGATAATTGTCACTTCTGCTTCTTTCTGGTTCTCTACCGAATCACAAAAATCCATCACACTTTGCATTTGTGTCATATCAACTCGATTTTCACAATCAACCGCTGCATATCCACATTCCCCAAATCTTTCTACAACTTTACGTACTGTTTCAATATCCTTCAGCTTATTTTTTGTTGTGGCTTCCGCATAAATATCTATCGGAATATTTATAAAATTGTCATCCATTCCTTTCTCACTGACCATTTCAATAGGTTCAGAAGCTACTGGTTCTTCTGTATTCCCTTTACATCCCGAAATCCCCATCGAAAAACCTATGCTAATTACCAGAAAACCACTTTTCAAGAACCTGACTATCTTTTTTGACAACATAACCACTTCCACCTCTTCCCTTTACATCTTCTACCATACTAATAATCATAATAGGACGATCCATATTTTCATCCGTTGTAAAAACAGAAAACCATCCCAATTCCGTTCCTGTTGTATCTTCTTTTGACGCTTTGATTTCTGCAGTTCCTGTTTTTCCAGCCAATGTAATATCCGTTCTGCATGCTGCATAGCCAGTACCATGAGGATTGTTTATGACTTCTTTTGTATCCTCCAAAACCATCTGTGCTGCATCCTTTGTAAATGCCGCTGTGATCCAAACGTTCGGTATCGCATCTTCCTTATATGTAAGATATGGTTTTATCATATTTCCTTCATTGCAAAATGCAGAATATATACAAGCCATATGCAAAGGATTTACAAGAATCTGACCTTGTCCATACCCACTATCAGCCAACTGTATCTCTTTCTCAATTTTATCTGTGTTAGAAAACTGCGATTTCGCCACTTTAATATCAAACGGAAGTTCTTCATTGAATCCCAATTTTGTCAATGAACTTTCCATATCTCTTTCACCAATTTTTAATGCCGCCTTGGCAAAATAAATATTGTCTGAATATATCAAAGCATTTTTTAAAATAACTGGCTCATAGGCATGAAGCGTTGTTACATAATAAGACCCCCATGAGGAATCTTTCTGCCAGCTCAATCCTTCATTCCCATAATCCTCATCTGGATCAATCGCCCCTGTTGTTAATCCAATAGCAGCTATAATAGGCTTAAACGTAGATCCCGGACACCAGACCTGTCGAAAACGGTTATACATAGGTTTTCTTTCATCTTCATTAAGTACAGTCCATTTTTCATTTGACATTCCCATAATAAAATCATTGTTATCATATGACGGTGTACTGCTTAATGCCAGCACTTCTCCTGTATACTGGTTCATAGCAACCGAACAGCTCTTATCATCTTTAAATTGCTCATATAATTCTTTCTGCAAATCCGAATCTATCGTTAGTTTTATATCTTTTCCATTTTCCACAATCGTGCTTACTACGATTTTTTTCTTATTGCCGTTTGAATCAACAATAGAAATAGCACACCCATTCTGTCCCTTTAATTCTTTTTCAAATAACCCTTCCATTCCACTTTTTCCAATCACACTGTTCGATGTATATCCCTCCCCTGCGTGTTCTTCTAAATCTTCTGCTGTAACGTTTTGAACATATCCTACTAAATGTGCAGCAGCCTCCCCCAGTGGGTATTCCCTTACAGTGATATCTGAAATTTTCACACCTGGAATCTCTAATAATTTCTCCTGTCTGTCTTTCTCTGCCAATGTTTCCTGATCTGGCTCAATCGACATCAGTTTTAATTCATTCACCTTTGGAACTGTTTTTAATGGTACAAATGAATCATCTTTTACCCATTTTGCTGCTAATTTTTTTCTATATCTTCTGTTTTCATTTCCAATAATTCTGCCAACTGACTGATAGCATCATTCTTATTCTCTAATTTTCCGGGAACTACGCCTATAGAAGAAGCCACTCCCTCGCCTGCAAGCATGTGACCATTTCGGTCTATAATCTGCCCTCTTTTAGCACTTGTTGTAGACACTTTTACCTTATCTGTGGAATCCAGCTCTGGAAATATCAAAGAATCATTCCATATCAGCTTATATTTGCCTTTTTCCAGTATAAATGATGCCTTATTTTCAAAAGTTACGTTTCCTGCAACAGTATCCATAGATGTTTCATAACAGATCTCTTTTTGTTCTTTATCATAAGATGTGATATGAACTTTCATATTATCTACATCAATTCCCTCATAAATAGCAGAATTACGTTTTACAAAATCTTCCTGACTGATATTCCCAGATATTCCTGCATCAATCATCTCATACATTTGTTCATATTCTCGATTTGAAACATGATCCATATATGTTTTAAGAACCTTCTCCGGTGATACATCAGGTACACTTTCATACCATACAAAAAAGGCAACCACAGTTGTAATCAAGCATAAATTCATGAGCCATATAATGTATATCCTGCTTTTTTTCTTTTTTTTCGTCATAGCATCTCCTTTTCTTACGGTTGTAAGATTTTATTTTAAAAAAAATTGTTCTTTCCATTTCAAAAGTTATGTCAAAGCAATCATGATTTCTTTTTTCTGTATATAATATTCTCTTATATCTTACATCTGTAAGATTTAAACGTCAAGTCTTTATTTACTTTTATTCTAAATAACAAAGCATCTGGCACATCCTAAGGAAGTGGCAGAAATGGCAAATCGAAACCGCACCAATCCGGTGCAATTTTATCTCAGCGATGATGAGCAGTACATCCTCAACACCAAATTCAAAGCATCCGGCATGAAGAGTATGTCTGCGTTCCTGCGCAAGCTGATCTTATATGGATATGTGTATGATGTCGATTACAGTTACCTGCGAAATTATAATACGGAGTTAGGACGTATCAGCTCCAATTTAAACCAGATTGCAAAGAGGGTAAACAGCACTGGAAACATTTATCAAGAGGCCTAAAATGAATAATCCTATCTTGTAGCTTGTTAATAATGACACCATGTATTATACTTAATTTATTACCACAAACACTTAGGAGATACTATGGCGAAAACAGACTATAAATCAACTGATGCCTTAATGCAGCATCTTAGAAATAACGGAATTTCCATCTCAGGGACTTCTCAAAAGCAACAACTGATCAATACAGGATATTTTCATGGTTATAAGGGATACCGCTTTTTTGTATCATCCTCAAACCGCCTTCCATTTACCTCATACAATGAGATCAACGCAACCATACAATATGACACAAAACTAAAGTCTCTTTTATATGGAAAAATGATGTTTATTGAAACTGCCCTTAAAAATATTGCATTAAACACAATTATGACAGAAATAGATTCAAGCAGTGTCTATGATATGTATGATAAAGCAATCAGCAGTTACAAAAATGCTCCAGCTGGAACTCGCGAAGATATAAAAAAGAAATACCAAAATAACAAACTGAATCTCCAAGGTTCCATACAAAATGCCATAGCCGCTGCATACCGCAAAGAGAATCCTAAAATCACCCATTTTTATAATAATGTCAACTATAATGAGGTTCCAATTTGGGCAATTTTCGAAATTCTTACTATGGGCGATTTTGGTTATCTACTTTCCTGTCTGACTATTGATATGCGTGAAAAAGTATCCCGTTCAATCGGCATAAATCTATCCAGTGATACCTATCGGGAATTGCTTTATAAATATGTATATGCCTTAAAGGATCTGAGAAATGCTATTGCCCATAATGATGTAGTATACGATACCCGTTTCAAAAAAATGGATCCATCCAGACCAATGAAGCAGTGTCTGATTTTAGAAATGGGAATGCCTTACATAAATTTCAAAACTATTGGTGACTATATTATTCTCATTTGTTATTACTTGAAATTACTGAAAGTTTCTAAAACTGAGATTAAATCATTTATTCGAGAATTTGAAAAGATCACACGAGAATACGAAGCATCCGTAAACCCGAATGTTTCAGCTATTACCATTCATCCCGATTTGTTTTCTCGGCTAGACATCTTGAAAAATGCCATATAATGCTTGCATATTTCACTTGTATATAGTATATTATAGATAGCAATTGGGGTATGTGTTTGCGGACACATACTTGGAGGAGTCGGAGCAATCCGGCTCCTCTTTAATTTTCAACAAAAAGATACCTGCCTGGCAAGATTTTTTTCACTTTCCTTTATGTGTGATCCATAATATCGCCTTTCTCGAACACATCGAATCAGCCCTTCAAAACGTCATAATAAAAATCCGTTTTAAAGGTATTAAAAAAGACCGCTCACTTTCAATTTTTGATATGTACCCAAAATCCTGGACACATATTTATAAGTTAGGCGGACATCATGGATGCTTCTCTGTATTTTACTGGAGGCATCCTCACCGGCGCTGACAAAACAAAATGGCGGACCAGCACCATCAACAAAATCCTTCGAAACAAGAAATACATCGGCGATGCCCTGCTTCTGAAAACTTATACCACAGACTTCCTAAATAAGACCAGAGTCAAGAACAATGGCATCGTTCCACAATACTATGTAGAAGGCAACCATGATGCAATTATTCCGAAGGACATTTTTTTGCGGGTGCAGGATGAGCTGGTACGCAGGCGAGTGGTCAAAACAAGCGCCAATGGCAAAAAACGTTCCTACAGCTGCAATCACTGCTTTGCGCAGATTGTCATTTGTGGCGAATGTGGAGTAATGTTCCGCAGAATTCACTGGAACAATCGCGGCTGCAAATCCATTGTCTGGCGCTGCATCAGTAGGCTGGAGCCGACCGGGCAGAAATGCCACGCAAGAACTGTCAATGAGCCGGTATTGGAGAATGTGGTAGTTCAGGCGATTAACACGCTCCTTGGAGATAAGTCCACCTACCAGGCGCAGCTCCAGCAGAACATTGCAAAGGTGATCCGAATCGCTCAGCAAAATACCGCTGATGGTATCAACGAGAAACTGCAGGAGCTTCAGAAAGAGCTTCTTAAGAAGGCCAATAACAAAGAGGCCTATGATGAGATTGCCGACGAGATCTTCAAACTCCGAGAACAGCGAGAAAAATGTACGGTTGACACAGCTGCCAGGGACGCACAGATTGCAACAATTAATGACCTGCAGGACTACATCAAGCAGCCGCGCACTGACCTTGCTAAATTCAACGAAACATTGGTAAAACGCTGGCTCAAGCAAATCACCGTCTGGGAATACCATTTCACAGTGGAGCTCGAGTCCGGACTGAAAATTGATATTGAAGGATAATGTCCTTAGACGCACAAAACCCTCCCCGCCATGATGGTTGAGAGGGTTATTTTTAGTTATTCATCTTTCTTTCCGCTGCGAGGATATGCCTCTTTCTCTATCCACACACGCTCACCATTTTTGATATAATGCTGCCCATGAGATCGAACGGTATGTTCTTTTGGTGATGAACGTTCCGCCGAAGTATCTGTATCTACGTCACCAGTTAAAATTTCATCATAGCTATCATCAAAAGTGTCGCTTCCAGTCCGTGATGTTGTATAACTATAATCACCTGAACTGCTATCTCCAGAACTAGAGCGTCCACCGTTTGCTACTGCATCTGCAGCGGCTGCCAATCCAGCTACACCCACCGCCTTAACTATTCCCGTTAGAACGGGATGACGATTAGAAAAATCAACTACTGCTTTAAAGGCCTTTTTGACCGTATTTCCAAAACCTCCAGATTGCTTGATATCGAGTTTTGGATTACTTACCGGTTTTATAGTTCTTGTTTCCGCTTCTGGTTTAATTTTAGATGTTTCTTCCGTTTCAACCTTTTCTATCAGTTCTGTTAATGTTTCTTCTTTTTTCTCTACAGTTATGCTTGGCTTCATTATCGGCTCAGGCAAGTGGATTACTTCACACGGAATAAATGGGCCATCACCAAAGTCAAATTTTTCTTTAGTTACTGGATTATAATACCAGTTTGTTGGATTTCTCCAGTTTCCGTTATGAGCCTCTAAATGCTCAGCTCTTGTAAGGAACTGAATGTTTCCGGGGTCTCCTTGATATTCCGGATGCATTTCAGCGTTCTTCATATGCTGACCTTGAAATGCAACGCCATCGTCATCATAAGCTTTGCCTTTTTCAATAATATCTTGCTGTTGTTTTGGAGTCCACTCTCTTGTTCCTTTACCTTCCTGAACAAGTTCTTGTTCCTTATTCCAAGCAGCAAGTATCGCTTTATTGGATTCTGCTGTTCGTCTCGACATGGAATCAACCTCCTATGCCAAGCAAATCATACAGGTCATTCAAAAAAGCTGTGAAATCATCATAGATTTCATCATCTTCAATTTTTCCGGCTTCCTGATTATAAATAGCGATTTTTTCACCAGCTTTTTCACAGAGAATAGGGTCTCCTGATGCAAGTGCACCGATGACGATATAATCTTCACTAGGTCTGTTATTGTTATCTACATCAATTACAGGTTTATGCTCAATACCATATAACTGAATACCTGCTGGTAAGAAAAATTCTCCACCATCAGAGAACAACAGCCATTCCTTGAATTTTGTAGGAAGCTTTACACTACGCTCCTTCTCAAATTCTGATATCTTTTCTTTTGTTGTTTCTTCAAGAAAACTCATTTTCCCCTGTTCGTTGAATTTATCCACAATCAATTTTAATTCTTCGGAAATCATCTTTGTCACACTCCTTATACAATTTTCTTATTTCGATAGAACCTCTAAGTAGTTAAATAACGTATTCAGTCTTTTAATTTCTTCGTTATATATCGCTTCTTGGTCATTAAAGCTTTGTACTCCAAGTGTAGAAACTATATGCTGCTTTGTATCAGAAATCTTTTCCGCTGAAAGCAAGTGGTCTAATAATATTCTATAATCATGAAGAATATATAATGGAGACATTATTGATGCTATATCTATGTTATCTACCGATAATGAAAGTTTAACCAAAATCGCTTCTATCAGCTTAATTGATTGCCACGATGTGTATTTAGCATTTCTTTCAGAATAATCATATAGTAGTTCATACAATTTTCTCATCTCGCTAACGTTAAACCCTTCAACAAGAATCTTATCGTAGGCATTTATAACTTCTGCAACTGCAGTCTCGGTAAAAACAACCGGTCTCTTAACCTTTTTCTCATGTTCCTGACACTCATCGGTTAAATGCGATAAATCGACGGAATGCTTTTTCTTTATGTTTGAAATAAATGCTTCTTTGTTTATCAAGATTCTTTTTTCGATTATAGGCTCACTAAATACGCATTTCATCTGGGCTTGATAGAATTCAGAATCAATCAATAAATGGTCTGATGGAACATTAAATGGTTTCAATATCCCTTTTGTTTTATCATCCATATCATCGATATCGCCAAGCCACATTATCAATTTTCCATTAGTATTAAATCCAAATGGAACATTCCATTCATACTGATACAGTCCTGAAAAATCTTTCTTCGCAATATATCCGTAGCTTTCTGAGAATATTTCCACTTCATATTCTGGCATGGCCAAGAAAAACACTAGAGCTTCCTTTTCAAAATATACTGGGGTCAGGAAACCTTTGACAGAATGCTCTTCATCGTAACACAAACCGGGAATATTGTAATAATCCCTATGGTCATAATCGTAATTTTGCTCAGTACAATATTCAAATTTTTTCTTATAGCCAGTAGTATGAAATTCACCTATAGTCTGGTTTTCCTTAACAGCAGTTCTATATGCGCCATCAATCATCTGTTTCGTATGTTCAGGCAAGAACTCATTTCCACATTTTTTACAACGCAATACAAGAATAGGAGAAAAATGCAAAATCCTGCCTTCGATAGTACAAGTTAAATCTGTTTCAATAAGCTCACAACATCCATTACAGTTGGAGCACTCATCAAACCTATAGGTCTGATATTCTGTTATAAATTCATCGTATGAAGCAAAGCAACATTCCACAGTTACCTCTCCTCCCAATATCTATTCCACTGTCCGAAAATGCTATTAGTATCGAGTTGCCTGATTGGTTGTCAGCCCTTTTCGTTTTCTAAAAATCAGCCCGAAATGCCTGACATCTAATCCACTGTCTCAAATCGCGGCATCTAATCCGAGGTCACAACCTGACACACATTTTGCAGTAGATATGTTTCCATATAAGAAAACCGAGCTTTTTCAAGAGTTAGACTTCTATTCCCAACTTCCGAAAAAGCCCGGAAATACGCCGCTTTCTGGTTCTTATTTATCTTTTCTTGACATCAAAACCACCGTTTCCACATGCCATGAGTGTGCAATTTAGATGCACAACCCTTGGCTTTCCGTTAAGCCTTGGATTCAAAAAATGACACAATGGTCCCTTTTGGGTCCTGTAAAAACGGCATACTGCACCCAGATGCACCTGCCACAAAAAAGATTAGAATTGATTTCTTAGACGAGCCTTTGATTGGCTTCGATTTGATTTGAAATCTGCTCTTTACTATGGCAAATATCGCTACTTGCAATTGTACCATAGTTTTGCTTTTTCGGATAGATTTTCCGAAATCAAAATGGGCAGAAGAAAGCCCCCAAATCATATGTGACTTAGAGGCTTGATTCCAACCATTTTAGCTATTATAGAAATTCTCCTCATTACAACACTCATTTTTATTGGGAATATAATCAAATGCACATATTATTCTACTTCTTTGAACTATATCTCCTCTGGCAATACAATTTCCTTTAGCACATCCTTCTATTGGCTTAAAATTTTGGCAAGAACTACATCGCCTACGCTCCTTTTTCATTCCATGCCCATCACATCTAATCATTTCATAGCCTACAATATATTTTTGCAACTCATCTTCCGATATTGTCTTCTTTAGCACATCTCCTCTTTCATTTTTCAATTCGAAATGAATTTCCTTGCCATTCATATCTGATTTTAAACCAATGTTATTATTTAATAAACCTTCCTCATTTAATGCATCTATTTCTTCGCAATCAAGATTTTCAACAAAGTCCAATATATCTCTCATAATCGATACCGATAATCCATAACCACCATAATTATATTCATAAAATAAATTTCCATAATATTCACCCTCTTTTAAGGTTATCGCTATCACATAATCTCTTGACTTATAATCATCTGATAAATCATGATACATCTTATTTTTCTCCTCATGCTGATACTTATATTGATATTCTTCTCGATATTGTTCATTAAGAATTTTATCATGAGCGGCATCTTCTACAAATTTTAAATGCATTGCATCTATTCCATTTTGCTTAAACTTTTTAATGGTTTCACTTCCGTAAAATTCATAGAATTCCTCTCTGCATTGTTTTAATGCCTCAAGCTGCGTAGATAGAAACCGGTCAAAAAAACTTTCCGGAATATGTAATCTACTTGAAAACTGCTTTTTTCTCTTGTCTATTGTCTTTCTTGTCCTAGCATATCCAAGTACTCCTATTGATACACCTAACACCCCTGCCAATTCCCAAGGTGTTACTTCATAAACTTTCTCTATTGCGTCATAAATATTGATTTCAATTCCTATTCCTTGATCATCTTTTCTTAAAAGATCCATAAACTTATCATAACTAATATGGCATCTTCTATAGGGTTCTTTAATATACCATGGAGCATTGTCTATGATTTCTGAATAATATTCCAAGGATGCTCCCCAGTCATCACACTCTGTAATATTTTGATAATTTTTTTTACTATTCTCAGCGCAACAACTTTTATTCGAGCCGAATTCACACGTTTCACATGTCATATTTAATTTCATCTTTATACATTCCCTTTCGTCTTTTCAAACTTAGAGCATCATGCTAAACATTTCTCTTATATTACCAAAAATATCTAAGCACATTTTATCACAGCGTATCTTTCCTGGAAATGACATTTTGATAAAAATGGGCAGAATAAAACCTCCAAATCCTGTAGACTTGAAGGTTTTATTCTACTCATTTCTTGTAGAAGGAGCTTAATTAGATAAAATTTCTATATTCATAAATCATTCCTTCATATTGTGGCAATAACCAGCCTACTTTTGCTATTGCGTTGAGAGATTGCTGTCAATACTTCTGAAACCAATTTTCCATAACACCCTATACTATTATCAAGCATATTTACCTCCGCAGTATTTCGAATTAATATATCCTATTTTACCACAGTATTAAAGGAATTTCATTATACCTCCAACTCCTTTTCCATTCTTTTTGCTATTTTCATAAAATAGTCTCTGTCTTCAATAAAGTGCATATCTCCAACAGCATCACAGTCGTTCAAGACATGTAAAACACTCGTAACCTGAGCATTGCTGTTCTGATTAGTAACTAATGCTTTTACTACCTTTTCAAACTTTTCTTTACCGTTCTTATATGTAGCCAGCATCATCTCCAAGTCTTCTATGGTCATGATATAACATCTGCTGTCATCAACAAATATCTCTGGTATCGAAGACATCACTATTTGCGTATTCGTCATACTCTCATACAGCAAAAAAATTTTAATAACCGGCTTTTGTCCCTGATATTCCTTTTCAGACATTTTAAGTTGTTCATGTGCTTCTAAAATATTTCTTTTGTAAAATGTATCAATCTGTTGAACATCTGGTGCCTGTTGCTTTGCCTTTATTCCAAGCAGTCCTGATTTCAATTCAAACAAGAATACCGCATCCTCAAATTCTACAAAGAAATCCGCACTCTTTTTGTCTTGTTCTGGGATTTTGTGCCACATATCTTCTGTCAGGTAAATCTCAGCCAGTTCCATAAAATATTCTTCGAACATTCTGCCAAAAGCATTAATGAACCCGGTTCCCTTACCATTCTTATAATAATAATCTCGAATTAACCAATATAAACCATCTGCAAAGAGCATCTGTACCAAATACATACTGACCATAATCGGCTCTTTGTTCTTTTGAGTAATCACAAAAGGTTTGCTATAAAACAATTGTTTCTGTATTGGAGACTTCCTTACATCATCATATGTAACAGAATAATAATTAATAATTTTCTCCAAATTCTCTTTAGTGAGTATGCTGTTTGCCCCGTGCTTATATAAATCATCCTCTGCTCCTAACGGATCGGGACGCTCACTGCATAACCACAACAAATAAAGTACATTTGTCAAATACTCGTCTGCACTCAGACCAAATAATTCTTTTGTAATTTCATTTATATCAACAATCTCATCCCTATTAATTTTACTTGAGCCAAGCAAAATATGATAATTTCGGCTAAAGCTCTGATATGTCCATGCCAAATTCTGATACTTAAACTGTTCATATGTCATGCCCATCATAAACTTAAATATATCCGGCAATTTTGCATCTTTGATATATTCACTATTGGAATGTTCATTCTCATATCCTCTATACAAATTTACCACTGTACCAGCTTTTTCTCTTGTCATGATTTCTTTTCTGTAATCATTTGCATTAACAATTGAGACATACGCCATGTCTTGAATATCCCACGCCGACAACATCACCTGCACTTGCCGATGTATAAATCCATGCAAGATGGCATTCAATGGGAATGTGATACTACACCTTAATTCTGCCTCCGGTTCATTTAACTGCTTTTTATATAACTCAATTGACACTTTCGAAAAAAAATAAACAAAATCTCTTGTCGAATAATTCTTAATGTAACTCACGAAATCTTTCAATTAGTATCCTCCTCGTATTATATAGTAGTAGTTTTTATAGACCCTCTCCAAGGTCTTTACAACT
>ERZ773192.1935-NODE-1935-length-18992-cov-4.411364_pt1 | contig 18992 bp, 10 predicted proteins | sample MGYA00581010_ERZ773192 | MGnify/ENA primary metagenome ERZ773192 (study PRJEB29015, sample SAMEA2737741) | human gut metagenome | biome: human gut; feature: human-associated habitat; material: faeces | place: China | collected 2012 ...
CCAGGCCGAGCAGGACCGCCTGTTTCAGCGTGCCGCGGATAGCCACGATAAAGGCGGCCATCATCGTTTTTGAATGGCCCGGTTCGAGGCCGTGCAGCGCGCCGAGCAGTATTGCGCTGGGTATAAACAGCCAGGCATTGCCCTGCTGCAGAAGGGAAGTGAAATCGTTCATATCGGGATCCTTGCCAAAAGTGCGATTATCCTACTCCCCCCCAGTAGTAAAATACTACCCCCCAGTAGATAAAGCGGCTAATAAAAAGGATCATGGTATGCTGGCAGGCGTTGCTGACCACGCAGGTCGGTAATCCCGGACAGAATGAAACGGTGGATCGTGCAATGTCACATACAGTTCGACATAAAAAGATGTTACTGACCCGGTTGAAGAAAATTCAGGGGCAGAGCACCGCGCTCGAAAAAATGCTTAATCGCGAGCATGAGTGCGCTGAAATATTACAGCAGCTGGCGGCGATCCGCGGCGCGGTCAACGGCATGATGCTGCAGGTTATTCAGGGGCATCTTACCGACCATGTGGTGAAAGAGCCTGACGAGACGCAGCGCGAAGCGGATCTGGAGACGGTGATGCAGGTGATTAAATCCTATCTGAAGTAGCGCCCCCTGACGTTCCGCTCAAGCCACCCGCCGCTTAATGCGCATGGAGGTTATGCTCTGCCCACAGAATGAACTGCTCTTTTGGCAGCGCTTTGCTGTAAAGCCACCCCTGGGCGTACTGAACGCCATGCTGGCGCAGCCAGTCGCGCTGGCTTTCGGTTTCCACCCCTTCGGCGACGGTGGCCAGATTGAGCGCTTTGGCCATTTCAATAATGTGCGGCGTCAGCGGCCGGTACTCGAGGGTATCGACAAAAGATTTATCGATTTTCAGCGTGTCGACGTCCAGTTTCTGCAGATAGCTCAGGCTGGAGTAGCCCGTGCCGAAGTCATCGAGCGCAAACCGGATGCCCTTGTCCCGCAGCTGCTGCATGACGCCCTTGACCTGCTCGAAGGAATTGATGAGCACGCTCTCGGTGATTTCAAATTCAAGCTGCTGCGGGTTGATGCCGTGATACTGGATGATCTCCACGACCCTGCTGACGAAATTGGTCTGGAGAAGCTGGATGGCGGAAATGTTCACGGCGATCTGGAAAGGAAGCCCCGCTACGCTCGCCATGCTCAACAGCTGGCGGCAGACGGTATCGAGCACAAGATACCCGACATCCACGATGAGGCCGGTCTCTTCGGCTACAGGGATGAACTCGGCGGGTGAAATAAAGCTGCCCGCAGCGTCCCGCAGACGCAACAGGGCCTCGGCCTTGCGGAACAAGCCCGTGCTGATCTCGAAGACCGGCTGGAAATGCACCTCAAAGTCGCCGTTGGCCAGGGCGGATCGGATAAGGATCTGGAGCAGCTTCTTGCGGGAGAGGATCTGATCGAGTTCCTTGTTGAACTGGTAGATGCCCCGGCCTTCCTTGCGGGCTTCGGCAAGGGCGAGCTCGGCATGGGTGATGAGGGTGCTTGGATTGGTCCCGTGTTGGGGTGAAATGCTGATCCCGGCGTCGATGTTGCAGGTGTATTCGAGATCCTCAATGGTGAGCACGCGCAGGAAGGAGTTCCTGACGGACTGGGCGAGGCGTTCGGCCTGCGGGCGTGCAGGCGGTCGCACGCGAGCCGGATGGCGTCGAGCAGTTTCAGCGCGATCAGGATGTACGGCGGCAGCTTGAGTTTCGAGATGTCGTACTTCTCCTTGTTGAGGTAGTTCAGGAACGTGTCGTAGGTCGTGCCTAACAGATACTTGCCGAAGGTCTCGAAGACCCGTTTGAGGTTACGGTTGGCATTTTCGCGCTCGAAGTGGAACGATTTGAGGGCTTGCGCAATCAGAATGCGCCATTTCAGGTGTTCGGAAACGTACATATTAAGCGGATTTTGATGGTTGATGGGAAGCCAACAGAATCTACCCGGACTTACTGAAACAGCGATGACGGATGGGATGATGAACGTGTGTTTACAGAGGCATTCGGAGTTTCGGGAGGAGTCGTAGTCATATTGGCTGTTTTTGTTCTTTCAAAGGGGTAATCTGAACAAAAATGCAGATCGGAATTTGTGCGGGCAACTACAACCTTAACCCTTGGGTCGGTTTTTGTATCGAAAATTGCATTCGTATAAATTCGGTATTATATGGCAGCTGCAAGCTGTCTCTTCTCCGGGCGTTTGGTGCTTGCGGAATGGCCGGAGAATCCGGGCGCTCCGCCGTGTCCCGGACCGGATGGTCGGAATGATATGCGCAGATGTCCGGACGGGACCGGTTCGTCCGGCACAGCCGCCGTCCGGGGACGAAGGGGCATGGCGCAGGTGCGGCAGCGATGCGGCATGCCGCCGGGAATGGCGAAAGGGATTTCTGCGAACGGGAAGTGACGGCCGCGATTTCTGCGGACCGGAAAGGATCGAAGGGACGGATGCGGACGCCGAAGGGCGGCGCGTCCGGAGGCCTTTGGCGCGGGTATGGCGGCGGGCGTCCTGCCTTGCCGGAGCGGACGTTTAGAACGGATACCCGATGGCCAGGTGGAATCCGAGACCGTCCTTGAAACTGGAAATGTTGTAGTAGCCCTTCTTGTCCGGGTTCGGATAGGGGGTGTGCAGGCCGATGCCGAGGTCGGCGCGGATGACCAGGTAACTGATGTCGTAGCGCAGTCCGAAGCCTGTTCCCAGCGCGATGTCGTTCAGGAAGCCTTTCCATTTGAGTTCGGCTCCGGGACGTTTGGGGTCTTTCTTCAGCAGCCAGATGTTTCCGGCGTCGAGGAAGACGGCTCCGTTGAGCCGCCCCATGATGCCGAAGCGGTATTCGATGTTGGCTTCCAGTTTGAAGTCGCCCGTCTGGTCGAGGTAGCCGTTGCGGTCGTCCGCGGGCGGGCGGTAGCTGCCCGGGCCGAGCGACCGGATGGTGAAGGCGCGGATGCTGTTGGCGCCGCCGATGTAGAACTGTTCGCTGTAAGGCATCACCTCCGAATTGCCGTAGGCGTAGCCCGCGCCGACGAGGAGACGCGTCGCCAGCCAGTTGTTGCGGCGGCCGATGCGGTGGTAGAACTTCACTTCGCTGACCTCCTTGACGAACTGCGAAAAACGGTTGCCGAAGAGGGTCTGGGGCTGCCGTTCGCCGAAGGCCCGCAGGATGCCCGAAAGCAGGTTGCCGGCCGACGTGACGCTGTTCTGCCAGTAGAAGCGCCGGTTGCCCGTGGCGCCGTAGGTCCGCTCGAAGGTGTAGGTGTAGTTGATCGAGGGCACGAACTGGTTGCGGAAACTCATGGCGATGGCCGGATTTTCGTCCATCGTCCGGTCGAAGGAGTCGGTCGTGTGGAGCAGTTTGTTGTAGGTGAGCTTGAAGACCGTCAGCGAATGGCGGCTGTACGGGGAGGTCTGGAAGTTGTAGCCCGCCGAACCGCTGAAGGCGATCAGCCGGAAGAAGCTGGGACGGTTCATCAGGTCGACGCCCAGCTGGAACGACGTGCTCCCCGGGTATTTCTGCTGGCGCGTCATGCTCCGGGGCAGCAGCAGCCTCGGGATGTCGAGGTTGGCGTTCAGCCCCAGTTCGTAGGAGTTGAGCCGCGAGGAGCGTCCCCCGGAATTCTTGTTGCCCGTCTGCCATTCGTAGGAGCCGTTCAGCTTCACGGAGAGGACCTCGCCGCCGCGGAAGAGGTTGTTGTTGCTGACCCGGAAGGTGACGCCCGGGCCGATGAAGCTGTTCGACTTCGAGGTGACGTCGGTCTCCAGGGCCGCCTCCAGCGGGTAGTCGAACCGGGCGTCGATCTCCACGTCGAGCGTGTCGGAGCCGCGCAGCGAGTCGAGCGGCGTGACGCTCAGGTTGACGGAGCGGAAGATCCCCAGTTTGTTGAGGTCGGTCTGCGTCCGGTTCTGGGCGTCGACGGTGAAGAGCTGCCCGGGCCGGAGCGTCAGGGCGCGGGACAGGACCCGGGGGCGGATTTTCAGCGGCCGCCGGGCGATGACGGTCGCGTCCGGCAGGCGCAGCGTATCCGCAGGGCCGGGTTTGATGTTGGTCAGGCGGACCGTGACGTCGCCCACGCGGTAGGGCATGAGGGCCGCCTGCGGAACGTTCGGCCGGAGGTTCAGGCGCAGGGCGACCTGCCGTCGGCCGGCGGTCGTGTCGGCCAGGTACTCCATGTATTCGGGACGGAAATAGTAGTAGCCCCGGTTGCGGAGCAGCTGGGAGATGCGTTTGCGTTCGAGCGTGAGCGAGTCGAGGTTGTACTGCGCCCCGACGCGCAGCAGGGAGGTGGCTTGCAGACTGTCGATCAGCTGTTTCAGACCCCCGCCGACCTGCGGATAGGCGATGGACGAATAGCGCCATGCGGGTGCGATGCCGAGCGTGTACCGGACTTTCGCCTTGCGGCCGCGTTTGCGGTAGAGCAGGGAGTCGGCGGCGCGGGAGCCGAAGTACCCGTAATTTTCGAGGACCTGCTCGGCGACCTTCGTGCGCAGCTGCGGCTGTACCTTGGAGATCAGCACCGGCTGTTTGGCCAGCCGCTTGTAGAACCAGTATTTGAATCCTTTCTCCTTCGGCGTATAGAGGTGGTTGTAGGCCCACAGCCCGACGGGCAGCGGGGTGCGGAGGTAGGGGCTGTAAAGCGGATTGTTCGGTGCGACCGACAGCGGTTCCTTCACCGCCGACTCGGCCGCCGGAGTGAGCACGACGCCCGAATCCGGCTCGATGAGGATCTTTTTCACGCCCGTATACAGCACCTCGTCGCTCCCCAGCCGCCGGGTGGTGGAGCAGGAGGCCGCCAGCAGCACGGCGCAGAGGGGCAGAACGATGTTTCGGATGCGCTGCGGACTCATTTTTTCGGTTTTTTGGTTTTGGGACGCATCGGCTTGAACAGGTCGCCCAGCCGCGACAGTTTCTTGCGGATGACGAAACCCACGCCCGTTTCGGTGATCTCGCCTTCGAGGATGCTCTCGTAGCCCGTGTGGCGGAAGACTTTCAGGTACATGTTGTCGCGTTTGGTGAGCATGTATTCCAGCGAAATGTCGTCGATCAGGTTCTCCTTGAGGTTCTGCGACGGGTCGGCGTCGGTGCTGAACTTGCCGCCGATGACCGCCCGCACGCGGTTGTTGAAGAGGTTTTTCGAGAGCCGGTAGGAGTAGTCGGTGCGCTGGCCGTTGGGGTCGTCTTCGCCGTGGGAGTCGATGCCGAAGGAGAGGTCCACGCCCTTGAGGTTGTTCTGCGCCCATTGGTTCAGCTCCTTCTGGATGAACGTGTTGAGCGGATTCTCGGAGCTGACTTTCGCGGTCGTTCCCGGGCCGGTGTAGGTGTTGTAGATCAGCAGGTTCATCGCCTGGTTGGCGCGCTGCTCGGCCGTCAGCGAGTTCAGCTGGTTCTGCATGGCGAGGTCCTCGGGGGCCGCCAGGCCGAAACTGATCGCCAGGTCGTTGAGCGAGTTGCGGATGTTGATCGAGATGTCGAAATTCACCGGCCGGGAGTCCTGCCCGTCGGAGGAGACGTTGGCCCGCACGGTCTCGACGGCCGTGATGTTGAAGGCCGGGTCGGCGATGTCGCCGATCCATTCGACGTAGCTGTCCGGCGTGATTTTGAAGATTTTCTGCGAGATGACGGGCGGGTTGTAGCGCACGCTTCCGCCCGAAAGCACGTATTTGCCCGACAGGCGGACGTCGCCCAGCGGGTTCATCGTGTAGGTGAGGTTGCCGCCGCCCCGGAGGTCGATCCGGTTGCTGCCGTCGGCCGAGAGGTCCACGGCGGCCTGCACGTCGTTGTTGATGTCGACGTTTATAAGCACGTCCATGCCCCCGATGCGTACCTCCTGCGGCGTGTCGTCCGGGGTTTGGGTGTCCAGCTCGCTGAACGAGACGAACGTCACGACATTCTGCGGGCGTTCCTTCACGTCCATCGGCGAGTCCTGCATGACGTAGTTGATGTCCGTGCCGCCCAGCAGGGCGACGTTGCCGCGGACGACGAGTTCGTCCACGGGACCTTTGGCCGTGGCGCCGAGGTCGAGATAGGCCTTGCCGTAGACCGCCGTGCCGGCCTTGCGGGCCACGTCGACGAACTGGAAATCCGAGGCCCGCAGCGCGAGGTCGGCCGTCATGCGCCCGAAGTCGGCGAGGCTGACCTCGCCGCCGACGGTCAGCGCGCTTTTGTTCGGGGCGTAAACCGCGTATTCGTCGAACAGGATGCGGCTGCCGGCGATGCGGATCGTGTCCGCGGAGAGGCCGAACGACGTGCCGATCATCGGGACGCGGACGTCGGTCCCGGCGAACCGCACGCCTCCGTCGAGTTTCGGCCGCTCGGGAGTGCCGCCCGCGTGGACCCTGGCCTGAAGGCTGCCCGAAAGGCGGAGCAGGTCGGCGGGCAGGAAGACGTTGGCCCGCTGCAAGGGGAAGCCCGGGACGGTCACCGTCAGGTCGAGCGGGCTTTCGCGCCCCTCGCGGCAGTCCCCCTGCACGGTCAGCACCTCGGCTCCGTCGAGCGTCAGACGCGCGTCGGCGAGGTGTCCCCGGTCCTGTTTGTAGAACAGCCCGAGGTCGACGCTGCCGAAACGCTGTTTGTCGTAGGTCAGCTCCGCCACCGAGACCCCGCCCCGGAGGGAGAGGCTGTCCGCCGCGAGATTCAGCGTCAGGTTCGCGCCCAGCACGCCGTCGACGGGCGGGGCCGAGGGGAACAGCCCCAGCGCCGGACCGACGTTCAGTCCGGCGATGTCGAGGCGGATGTCGTCGTCGGCGTCGCCGCCCGGGGTCGTGCGGATCGCGAACCGCTGGTCGCCGTGGGTCATGTCGAGGTCGGCCTCCACGCGCTTGTCGAAGCGGTATGCGAGGTAGTTGCCTCGATTGACCGTCCACGGCTCGAAACCGAACAGCGGGTCGGGAGGCGTCACGCTCGCGCGGACCAGGCTGTCGGTCCACGTCACGTCCAGCCCGAAGCGGAATCCTTCGCGGCCGGCGCGGTTGCGCTGGTAAAGGTTCGCCTGCCCGGTGTTCCGCACGAGGTGGCCGTACAGTCCGGCCCGGGCGATGTTGTCGAGGTTCTCGGGGGCGTTCGCCAGCCCGAGGGCGTATTCCAGCCGTTTCCCGTTCTGGCGGATGTCGGCCGTCACGGTGTCGAGGACCACGTTCCCGTAAGCCAGTCCCTCCGTGCGCAGGCGGATCGAAACGGGCAGCGAGTCGCAGTTCACCCCTTCGGCGTTCAGCGCGTCGAAGGCGATCTTCCGGGATTTCAGCAGGCTGTTGAGGATGTTGTCGGGACCCGCCGAGACCCGCAGGGCGAAGTCGGGGAGCGCGGGTTTCAATTGCTCCATGTCGATGCTCTGCGCGTCGATCTGTCCGGCCAGCGTCCGGGCGCTCCGGGTCAGCGCCGCGATCAGCGAGTCAGCGGATTGGGGCGTGGAGAACGTCAGCGACAGGTCGCCGGAAGCCGCTTCGGCCCGGGTTGCGGCCGAGTCGGTGTGCAGCGAGACGCTCGTCGGGCGGATGCGGTCCGTCCGGTGTTTGTTCCGGATTTCGATGCTGTCCAGCGCGATGCGGGCGGCATAGGCGCCCTTTCCGGCGGCGGATGCGGAGGCATCGAGGGCGAACGATCCGCCGATCGGCTCCGGGCTGACGCCCAGCGCGGCCAGGTCGAACCCGAAGACGCTGCCCGAGAGGCCGATGCGCTGTTCGCGTTCGGTCAGCGTTCCGGAGACGGACAGCAGCAGCCGGAGCGCCTCGTCGCGGTCGGAGATCCGTCCCGAAAGACGCTGGCTGTCGAGTTCTGCGTCGAGTTCGATGCCCCCGAAGTCGCGTCCGCCGAACTCCGCGCGGTCGATCTGCGCCCGGAGGCTCGTCCGGGTCCGGGGCAGCAGCGGGTCGAAGCCCGTGCCGCGGGCTTGCAGGGCCAGGTCGACGATCCCCAGCGAATCGGCCGGGAGGAAACTGTTGAGCGGGAAGCTGTCGGCCCGGATCGCGGCGTCGTAACTCTGTTCGCGGGGGTTGAACCGCCCCTTCACGGAAAGTTCGCCGCCGTCGGCCGAGAGTGTCGAAGCCGTCGAGAACGTCCCCCTGTCCGCCCCGGCGGAGCCGCGGAGCCGGATCAGGGCCGGAATCGCCACGCGCCGCCGCAGGGCCGTGTCGGGGAGCAGCGCCTTGAGGAACGCAAGGTCCCGGAAGTCGCCCTCGAAGCGGGTCGACGCCTCCATCCGGTTGGCGTCGAGCAGGTTTTTCGCCGCGGCGTCGGCCTTGAGGTCGAGGTGCCCGGGCGACGAGATTTCCAGCTGCGTCTTTCCGAGGTCGCCCAGAGTTCCCGCCGCGGAGAACGATAGCCGGACGGTCCGGTCGTCCAGCACGGGCGGGACCGCCTCCGGGGAGAGGTATTTCAGGTCCTTCGTGTTCAGGTCGGCCGAAAGGACGGCGTCGAGCGGCGAAGCCGGCTCCAGTTTCAGGATTCCGGCCCCGGCGGTGAGCTCCGCCCGGATTCGGGAGAAGGCGGTTTGCAGGTCGAGGCCGGAGAGGACGATGCCCGAGGCGTCCATGCCGAAACGTCCGGTCAGGTCGCGGACCGAAAGCCCGCAGCGTTCGGTGAACGCCGTCCGGCGGATTTGCAGCGCGATGTCGGCGCCCCGGTTGTACACCGAATCAATCGTGAGGTCGAGCGGCGCGAGGGCGATGAACGCCGGGTCGAACCCCGCGGCGGGACGGTGGCCCAGCCGGCCGTATTCGACGCTGTTGCCGGTCAGCGCGACGCGGCCGACCCGGACGGTCCATGGTGCCGACGCTTCGGTCGTCCCGGCGGAAGTCCCGCTTTCCGCTTCGGCCGGTCCGGTGAGGTAGGAGTAGGCGCCCCGGTCGAGCAGGACGCTTTTCACGGAGACCTGCTGGCTGTCCAGCAGCACCCGGCAGGTGTCGACGCTCCCGTCGGCCAGGCGGACGGAGAGTTCGGAGACCGCAGGGGAGGTCCGCATCCCGAAGGCGAGGTTCGAGACCGCGATTCTGTCGAGTCCCACCGTCCACGGCAGGGCGGCGGCGCTCTCCTTTTTCTCGGCGGGAGCCGCTTCGGTCAGGTTCAGCCGGATGTCCGCGTCGGCGAGAACGAGCCGGGAGATGCCGGCCGTGTTGGCCGAAAGATCGGCGCGGACGGCTTCGAGGGACAACTCTCCCGCAGCCAGGCGCAGGTCCATGCCCGCCAAGGTGTCCTTGTAGTGGGCGGCGACGCGTTCCAGCGCGAAGCTCCGGATGACGACCTCTTTGCGGATCAGCGGCCACAGGGCGGCGTCGAGCGAGAGCCTTCCGCAGCGAAGGAGCGTGTCCGTCCTGTCGGCCAGCAGGGTGTTGTCCACCGTCAGCCGCAGCGGAAAGGCGAGGCGGATGCGTTCGACGGAGACCTCCATGCCGAGCGTCCGGGAGGCATAGGCGACGGCCCGTCGCCGGGCCAGGTCCTGAACGGCCGGAACATAGATCAGCGCCGGGACCAGCAGCAGGACGAGGAGAATGATGAGCAGCGTCCGGAGCGTATGTTTGAGAATTTTTTTCAGCATTTGTGGAAACAGCGTGTTTCGGAATCCGGCAAAAGACAGGCCGTCGGCCTGTCTTTTGCGCGTGCGTGTTTGCGGCAAAGCGGCAAAATCGCCGCAAATTACAAAAAAAACGATGATCCGTCAATGGAACGCGCCAAAACAAACGGGCCTATTCGAGGCATATCCCGGCGTTCTGTCCGTTCTGTCCGTTCTGTCCGGCCGGAAACGGAGGAGGCGCCGGGGACGGCGGGGACGGTGGGGACGATGGGGCGGGAAGCCGGAGCGGCTGTCGCACCGGGCGGGTCCGGAAAAAGAAAAACGTCCGGCCTTGTAGCCGGACGTTTCGGTGCAGTTCGCTGTCATTGAGCGTCTCCTGGCGGAGAGAGAGGCTCTTCTGGTTGAAAATTAAGCATTTACCTCCCAATAAAATTCGAGGCCGGATTTTTTGCGTTACCGAATGGCCCTCGCTGAATTTCCGCGTTGCTCCCTGTTTTGCATACGGTATTGCAAAAATAGGTAATAAAATGAACAATACAAACTTTTTGCCGATAATTTTTTTCTCTTTCCAGGTGGCGGAAAAAAGTGTGTGAAAAGCACAAAAAAAGACGCCCCGGAGCGGAGATTCCCGGGCGTTTCTTGTTATTATATATAGGTGGGTCGATCGCTATTCCGGATAGATCATTCGGATGGTGGCACCGCCGTCGATGGTCAAGGTCTGTCCATTGAGAAAATTATTCGCCTCGTCGCACAAGAAGAGGCAGGCGCGCGCAATGTCTTCCGGGGTTCCGACCCGGCCCGAGGGGTGGAAGGCGTGATCCTCGGGTCGCAGCTGCTCCTCTTCGCGGACGTGGATCCAACCCGGGGCAATGGCATTGACCGTGATGTGGAACGGGGCCAGGGAGACGGCCAGCGAATGGGTCAGCGAGTAGATGCCGCCCTTCGAAGCGGAGTAGGCTTCGGTTCCGGCCTCGCTCTGCAGGTAGCGTGTCGAGCAGAGGTTGATGATGCGGCCGTAGCTACGGTTGCCGTTCTGCTGGCGGTGGAGCACCAACTGGCGGGAGGTGATGAAGACCGGGCGCAGGTTGGTGGCGATTACCCGGTCGAACTCCTCGATCGACAGTTCGGTGAGCGGCTTGAAGGGGCTGATCCCGACGTTGTTCACCAGGATGTCGATGTCGCCCCAGGTCTCGAAGAGCTCCCGCATGCATCTTTCGAGGCTGACGGCATCGGTAACATCCAGCTGACAGAACTGGGCACCGGTTTCAGCTGCGGTTTGGGTGCCGAGGACGGGGTCGAGATCGCAGAAGACCACTTCATCACCTTGCCGGGCAAAGGCCTCGACAATTCCCTTTCCGATTCCGTGGGCACCGCCCGTAACGAATACGCGTCTTTTCATGGATTTCGGATTTTTCCACAAAGATAGCGCAGGCTGGTCACCGGAACAAAACTCTGTCGCCGATTTTTCGGTTAACGAACCGGATGAAGCTACGCCGCGGAGAATGCATTCTGCAAGGACTTGAAACATGTTTGGAAAAAGGGAAATAACAGTTTCTTATTTTTCTGTACGAGATTATAGTATAAATAAATGATTGTATCCAATATAAAATAGAAACACCTTAAGGAAATATATGTATCTTTGTTTATTATTTGACAACATCTTGGATGTGTTTATATTGAGCTCTGTTCATAAATAGACATTTTGCGCTGAAATAGCCGTTGAATTTTTAATTTTAACCCAAAATAAATTTTATGACACGTTTTTTCCTCTCTCTCGGCACTTTTGTGCCTGGTTTCCTGTTCTTCGGAAAACGGTAAGGTTGATCCGACCCCGACTCCGACGCCCGATCCGGTGAAAATCCCCATCAACATTTCGATGGATGTCTGGACGCGAGTGACGGATACGGCTTATGAATCCGGAGACAAGGTAGGTATCTATGTGGTTAACTACCAGGGTGCATCCTCCGGAACCCTCCAGTCTTCGGGCAACTACGTTGACAATATGTGCTTCACCTACGCGGGCAACTGGACGCCCGAGTCGGAGATCTACTGGAAGGACGAGACGACGAAAGCCAATTTCTATTGCTACTATCCCTACGGTGAGCCGTCCGACATTGCGGCCTATCCCTTCTCGGTCAAGACCGATCAGTCGCAGCAGGCTGATTACAAGGCTTCCGAGTTCTTGTGGGGCAAAGCATCCGGGATCAGCCCGACGGCCAATGCCGTGCCCATCATCACCAACCGCTCGATGAGCAATATGCTCATCTATGTGGCTCCGGGCAAGGGCTTCACCGAGGAGACGCTGGCAGCAGCCACCAAGTCGGTCCGCATCTGCAATGTGAAGGCTTCGGCTACGGTTGATCTCCGGACGGGCGTAGCTACGGCAGTTGGATCGGCAACGGAGATCGTTCCCTACAACGAGGGTACCTATTACCGGGCCCTGCTTGTTCCGCAGACCGTGGCCGACGGTTCGAATCTGGTTACGATTACCGTCGACGGCGTGGACTATACGCTGGCCAAGGGCTTCACCTTCAAGGCCAATACGCAGCACAAGTTTACGGTCACCGTCAACAAGGCCAGCAGCGGAGTCGACATCGGTGTCGGCGATTGGGAGATCGACGATACGGACAACGGCGGTGCTGCCGAATAGCCGTCAGATGGCCGAAAACAAATTGTTTCATACGCTTTTGTAGTAAGTAGAAACGCCAATCATTATGAAACTCAAAAATTTATTGGCATACGGCATCCTCTCCGTCGTGTTGGGAGCCTGCTCGTATGAACCCGACGAGATGGTCGTCGAGGTCGACCAGTCCTATCCCATACAACTCTTCAACGAGATCGAACAGGTTGCCACCACGCGTGTCAACGACGAAGGTTTCTGCGACGGTGACGGTGTGGGCATCTATGTTGTCAACTATGACGGCGGGGTTCCCGGCCAGCTGGTTGTCGAGGGCAACCAGGCCGACAACGTCCGTTATGTCTACGACGAGGCCAACGGCAAGTGGATTCCCAACGAGTCGGTCTACTTCCGGGACAAGAATACGCACGTCGACATCATCGGTTATTATCCCTACGGTTCGCCGTCGTCGGTCGACGCCTATGCGTTCGAGGTGGCCAAGGACCAGTCGACCGAAGCTGCCAACGGCCTTCTGGGCGGATACGAAGCCAGCGATTTCCTGTGGGGCAAGGCGGCCGACATCGCCCCGACCTCGCAGCGTATCGCCGTCAAGTTCCAGCACCGGATGGCCGGTGTACTAGTGACGCTGTCGGAGGGTACGGGCTTTGACACCGGCGAATTTGCCCAGCTGGAAAAGAGCGTCCTGGTGACCAACACGATCCGCAAGGCGGTGATCGACCTTTCGACCGGCGAGGTGTTCCCGACCGGCGAGGTGCCGACCACGGGAACCGTCCCCTACAAGCGGGACGGCAATTTCCGGGCGGTGGTTGTTCCGCAGACCGTAGCGGCCTCGACGCCGTTATTCAGCATCACGGTCGACGGCGTGCCCTATGTCTTCCGCAAGAGCGAGCCGTTCAGCTATATGAGCGGCAAGCTGCACAAGTTTACCATCGAGGTATCGAAGAAGAGCGCCAGCGGTCTGGAGTTCAAACTGCTGGGCGAGAGCATCACGGCGTGGGAGACGGATAACATCTCGCACGATGCAACGGCGCGTGAATACATTATTGTTGACTGTCCCGAACCCGGAACGTTGAAGGAGTGCATTACGGCCGCCGGGAAGGACTATACGAAGGTCAAGAACCTCAAGGTGACCGGAACCATCGACCAGCGGGACTTCGAGATGATGCGGGACGAGATGACGGCTTTGCAGTCGCTCAATCTGCGGGAGGTTGAGATCGCGAAATATGGCAGTTCCGCCGCCAATGAGATCCCGTATAGAGCGTTCGATGGAAAATCAACCCTTATCCGTTTTGTTTTCCCCGAGAATATTACAAGGATTGGAGAACGTGCTTTCTGGCAGACCAATATTTCAGGCTCCCTGATTATTCCAAATAGCGTAACAGAAATATTATCTGCTGCTTTTTGGGAGTGTGGGGCTTTATCTGGAACGTTGACTTTACCTAAATCTCTGATTGCAATAAGGAGTTCTGCATTTCGTGGTTGCGCTTTTGTTGGAGAATTGCACATACCTCAAACAGTTAAAATTATCGAGAAAGGAGCTTTTGAAGGATGTAAGGGTTTTACTGGTAATTTAATATTGCCAGACGGTTTGCTAGAATTAAGTAGTGGTTCTGAATTTAATAGTGGGGCTTTTTGGGGGTGTTCTGGATTTACTGGGTCTTTATCAATTCCTTCTAAAATTAAAGAAATCGAAGCTGGATGTTTTGCATATTGCACTGGCTTTGATGGTCAACTTGAATTGCCAAAAGATTTAATAGGCATTAAGGAGTATGCGTTTCAAGAATGTCAATTTCGAGGATCGTTGGATTTACCTGATGGCTTGAGTTATATAGGCGTGGGAGCATTTCAATTTAACATGTTTTCTACGGAACTAAAATTACCACAGAGCTTGTCTGTTATCCAGGAAAAAGCGTTTGCAGGTTGTTCTCGACTTTCCGGCGTCGTTGAACTTCCTAATGATTTAATTTCTGTTGCACCTTCTTTATTTGAAGGATGCTCAAATCTAGAAGGAGTACTAATACCCAAAAATGTAGAGGTAATTAGAGAAAATGCCTTTTTAAATTGTTTCCAACTCAATTCGATTGTTTGTGAAGCACAAAATCCTCCGCAGTTGGCTGCGACGGCTTTCGATGGCGTTGCGAAGGATAACTTTACGGTCGAGGTGCCCGAAGAGTCGGTCAATAGTTATATTACTGCTCCCGGATGGATGGAGTTCAAGCGCTTTGCGGCTCATCGCGACTTCTCGATCTCCCGCAATCTGTTCCGGTCGCTGAATGCCTCGCTCGCAAAGACATTGGTGTTACGCGCTCCGAGCGGAGAGGCGTGGAGTGTGGAGTCCAAACCCGACTGGGTGACGGTTGAACCGATGAGCGGAACGGGCAAGGTCGAGGTGACCGTCACGGTGGCTGACCAGCCCAAGGGGGCCGGATCCCGCGAAGGCGAGGTGGTCTTCTTGCTCGATGGAAAGGACTACCGGACCCGGACCAAAGTCGAGCAATACGACTACGAATATGGGGATGGCGAGGTGCTGACCGTGCAGACGGCAACGAAGGGCGCCGGTGTCGACCTGGTATTCATGGGCGACTGCTTCGATGCCAAGGATATCGCCGAGGGCAAATACCTCGATGCCGTAAATGAAGCCATCGGTTACTTCTTCGCTGTGGAGCCCTACAAGACTTATCGCGACTATTTCAATGTCTACACCGTCTTCGGCCTCTCGCCCGATAGTGGGGTGGGAGATGTGAACACCATCCGGGAGTCGAAATTCGGTTCGGCCTATGCGCTTGGAGGTATTACTCCTGACGAACAGATCTGCTTCGAATATGCCTGCAAGGCTCCGACTGTCACCGAGGATCGGATCAACAGAACGTTGATTACGCTGATCGAAAATACGGCCGATTACGGTGGAATCACCTACATGTGGGGCGACGGCTCGGTGATCGCCTGCTGCCCGATGAGCGAGGATGTCTATCCCTACGATTTCCGCGGCTTGGTACAGCACGAGGCCGGCGGCCACGGTTTCGGTAAGCTCGGTGATGAGTACATCTATCACAATGACTTTATCCAGACTTGTCCCTGTCTGTGCTGTCCGCATGTTGATGAGTTCAATGCCAACAAGTCACGGGGTTGGTATGAGAACCTCTCCCTGACGGGAAACATGTACGACGTACCCTGGAGCCATCTGATCTTCGATCCGCAGTATTCGAATCTGGTCGATGTCTACGAAGGCGGCTACATGCATATGCGCGGCGTCTTCCGCTCCGAGCCGAACAGCTGCATGAACAACAACATTCCGTACTTCTCGGCTATCTCGCGCGAAGCAATCGTGAAGCGGATCAAAGAGTATGCGGGCGAAAGCTATTCGTTCGAGGAGTTCAAGACGCTCGATGTCCTCGATGCATCGACGGCCGGTGATGGAACCCGGTCGATCTCCTCGGCTCTGGAGTTCGCCGCCTCGAACAAGCAGCAGCATCCGGTTTACATGGGTGACAAACCGAAATTCAACTAACCAATCAGCGATTCGATTATGAGAAAATGGAATTATATATGGATGGCGGCATTGATGCTGGCATCCTGTGACAAGGCGGAAGAGATCACGGTCGACGACGGAAGCATACGCTTTGTCATGCAGCACCCCTCCGCGACCCGGGCCACGGAGACCTCCTTTGAGCAGGGGGACAAAATCGGTCTGTATCTCACGGAGTATACCGGCGAAACCCCGGCTCCCCTGCAGATCTCTGGCAACTGGGCCAACAACGTGGCCGCAACCCTCGATGGGGCGGACTGGGTGACGGCCAAGAAGATCTTCTGGAGCGACAATCGTATGGACGTCTACGGTTACTATCCTTACATGAGTCCGGTTTCCATTGATGAGCAACCTTTCTCGGTGTCGCTGGATCAGTCGACCGAACGGGTTGGCGATCGGTTGGGCGGTTACGAGGCCTCGGACTTTCTGTGGGCAAAAACGGAAGGTGTCGATCAATCGGAGCAGACCGTGACCCTGCAGTTCTCGCACCGATGCAGCAAGTTGGTTATTAAACTCGTTAAGGGCTCGTCGTATGAAGGCGAACTGCCGGACAATGCAACGGTCTACGTCCATAGCGTCGTGCCGACAGCAACCATCGATTTTACGACAGGAGCCGTCACGAAGGATATCTTCGGCGAGATGGCAACGATCAAAACCCGAAAGGTTGACAATGCGACTTATGAAGCCATTGTCATTCCGCAGCGTCTTGAGTCGCGCCGTCCCTTTATCGAGGTTGTCGTCAACAACGTGTCTTACTTGCTGGAAGATACGTTCCAGTTCAAGGCCGGCATGCAGCATACGCTGTCGCTGATTATCAATTCCAATCCGGATCAGGTATCGGTTGATATCGGCGGCGAAATCGTAGGTGGCTGGAACTGATAATTCCGGCAGAAAAAGGAGAATCGAATTTCTCAGGTTTTTGATCCTGGGGAATTCGATTCTTCATTTTTGTCTGTTCTTTATGGCTGAGTTTGTTGGCGGGGAGGTAGTGTTTCAAAAAGTGTGTCTGTGCAGACGTCTTCAGATTCCTCAGATATGCAAAAATATAGTGATTCTTGGTTTCAGCACAACACGCCGCGGCGTGTTGTTCTTATTTTTGTGTTATAGTCTTCACTCGGAAAATAAATCTCGATCTAGGTCGATTCGAGGCACCGGCCTCAGGTAGGATTTCTTATCCATGGCCGTTTTACCCATCAGTAGCAGTACCGACTCCTCGCTGGGCATGGCTCCCCGCATGCGTGTAACCCGTCGAAAATCTTTCTGCAGACGTTCGATCCAGTTCGTCGTGTAGATCATCGACTGAATCTTTGCCTCGTAATTCAGATAGGTGAAGTAGACCTTGTAGGCCGGATCCTCGCCACGTCGTCGAAAACTGCGATAATCCTGACCCCATTTCTCACAAAGTGTCTGCCATTGTTCCCAGGCTCTCTCTACCGTATAGCTGCGATCCCCCGTACGGAAGACCTGCCGCAGATCCTCGGCCAGCTCTCCCTTGTCGCCGTTGCGTACGCAGCTCAGCAGATTGCGTTTCAGGTGCGTCGTACAGCGTTGCAGCGGGGGTCCGGGAAAGACTGCACTGATGACATCCTCCAGACCCTTCAGCCCGTCGGCACACACCAGGCCGATCTTCCGAACGTCTCGTTCCTGCAACTCTGCGAGCATCTCGCCCCAGCCCAGGGCGCTTTCCGTGGACTTATTGAAGATCCCCAACACCTCGCGCTGCTTGTCTTCACGCACGGCAAGCACCACATAAAAAGCTTCTGTTTCTACGCTCCGCTTGCGGTGGATCTTCATGTGTACGCAATCGATGAAGACGATCGGGGAATAAGCCTCCAAAGAGCGCGTGAGCCATTGCGAGACATCTTCTCGGAGGTAGTCCAGCATTCGCGAAATGCTCGCCTTGCTGTAGTGCTCGCCATAGATATCCTGGAATACCTCGCCGACCTGTTCCTGCGTAAGACCTTTCGTGTAAAGCGTTCCGGCAAGGCGTTCGCATTCATCCTCCTGATGGCGAAGGATCGCCAAGATCCGGGGATGAAAATTCCCGTAGCGATCTCGAGGTATCCGGAACGTCAGTGTACGACCATGACCGTAACTATGCCCCGGGCGAAATCCGTTGCATTTGTTCCCTGACGTGGAGTTTTCCCGGAGATATTCCCGGCGCTCCGAGACCATCATACTCTCCAATAGGATCTCAAACAGATCCTGAAGGCCATTTTCCCGCTCCGAATGTTTGCATATTAGTTCGGAAAGTTGTTCCTTTGTCAACACCATAAGTCTACTCCTTTTTTAGTTTTTGTTGGTTCCCTATACAAATCTAAAAAATCTGTAGACTTTTTTATTTATCCTTCTCCAGACACACTTTTTGGAACAGTATCGGCGGAGTTTGTTGGCGGGGAAGGCGAGGCGAGAAAAAATACACCCCGAAGAAATTCTCTTCGGGGTGTATCGTTGTGCAAATGACTGGCCGGGGTTCTATAAGACGTCCTCGGGCGAGATTGGCTTATAGGCTCCGTCCTTGGCTTCGAAGATGACGCTGCCATCCTCCAGGCAGACCGTAGTGTGAAACACTCCTTTGGGCACTTGGATCGCAGGGCATTCTCCGCCGGCGCGAAGAATAAATTCCTCTGTCTTATGTCCCTGGTCATCGTAGAACTCCTCTCTGATCGCGCCGCGGCAGACGACTACCGTTTCGGAAGTCTCCGTATGTCGGTGGATAGGAACTACAGTGTCTGACATCAAGACATTGATCATTCTTTGGGAAGAATCCTCGGCCGAAGTTCTCAGATCATAATTCATCCTGCGACGAGGTGAGTTTTCTGCCTGTTCCTGGATGCCGTCAAAAAATTTGTTGTCGAGTAACATATGCAAGAGATTGTCCGGATGTCAATCGGCTATTTAACAATCGCTTCTTTAAAGCAATCAACTATGTAATGGACATCTTCATCTGATACATACGGGCCGGCAGGGAGGCAGAATCCAACCTTGAACAGATCTTCCTCAACACCATTGGTGTAAACCGGTGCATTGGCATATACAGGCTGCTTGTGCATGGGTTTCCAAGTCGGGCGAGTTTCGATTTTCTTGCCCAGCATGAAGACGCGAAGAGCCTCAACATTATCATTCGGCTGACAGTCTGTTGTTGCGCTTTCAACTGCATGAATTACACCGGCAGCCCCACCAACAGCTGTTTTGATTACCTCCTTATATGCATTCTCCTGTCCATGGATATGAACCGACGGGTCGAGTGTTGCGGCACAAAGCCAGAAGTTTCCATCGAAACGGGGATCTTCCGGCTGCTTGTGGATGTGGACACCGGGTACATCAG
>ERZ773192.1936-NODE-1936-length-18990-cov-22.158437_pt1 | contig 18990 bp, 16 predicted proteins | sample MGYA00581010_ERZ773192 | MGnify/ENA primary metagenome ERZ773192 (study PRJEB29015, sample SAMEA2737741) | human gut metagenome | biome: human gut; feature: human-associated habitat; material: faeces | place: China | collected 2012 ...
TGGCCCTGCAGGGCGGCGATCCGGCGCGGATGCCCGGTGACCTGCCCGCGCTGCTGCACCGCTGCGGGGCGTATGTCACAGCCACCGGCAGCGGTCCCTGGGCCGCCGCGGTGCGGTTGCCGCTCTCCCCCGCCCTGCCCCTGCGCGAGCCGCCCGCCCCGGCAGATCTCGTGCTGGACCGCTACAGCGCGGCAAAGGTATATCTGGACGGGCTTTGCGTGGAGGATGTGGAATAAAAACAGTTTTTTCCCGGAAGCAGGAGTGTTTTTTGCTTTATTCCGTCTCTTTCCCACACGCTTCCCACGCACACACCAGACCGCACAGGCCGAACAGGCCGATGCCGATGCCGGTCAGCAGGTCGGGCAGGGTCAGCATACCGCGGGCGGCCTCAAACAGGGTCTGGGGCAGCTCCAGCCCGGTGCAGAGCAGGAACGCACCCGTCCCCGCCGCGTAGAGCGTATGCCCGCAGGGCAGACCCGGCACAAGAAAAATTTTGATCAGCACCACAGCCAGCAGCAGTGCGGCGGCAGCGCTCAGCACCCGCAGCGTGCAGGGCATACGGCAGAGCGACGCGGGCGCAAACTGGAACCGCCAGATGAGCCGCCACAGAAACACAAGCGGCACAGCGCCCGCCAGCAGCGAGCTGCCCAGCCTTTGGCGCTGCAGGCCGAAACCGCTGAACGCCCGCACGGCGTAGTTCAGCAGCCACGCACCGGCAAAGATCGGCAGCAGCAGGTCCGCCCACGCGGCCCAGACCGGGCAGCTCCCGGAGAGTACCTCCGGGTACAGGATGGCATACCGGGCCGTATTGCCCGCCGCCACGCCGGAGGCCAGCAGTGCCGCACCGGCCAGCGCCATGCAGACGCCCAGCGGCTTGTTGGTATCCTGCAGGCCGGCAGGCTGCGCCGCCGCCCGCCGCGCGGGCAGGTAGGGCAGCGCAAACGCCGCCAGCCACGGGATGTACCGCAGCCAGACCGACCCGGCAGCGGCAAAGCCGGTGTCGGCCTCGGACCAGAGCAGCAGGTCGGCCAGATGCAGCCCCGCCATGGCCAGGCCCAGGACCAGCACCACAGCGGCGTGGGGATGTTTATTTTTCATGGTGTTCCTCTTTCATAGCAGCGGCGGCCCCCGCGTATATTGGGACAGGCCGCGCGGAATATCCCTATTGTACAACCGTGCGCCGCAAATTGCAAGGAGGGTCTGCCCCTTGAGGAAAACATTGCGCCGGGCGGTGGTGCTCGGCCTTTTGGCGTTTGCCGCGCCGTTTGCCGCCCTGCCGCTGGCGAAGCCCGCCGCCGCGATGCCCGAAGCGTCGGCTCCTGTGCTGCCGGACGCCGTTGACACCCCTGCCGCCACACCGCAGCCCGTGCTGCCCGCCGTGCCCGAGAACCGCAGCTTTGACGCAGATGCGCCGATTTTTCTGAACGACGGCGGTGAGGAGATCACCGTATCCGTGCAGGAGTTTCTGATCGGCACTGCCGCCAGCGAGCTGCCGCCCGACTGGCCCGACGACGCGGTCTTAGCCCAGATGGCCGCCGCTCACAGCTATGCCCTGAGCCTGGGCGGCGCGGCGTTCACCTGCAACAGCGCCCAGTGCGCGGGCTGGACGAGCGCCGAGGTGCTGCGTGCGCGCTGGGGCGGCGATTTTGCCGCGTATTACAGCAGGCTGGCCGCGCTGGCAGACGAGGTCTCCGGGGCCGTGCTGTGCTGGGACGGCGCACCCGCCGCGGCCTGCTACCACAGCAGCAGCGCCGGGCAGACCGAGGCAAGCCAGAACGTGTGGCTGACCGCCGTGCCGTACTTACAGGGTGTCGCGTCGCCGTGGGACGCCGATGCGCCGGGGTTCGAAACGTCCGTCACCTACAGCGCCGAGCAGGTATACACGATCCTGACCGGGCTTGGCCTGGACGCTGACGAGATACCAAACGCCCCCGCCGGGTGGTTCGGCGAGGGCGTGTTGGACAGCGCGGGCTATGTGGCGCAGATGCCCGTCTGCGGGCAGGTGTTTACGGGCACACGTCTGCGCAGTGCGTTCAGTCTGCGGAGCGCGGCGTTCACCGTGGCGTATGACGCCGGGGAGAATGCGTTTGTTTTCACCACCCACGGCTACGGCCACGGCGTCGGCCTGAGCCAGTACGGCGCAAAGGTAATGGCGGAGGACGGCAAAACGTGGCGGGAGATTCTGGAGTGGTATTTTCCGGGGTGTGAGGTTATAGAGTGATTCCCTGCCTCCCCCCGAGGGACAGACTCCCCCGGTACGGGGGAGGTGGCGCGTAGCGCCAGAAGGGGAGCAGGTGGCCCCGCAGGGCCGGATGAGGGGGGAGTATTTCACTGCCGCCGCTCACGGGTAATGTCGGCGTGCTCTGCCCTCATCAGTCAGCGGGCGGAGCCGCTGACAGCTTCCCCCGAGGGGGAAGCCTCTCGACATTTACGGCAGCTCCGCCGTAAACGTTGTCAATTCCGCATCCGTATCAAAATCATACACCTTCACCGTCAGGCTGTGGCAATTTTCCGGCACGGCAGCAAAGTAGTCATAGCTGGCCTTGGTGCATTGTTCCGGGTGGTCGAAGTCCGCCGGGTCGGCCGTCCATGCGCCGTCCGTCCACCAGCCGCCCTCGCCGCGCTCGTGGCCCAGCTCTGTGCCGTCTGCCGTGTAGAGCTTTACGCTGACCCAGTGCTGCTCCGGCGGGAAGGTCAGCAGCACTTTTGTCGCAGCGGGCGTGGCCTTGATGCTTTGCAGCGTAACACCGTCCTGCTCCACCGGCGTGCTCATCGTGCGCACGCCTGCGTCGCTGACTTCCGGGATCGTAAACGTCAGCGTGTAGGTGCCGGGCAGCGGGGTCTGGTCGGCGTAATCGTAGTGCCAGTAGCTCTTGCCGTCGGTCTCCACAGTGCTCTTATTGCAGGCCATCAGGTCGGACAGCGTCAGCGTTGCCGTGTGGCCGGCCAAATCATCGTGTGTCAGGAACAGCTCATAATTCAGGCCCGCCACAAAGGTATGGTCGTCGCGCTTTTCAAAGTTAATGCCGCCGCTCAGTTCAATGCCGTTGTCCAGCACCAGCGTGCCGTACTGCCCGCCGCCGTTCTGCAGTGCCTTTTCTACGGCGTCCTCGCGGGGGCCGATGGCGTTGAACCCGGCCAAGCTGTCATCCTCACTCGTCAGCATTAAACTGATGCGCAGCCAGTCGCCGTCGTTGAAGACCTGCCCCAATGTCAGGGTGTAGGGGCTGTCGGCGCTCTCGGCAGTGGATTCCACCGTCTCGGCGTATTTGTTCAGCTGCTCACTTTGCAGCGAAACATAGTCGTCCTGCCCGCCGCGGTTCAGCCAACTGAACAGGCTGCCCACTACGGGCATCTGCTCGGCCACAGCGGGCGCGGCAAAGTTGATGCTGCCCAGCCCCACGGCCAGACAGGCCACGACGGCTGCGGCCACCCGTTCCCACGGGAAACGGCGGTGCCCGGCGGGCTTTTTCTGCGGCAGCCGCCCGCAGGCAGCGTCCAGCACGCGGGTAAACTCGTCGTCGGTCAGCGGGGTCTCCGGCATAGGCTGGCCGTTCAGCGTTTTCAACAAATCCACATCAAAATTTTTGTCACGCATGGCTGTACACTCCCTTCTCGGTCAGTTCACGGCGCAGACGGTCCCGTCCGCGGCTCAACCGGGTGTTGACGCTCTCCACGCTCATACCCAGCGCAGCGGCGATTTCCTTACCCGATTGCAGCAGATAATATTTGCGCAGAAAAATATCCCGGTCCGGCGGCGCCATAGCCGCCACCAGCGCACCGACAAGGTCGGTGGCTTCGGTGGTCGCGCGGTCAAACTCGGCCAGCTCGCCCAGCGTCTCGGCCAGGCCGTCGTCCAGTGTCACCGTCTCGCGGCGGCGCAGCGCGTTGTAGCAGTCAATGCCGCGGTTGCGCGCCGCGACGGCCAGCCAGGGGCGCAGCGGTGTGCGAGTGGCCTCCAATTTCGCGGCGCTGCGCCAGAGTGCGACGAACACGTCGGCCATGCACTCCTCCCGGTCACAGGGGTTCTGCGGCAGGATACGGCAGAGAATGCCCTTGACGAGCGGCGCATATTCAAGCATCGCCGCCTCCAGGCCCTCCTCCGGGTGTGCCTGCAGCAGACGGGTCAATTCCCGGTCCTTCATGGGTGGTTCCTCCTTTTTTGTCGTTCCAACTATATAGACCGGGACGGGACGGGAAATCTTACAGGTTCGAGGAAAAATGTAGGGGCCGGGCATGCCCGGCCCGCGGCTTTCCCGCAAACGCCTGTCTGCCGTACAGTGGCGGGCCGCACATGTGCGGCCCCTACAGGGCGGCGCAAGGCTCATACAGGCGTTGTAGGGGGCGGCGTCCCCGACGCCCCGCGGGCGGATGCAGGCATCCGCCCCTACAAGGCGCACAAAAAAGCAGACGCCGTTTTTTGCAGCGTCTGTTGCTATGTATTATTGCCCTGCCGGCAGCGTAAACACGAACCGGCACCAGTTGCCCTCCTCGCTCTCGGCGTGGATCTGGCCGCCGGAAAGGTTGACCAAAATCTTGCAGATATGCAGCCCCAGTCCGCTGCCGCGGGTGTTCATGCCGCGGGAGCGGTCCTCCTTGTAGAACCGCTCAAACACAAAGGGCAGAGCCTCGGGGGCAATGCCTGCGCCTGTGTTCTCGATGCGCACCTCCACCATATTGCCGCGGCGCTCGGCGGCAAAGCTGATCGTGCCGCCCGCCGGGGTGAACTTGATGGCATTATCCACAATATTATACACGACCTGATGCACAAAATCCGGGTCCGCGCAAATCAGCAGCGGATCGCCGCCCAGACCCTGGATGTCGATCTTGCCGTCCTCGATGCGCTGCTCGTCGGAGAGTACGACGTCGGTGACGGTTTTCCACAAATCGTAGGTCTGCGCGTGGATGGGCACCTCGCCCGCCTCGAGCTTGGTAATATCCAGCATGTTCTGCACCAGCCGCGCCAGGCGGCCCGTCTCCTGCGAGACGATGCCCAGATAATGCTTTGTTTCCTCGGGCGGGATCGTGCCGTCCAGCATGCCGTCGATGAAGCCCTTGATGGTCGTCATGGGCGTGCGCAGCTCGTGGGCGATGTTGCCCATGAACTGCCCGCGGGAATTGTCGATGGTTTGCAGCCGCGCAGCCATGTTATTGAAGGTGGTCGCAAAGTCAGCCAGCTCCACGCAGCCGTCCACCGGCGCACGGGCCGTAAAGTCCCCGCTGCCCAGGCGGCGCGCGGCCTCACTGATGTCCTCGATAGGGCCGGTGATGCGCTTGGCCAGCACCCAGCACAGGATGCTGCACAAAATCAGGATGACCGCCGCCGAGATGCCGAACATCGTCAGCATATCGGTCATGTAGCTGCCCAGCGCAGCCATCGGGCTGGCGGCAAACAGGTAGCCGTCCTGCCCGCCCACCGTGATGCGGCGGCCCGCCGTGTAATACTTGGCGCAGTAGACACCGTCCAGCGTGCCGGTCTCAAAAATGTCGTTTCCCTCGTTCAGCTCGTCAATGTAGGACGCGGGCACGCCTGCACCTGTAAAGGCGTCGTCCCCCGTATGCAGCAGGATCTGGCCGTTCTCGTCGGCGATGAACACCAGCGCACCAGAGGCCGTGTTGAACAGCTCAAACCCGCTGTGGGCGCGTTCCAGCACATCCTCCCCCTGCAGGGGCTTTGTGACGATAGAGCCTTCATCGGCGAATCGCTCACTCAGCGCCGTCGCGCCGTTGAGCACATCAGTCAGCGAGCTTTTGCGCTCCCCGATGAAGTACGCCGCCGACAGTGCCGTCTGGATCGCGCACATAACGCTGAGCCCCAGCACGAGCACGGCGGCGATGGTCGCGAAAAATTCGCGGCTGATCGTGTTGCGGCGGCTCATTCCCTGACCTCGAACTTATAGCCGACGCCCCAGACGGTTTTCAGGCTCCACTGCTCGGACGCACCCTCCAGCTTTTCACGCAGGCGCTTGACGTGGACGTCGATCGTGCGGGAGTCGCCGTAATACTCAAAGCCCCAGACCTCGTCCAGCAGCTGGTCGCGGGTGTAGACGCGGTTCGGGTGACCGGCCAGGCAGGCCAGCAGCTCCAGCTCCTTCGGCGGGGCCTCAACGACCTTGCCCTTGACCTTCAATTCATAGCGGTTCATGTCAAGGTGCAGATTGTCAAAGTCGTAAACGCCCTTGTTTTCCTCCTCTTTGGCGGAGGAGCGGCGCAGCACGGCCTTGATGCGGGCCGTGACCTCCTTGGCGTCAAACGGCTTGACGATGTAGTCATCCGCACCCAGCTCAAGACCCAGCACCTTGTCGTAGGTCTCGCCCTTGGCGGTCAGCATGATGATGGGGGTGTTGTCCTTGGCGCGGAGCTTGCGGCAGACCTCCCAGCCGTCCATGACCGGCATCATAACGTCCAGCAGCACAAGATCCGGGTGCAGCTTGTCGAACTCTGCCAGCGCCGCACCGCCGTCGTGGACCATCGTCACGTTGTAGCCCTCCTTGACCAGATACAGTCGGAGCAGCTCGCAGATATTTTTATCGTCATCAACGACCAGAATTTTCTCATTTGCCATCTTAGTTTCCTCCTTGCCCGCCTGCGGCGGTATCGATACAAGAGTATTATACCGCATAATTGTGGACAAAAAAAGAACAGATTGTCGGGTTTCCGGGAAATTTTTGCGGTTTTTCTGCGCAGGCGGCGCACCCCGGGGAAGATTATTTCAAAAACGGCTTGAGAGAAAAGAACGCATCTGCTATAATACATTTATATATGCAAATCGGCCTGTGCGCCGATCCCGCATGACAAAAATTCAGCAAAAATTCAAAGGAGAATTTTGAAATATGAAATTAGGTATCGTGGGTCTGCCCAACGTGGGCAAGTCTACCCTGTTCAATGCGCTGACCAGCACCCAGAACGCGCAGGCGGCCAACTACCCCTTCTGCACGATTGAGCCGAACTCCGGCATCGTGCCCGTGCCCGACCCGCGGCTGGACAAGCTGGCCGAGATCTGGCAGACCGACAAGAAAACGCCTGCCATCGTTGAGTTTGTTGACATTGCAGGTCTGGTCAAGGGTGCCAGCCAGGGCGCGGGTCTCGGCAACAAGTTTCTGGGCCACATCCGCGAGTGCGACGCCATCGTCCATGTTGTGCGCTGCTTCGACGATGACAACATCATTCATGTGGTCGAGGACGTCAACAAGCCCGAGAGCGTTGACCCCATCCGCGACATTGATGCCATCGACTTGGAGCTGATCCTGGCCGACCTCGAGGTCGTCAGCAACCGCCTGGGCCGCCAGCAGAAGGCTGCCAAGACCGGCAACAAGGCCGCTGCCGCTGAGGCTGCCTGGCTGGCCGACCTGGCCGCCTGGCTTGAGGGCGGCAAGCCCGCCCGCAGCTTTGACTTTGACGAGAGCGACGACGCCGTGAAGGCCGCCCGCAAGGAGCTGGGCCTGCTGTCCGCCAAACCCGTCATCTACGCCTGCAACGTCGGTGAGGACGACCTGCTGGGCGGGCTGGACGAGAACCCGTACTTCCCGCTCGTTGCCGCCCGCGCCAAGGAGGAAAACGCCCAGGCCATCCCCATCTGCGCCAAGACCGAGGAGGACATTGCCGGTTCCACGCAGGAGGAAAAAATTGCGTTCCTGCAGGAAATGGGCATCGAGTCCACCGGTCTGGACAAGCTCATCAAGGCCAGCTACGAGCTGCTGGGCCTCATCAGCTTCCTGACCGACGGCAAGAAGGAATGCCGCGCCTGGACCATCAGGAAGGGCACCAAGGCCCCGCAGGCTGCCGGCAAGATCCACAGCGACTTTGAGCGCGGCTTCATCCGTGCGCAGGTCATCGCGTACAAAGACCTGGAGGACGCCGACTTCAACTATGCCGCCGTCAAGGCCAAAGGCCTGCAGCGCACCGAGGGCAAGGAGTACGTCGTGAACGACGGTGACGTTATCGAATTTTTGTTCAACGTTTAACGGAGGTTTGACCGTGATTATTGGCATTATGGGCGCTATGCCCGACGAAGTCGACCAGCTGTGCGCACGGCTGGAGAACGTGACCAAAGAGAACTACGCCGGGGTCGAGTACCACTGCGGCACGCTGCAGGGCAAGCAGGTCGTCGTCTGCTGCGCGGGCATGGGCAAGGCCAACGCCGCGTCCACCGTGCAGGTGCTGTGCACAAAATACGGCATTGATAAGCTGATTTTCAGCGGCATTGCGGGCAATATGACCAGCAAGATCGGCATCGGTGACGTCTGCGTCGGTGAGACCGTCGTCTACCACGACGCCGAGCTGAGCATGATTGCCCAGAGCGCACCGTTCCAGACCGAGTACCACGGCGATCCCTCGCTGGTGCAGGCCGCGCTCGACGCCTGCACTGCCTGCGGCGTGAAAGCCATCGCGGGCAAGATCGCCACGGGCGACACCTTCGTCGGCGACGCCGAGACGAAAAAGGCGATTGAGGAAAAGTGCCACCCCGACTGCGTCGAAATGGAGGGCGCGGCGGTCAGCCAGATCGCGGGCCGCAACGGCGTGCCCTGCGTCATCCTGCGCGCCATGAGCGACAACGCCGACGAGAGCGGCTATGAGGTGCTCGTTGTCAAGCAGTTCAGCATCACCGAGTACGTTAAGACCGCGACGGAGATCGTGGCAAATATGATCGAAAGCCTGTAACAGGCAAAATAAAAGCGGCCATCTGAGAAACAGGTGGTCGCTTTTTGTTTTGCACAAATCTACTGCCTTAAAAATATGCCTTGATCTGGAACTTATCTGCCGGGGCGGTGTCCTCGATTTTCAGATGCTCATGGTTAAAGTCAAACTTTACACTCTTGCAGTCGTCGGTGTTGCGGGTCAGGCGCAGCAGCTGGTCCACGCGCTTTTGCTCCTCCTTCGTGTAGAACAGGTAGCTCGCGCCCTGCTTGCGGGCGCGGCCCGTGCGGCCAATGCGGTGGGTGTAGTGCTCGTTTTCCTCGGGCACGTCGTAGTTGATGACGGCATCCACATCGGAAACGTCAATACCGCGCGCTGCCACATCGGTGGCGACCAGCACGTCGATCTCCCCGGCCTTGAACCGCGTCATGATGCGGTTGCGCTCAGCCTGGGACAGGTCGCCGTGCAGGCAGTCCACGTTGAAGTTCAGCCGGGCAAGCTGGTTGGCCAGCATCCCCGTGTTGTACTTGGTGTTGCAGAAGATCATGACCCGCTTGTAGCCCTCGTCAATGATGATCTGCGCGGCGTCGGCCAGCTTGTCACGGCCCGTGGTCAGCAGCTTGTACTGGGCAATTTTCGGGCTGGAATCCTCGACGGGCTGGACGCTGACCTCGGCGGCGTTGTGCTGGTAGAGCCAACCGATGTCCAGCACCTCGCGGCTGATGGTCGCCGAGAACATCGACAGGCTCTCGCGGTGCTTCATCAGGTCGATGATGTACTTGACGTCCTTGTAAAAGCCCATGTTCAGCATCTCGTCGGCCTCGTCCAGCACGACGGTTTTGACGTCGGAGACATCAATGGCGTGGTGGCGGTAGTGGTCCATCAGGCGGCCCGGCGTGGCAACGACGATCTGGCAGCCGGCTTTGAGCTGGCGCTGCTGCTTGTCCATGCCCGCGCCGCCATAGACGCAGACGATTTTGATGTCAGGCAGAAACTGCGCCAGATTTTGCAGGTCCTGGGCGATCTGCTGGGCCAGCTCCCGCGTGGGGCTTAAAATGACGGCCTGCGGCTTCAGGCTGGCAGGATCGACCTTGGACAGAATGGGAATGCCGAACGCCACAGTCTTGCCGGTGCCCGTGGGGGCTTTGGCGATCATATCGTGCCCGGCCAGCATCAGCGGGATGGCCTTTTCCTGGATTTCGGTCATATCGGTAAAGCCCATCGCCTGTGTAGCGCGGATGATTTCGGGTGAAACGTTCGTAAGTTCGGTAAACTGCATGGTCGTACTGCCTTTCGGTTTTATTCGCCGCCTTGTAGGGGTCGGGCATGCCCGACCCCTACAGCATTCTTTCCTGTTTTTATTATAGCAACATTTTTCTATCCCCGCAAGCCAAAAAAAGGCTTCCCCCGTGGGGGAAGCTGTCACCGAAGGTGATTGATGAGGGGCAAGCTCGCCATTCTTGCCCGTTTGCGGTATTGCCCTTACTTATTTTTACTGGTTCTTCTTGCGGCCTTGCCGGAGGTTTTCTTCTCGGTCTGCGTCCGGGTCGGCTTGGCGGCGGCCTTCCTGGGCGCGGCCTTCGGCGTCGGGGCGGGGGTCTCCTTGTTCAGCAGGCGCTCGGGCACAGGGTCGAGCTTCCAGAGCTGGTTCTCGCCAAAGACATCCTGCCAGATCTGGGCCTGGGTGCCGTTCTCCACGCGCATTCCCACCAGGTCAATGACCTTATCGGCCAGGACGTTGCGCAGCTTGACCTTGCCGCCGCCCGCCTCCACGATCTGCCAGCGCTGACCCGCGCCCGCGGTCTGGGTCCACTGGTGGACCCAGGTGCCGTTGCAGACGCCGGACATGGCCAAGTCCATGACCTTGCCCGTAAAGCGGTTCCTGATGCGGTACTCGCCGTCCCCCGCTTCCACAAACTGCCACTGCTGCCAAGGCTGACCCTCGTAGCTCCACAGGCGGACGGACGCGCCGTTCTCGGTGTTGAAATCGGCCACTTCCAGCACGCGGCCATTGGCGGCGGCGATGGTATAATAGGCATCCGGGCGGATGACGGTCTGGGCTGATTTCCTCATGGTGAATCCTCCTTTTAGACAGAAAGCTGTACATTGTTCTGTCCGTTTTTTTCATTATAGCACAACTGCGGCGCGCTGTTTTACCAAAATTTTGCGGTACTGTTTGGGCAATCCGCCAAGCACTTAGCCGGACGGCGCATTTTTTGTCAGTTTTTGCGGTTGGCGCACTTGCATTTTTTGTGCATATATTATATTATAGAGTATATGCTTGTTTTACGGCCATGCGGTGGCCGCTGTGGGGGGAGAGTTCAGCCATGAGAATTGCCTTGATTGCCCACGATTCCCGCAAGGAATTGATGGCTCAGTTCTGCACTGCCTATGTGCGCATTTTGTCTGAGAATGACCTGATCGCCACGGGCGTGACCGGCAAAATCGTCCATGATGCCACTGGTCTGCCGGTGCGCACGCTGTATCCGGGAGGCCGCGGCGGTGCCGAGCAGATCGCTGCCATGATCGGCTGCGGCGAGGTGGACATGCTGCTGTTCTTCCGTGACCCCGTCGGTGCCAAGCCCGGCGAGCCGAACGACATGATGCTGCTGCGCCTGTGCGACATGCACACGATCCCTGTCGCCACAAACATCGCCACCGCGGAGGTTCTGATCCACGGTCTGGAGAGAGGCGACCTGGCCTGGATCGAGCTGCAGCGTGGTCGGAAATAACTAAAAAAGCAACGCCCTGTCTTGAAAAAGGCAGGGCGTTTTATTGTATGGCTGTAGGGGCGGGCATTGTCCGCCCGCCGGAGCTTCGCGGTGGCCGCAGGCTCCCGCGGGTCGTCGGGGACGCCGACCCCTACAGTCTCTATGGCAATACCGCATAATTCCCGCCTTACGGCTTAAGCACCGCTCCGGCGGCTGCGGCACGGCATCTGCGTTGCCAAAATGCTCGATAATACACAAAGTATTATCTGCGCTTTTGGCTTAGCAGCTGCCGCACCTCGCTCGCCGTATCGGCACTTAGAATTATGCGGTATTGCCCTATAATCCGTAGTATACCGCAAAAAAGTTTCACTGACAATATAAACTGTGCCGCCAGCACTCCGCCCGGGGGATTGCAAAGCACCCGGTATCGTGCTATACTACAATAGCAGTGATATAAGTCATACTTGTCATGAACGGACAAAAGGCTTGTAAAACCGGCAGGAAGGCCGGGATTGCAGGCCTTTTGTTTTTTGCGGCAAAATCAAAAGGCAAGAGGTATGGGATTTTATGGTTCTTGAAGCAATTGCAACCATCAATCAGGCGGTCAACAACTTTGTGTGGGGCATCCCGGCGATGGTGTGCATCATCGGCGTGGGGCTGCTGCTCAGTGTGCGGACGGGCTTTTTGCAGATCCGCAAATTCCCGTATGCGATCAAAACTACCATCGGGCGTATGTTCCGCAAAAAGGATGCCTCTGACGGTGCAATGACGCCGTTCCAGGCCGTCTGCACGGCGCTGGCAGGCACGGTGGGCACGGGCAACATTGCGGGCGTTGCGGGCGCTATCGCCATCGGCGGGCCGGGCGCAGTGTTCTGGATGTGGTGCTCCGCGCTGTTGGGAATGTGCACCAAATTTGCGGAGGTCACGCTCGCCGTACATTTTCGGGAGCGCAGCGCCACCGGCGAGTGGGTCGGCGGCCCGATGTACTACATCAAAAACGGTCTGGGCAAGCACTGGCAGTTCCTGGCCGTGCTCTACTCGCTGTTCGGCGTGCTGACGGTTTTTGGCACCGGCAACGCGACCCAGGTCAACACCATCGTCGCCGCCATCGACACGGCCCTGACGGAGTTCAATGTGGTCGGTCAGAACGCGCTTTCCACCCTGAACCTCGTTGTCGGCATCGTTGTGGCGATGCTCGTCGCCATGGTGCTGCTGGGCGGCATCAAGCGCATCGGCAGCGTCAGTGAACGGCTGGTGCCCTTCATGGCACTGTTCTACATCGTGCTGGCTGTGGGCGTCGTTATTCTGAACATTCAGCGCTTCCCGGCGGTGATCGAGGCCGTCTTTGCAGGTGCGTTCAACCCGGCGGCCTTCACGGGCGGCACCATCGGCAGCCTGTTCATCAGTATGCAGAAGGGCGTCTCCCGCGGCATCTTCTCCAACGAGGCCGGCCTTGGCACTGGTTCCATCGCCCACGCCTGTGCCGACACGAAAAAGCCGGTCAAGCAGGGCATGTTCGGCATCTTTGAGGTCTTTGCGGACACCATCGTCATCTGCACGCTGACGGCTATGGTCATTCTGTGCAGCGGCACGACGGTCAACTACGGCACCGCTGCGGGCGCGGAGCTGACGATCTCCGGCTTTACCACGACCTACGGCGGCTGGGCATCCATCTTTACGGCGGTGGCACTGTGCTGCTTTGCCTTCTCCACCATCATCGGCTGGGGGCTGTACGGCTCACGCTTTATCGCATTCCTCTGCCGCAGCGACAAGGTCGCGCGCCCCTTCTTCGTGGTGTACTCCTTCGTTTCCATCCTGGGTGCTACGATGGACCTGGGCCTGATGTGGAGCATTGCCGATACCTTCAACGGTCTGATGAGCATCCCGAACCTGATTGCGCTGCTGCTGCTTTCCGGCACAGTGGCGCAGCTGACAAAGGAATATTTTGAAAAGGAAAAGGTGTAAGAAATGTTTGTAGGAACTTGGTGGTCCCTGATGCCGCCGATCATCGCCATTCTGCTGGCGCTGCTCACAAAGGAAGTCTATCTCTCGCTGTTCGCCGGCTGTGCGCTGGGTGCGCTGCTGGTGGCAGAGTTTCACCCCTGGGTCGCGTTTGACACACTGTTCAACACGATGATCGACAGCGTCGACTTCTCGATTCTGATGTTCATGATCCTGCTGGGCATGGTCGTTATGCTCATGCAGGAGTCCGGCGGCACCCGCGCTTATGGTGAGTGGGCGGCGAAAAAGCTCAAGAGCAAGCGCGCCACGCTCGTGGCGACCTCGCTGCTGGGTGCGCTGATTTTTGTGGACGACTACTTCAACTGCCTGACCGTCGGCTCCGTCATGCGCCCGGTTACCGACAAGTACAAGGTTTCCCGCGCCAAGTTGGCTTACCTCATCGACGCCACGGCGGCCCCGGTCTGCATCATTGCGCCGATCTCGTCCTGGGCGGCGGCGGTCAACTCCTACGTCCCGGCGGGCAGTTCGATGTCCGGCTTTGAGATGTTCGTCCGCACAATCCCGTTCAACCTGTACGCGATGCTGACGCTCTACATGGTGTTCTTTACCTCGCTGCTGGGCTTCGACTTCGGCCTGATGAAAAAGCACGAGCGCAACGCCGCCCACGGTGACCTGTTCACCTCGGGCGGGGAGGCATTCCAGAACCAGGAAATCAAGGACCCCACCGAGGGCGGTAAATTCGCTAAGGGCAAGGTCATTGACCTGATTGCACCGATGATCGTCATGATCTTTACGGCCATCGCCACGATGATCTGGACCGGCTACCTGAACGGCGGCACGAACCTTGTCGAGGATTTTGCCAACTGCTCCTCGTCGGAGTCGCTTGTCTTTGCGGGTCTTGTCACGGTGGGCTTCCTGCTGCTGTTCTACCTGCCGCGCCGCGTTATTGGCTTTAAGGACTTTATGAACTCCGTGCCCGAGGGCGGCAAGCTGATGATGCCTCCCATCCTGATTCTGGTGCTGGCCTGGACGCTGAAGGGCATGACCGACGCGCTGGGCATCGGCGACTTTGTGCGCCAGGCCGTCAGCCTGAATGAGGGTCTCATGCGCTTTGTGCCGCTGCTGATCTTCTGCATTGCGATTTTTATTGCGTTCTCCTCCGGCACCAGCTGGGGCACGTTTGCGATTCTGGTCCCCATCGTCGTCAATATGTTCTCCGAGACGGACCCCACCATGATGATCGTAGCGGTATCCGCGGTGCTGGCGGGTGCGGTCTGCGGCGACCATATTTCGCCGATCTCGGACACGACCATCATGTCCAGCTCCGGTGCACAGTCGAACCACATCAACCACGTGCAGACCCAGATGCAGTACGCCATGGTCGTCGTGGCGGCCTGTGTGCCCGGCTACCTGATCGCGGGCTTTACCGAAAACTGGCTCATCACGCTGGTGTCGTCGCTTGCCATTCTGACCGCAGCCCTGCTGTATCTGCGCAGGCGCAGTCTGGCCGAGGACGCCAGGGCATAAAGAAAAAGCAGTGCTTTCCAAGTGGAAGGCACTGCTTTTTTTGTAGGGGCGACCATTGGTCGCCCGCAGCCGTTTGCGGCGGCGAAAAGCCCCGCGGGTCGTCGAGGACGCCGACCCCTACACCGTAGGGACAAATTCCGTATCCGCCCGGCCCAAAGCCTTTAGGCAATACCGCACAATTCCCGCCTGACGGCTTAAGCACCGCTCCGGCGGCTGCGGCACGGCATCTGCGTTGCCAAAATGCTCGATAATACACAAAGTATTATCTGCGCTTTTGGCTTAGCAGCTGCCGCACCTCGCTCGCCGTATCGGCACTTAGAATTGTGCGGTATTGCCTTAATAAAATTAATGAAATAAGGTAGGAAAGTACACATGAAAAAGTTCCAGATCGTATCCCTGACCCTGGCCGCTGCCCTGCTGCTGGCAGGCTGCGGCGCATCCGAATCCGCCGCTGCCAGCGGGAGCACCAGCGAGGCCGTCTCCACCGTTGAGACCGCCCCTGCTGAAAGTGAGAGCGAGAGCGAAGCCCCCGCCGCCGAGGCTGCCCTGCCGGACGACATCTACACCGCAGACTTTAACACTGACAGCAGCATGTTCCACGTCAACGAAGCCTGCAATGGCAAGGGCACCCTGACCGTGGAAAACGGCGAAATGACGATGCACGTCAGCCTGCAGTCCCAGAAGATCGTCAACCTGTATCTGGGTATGGCCGCTGACGCCCCTGACCACGAGGACGAATGGCTGCAGCCCACCATCGATACCGTGACCTACTCCGACGGCACCAGCGACGAAGTTTACGGCTTTGACATCCCTGTCGCGGCTGTGGACACCGACTTCCAGCTGGCTATCCTGGGCACCAAGGGTACCTGGTACGACCATGTTGTCAGCGTGTCCAACGCCGTGCCCGCTGTCGATGGCGGCGATGCCGCTGCGGCGGAAGTCCCTGCCGACGGCACCTACACCTGCGCTGTCACGCTGGAGGGCGGCAGCGGCCGCGCTACTGTGGACAGCCCCGCTGCCCTGACCGTAGTCGACGGTGCCATGACCGCCACCATCGTGTGGAGCAGCCCCAACTACGAGTACATGCTGGTTGACGACGTGCAGTATGATCCCATCCAGACAGAAGGCAACTCGACCTTTGAGATCCCCGTGGTTCTGGATACCGATATGGAAGTCAGCGCTTCGACCATTGCCATGAGCCAGCCTCATCTGGTCGACTACACCCTGCACTTCGACAGCTCTACCGCGCAATGAGAAAGATATACAGACGCGGCATTGCCGCTGTTTTGGGCGCCTGCCTGCTGTTTGCAGCGCTGGCAGGCTGCTCTTCTAAAGCTTCGCAGGAAGGCCTTGGCAACGGCTGGGAGCCGATTGACAGCATGGAGTTGCAGTTCGCCAACCAGTTTGCCGTTGATTATTACGAGGGCGGGTATAAGCTGATTACCCTGGCTGATGGCAGCCGCTTTCTCACCATTCCCGAGGGCAGCGAGGTCCCACGGGGCATTGCCAAAGACATCGTGCCGCTGCAGCAGCCGCTGGAAAACATCTACCTGGCCCCCTCGGCAGCGATGTGCCTGTTTGACGCGCTGGACTGCATGGACGCCATCAGCATGACGAGTACCGACCAAGACGGCTGGTACATTGAAAACGCCAAGCTTGCCATGCAGGACGGCCGCATCCAGTATGTCGGCAAGTACAACGAGCCGGACTATGAACTGCTGTTGGAAAACAGCTGCCCGCTTGCCATTGAATCGCTCATGATCGAGCATGCAACCGAGGTCAGGGATAAACTGAACGAACTGGATATTCCGGTATTTGTCGATCATTCCAGCCTGGAATCACACCCGCTGGGACGCACCGAGTGGATGCGCCTTTACGGCGCCCTGTTTAACGCCGAGGATCAGGCCGACGCGCTCTTTCAGGAACAGGTCGACTATCTCAACGAGGCGCTGGACAGCGAGGACACCGGAAAAACCGCTGCATTTTTCTACATCAGCTCTTCCGGTTCTGTTGTCGCGCGCAAGACAGGCGATTATATTACCAAAATGATCGAACTGGCCGGCGGTCACTATGTCTTTGACGAGCTGGGCGATCCTGAAACGGCCACTTCGACAGCCACGATCGAGATGGAAGCCTTTTTCGCCGCTGCCAAAGACGCCGACTACATTTTTTATAACAGCACCATTGGCGGCGAACTCGAAACAATGGACGATTTGCTGGAAAAAAGCGAGCTTCTGGCCGAGTTCAAGGCCGTTCAAAACGGCAACGTATGGTGCACCGCCCAGAATATGTATCAGGAGACCACACGGCTGGGCCAGATGGTCCAGAGCTTTCACATGATCTTTACCGGAGAAGCAGACGAGCTGGACGAGCTTCCGTACCTGTATCGCCTGCACTGAAAACTGCCGCTCGCAAGAGCGGCTGTTCTCCGTTTTGAATAAGTCCGTCGGCATTTTACCGGCAGAAAGGCGATCAGCATGAACCGCAAAAAAACCCCTGCTTTCTCAAGTCAACCACCAGCACTGCAAGTGGGCAATCCTGCACGCTTTGCCGCCGTTATGACCCTGTTGTTCGGGATGATGCTGCTTGGCCTGGTCCTCAATGTCAGCATTGGCTCGGTCGCTATTTCCCCGAGCTCGGGTTTTCGCATGCTGTGGGACGGCCTGAAGGGTGCAGTCGCCGATCTGTTCGGCGCTTCCGGCCAGCTGCAGTCCGCTGTGCGGGCAACAACCGAAAGCCAGATTCTTTTCAGCATCCGGCTTCCCCGCATGCTGCTGGCCGCCATTTTGGGTGGTGCTTTGGCTGTGTCCGGCTTTCTTTTGCAGGTTTTTTTCCGCAACCCCATTGCAGGCCCCTTTGTACTGGGCATCTCATCGGGTGCCAAAATGGTGGTCGGTATTACGCTCATTTTTCTGACCCCTTACATTGGCGGCGTCAGTTCTTTGTTTTTGGTCATCGCCGCCTTTTTCGGCTCTCTGCTCATCACCTTTATTGTTCTGCTGTGCTCGCAACGGGTCCGCAATATGTCCATGTTGCTCGTCGTCGGAATCATGGTCGGCGACATCTGCGGCGCTGTAACCGATTTCTGCATCACCTTTGCCGACGATCACGACATTGTAAACCTCACCAACTGGTCCATGGGCACCTTTTCAGGCGCCGGCTGGGACTACGTGCGGACGGCTGCAGTCATCTGCTTTGCCGGGCTTGCGGCAGCCTGCCTGCTTTCCAAACCCATTGGCGCGTATGCATTGGGCGAGGGGTACGCCAAAAGCATGGGCATTAACATCCGTTTTTTCCGGCTGATGCTCATTCTTTTGTCCAGCCTGCTTTCTGCCTGTGTAACGGCTTTGGCCGGGCCCGTATCTTTTGTGGGCATTGCCGTCCCGCACATCACACGGACGCTGCTCAAAACATCCCGGCCCGCCTACGCCATCCCGGCCACCTTTTTGTGCGGCGCCGTTTTCTGCGTTTTGTGCGATCTGATTGCCCGCACGGTTTTTTCGCCCACAGAACTTAAAATCAGTACAGTTACTGCCATTTTCGGCGCCCCTGTGGTTATCTGGATGATGGTCAGACGCCGCCAGGCGCAGGAGGTCTGAAATGAACCCTTACTTTTGCACAAAAGACCTGGCAGTCGGCTACAATGGCAACACCCTGATCCGCGATATCTGCATTCAGCTTGAAAAGGGCGCCGTACTGACCCTGATCGGCCCCAATGGCGCGGGCAAATCAACCATTCTGAAAACCCTTTCCCGGCACCTTGCATCGCTGCACGGCACCGTTCATATTGACGCGCAGGACATCTCTGCCCTGAGCCCCAGACAGCTTGCCAGGCAAATGGCCGTGGTTTTGACCGATCGCATCCGCCCAGAGCTGACAACCTGTGCCGAGGTGGTGGCCATGGGGCGCTATCCTTATACCAACCTGTTCGGACGCCTGACGCCGCAGGACACTGCCGCCGTTGAGGACGCGTTGCGGCAGGTGCATGCGCTCGACCTGGCGCAACAGGACTTTGCCACCCTTTCCGACGGGCAGCGCCAACGCATCATGCTCGCGCGGGCCATCTGCCAAATGCCCGAGGTCATTGTGCTCGATGAGCCCACCTCCTTCCTCGATATTCGCTACAAGCTGGAATTTTTATCGATCATCCAGA